>KB223763.1_pt7 | contig 201903 bp, 203 predicted proteins | sample 524768 | NCBI WGS metagenome assembly AMQJ01 (sample SAMN00998488, study PRJNA167727) | sediment metagenome | isolation source: subsurface aquifer sediment | place: USA: Rifle, Colorado | collected Aug-2009
CAAAATAAATCTCCTTGAAGATGGGCGGAGCCCCTCTTCAATTCCTCTCACTGAAGCTTCGGCAGATGCCTCAGGGTTTCAATCCCCGCATCGGCTCTCTTCCGCTTCCATAAGTCCTTTTTTGACAAGCGCCTCATCAATACCGCGTCTTAATATCGTATAGCCCGGCAATGTTGTCGGCAAAATAATATCATTCAAATCACCACTATGGATACATTCAAACTCTTTTCCCTTAAGCGAGATGAGTTTCTTGAATGTAAGCCAATATCGCCCCTCTTTTTGTTCTATTTTTCCATATTCATTATCACTCTCTTGGAGTGTTGCACCCACGGGCAAAACAATCTCCACTGTATCCCCTACGCAGGTCTTGTCTTTGCATCGCCAGGTTTTTCCATCTTCACCTACAAGTGCGGCTACCTGATGTGTGCCGTTTTGAATCGTAAAACCAAGTGATTGCGTATCGTCTTTTTCAAACGGACGGGAGATAAGATATGCATCGGTAAAACCTCTGTTTTGTGTCGTATTTAACTCCTCCTGATAACGTTTTGCATTAAAATCATTAGCATAGAAATCATCGATTGCATGCCTGTAGGCTTTTGTCACTACTGCTGCATAATAGGGGGATTTTGTACGGCCCTCAATTTTCAATGAGTCTATCACTCCAGAAGAGAGGATTTCGTCTATATGCGATGCCATATTCATATCTTTAGCATTCATAATATAGGTACCCACTCCAGTCTCTTCTTCAAGCCTAAAAGTAGTATTTGTTTCAGGATTATACGCATAAATTTCATAGGGAAAACGGCAATCATTGGCACAGGAACCCCGGTTGGGCACTCTGCCTTTTTGCAATGCCGAGATAAGACAGCGTCCGCTATAGGCAAAGCACATTGATCCGTGCACAAAAATCTCTATCTCAAGTTCGGGTATGACTGATTTGATCGCTTCACAATCTCTAAGACTGATCTCGCGTGCAGCAATAATCCTTTTAACTCCCATATCATAATACACTTGCGCATCAAGTGCATTCATCACGTTCGCTTGCGTTGAGAGATGAATCGGAATCTTAGGAGCGATTTTGCTTGCCATCCTTACAACGCCAGGGCTCGAAACAATCAAGGCATCCGGGTTTAATTCTGCCATCTTTGCAATGTGATTTTCATAAAGTTTGACTTGAGAATTGAACGGAAAACTATTAATGGTTACATACACCTTTTTTTTTCTTTCGTGCGCATAGGCTATGCCCTCGGCAAAAGAATCTATATCGAACTCTTTTCCGGAGCGGATACGCAGTGAAAAAGTGCTTGTGCCGCCATACACAGCATCTGCACCATAATTCAAAGCGATTTTCATCTTCTCCAGATTTCCTGCGGGAGCCAAAAGTTCTACTTTGTTTTGATTTGTCATAATAATCCTATTCTCATTTTACGTGAGATGTATTTGGCTTTTATTTTACCCTATTAGTGGTAAAACATAGATTTTATGTTAAAATTATTTAAAAACCAAATAGGTTGAAACAAAAAATGAAAATAGATCTGCACAATCACACTGTTCGTTGCAATCATGCCGAAGGAACGATTGATGAATTCATCCAGAAAGCCATCGAACTTGGTATAGATATCTATGGATTTACAGAACATGCGCCTATGAATTTTGATGAAAAATATCGATTGGGTTTTAATGAAATGGAAGCATATGCCAATGATGTAATGGCCGCAAGAGAACGTTACAAAAATGACATCAGCATTCTTTTGGGGTATGAAGTGGATTATCTTCCTGGGTATATGGATAAACGCGTACTGGATGCCGATGTAGATTATTTGATAGGTTCGGTACACTTTTTGGACAAGTGGGGGTTTGATAATCCTGAATTTATACGTGGATACCAAGACCGCGATATTGATGAGATATGGCAGGCTTATTTTGATGCCACTGAAATGATGGCAAAGAGCGGTAAGTTTGACATTGTTGGGCATCTGGATCTTATAAAAGTGTTTAAATTTATGCCCAAAAAAGATACAAGAATGCTCGCAAAAAATGCACTAAAAGCGATCAAAGCTTCCGGCATGGTGATCGAGCTCAATACGGCGGGATTGCGTAAACCTATCGGAGAGATCTATCCCTCGCGCACTCTTTTGGAGGAGGCTTATTCGCTTGATATTCCCATTACATTCGCTTCAGATGCGCATACTGTCGGGCAGATAGGCTTTGGATACGAAAAGGCTGTGGCCCTGGCAAAAGAAGTGGGCTACACCAAAGCTATCACTTTTTCTCAACGAGATAAAAAATCGATTATTTTTTAGGCAATTATTTTACATTATCTTTTTTTGAAAAAGCAAATTGATTATTTTTTGGGCAATTATTTTACATTATCTTATTGTAGAGTGGCTATAATATAATGATAAAATTAATTTGGAGGAACATCCGTTATGGGTAAATTTGTGAACAATATTGCAGAATTCAATACATTCTGCGAAGAAAATGAAGTAGAATTTGTAGATTTTAGATTTACAGACATCAAAGGAACTTGGCACCATATCACCTATAGAAAACATGCCGTAAATGACAATATGCTCCAATCCGGTCTGCCTTTTGATGGCAGCTCTATCGATGCTTGGCAGCCGATCAACAAATCAGATATGCTTTTAAAACCGGATATTGAAACAGCCTTTCTTGATCCCTTTACCGCAGACAGTACGGTTATTGTAATTTGCGATGTGTACGACATTTATAAAAATGAGCTCTATGCAAAATGCCCTCGTTCCATTGCCAAAAAATCCCTAGAATATCTTGCTGCTGCCAATATTGGCGATGTTGCTTATTTTGGCCCTGAAAATGAATTTTTTATATTTGATGACGTGCGTATATGGAACGGTATCAACGAAGCTGGCTATAGAGTAGATACCGAAGAAGGAAGCTGGAATGCTTCAACCAAATACAGCGAAACAGGGAACATGGGACATAGAGCAGGCACTAAAGGCGGATATTTTCCAGTCATGCCGATCGATACCATGGTTGATCTAAGAGCAGAGATGATGCATATCCTTGAAGAGGTAGGACTGGACGTTATGCTTGGTCACCACGAAGTGGCGCAAGGACAAGGTGAAATCGGCATTAAATTTGGAACCATGATTGAAGCTGCGGATAATGTACAAAAGTACAAATATGTTGTCAAGATGGTAGCACATCTCAACGGGAAGACAGCAACGTTTATGCCGAAACCGCTTTATGGTGATAACGGAAGCGGGATGCACGTTCATCAATCTATCTGGAAAGACGGGAAAAATCTTTTCTACAAAGAGGGAGAATATGCCAATCTAAGCCAAACAGCGCTTCACTATCTTGGCGGTATTTTTAAACATGCCAAAGCGGTTGCAGCCATTACAAACCCAAGTTCAAATTCTTACAGAAGATTGATTCCGGGATTTGAAGCACCTTCTATTTTGACTTATTCTAGCCAAAACAGATCTGCTGCATGTCGTATTCCTTATGGTGCCAATGAAATGGCTACAAGAATTGAAACAAGATTCCCGGATTCCTCTGCATGCCCTTATCTTGCATTTGCTGCATTGATGATGGCCGGGATTGATGGCATCAAAAATAAATATATTCCAATTGGGCCAATGGATGAAGATCTCTTTGAGCTTACTCTTGATGAGATAAGAGAGAAAAAGATCCCTCAAATGCCTCATACCCTCAGAGAAGCACTTGAAGATCTTATTGCTGATAATGATTTCCTTCAACCGGCATTCAGTAAAGAGTTTATCACCGAATATCAGCACTATATGTTTAAAAGACAGGTGTGGCCCGACGAAGCAAGACCGACAGCCTTTGATTTTTCAACCACGTATTCTTGTTAAAACTTTTTCGGGTGTTCTGCCCGAAAAAGTTTCTACTGTAAAAAATTTTATATTTTATATTATTTCTTTATTAGCTGCAAATATCTCTCTCATTTTCTATACCCAAAACCACAAAAGAGTTTCTGTCTGCTTTATTGCCACCAAAAAATAAAACTAAAAGAGCGTTCCGCTATCTTCTGATACCGGGGCAGTCGGTATCATTTTTTTAGGATGCAAGGCATCATCCTCTTCTTTTTCTCTTATAGGATCTTCATCAATACGAATAGTTTCAGCCAAGCCGGTATCCTCTTCAATATTCACAACTTGTGACATTTCATTCTCTTCATCTAGGATCTGCATATACTCGTTGATTGGTTCTTTTTTGGCTACAGGAAAAGGCGAATCTTTTGTATAGAGCTCCATCTTTCCGTTATACTCTCCTCTAAATACCCCCTGAGGTATATCAAATGTGCGTTTAGTATCAGGATAAAGTGTCAGTAATTTTTGATAATAATAAGCAAAAGCCGGTGCAGCGATAGCTCCTCCCGTTGCTTTTTTGCCTATGGGTTTATTGTTATCTCTGCCAAACCAGGAGATTGTCTCAATTGTAGGAGAATAACCGCAAAACCATGCATCAACACCTTCGTTGGTTGTACCGGTTTTGCCTGCGAGCTCTATACCTTGAACCGCTGCACTTTTTCCTGTTCCGCGCTTGATAACATCTTTAAGTATGTCTGTCATCAAATAAGCTTGTTCCGGTGTTGTGAAACCCTCAATTTCTTTAGGACGTGTTTCATAAATAACTGCCCCTTCAATCGAGATGATTTTACTTACGAGTCTTGGCTCTATCATGTGCCCCTTATTGGCAAACACCGAAAATATTTGTGCCATTTTCAGCGGGCTTAGCCCAAGATTTCCAAGGGCAATAGACATATCCCTGGGGATATGGGGCACATCAAGAAAAGCCAGTCTTTTTCGAATAGTATTGACGCCAATATCTGCCACAAGATTGATGGTTGCCAGATTTCTTGAATGCACCAATGCTTCTCGCAAAGGAATAAATCCCTTAAAATCTCTTTCATAGTTTTTAGGAGACCAGACCTTAGGTTTGCCATTATGATAGTATTGAAATGTTCTTGCAAGATCGGTTAAAGGCGTAGCAGGATTGTATCCCATATCCAATGCAGTCTGATATATAAATGGTTTAAAAGCTGAACCCGGTTGTCTTTTAGACTGAGTAATACGATTAAATGAAGATTTAGCATAGTCTACACCGCCGACCATCGCCAAAATATCCCCCGTGCTACTCTCAACAGCAACCAGTCCGCCATTTAACGTAGAGGTTTGGGGGCGTTCATTTAAAAGTTTTAATGCCTTTTGGTAAGCATGCGTGACGGCTTCCTGTGCGATCTGTTGCTGCTTCATGTCAATAGTCGTATAAATTTGATATCCGCCCGTTCGAATATCACCCAATTGCCCTTTAAAACGTCTTAAAACCTCATCTACAATATAGGGAGCAATATTTTGCGTTAAAGAGGTTTTATATATCTTGGGTGATTCTTTTACCGCCTTTAGATAATCGCTCTGCGTGATCCACCCTATGCTTTTCATACGGTAAAGCACATTGTTGGCACGATTGAGTGCCCGCTTATAATGCCTTAAAGGATTATAATAGCTTGGCGCATTGGGGATACCTATCAGCATGGCACATTCTTTAAGGGTAAGCTCTTGCAGCTCTTTATGAAAATATCCGCTTGCTGCCGTTTTTATTCCAAAATAATTATTGCCGTAAGATATTTCATTGAGATAGCGCTCAATAATTTCCTCTTTGCTAAGTTCATGTTCTATTTTTAAAGCTAAAATTGCTTCTCTAATTTTACGTGCAAGTTTTTTTTCATTGCTAAGAATTTTATTTTTAATCAGCTGCTGGGTAATGGTACTGCCGCCTTCAACGAATTTTCCTGCTTTGATATCTTTGATTATAGCTCTTAAAATAGCATCCGGGTTTACTCCGCTGTGCTCAAAAAATTGAGTATCCTCCATTGCCACAAGTCCCTCCACAAGCATTCCGGGAATCTCATCATAGCGGGCATAAAGACGATGCTGCTCCTTAAAAACATATGCCAACTTGTTGCCATGCCTATCCAGTACTACACTTGATGTTTCAGGCTTATAATTTATGAGTTTATCTGCATCTAGCGATATTTCTTCATACGCATAGATAAATGCTGCAATCAAGGCGACGCCAAATAGCATTGTCAGCACAATAGAACCTTTGACTAAACGACTAAACACCCTACCCCTTTATTTTGTTTTAATTATATCGTGTTCTTGTTGATGAGTTGCAGTACTTGTTTTAACTTTTTTTCAGATACACCTAAACGAGGAATTATCCTTAATATAGGGGTGTCCACTGTCGGTTGCCTTATTGCCCCCACAAGAAAACCTTTTTGTATCAACGCTTTTTGCATCTGCATTGCCTTTTGATTGCTTTGCATTTTAATTGGCAAAATCAAACTTTCGCTTTTGATGCCCAAAATCTCTTCAACAATTTTATATCGCTTATCTATTTTACTACGATATCGTTTTGCTTTTTTTTGAATAGCGTTTACATTTACAAGCGCTAACGCGGTATCGATAACCGATGGTGCTGTAGAGTATATAATAGGCTTAGCCCTATTTTCCAAAAAAGTGACAATCTCCCTGGAAGCCAAAATATAAGCGCCATAGCTTCCGTATGCTTTTCCCAAAGTGCCCATTTTGATATAGTTTGGCTTAATTTCTCTGCCATAGTGTTCAAATACACCCAAAAGCTTATTTCCCAGTACACCGGAACTATGCGCTTCATCTACTATCAATACGGCATCATTTTCATCTGCCGCATCAAATATCTCATGAGCACACAATGAGCCGCTCATCGAATAAATACCCTCTACGGCTATAATATTTCTTTTACCGCCATACTGTTGTAATTTATCGCGCAAATCCGATGCATCATTGTGTCTAAAAAAGATTACACGATCCCCCAAAAGCCGTGTGGCCATCATACCGCTTGCGTGGTACTCCTCGTCCATGAACAGTCTGTCATTTTTACGCACCAATGATTCCATTAATGACAGATTAGCCAAAAATCCGGATCCTACTGCAATGCCTGATTCAAACCCATTTAATACACAAAGTGTTTCTTCAAACTCTTTGTGTATCGCATGATAACCATTGACCAGCATACTTGCTTTGGGCGAAAAAGTATTGTACCGTTCAAGTAATCCAAAAGCCTTTTTAAGCTGCTTCTTTTTGCTAGACAATCCCAAATAATCATTGCTCGCCAAATCAATCAGATCTTCACCAAAAAGCGTGCGCTTCCTGAAACGATCTGCCTTTTGAAGTGCACGAAGTTCATTTTCATACATGATGTCTGCCTATCCACGGTAGCAATTTCTCGACTTGCAATCCCATCGCCGTACTCTCAAGTCCCTCTACGCTTTTAATATATTTTTTGCAAAAACCTTCCACCATGCATCCACCCGCCTTGCCCTGCCAAAGTCCGCTTTGGAGATATGCTTCCATGTCTATGCTGTCAAAAGAGGCAAAATGATACTGTGTTGCTGATGTATCCGAAAAAAGAAGTTTTTTGGATTGAAAATGAAGAGAAGAGATGATAAAGATCACTGAACCGCTTTGTATTTCAAGGATACGCCTGGCATCTTCAATGTTTCTGGGCTTTCTTAAAACAGTACCGTCACTTGCTGTAATCACTGTATCGGCACAAAGCAAAGGAATTTCCAATCCAAACTCTTTTATGGCTGCTTCCATTTTGCCTTTGCTTGCCGTATAGACAAAATCTTTAGCATTTGCGGCAACAATCTGCTCCTCATCATAAGAGGGTGTGTTTTGTATAAAATCGATTCCAAACTGCTCAAGCAGCAATGCCCTTGTCGGCGAAGAAGAACAAAGGCAAATTTTATTGCTGCTGCTTTCTGAGCGCTGACTGCTCATTGCTAGAATCCCCTAAGAGCAACACCAAGCCACAGCGCAACCACACCTAAAACAATGTTGATCGGCAAAAGAAATTTGGGTATCAATTCCAAATTTGTTTTGGCCTGGGAAAGATTATGTTCATTAAATAACTTTTGCGCTTTTCTTCGCTTAAGATACATCCATGTGAAGTTTATTGTCATAATAAACCAAATGATCTCTTTGGCATGAACCATATTATAAATATGCATTGCCGTCTCAGAAATCACCTGCCCATTCTGGTCGACGGCTGCATTTCTAAACCCTAAACCAACCGCCATCAAAACTGCAGTGACGAGCATCAGCCCAATAAAGGGTATTGCGATAGTAAAAAAATTGCCCGTAATTGCCAAGATGCGGCCCAATTTTACCTCGGGATCTTCTATTCGCTGCAAGTTCGGATGAACTGCCAAACGGATAGCTATCATGCCTCCTATCCAGACAATTGCAGAAAAAACATGTAAAAATACGATCTCATGGGCATAGATGCCAAAAAACTCCACCATTGCTGATTTCATTTTTTTAGTTCCCGCCTTCTAGTATTTGACTTAAATAGACTTTAGATTCTTCGATTGCCAGAGCGATCTTGCTTGGATCTTTTCCGCCTGCCTGAGCAAAATCAGGCCGGCCTCCGCCTCCGCCCCCTACAATAGGCGCGATCGTTTTGATCCAGTCTCCTGCTTTAATAGGTGCATTTTTCGATCCCGCAGCAAGCATCACTTTGTCTTCTTTTTTCATAAAAAGCATCACAGCAATATTTTCATATCTATTTTTAATTTCATCGATCATTGCTTTGATATCTCCGCTTTCAACCTCTTCTACTATGATATTAACCTCATTTATTTTAACAGCTTTAAGTTCTTTTTGGTTGCCGCTCGCCGCCGAGGCAAGTTCACTCTTGAGAGATTTGATTTGCTCTTTGAGTTTAGTGATACCCGCTATCGGATTTTGGTTTTTAACCTCTTCTTTGATTTGACCCAATTCGTTTCTAATCTCTCTTACTGACCTAATCGCTTCAGCCCCGCAAATAGCTTCTATACGACGTACTCCGGCGCTCACCCCGCTCTCTTTGGTAATCATAAAAAGTCCGATCTCAGAAGCGTGGTGCACATGGGTTCCACCGCAAAGTTCAACAGAAGCGCCGGCCATACTTACTACACGCACTTCATCGCCATACTTCTCACCAAAAAGCGCCATAGCTCCTGACTTTTTGGCTTCTTCAATTGGCATTACTTCCGTTTGGGTAGAAATGTTTCTGTCTATCTTATCGTTCACCCAAGTTTCAACCGTTCTGATCTCTTCGGTACTCATCGCTTTGGGATGAGAAAAGTCAAAACGAAGCCTGTTTGCTTCTACCAAAGAACCTGCCTGGGAAATATGATCCCCCAAAAGTTCACGCAAAGCAGCATGAAGCAAATGCGTAGCCGAATGATGTTTTGCTATCTGTGCACGAGTACTATCTACTGCCGCTTTTACTTCTTCGCCAACACTCAGCTTACCTTTAAATTCTGAAAGATTCATCTCTAAAAATTTTTTTGTATCAAGCACCTTGGCCTTACCGACTATCTCTCCAATATCTCCGGCCTGTCCGCCTGACTGGGCATAAAAAGGTGTTCTCTCAAGTAAAACCCAGCCTTTGCCTTCTACACTTTGTGTCTGATGAAAATTTTCATCCAAAAGAGCTAGCACCCTGGTATCTTCTTCGGTCTTTTCATATCCCACAAATTCATTCACTCCAAATTGTTCTTTGAGTGCTTTGAAATCTCCTGTGGCTACGGCATCTCCTGTTCCTTTCCAGGCTGCTTTGGATTGTGCTTTTTGTGCTTCCATCTTCGCATCAAACACATCTGTATCCAATCTAATACCTTTTTCGCGCAACATATCTTCTGTCAAATCAAGCGGAAAACCAAACGTATCATAAAGTCTGAATGCCACTTCGCCGTTAAACACATCGATGGTAGTTTCCAGCTCTTTGTTAAATAGTGCGATTCCCGCTTCAATCGTATCAAAAAAACGCTCTTCTTCAAGCCTCATAGAGGTTTTAATCGCTTCTGCTTTTGTTTTTAAATACGCGTAATGCCCACCCATCACCTCAACAAGCGCATCAACAAGTTCACACATAAAAGGTTCGCGCAGGCCAAGTAAATAGCCGTGACGAATCGCACGGCGCATAATGCGGCGCAGCACATATCCGCGTCCTTCTTTATCGAAATTAACTCCTTGTGCAAGCAAAAATGCCGTAGAACGCAAATGATCGGCAATAACTCGATAACTTGCAGAATTTGGCGCATCATAATCGTATGGCGTTCCTACACGTTTTTCTATCGCATCGAGCAAGGGCTTAAAGAGTGAAGAGTGATAATTGTTGCGTTTTCCTTCTTTGATGGCAACCACCCTTTCGAGTCCCATACCTGTATCGATACTTGGCTGTGGCAAAGGATGCAATATGCCATCTTCATCTCTTTCGTACTGCATAAAAACCAAGTTCCAAATCTCTAAAAATCTATCTCCGTCTCCGCCCATTACATCTTCATCAGAATGAAAATATTCTTCGCCTTGATCATAAAAAATCTCGCTGCACGGACCGCACGGACCTGTGTCTCCCATTTGCCAAAAGTTGTCCTTATCGCCAAAACGCATGATATGTTCCTCGCGGACATATTTTTTCCAGATCCCATACGCTTCATCATCATTCTCATGCACAGTCACCCAGATCTTTTCCACAGGAAGCGCCAAATACGCTTTGCTTGTTACAAACTCCCATGCATAGGCGATTGCTTCTTCTTTAAAATAGTCGCCAAAAGAAAAATTTCCCAGCATTTCAAAAAAAGTATGGTGTCTTGCCGTATACCCTACATTATCAAGATCGTTATGTTTTCCGCCCGCTCTGATACATGTCTGAGAAGAAGTGGCCCTCGGAATATTTGGGATAGGCGCATTCCCTGTAAAAATCTCCTTAAACTGTACCATTCCTGCATTGGTAAAAAGCAACGTCGCATCATCAGGCACCAGCGGAGAGCTTTCCACCAATTGATGATCTTTGCTTTGAAAAAAGTCCAAATATGCTTTTCTAATATCCATTGAAAACTATCCTCTTTTAAATTGAAGATATTTTATCGAAAATGTGGTTATTGGACGATAAAGAAAACTTTCAAATCGCTTTAGCTCGCAAAAGCAGGAGCATATCGGTCAAAAAAGAAGCAAAAATATAACAAATTCAAACCATTTGAAAAAAATAAATTAAAACTGCAAAAGAAGTTCTGCTATCTTTTTGCTGCCATCTTTTTGGATCATTTGCATCAAGCCTCTACTTTTCACTTCCATGTCTTCATCCAGCAATGTCAAGACTCTGATTACATCAATTTGATCTTCACGCATTACCCATGCCAACTCTTTTTCAACTAAAAATTGCGCATTGTAGTACTGATGATCGCTGGCGGCATACGGATAAGGGATAAAAAGCGCAGGCAATGCTGTAGCCGAAAGCTCCCATAACGTAGAAGCGCCTGCTCTTGCAATGGCCAAATCCGCCTCCTTCATGTACTCTGCCAGCCGTGTTGTAAATCCGAAGACTTCTGCTTCGATTCCCAATGCTTCATATGCCTCCTGAACATCCTTTACATGTTTTTCACCGGCTTGGTGAATGATTTTTATTCTTTTTTTGTGCAACTGAGGGGCTATTTGGAGCGCTAAAGTATTGATCGCTTTTGCACCTTGTGATCCCCCCAGAAAGATGATTGTTTTAACGTGTTTTCTTGTGCGTGCATTTTCAAAAAATATTTCTTTTACGGGATAGGCCTTAACAGGACTCTCTTGAAGATAAGAGGAGATAAACGAAGCAGCATAAGGCTTAAGCAACCTGTTTAGAGATCCCAGTGCTGCATTTTGTTCATGGATCACTAAAGGAATACGCAGAATCTTAGCTGCAAAAGCTGTTGGTGCAGACGAAAATCCTCCTACAGAAAAAACTACTCTTGCATTATGTTTTTTCAATAAACCTACTGCCATTTTGGTTGCCTTAAGCATCATCCAAAGCGATTTTGCTTTGCCCAATATGCCCTGATTGACCACCCCCTGGGTAGATAAAAAATATTTTGCTCCAAATGCCTCGTCTGCTTCAAACCACTGCTTATCCTGCCCTCTGGTTGAACCGATGTAAATAAGTTCTTCCTTTTTTAGCTGTTCTTTGACTGCCCTGACAATAGCAAGATGTCCGCCTGTTCCGCCCCCCGTCATCGCTATACTCATTAACACTCCTCTTTATAGCGACACGCTATAGCATGTCGCCATTTTCTTTCCTGGATACTTTTTTGGAAATCATTAAAATCATTCCTATAGCAATACAAGAAGCCAATATATGAGAGCCCCCGTAGCTTAAAAAAGGTACAGCTATCCCTTTGATGGGCGTAATTCCGGAAATACCATAACTGTTCAATATAAAAGCAAACGCCATAAGCAATCCTACCCCTATAGAAAAAAGATAATAGACGGGGTTTTGCACCTTTGAAGCAATCTTAAAGATACGGTAGACAATAAACAATAATGTCAATGCCACCAAGGAAACGCCAAAAAAACCAAACTCTTCCGTAATGCCCGCCAAAATAAAGTCTGTATGCACCTCACTGAGATACCCCAGTTTAAATTGTCCATTTCCAAGCCCCTGCCCCCAAAAACCGCCATTATGTATGGCGTTGAGCGAATTGGAAATCTGATAGGGCTCTTTGCCTACTTCAACACGAAGATTTTGCATCGATTCAAAAGGAAAAATCGAAAGCACACTGTCCTGCACCGTTCCCCACCAGCTCTTAATCCTCTCCATACGGTGGGGTGCAATAAAAATCAAGGCCACAAGAGCCGCAAATGAGCCTCCCACCAAAGTAAAAAAGAATTTCAAACTACTCCCCGCAAACAAAAAAAGTACCAAAAGCGTTGCTCCCAGCACGACAACCTGACCCAAATCTTTTTGCAAAATAGCAATCAGCAGTACAGCGACCAAAAATACACCCAAATAGGGCGAAAAGGTTTTAATTTCCTCTAAAAAATTCATCTCATTTTTATCCAATAATTTTCGAGAAAAACTCCATGCTAAAAAAAAGACAAACCCTACTTTAAAAAACTCAACAGGCGCGATAGACATAGGCCCTATATGTATCCATCGTTTAGCTCCCCCTACAGCATTCACCAATGAGTGCGGCAAAAACTGCATGACAATCATCAAAAGAAAGAAAGAAACAAAAATAAACAATCCTGTAGGAACAAACCACTTATCCGGATCCAGCTTGCTTAAAATCACCATAAGAATAAATCCTAAAAAAACTGCGATACCTTGTCGTATAAAAAAATGAAAATCACTATAATCAAAATAAAGCACCGTATATACGGAAAGAGAATAGCTCGCAACCAAAGAAAAGGTCAACAGCGCCATTACCGCAGCCAAAAGAGGTTTATCTATCATATAAAATCACTTTGTTTCAAGATTAAAAGCTATTTTATCCAATTTATAGATAGATTTTAATAAAATTACACATCAAGTGGAGCATAGATGTATAAAGAAATTAATAACAAAGCGATCAAACAAAGAAGTTTAAAGATCTTGCTTCTCTTTTTATTGTTGGCAATCGCTATCATTGTTTTTTTATTTTCCATTCTTACAACCATTACTGCCCAAAGACGCATTCCCAGTCACGATACCGTTCTTCATGACAGGTCATTACGCGGAGCTATCATCTCTGCTGACGGCTTTACGCTCGGCCGTTCCCAAAAAATCTATCAAGCTGTCATTCGCGGCGCAAGCATTAACCCTCACAAAAAAGCTCTTTTTATTAAGCTTTTCAGCATCTATAGCGGCATCCCGGAAAAAGAGATAGAAGATAAATTCAAAGACAGTAAAGGCAACGAGAAAAAAGGAAACATAGTTATCTCTAAAACTATCAATGCCAAATCCGCAATGCAGCTTAAATCTCTCGCTTATAAACTTCGGCAAATGGGTGTCTTTCGTTCAATCAAAAATGCAAATGGAATTCAAGTTCTTTATGGACTTGATATTATTGAAATTGGCGAGCAAAGATATTTTCCTCTGGGAGAGATCCTAAGTCCTATTCTTGGCTATGTAGGCGAAAAAAATGAAAACAGGTATGTCAGACCTGAGGGGAAAAAAGGGCTTGAAAGACAATACGAAAAACATATTACCTCTAAAAAAAATGGATACTTTAAAGGCAAAAGAGATGTGTTGAGTGCCGTCATACATGACAAAAATAGTATGAAAATACACCGTGTTGACGGCTTGGATCTGCATCTGAATATTCCTTTGGCTCTGCAAAGAAGAGTCGAACTTATGCTTGATCAAATGAAAGAAGAAATTGATGCGGATGAAATTATTGTAGCCGCAATGGAAAGCAAAACAGGCAAAGTAGTCAGTCTGGCCAGCACAGAACGTTTCAATCCTTCATGTATTACACAAAAAGATATCCCTGCGCTCAATCCAAAATTCAGCGAATATCCTTATGAAGCCGGCTCTGTCCTAAAACCCATTTCTTTGGCCATTGCTCTCAATCATAATCTTGTTACACCCGATACCGTATTCAATACTTACAACGGAAAGTTTCAAATCGGAAAAAGACGCTGGATCACCGATGATGAAAAATTTGACTCACTTACCGTTAGGGATATTATTGTTCATTCATCCAATATAGGTATCTCGCAAATTAGCTGGAAACTTACCGGTAAAGAGTTTAGAGACGGCTTGCTTGGTTTTGGTCTAGCCAGACCCTCGGGCATCGATCTTTCTCGTGACTTGCCAGGGCAAATAAAACCTCTGTCTTTACTGGATCATCCTATGCATAGAGCAAACAGTTCTTATGGGTACGGGATGATGGTTACATTTATGCAACTTTTCAAAGCATACAGCGCATTTAACAATGACGGTATTGCTGTTACCCCTCGTATTGTTAATTACCTTGAGGACGCCAAAGGCAACCACTACAACCCTCCAAAGCCTAGAGTGGAAAATCTGCAAGCCATCACTCCTAAAACAGCCGAGCAGATCCATGATATTTTGGTTGAAGTAGTCAACAGAGGAACCGGCGTCAAAGCGCAATATCCCGGATTAGAGATCGGAGGGAAAACCGGAACAGCGCATATTGCCAAAAACGGGCGATATGTACGGGAATACCACAGCAGTTTTTACGGGTTCGCCAATGATGCAAGGGGGAATAAATACACCATCGGCGTTTTAGTAATACGTGCCAAAAAATATCTTAAATATTTTGCTTCTCTCTCCGCAGTTCCTACCTTTAAAAATATGGTGGGCATTTTGGTAGATCAAGAATATCTTAAACCCGAAATACAAGAAGTAATTGACAAAGAAGGTTTACCTTCTGGCACAAAACCAACACCTCCTTTGGCAAAAACCAAACAAAAAGTGCCTCCGGCACAAAAAACAACTATCAAGGCCGGTTCGCCCGCTTCTCAGAAAAAAACAGTAAAAGAGCTTTTCGATATCGAAAAAAAACCTAAACCTATCAAGCAGCCCGAACCCATCAAAACAAATACACAACCCAAACCGGCCAAAAACAAATCAACCCATGAGCTTTTTCATGATCTATTTTAAATCCAAATATTATCAATCAGTCTCGGTTTTCCAATGCGTGCAGCCACCAAAATAATAGTATTGCCTATTTCTATTTTTTTTAAGCCATTAAACTTTCTGTCAACAATGGCAATATATTCAACCGTATCTGTCTCTCTTAAAACTTCCAGCATCTTACTTTTTACTGTTTCCGCATCTAACTCGCCGGACATAATGCATTTTGTAGCACGCTTTAAAGATTTAGAGAGCGATAATGCTCTGCATTTTTCCTCTTCGTTCAGATAAATATTTCGGCTGCTAAGAGCCAAACCGTTTTCATCACGAACAATATCGCATGGAACTATCCGCACATCCATAAAATAATTTTTGACCATCTGCATAATCAGCACCAGCTGCTGTGCATCTTTTTTTCCAAAATAGGCTTTTTGGGCTCCGGAGAGATTAAGCAGCTTCATTACTACTTGCAGCATACCGTCAAAATGCCCGGGACGCTTTTCCCCCTCCAGTATATATCCTCGCACTGCGGGTGCACCTATGGCAAGCTCATCTTTTTCATACATTTGATCAGCGCTTGGCATAAAGAGTATATCTACCCCGGCAAGTTCACAAATTTTTCTGTCTGCCTCTTCTTTGCGCGGATAGCTTTCCAGGTCCTCCCCTTCTAAAAACTGGGTAGGATTAACAAAAACGGAAACAATAACATGTTTATTTTCTTTTTTTGCCTGCTGTATCAAGGAAAGATGTCCTTTGTGTAATGCTCCCATGGTGGGCACAAAACCTATGCTTCCAAATAAATTTTTTTTTGCTTCTTGTAAAGCATCTATTGTTCGCACAACTCTCATCTCTAACCTCGAATTTCACAATATTTTGATAAAATCTTACCAGAATAATTAACAATTAAAAAGTATAAACCAAAAAGGTATTTTAAATTAAATATCTATACATGTTTATATTATATTAAAAAAATAATTTTAAATTTTAATTTGTAAAAGGATTTTTTACATGGACGCATACGAATACGGTGAATTACTTAAAACACTTTCTACTAAAATAAACAATATTAAGAATATTGTCAAGCCGGATCTGCTGCAAAAAAGACTCGAAGAGATAGAACAGATGCAGCATGAAGCCTCTTTTTGGGATGATGCTGCAAATGCCGGAAAAGTATCTCAAGAAAAAACAAAAACAGAACGTATTTTGGCAACCTACAATAACGCGGCCGATGCGTTGGCCGATGCAAATGAGTATTTTGAGCTCTCAAAGGCTGAAAATGATGAAGAAACTCTTGAGATGCTCTATATGGAATCAGACAATCTTCAAAAAAACATTCAATCACTTGAAGTGCAAATGATGCTTAGCGGTCCGCACGATGGCAGCAGCGCCATAGTTTCTATTCACCCCGGGGCAGGAGGTACCGAATCCCAAGACTGGGCAAGTATGCTCTATCGCATGTATCTGCGCTGGGCAGAGAGACATGGTTTTGGCGTGGAAGTGCTTGATTATCAAGCAGGAGATGAGGCTGGCATAAAAGATGCTTCTTTTATCATCAAAGGAGAAAATGCCTACGGCTACCTCAAAGTAGAAAATGGAATTCACAGACTTGTACGCATCTCTCCGTTTGACAGCAACGCTAAACGTCATACCTCTTTTAGCTCTGTCATGGTTTCGCCTGAAATTGATGACGATATTGACATTGGTATTGAGGATAAGGATATCCGTGTTGATACGTATCGTGCCTCGGGCGCAGGGGGACAACACGTCAATAAAACAGAATCAGCCATCCGCATCACACATATTCCCACGGGCATCGTAGTTCAATGTCAGAACGACAGAAGCCAACATAAAAATAGAGCTGCAGCAATGAAAATGCTTATATCTCGTCTTTATGAATATGAAATGGCAAAAAAACAAGCCGTCATAGACGGTGTAGAAAAATCTGAAATAGGCTGGGGTCACCAAATACGCTCTTATGTTCTTGCTCCCTATCAGCAGATCAAAGACACAAGAAGCAATCAGGCTTTCTCAAACGTGGAAGCCATACTTGATGGTGATATTGATAAAATTTTAGAAGGCGTACTGATTGCCCAGGCAAGATAAAGCGGACTTTAGTCTTATTTTTCTTTTCTTTTTTCTATCCATTTTACAAATATTTTTGTGAGAATCAAAGCAGCAGCAAAAGCCGATAGCACCATAGAAGTAGTGTAAACTGCTGACATTATATCTATCTTCACGCTTTAACCTCCAATTCTCTGTTCTCTAAGGCATATATTTTATCACACCGAGCAGCCATTTGCGCATCATGTGTCACAAGAAGCAATCCTGCCTTTGTCTCTTTAATATACTCTAATAGTACATCCATCACCAATCCTGCTGTCTCTTTATCAAGATTTCCAGTGGGCTCATCGGCAAATATAATACGAGGTTTTTTGCTCAAAACCCTTGCTATAGAAACGCGCTGCTGTTCCCCCCCCGAAAGTTCGGAAGTCTTATGGCTCATCAAGTGATCTATCTCTAATTTTTTTAATATTTCCTCGTCCAACTCCTCTCCTGAGAGCATTGTCGCTACACTGATATTTTCCAACGCGCTCATTCCCTTAAAAAGATAATGAAATTGGAAAATAATTCCTATCTCATAACGGCGCAATGCCTCTATTTCATGATCTCTCAGCGCATAAAGCGATTTGCCTAGAAAAACCACCTCCCCTTCTTTTGGCTTTAAAAAGGTAGAAAGAATATGCAGAAATGTCGATTTCCCGCTGCCGCTTCGTCCGACTATTGCCACACTTTGTGCGGGCTTTAAAGAAAAATCAATATGAGAAAAAAGAGGATAATCAAAACTATGTGAAATATTTTTTGCTTCCAAAAGTGATTGTGGCATAGCGTATTGCCTTTAAATAATTTAATATATCATAGCATAAAAAAATAATGAAGAAAAAGAAAAGTAGGTAATTAAGTGGGAAAAGACTCCAGAATGGAGTCTTTTTTTATGCCATTTGTTTGGCAACTTCCGCTGCAAAATCTTCTTGTTCAACCACAATACCTTCGCCAACTTCAAGTCTAACAAACGTCACGATCTGTGCTGTGCCGCCGGCTGCTTTTGCTTTATCTTGAATATACTCGGCAACAGTTTTGCTATCATCCATTACGAATTTTTGATCAAGCAAACACTGCTCTTGATCCAATGTCGTATTGTCTGATATAAATCTTGAGAGTTTGCCGGGAAGAATTCTGTCCCAGATCTGTTCAGGCTTGCCTTCTGCTCTAAGCTCTTCTTTGAGCATAGCTTCAGCCTCTGCCATAATCTCTTCCGTCAACTGTGCCATAGAGATATATTGGGGAATATTTTTAAGAGGCTTGCCAAGACGAGCAAGTTCTTCATTCTCTTTTTCGATTGCAACGATTCTTCCTTGTGTTTCTTCAGCAACATACGAAGGATCAAAATCTTTGTAGCTTAATGTTCTTGGTCTCATTGCCGCTGCATGCATTGCAACATCTTTGAGTACCGGAGTCATTGCTTCAGCTGTTTTAGAAGAATCGCATTTTGCTGAAATAATTACACCTACTTGATTATTTGCATGGACATACCCATTGATAGCGGTTGTCTCATCTCCTTCAATAAATGCTGATCTTCTCACCACAAGATTTTCGCCGATTGTAGCAATTTGAAGTGAAAGATATTCAGAAAAAGGCTGTCCTTTGATTGTTGAAGCATTGATTGCCTCCGCATCTGCTAACTCATTAGCAAATGTGTGTTCTACCACATCTTTCATGACAGCTTTAAATTTTTCATTTTGGGCAACGAAATCAGTTTGGGAGTTAATCTCAACAATAATCGCTTTATGTCCCTCTACTTTTACACCAATAGCGCCTTCTGCCGCTACTTTCCCTGCTTTTTTAGCAGCTGCACCTATCCCTTGGTCACGTAGCCACTCTACAGCTTTATCCATATTTCCGTCAGCCTCAGTCAATGCTTTTTTGCAGTCCATCATCCCTGCGTCTGTCATCTCTCTGAGTTTTTTGATATCCTGTGGTCCAAAGTTTGCCATAATTTTACGCCTCCGCCAATTCTTTTGCGCTTGCGACAGCCTCTTTAAAGTCACCTTTAAAGCTATATTTTTCTTCCATTGTTTGAATTTGCTCGTCAGTCATATTGGCTACATCATCATAAGTGTAGAAACCTTCTGCATTGAGTTTTTCTTGGTAAACTTTACCGATACCTTTGATTTTGGTAAGGTCATCGCCTTCTGTTATTTCAGCAGTAGCTTCTTCAGCCATCATTTGCTCAATCTCTTCGCTTGCAACAGCTGTTTCCACTTCTTGACCATGTGCTTCGGCATAGATCGCTTTGCCTTCATTAATAGCTTCTGCCATCTCTTTACAGAAAAGCTCTATAGATCTGATCGCGTCATCATTTCCCGGAATCGGATAATCAACCAAATCAGGATCACAGTTGGTATCAAGCGGCGCAACGACTTTCATGCCAAGTCTTTTTGCTTCATTTACAGCAATATGTTCTTTAACTGTATCGACAACAAACATCATATCCGGAAGTCTTTTCATATGTCTGAAACCTTCAAGGTAAGAGTTTAGTTTTTCTTTTGTTCTTCTAAGCATCAATGCTTCTTTTTTGGTCAAAAGATTGATTTGACCATTCTCTTCCATCTGCTCAATGATCTCAAGTTTTCTGATTGATTTTTTCATTGTAGGGTAATTTGTCAACATGCCGCCAAGCCATCTTGTAGATACATAAGGCATACCGCATTTTTCAGCATACTCTTTAATCGCGCCTCTGGCTTGTTTTTTTGTTCCCACAAAAAGCACTGTTTTGCCTTCAGCCGCTGCATCTCTTACTACATTGTAAGTATACTTGAAGTATCTAAGCGTCTTTTGAAGGTCGATAATATAGATATTTTTTCTTGCGCCAAAAATAAATTTTTTCATTTTTGGATTCCATCTTCTTGTCTGATGCCCAAAATGCACACCGCATTCGAGTAAGTCTTTCATTGTTACCATTTTTGCTCCTTGGTATAATTATGTTTTTTTGTTTGATGAATCAAATCATCTTAGGTTTTGCCTCTGTAGCCCTGAACACACAACGTGCAACCTTTCAAGGAATAACTACATGAGTATTTCCAAATCCCAATACAGAATAAGGAGCGCGATTATATCGAACTATTGTTTAAAAGATTATAAAAAGAAAAAAGAGGTATCGCCTTTTTTGACAATCTCCCTCTCAAAATTATGCCTGGAGTTCTTCAAGTTTGGCTTTAACCTCATCCACATGTCCCTTTACTTTGACATTGCTCCATGCGGCTGCAATTTGTCCATAAGGATCTAGTATAAATGTGCTTCTAACAACCCCCATATACTCTTTGCCCATAAACTTTTTGGGTTGCCAGACACCAAAAAGATGGCAGAGTTCTTTGTCTTCGTCTGCCAAAAGTGTGATCCTTAAATCTTTTTTTTCTATAAAATTTCTATGCTTTTGAGGACTGTCAGGACTCACTCCCAGCACAATCGCATCAAGACCTTCGAAATCGGACAATGCTACTGTAAAATCACACGCTTCCGCGGTGCATCCGGGAGTATTGTCCTTGGGATAAAAATAAAGTACGATCCAGCGCCCTTTGATATCCCTTAGACAGATCTCTTCCTCATCTTGATTTGGAAGACAAAAATCAGGGACATCCTCGCCAATTTTTAACATTCTTTTTCCTTTAATGCTTTTATGATAGTATAGCACATGCAAACCAAAGAAGAATTATTAAAAGAAATTGAAGAACTGATCGCATACGGCAAAGAAGGACCTACGATCAATCCTTTATTGCTGGCTTACTTGGAAATACAAGAGCTCGAACATATCAAACAAAGGCTGCTTGAAAAAGTCAATACACTAAGCAACGAAGACAAAGTATGGCTGGAGCAGTTTAAAAAATATAAGTGACCTTTTTAACTGTGCTTCATTGATCTATTGGTTAGCCTACTTATTTTCCCGCAAATCTGCAGACCTGTCAAATTCAATATTGTATTTTTTTAAAATCTCATTCTGCTTGCCCAACGCTTCTTGTTTATCTATGGCCACTTTGACGCCCTCTTCATCCTCAAGCACAATGTATTGTCCTTCAAAGGATTGCATTTTTTCATAAAAAGTTTTAAAACTGTCAAACGTCTCGCCGTTGATCTTTTCTATGGGCCACATGGCAAAATTATAATTGCCTCTACTGATATCCGAAGCCAGAACTTTTAAAAGTACCACCACCTCTTTTTTCTTTTCTGTAGGCCACTGTGTTGCATAATAGCTTAATTTTAATTGATTAACACTCGTAGACAAAAGCAAATTCCGGCTCAGCGGTGAGAAGACATAGCCTCCATAAATAAAATAGCGAGGTATCACATCATACTGTGTAGTGTCAACAAGCAAAAGATCGTCTGCGGTTTGTTTTAAAACGGCTTCAACCTGCATCTTTTTGTTATCTCTTAAAATATCAAGCGTAACACTCTCCCCCATTTGGCGCTGATCAACATAATAATGGTATGAAGTGTACTCATGATCTCTAAACGCAACTGTACCGTCATTTTCTATCTTATGCCCGTCTACCGCAGTAAGAATATCTCCCACCTTGAGCACATCTTTCAAGGCAGAGTTATACACTATATAATCAACCAGTTTTCCCGTAGTATTATCATCTAGATGATAATAGCGTCTAAGCGTAGGGTTTTCTAGATTTTGCGTCATGATCCCAAAATCTGCAAACCCATTATGCTGCCCGTCTTTCATATCTTCAATAAAATGTTTCACCATGGTTACAGGTACGAGATAGCCTATATTTTGGGACTTTCCGATCACCTGCATCACCACGCCGACAATCTTTCCCCCTGAAAGGGCAGGTCCTCCGCTGTTTCCGGGATTAACAGCCGCATCCACCTGCACAGCCAAAAAAGATTCTCCGCTGTGCGCATAGATACGGTGCTCAATGCGCGAAACTACCCCTATAGTTGCACTCAGAGTGTCTCCGCCCATAGGATAACCATAAACAACAATCTGCTGTTCTATCTCAGGAAGTTCTCCAAACTCCAAAGGCTTAACCCCTTCAAAAAATTGGCTGTCTTCTACACTTAAAAGTGCTAAGTCTGCCTGATGAGAGACGCTTAGTACTTTTGCGATATAACGTTTTCTTTCACCGTAGCGCTGCACCTCCAAAAAAGTTTGATTGGCAACAACATGGGCATTCGTTAAAATAAGATTGCCCTCTATGATGGTCCCAGAACCTGTGGATCTCTGCATCGAACTGTTCCACGGCTCTTGATAATTTGGTACTTTAGATACAGTGTAAATTTTTACAATAGCCTGTTTGGTCCCATCCTCATGTGTCATTCCTGCTGCATTCATATACCATGTCAACACCAAAGAAAAAAAACGATTCTCATCTTTATCCTTTTATTTAAATATAACGGGTGAGGCAATATCTTCTGCATCCAATGCGCGAATGCCTCTTTTTTTTGCTTCTTTTGCCATAAGGCCTGCCTCTTTAGTGCTCAAGAGTTTTTTTTCTTTATCGTACAGTTTTGCAGAGCACACGCCGCAGCTTGGACTTCTGTCTTTGCCTATAAAAAGATCAATATCGGGATGCATTTTAAAAAATATTTGCACATATTGCTCGATCGGCACAGAGAGATCGGCGCCGGTTACGCAGGAGATAGCCTGTATGCCCTGTGCTGTTTGCACCAAGTCCATCCTCGCACGGGGTGAACCAAAAGCATAGTCTTCCGGACAAAAAAGAATCAATTCACAACCTTTCAATTTTGAAATTAAACGCATGTCGTGATTGTCGTTTCCGTCATAGCGGCATTTTTGGCCTGTAAGGCACGCCGATATAGCAACTTTCATCTAATACACAAACAGAAGTAAATAAACCCATATTCCTGTAAGCGATGTAAGGGCAATGGCTATAAATGTGGATATTCCCATCTTTTTATGAAATGCGCTATTCATGCCGGGCAGTATACATCTTTTTTTGTTATTATGTGCCAACCAAAGTATTGCCGTCCACATAAATAGCGTAATTGAAGCAATGATAATATGAATAATCAATACCCATAGGGCATAACTATGAGATACGCTTGTACCCTCAACAAAGGCATCATACCCGCCGCCCAAACGCACACCATATTCAAAATATCCCACAACAAGCACAGAAACAACAAATATTACGGTTTGTGCAAATGCATGCAAAGCGTATTTTTTTCTTTTTGCAAACAGTATAACTACTGCAACCAGTAAAGGCAGCAGTGTCACTATTAATGTCACAGCATCCATAAAAAAAGGTGCTCTTGTCCCTAAAAATCCTGCTTCAAACATATATTTCATTTTTTTTATTACCTTATTTGTATTATTCTTAATTTGTTTAAATCAATGATTTATTTTGTATCGCTATCATACCCTTTAATCAGATTCTAAAGAAACGACCTTAGCATATCACAACCGACTTAATTTCGGTAAACTCTTCGAGTGCCCACCTTGGCCCTTCTCTGCCTATACCTGATAGCTTTGAACCTCCATAGGGCTGAACATCAAACCGTAAGGTAGGAATGTCATTGATTACGACTCCTCCGCACTCGGCCTCATCGATAAACTGCTGCGAACGTTTTAAATCATTTGTGAAGATAGAAAACTGTAGCCCAAAAGGTGAATCGTTCATCTTTTGGATAGCTGTCTCATAATCAGGAACACGAACCAAACTGACAATGGGGGCAAAAACCTCTTCGCAAATAATTTTCATCTCATCTGTTACCTCTGCCATGACCGTAGGAGGGAAAATGCCCTCTCTCTCTTCTCCTCCGACTATGGCCCTTGCCCCTTCTTTTTTTGCTGAAACAACCCATGCCTGGGCTCTGTGTTTAGCTTCATCATCAATCAGCGGCCCTATAAAAGTCTCTTCTTCGTAAGGAGAACCTGCTTTAAGCTTTTTTGTTTCTTCAACCATAAGTGCGGCAAACGCTCCATAGACTGTCTCATTGACGTAGATGCGCTGCAAAGAGATGCACACTTGTCCGGAGTTATAAAATGCGCCAAAAGCACAACGTGCTGCAGCCAAAGCCAAGTCTGCGCTTGCATCGATATAGGTTGCTGCGTTCCCGCCCAGCTCTAAACTTACTTTTTTAATTCCGGCTTGTTTGGTGATGATGCTGCCTACAGAGACAGATCCTGTGAAGCTGATCGTTCTTGGAATGGAACTTGAAACCAGAGCAGAGCCCACCTCTGCGTCTCCATAGACCACACTAAGCGCATCTTTGGTTGCATACTTTGACTCTATAAAAAGTTTGGCGAACATATAGGCCGTCGCGGGAGCTTCAGGGGTGGGCTTAAGAACGACGCAGTTCCCTGCACCGAGTGCCGGCGCAATCTTGTGCGCCACAAGATTTAAAGGAAAATTAAAAGGAGTGATACATACTACCACCCCCACGGCTTCACGACGGAAAAAAGCTAATGTCTTTTTGCCGCTTGGCATCACATCGGTAGGTATTGTCTCGCCATGCAAACCGGCCAATTCCATTGCAGTCAGCTTGACCGTCTCAATACACCTGTCTACTTCTATTCTTGAGAAAAAGATAGGCTTTGCAATCTCTTTGGTTAACATCGCAGCAAACTCTTCGCGCTGTAAAGATAATTTATTTGCCACATCTTCAAGCCATAAAATACGTTGTGATAGTGGTACCCTGGCTGCATGAAAGCTTGTTTTTTTGGCGATCTCTAATGCTTTTTGGGCATCTGCAGCGTTGCATACGGGAGCAGTACTTACAACAGAACCGTCATAAGGACTTTTTCTCTCTTGAATGATCTCTCGACCCTCTTCCTGGGAACCAAAAAATATTTTAGCAACACCTATTTTTTTCTTTTCAAATATTCCAAACATTTACAAGCCTTTAAACAATAATATAAATATTTTAACAAAAATTTAGTTAAATTAGTTAAAATGGTTCCTTAATTTTAACCTCCTGGAGCAGATAAAAATGAACGAATCAAAATATATTTGGATGGATGGGGGGATGGTACCTTGGCATGAAGCAAAAGTGCATGTTCTCACTCATACATTACACTATGGCAACGGCGCGCTAGAAGGAACCAAAGCTTACAAAACAGTGGATGGAAGATGTGCTATTTTTAAACTTAAAGAGCACACGCAAAGACTTCTGAACTCGTCCAAGATGACACTGATGACCGTTCCCTTTACCCTGGAAGAGCTCAATGATGCACAAATCAAACTATTGCAAGAAAATGAACTTTTTGAAGGCGCCTACATTAGGCCGCTTGTTTATCTTGGGTATGGGGTCATGGGACTTTATCATAAAGATGCACCCGTAAATGTTTCAATCTCTGCATGGGAATGGGGTGCTTATCTTGGCGAAGAAGGACTCAAAAAAGGAGTGCGCGCAAAAATAACCTCAGTAACCAAAACAGCAAATACTTCCGGTATGGTTAAAGCCAAGGCCGTAGCAAATTATCTAAACAGCCAAATGGCAAAATATGAAGCTGTAGAGGCAGGCTACGATGAGGCGTTGCTCAGAGATGACGAAGGGTATATCGCCGAAGCAAGCGGCGCATCGTTCTTTATCGTACGAGACGGGATACTAATCTCTCCGCCTTGCGACAATACGCTTGAATCCATTACGCAACAAACCGTAATAGAATTGGCTGAAGAGTTAGGTATCAAAGTAGTAAGACGACGCATCACACGCGAAGAGGTTTATATCGCCCAAGAGGCTTTCTTTGCGGGAACCGCAGCAGAAGTTACCCCCATTCGCGAAGTAGATGCGCGTATTATTGGCGCAGGAGAAAGAGGCGAAATAACAGAAAAAATCCAAAGTGCCTATTTTGATGCAGTGAGTGGAAAAAACGCAAAATTTATTAAATATTTAACATATATTAACTAGGAGAAATACGTGCCGGCAGACATGAACGACTATTTTAAGAAAAAAAGACCCAGCAATACTATGAATACCGAAGGCAATCAAAATAAGGGCGGTCCAGGCGGCTTTGAAAATCCTTTTGGAAATATAGGGAAAGGGGCTTCGTGGATGTTTGTCGCATTAGCTATTGCTATTGCAATTTTTACACTAAAGCCGTTTACCGTAATCAATTCGGGAGAAGTGGGAATTAAAGTTACCACCGGTAAGTTTCAAACTGAGCCGCTAAGTGCAGGGTTGCATTTTTACATTCCTGTATTTCAAAAAATCATACCCGTAAATACGCGCATTAGACTCATCGTTTACAGCACCACTGAAACCAGTATGGTAGGAGACAATTATTCTAAAGGCTTTATTTCGGGAGAAACTTTTGAAGGGGGGCTCAAAAAAAATCCTTCCATTCAAGTTTTGGACAAAAGAGGATTGACTGTCAATATCGATCTTGCTGTCCAATACAGACTTAAAGCTGAGGCGGCGCCAATGACGATAGAGAAATGGGGTGCGAGCTGGGAAGAAAAGATTGTCAACTCCAAAGTGCGCGAAGTGGTACGTGATGTTGTAGGCCAATACACTGCGGAACAACTCCCGGAAATGAGGAATGAAATCGCCTCTTCTATTCAGACAAAAGTACAAGAAAGCATTAGCTCCCTTGAAGGGGAGCCGGTTTTGCTCTCCTCTGTTGAGCTCAGAAATATTGACCTTCCTCCAAAAATTAAAGATCAGATCGAAAGAGTTCAGATAGCAAAACAAGAGGTCACTATTGCCGAACAGCAAAAAGAACAGGCTAAACAAGAAGCTCAAAGAAAAGCAGAAATTGCTCGGGGCGAAGCGGAAAGAAACCGTATTGAAGCACAGGGCGAGGCAGATAAGATTCGTATTGAAGCACAAGAACAAGCCAAAGCCAATAGATTGATTTCGGATTCGCTTACGCCAAGCCTGATTGAACTTGAACAGATCAAAACACAGGCAAAATTCAACGAAGCATTGAAGGTTAACAAAGACGCCCAAATATTCCTTACTCCCGGGGGTGCGGTTCCCAATATCTGGGTAGACGCAAAGAGTAAAGAAAAAACATTAACCACGCAACAATAAAATCGATCTCATTCCTGCAAAAACCGGCGGGAATGGGCTCATCAATAACAAAGAGGTTATCCTATGCAGATAGATTGGCACAAAAATCCCCTTATCCCGGTAATCGCACAAGATTTTGAAACAAACGATGTGTTAATGCTTGCGTATATGAATGAAGAGGCCTATGCCCTTACATTGAACACAGGGTATGCACACTATTTTAGCCGAAGCAAACAGCGGATCTGGAAAAAAGGCGAAAGTTCCCATCATACCCAAGAGATCAAAGATATATTGATTGATTGCGACGGAGATACCATCATCTTAAAAATCAAACAAAACGGTGTAGCATGCCACACAGGAAGAAGAAGCTGCTTTTTTACCTCTGTCATACAAGACAAAATCATTTTAAACCAAGAGGTTGATATCGATGCAATTTATGGCGTTGTAGACAGCCTTTATCATACAATCTTAGAACGAAAAAATGCTGCAAACCAAACAACATCTTGGACTCAAAAACTTTTGCACGATAAAACGCTCATGCTTAGCAAAATCCGCGAAGAGGCTGATGAAGTCTGTGTAGCCATTGATAAAGAAAGTGATGAGCAGGTTATCTACGAGAGTGCTGATTTGCTTTATCATACACTGGTGGGACTTGGTCATCGTGAAATTTCACCGGACAGAGTCAAACAAGAACTGGCACGCCGTTTTAATATGAGCGGGATAGAAGAAAAGGAAAGCAGAAAAAAGTAAATTTTTCTTTTTATTAAATTTCAATTAACCTTCTCATTTTACAATTTCTTTAGTGGTATCAACCAAAATCATTTAAGGAGAATTGCATGAGACCTTCAAAATCATTTCCGCTTTTTATCGTTTCAACACTTTTAACCGCATCTCTTTTTGCAGCGCAGACGGATGCTCCTTCTGTACGGCTGATGAGTATTGACGACATCTTTGAAAGACAAATCCTGCGTATGCAAAAAATGCAAGAACAGATGGATAAAATGTTTGAAGAGTTTGATAGAGATTTTTACAATACCTCATTTCACTCCACCCCTTCATACAACAGAATGAAATATTCCAGCAGTTCCTCTTCGGCTTTAAACGATAAGGGGACACACTACGAGATCACCCTTGCGCATCCCAAAGATTCAAATATCAATATTACCGCCAAAAATCATCAATTAACCGTTCAAATCACACAGGAGCAGCGCACTCAAAATGAAAACAAAAAAGGCAGGATGACAGGCTATACAAGCAGTTCTTCTATCCAGAGCTTTTCTCTTCCTCTTGATGCGGATACGGCGGCCATGAGAAGCAAAATAGAGAAAGAGTATTTGATTATTTCTATTCCAAAAATATCAAAAACGCAAAATATGGACCCGGTAAACAAACTTAAAGAAGGGAACACCACGCAACCTATGACACCAAAACATCAAGAAACCAACGTCTCTCAGCCTGCTTCGGCAGCCATAAGTTAATAAATCAGCCCTTCTTTACGGAGAGCTCGGTCAATATAGATCAGCATCTTATTTTTAGATAACCCGCACCATGCGGGTGCAAGCAAACTTTCATCATCGGTACCTGCTGAGATTCGCTGTATGCTTATATGTTCTGGTTTGAGTCTAATTGCTTTAACCAAAGTATCAATATACTCTTCTTTGCTGATGGGCTCAAACTCTCCTTGCAAATATTCATTAGCAAGCAAAGTATGCTTTACTACATACAAAGGATGATACTTAACAGAGTCTATTCCCCATTCGTATGCTGCTTTGGCTGAGTTAAGCATCATCTCTTGATTTTCTCCAGGCAAACCAAAAATAAGATGCCCGCACACATTGAGGCCTCTTTGCTTGGCTTCTTTGATCGCTTTTTCCACATTTAACGCATCATGCCCTCGATTAATACGCTCTAGTGTTTCATTGTAAATAGATTGGATACCATATTCAATCCATATCTCTTTAGTGCGACTTAAAAAAACAAGATAGTCAAGTACTTCGGGTGTCACACTGTCGCTTCTTGTTCCGATACTCAGTCCTATTACATCTTCATAAGTCAGTGCTTTATCATAAAGTGCCTTGAGAGTTTCAAAAGGAGCATACGTGTTGGTGAAGGCCTGAAAATAGACTAAAAATTTTTGCGTACCCCATTTTCTGCGCATCTTTTCTCTGGTATTTACTATCTGCTCGTCAAGTTCTTGAAGTTGTTTTTCTAAAACAGGGTTGTTTTTGCTTTGCAGATTGAGAAATATTTTTCCCGCATTTTGTGCAAGATTTGGGCTAAAAGAATCATTCAAACAGAAAGTACAGCCGCCTTTCGCTACCGTTCCGTCAATATTTGGGCAGGTAAATCCGCTCAGCCCAAGAGGAATTTTGCTTACCTTGGTTTTGAACTTTTTTTTAAGGTACCTTCCAAATGTATTGAGTTGTTTCAAACTTCACCTTTAAATATCACTGCAACCAGGGCTTTGTGCACTTCCGCCGGCAAAATATTTCCCATCAAAACTCACAAGCGAATAGGTTCTCTCAGTGCCCAGCGATCCCACCAAGCCATCAATAGAAAGAAAACCTAAGGTAGTTGCCCCGATTTTTTTTGCTATCTCTTCCACGCTATATCTTGAAGAGATAAGCTCTGCTTGTGTAGGTGTATCAATACCATAGCGGCATGGATATTTAATCTCAGGCGCTGCGATACGCATATGTATCTCTTTTGCGCCTGCTTCCAAAAGCATTTTAACAATCTGCTTTGATGTCGTTCCTCTAACAAGCGAATCGTCAATAATGGCTATCCGTTTACCCTCTATCAAATGCTTAATGGGGGAAAGCTTCAATTTTACTTTTAGATTTCGTATCTCTTGCGTGGGCTCAATAAATGTACGTCCCACATAGTGGTTGCGCACGATACCCATCTCAAAAGGAACACCCAACTCCTCTGCATATCCTTTTGCTGCTGCCACTCCGCTGTCAGGTACCGGCAAGACCAAATCTACATCTGCCGGTGCTTCTTTTGCCAACATCTTACCCATTGCTACCCTGGTTTTATATACATTTTTTCCATCAATAATTGAATCGGGTCTTGAAAAATAGATATACTCAAAAGCGCACGGATGATAATCAGGTTCAAAAATCTGTTCAGAGAATGGTTCTCTCTCTTCTTCAAACGTAAGCATCTCTCCGGGCCTGATATCTCGTATAAACTCCGCGCCCACCAAATCAAATGCACAAGTTTCGCTCGCAACGATCCAGCCCCCGTCTTTGAACTTTCCTAAACTTAAAGGACGAATACCAAAACGGTCGCGAATAACAAACATTTTTGAACGGCTCTGTATCACTAAACAGTATGCCCCTTCTATTTTCTCAAGCATATCTTTGATACGGTCCACCAGTGCATCTTTTTGGCTCTTGGCAATAAGATGCACAATGTTTTCTGTATCCATTCCTGTTTGAAAGATAGCACCATTATCTATCAAACGATTGCGCACCTCATATTTGTTCACAAGATTTCCATTGTGGGCAACAGAAATTTCTCCCAGCTTATATTTGGCAAATACCGGCTGAGCATCCAATACTGAATCGGCCCCTGCTGTAGAATAACGATTGTGTCCAATGGCACAATCCCCTTTTAGAAGCTCAAAAGATGACTCATCAAATACTTCAGTTACCAATCCCCTTTTTTTAATCAAATGAATTTTATCTCCATTTGCAGTAGAAATGCCCGAAGATTCTTGTCCGCGATGTTGCATCGCAAAAAGAGAATAATACGCTATTTTTGCCGCATTTCTTGTACCGTATACACCTACAATTGCACACATATTTATATTCCTAAACAGTCATTGATGGAGTAAAATCCACTCTCTTGGTTGACTAGCCATTTTGCAGCGCGTATCGCTCCTTTAGAAAATGTTTCTCGACTGGTTGCAGTATGATTAAGCTCTAGATACTCGCCGTCATTATAAAAACCTACCGTATGGCGTCCCACAACATCTCCTCCTCGCAAAGCCATTATGGCAATCTCATCTTTTGTTCTTGCGCCTATCTGTCCGTCTCTGCCGGAGATACGCACCTTCTCAAGATCAAGACCTCTTCCTTTGGCTGCAAACTCACCCAAAGTCAATGCCGTACCGCTTGGTGCATCCACTTTGTGCCTATGATGCTGTTCTACAATTTCAATATCAAAATCTCTCAATGTGGCAGAAACTTTTTCTACAAGTTGTTTAAGCAAAGCAATACCTGCTGACATATTGGACGCATACAGCACCGGCATCTCTTTGGCTGCTTCCCTCATCAAATTTTGCTGATGAATATTAAATCCTGTTGTTGCAATTACCAAAGGTTTTGGATTTTCCAAAGCCGCTTCACAAAGCTCCTGTGTTGCTTCCGGTGCAGAAAAGTCAATGACAATATCACAACTTTCCAACACTGCTTTCATGCTGTTTGTTACTATTACGCTGGCAGGAAATGTTCTCTCCACTCCGTCAAATACATGCACTGCACTCAAAATAAGTTCCGAATCATTTTCTAAATTATCGATCAGCAAATTGCCTACTCTTCCTGTACTTCCGACAATGCCTACTCTCGTTTTCTGTAGTTTTGTCATTTTATGCATGCTCCTGAATATATGAAATTACTTGTAGTGCAGCCGTTGCGCCATCGCCTGCTGCACATACTACTTGTTTTGGTGCTTCGATACGCACATCGCCTGCCGCAAAAAGACCGGCCAGTGAGGTGTTCATGCTCAAATCTACAACCACCTGTCCCCACTCGCTCACTTCACAAATAAAATGGCCATTTTCATCTTTAAGTACTTCATTGTTAACATCATGTCCCACAAATACAAAAACTCCCGGAACATCCAGTGTAGACACATCACCTTCTTTATTTTTAATTCTTATGCCGCTTACGCCCATAGCATCACCAAAAACTTCTTCTATGGTTGTATCGGTTAACAAATGAATATTTTCTTTTCTTTGAACTCTTTCAATTGTTGATGGTGCCGCCCTAAATGTATCTCTTCTGTGAATGACATAAACTTCTGAGCAGATATTTGAAAGATAGAATGCCTCTTCAAGCGCCGTATCTCCTCCTCCGAGCACGGCCACCGGTTTGTTTTTATAAAAAAATCCATCACAAGTTGCACAGGTACTCACGCCTTTGCCAAAAAAATCATTTTCCCCTTTGAAGCCGGCTTTTTTTGGAGTACTGCCTGTACATACAATCACCGTATTTGCTTGTATTGTTTCACCGCTTTCAAATGTTAAAGTAAAATGCCGACCGTTTTTTGTCACACGCCGGATCTTTTTCATCTCATGTTTCAGTCCAAAATGAAAACACTGCTCTTGCCATGTGTCCATAAAATCCATACCTGTTTTACCGTGATCGAAAAACCCAGGATAATTTTCTATTTCGGAACTTTGTGTGATTTGTCCCCCAGGCAACCCCATCTCAAAAAGTGTTACCTGTTTTAACCCGCCGCGTGTTGCATACAGTCCCGCAGCCAATCCGGCCGGTCCGCCACCAATAATTGCACAATCTAACATTTTGTATCCTTAAAATGATTAAGCAAATTATACTATTGTAAAACTTGATTCATTATTTTGATAGGAAAATTTTAAAAAGTTATACTACCAAAACGCGGTTAATTGCATAAACCTGCTCTTTGGCTAGAAAATATTAAGATTTCACACGAAGCAAGACTTCGTGTGTTCGTGTCAACTATCAGGATTATAGCTGGGCGTTTAGTTTTTGAGCAAATGCATCTTTGGAAGCTGCGCCTACCATTTGATCTACAACCTCACCGTTTTTAAAGAAAAGAATCGCAGGGATTGATCTGATACCGTATTTAACAGCCAAATCTTGTTGTTCATCAGTATTCACTTTTGCAATAGTCGCCTTACCTTCAAATTCTTCTGCAAGCTCTTCAATTACCGGAGCGATCATTCTACAAGGTCCACACCATGGAGCCCAAAAATCTACCATTGTTACACCTTCTGCTACTGTCGCATCAAAGTTTGCTGTTGTCAATTCTACATATTTTGCCATATTACATCCTTTTAATTTATTTAAGAAATTATACACTAATGTTAGTTAATGAGCCATTGTTATAACTTATATTTTTTATTTTGTCAATCCTGTATGTCTTCTTTTTTTATATCTAGCCGGGATAACATTCCCAATATACTCGAGTTTTTCACCAAGACATATAAAAATCTAAAGAGTGATATTTTCGATCAATTCCGCCTTATCTTGACGTATTATCATGGCATCGATACTAAAAACAACATGCAAACCTTTGGTTTGCATATAATATTGCGCAGAGTTTATCACCTTGCGTAATTTCACAGGGGTAATATTATAAATAGGGTCAAAATCAGCTTTGGCGCTTTTGACTTCTATAAAATGAAGTACGTCATCCTTGCTGGCAATGATATCCACCTCTCCTAGTTTTCTGGCAAAATAGTTTCGTTCAAGAATTACAAAACCTGCTTGTTCCAAAAAATGTGTCGCAAGAGCTTCACTTTTATCGCCATACTGTTTTGGAAGCTCACGCATCAACTACAGGCAACCTCATCGCCTACAGGAATTACATCAACTTTTACAGATTTAAAACGCGCTGTCATAACCAGCGCATCACACTCATCTCCAAAAAGAGCATTGATGCGGCTTGAAGCATGATGAAAAGTGCAAAAGAGTGTTCTTGGTTTTATTTTATCTGTATAGCGCACACTCAATGCTTCACTTTCTCCATAGGGAGTGCGCAAAATCACTTTATCTCCAAACTTCTCTTCCTCTTCGGTATTTGCCAAAAGCACATCTGCTTCATATTTAGCGTCAAGGATAGTGCTTCTTTTGGTTTGTGCCGCATTGTTATAGTGTGCGAGTGTTCGTCCTGTTGTCAAATAATATCCATAAAAGCCCTCTTTATAGAAAACTTTATCAAGTATTTCCTGTATCATGCCTCTGGGCTCATACTGCTTATAGACATATTTGCCCAATCCATCTTCTGTACGAAAATCCAGTAAATGTAAAATAGGCGTATCCTCATGATAGATGGGCCACTGCATCCCTCTTTTTCTGTGACGTTCAAGCCTATAGTAGTCTGCGCCGGAAAATCTTCGGGGAGCAACTTTTTTCACTTCATTCCAGACATCTTCGCTTGTTTTAAAATTAAAATTCTCACCGTCATTAAGCTTGCCTGCCATCTGCGTCAAGACTTCCCAGTCATCAGGCAAATCACTTTGCACCAAAGGCTGCGAAAGATGCAGCCTTCGCATTGCATTAACATAAACTCCTGTCTTTTCATAGGCACTTTTAACTCCTATGACAATATCTGCTCTTTTGGCGATTTCTGTCATAAAAAGTTCTTGCACCATGATAAACTCCAGCCTCTCAATAGCTTTATCTATTTTATTGACATTAGGGTGAATATGCATAATATCTTCACCCATATTTAACAACGCCTTAATCTTTCCCTCAAGCATAGCATCAATAAGTTGCGGAGTCATCAATCCTTCCACTTTGGGCTGTTGATAATCAGGGGCAAAATAAGGCAGACAGCCCATATCGCAAGCCCCCTGAACATTATTTTGTCCTCTAAGCGGCATCAATCCTGCTCCGCTCTTTCCTACATTTCCCGTCATCAGCGCAAGATGAGTAATTGCCATTACCGCATACGATCCGTCCAAATGCTCCGTGATTCCAAGCCCCCAAAAAATCATCGATTTTTTAACTGCATACTCTCTTGCTATGTTAGGTATCATTTTTGCAAGGTACTCATAGCCTTCAATCTCTTTAAAAAAACGAGGATCTGCATAAGGATCATTCAAAATCTTTTCTTTAAACTCTTCAAAACCTTTGGTGCGATTTTTGATAAAACTTTCATCATACAGTTCTTCATCAATAATCACATACGCCATCATGTTGAGTATCAGAAGATTGGCTTCAAACGGGATAATACAGTTATGTTTTGCCAATTTCGCCAATTTGGTTTCTCGAACATCGACCACTGCGAGGTTATTGTGATTTTTTGCCATATCAACAATACGATTTGAAATGATAGGGTGCGCCTCTATCGTGTTGGAACCTATAACCACTATAAACTCTGTTTCATAAATATCATTATACGGGTTGGTTGCCGCACCTTCGCCGATCGTTGCCCTCATCCCTTTAAGGCTCGGAGAGTGGCAGACTCTTGCACAGTTGTCTACATGGGGTGACTCCATTGTCTCCCGACAAAATTTCTGGAAAGCATATGCACTCTCACAGGAAGTTCTTGCGCCGCCAATAGCACAAAAGCTATCGCTGCCATACTCTTTCTTGATTTGATCCAATTTCATTGCTGCGATACTTGTAGCCGTATCCAAATCGCATGTCATATAATCTGCATCGAAAGGTAAAAGTTTTTGAATAAAAGTTTCTTTAAGAAATGGATTTTTTTCCAAAAATGATTTTTTGATACGCGACTCTCTAATACGGTCTTTTGCTTCTACAAAGTCATACCCGTATTTTCCTTTTATGCAAAGTTTTCCCTGAGAAACAATGCCATCTTTTTGGGCAAATATTTTAATGATTTTATTATTTTCAACCACGCCGGTAATATCGCACCCCACACCACAGTAGGTACATACACTCTCTATTTCTTGCGTCTCAACTTTTTTTGTCACGAAATACCTTTGGAACCATTAATGTGAAAAATTATTTTTATTTTTAGCCTAGTTTAACTTAAAAAACAGCCATAAAACGATTCTAACTCTATTCTCTACTATTTTTTAGACATTTTTTCCAATATGGCCAAGGCGGTCCCTTGTGCCATTTAATTAAAATTTCCGAACACCAACGGTGCTTTAAGATCAAGTGTTTTGATCTCTTGCATCACCGCCTGAAGCTCATCTATCTTTTTGCCGCTTACTCTGACTTCATCCCCTTGTATAGAAGGGGTCACTTTGAGCTTGAGGTCTTTAATTGCTTTGACGATCTTTTTTGCTTCTTCTTTGTCTATCGAGTCAACAATTCTATAGATAACTTTTACATTACCTCCGCTGATACCTTCTGTTTTAACTTCTTCAAGTGATTTGCCTGCGATGCCTCTTTTGATAAGCTTGCCAATCAATATATCTTTGAGCGCCTCTATCTTCTGGTCACTAGAGCTGCTCAGACTAAGTGTTTTGGCCTTTTCATTCAAGTTGATCTCAGCCACAATTCCTTTAAAGTCAAACCTGGTGGCCACTTCTTTTTCTGCCATCACGATAGCATTTTTAAGTTCCATCATGTCCAATTTTGCTGTAATATCAAAATAGTGGTCTTTTGCCATTATTGTTCTATCCTTATCATTCCGATTTTTCCGTGCACCACGGCAAGATTCTCAAGTGCCGCCATGGCTTCTTGGATTTTTCTCTCTTCGCATTCATGGGTAACAAAAAGCAACTCTACACAGGCATCTTTATCGTCATCCGGCTTTTGCATCATCGCTTCTATAGAGATATCCAACTCGCTTAATAAATTGGTTACTTGCGCCAAAACACCTTTTTGGTCATCCACACTCATTCGCAAATAATAGTGTGACCGAATTTCTTCTCTTGGAAGCAATTCCAATCCATCTTCTAAAGGTTTTTTGTAGCCCAGCATCGGCCCACTATTGCCTCGAACAATATCGATAATATCTGCAATAACAGCTGAAGCTGTTGCATTTCCGCCGGCTCCTGGGCCGTAATACATGGTTTCCCCGACACAATCACCATTGACCATTACAGCATTCATTACGCCATCAACTTTGGCAAGCATACTCTCTTGAGGGATCATTGTAGGGTGAACCCGCAACTCCACTTTGTCTCCTACTTTTTTGGCGATACCTAAAAGTTTAATGGCATACTCAAAATCTTTTGCAAATGCCACATCCGTTGGAGTGATATTTTCGATCCCTTCTATCAAAATATCTTCAGGTTTTGCATCTAAACCGTAGGCAATACTTGCCAAAATAAGCAATTTATGAGAAGCATCAAAACCACCTACATCAAAAGTCGGATCTGCCTCAGCATAACCCAGCATTTGAGCTTCTTTTAGAATTTCATCATAATGCGCGCCTTCGTTGATCATTTTTGTAAGCATATAATTGCATGTACCGTTCATAATCCCCAAAATAGAGTTAATATGATTCGCTGACAATCCGCTTCTGAGCGCCCCAATGATAGGAATCCCTCCGGCAGTACTTGCTTCATACATAAAAGGAATATCTCCCGCAAGTGCCTGAAGCTCATAACGATGATAAGCAAGAAGGGCTTTATTGGCCGTCACTACCGGTTTTTTATTTTCAAGTGCTCGTTTGACCAAACTATAAGGCTCTGCCACACCGCCCATAAGCTCAACAACAATATCAATCTCCGGATCATTTACAACATCATAAGGGTTATCACTAAGAGAGATAGAGATGCTGCGCTCTTTGGAGAGGTCCTTGACGACTCCTGATTTAACTACAATCTTTTTGCCTGCTCTCGCTTCAATGATATCTGCATTTGCTTCAAGTATCTTTGCGACACTAGCACCTACAGTGCCTACACCCAAGATGCCTATTTTAACCATGCTTCTTTTCCTCTTCCAGGGTCTTGAGGAATTTTTTGATATTTCTAGCCGCCTGACGGATTCTTTTCTCGTTTTCAATCAGTGCAATACGTACATATTCATCGCCGTACTTACCAAATCCGATTCCAGGACTCACAGCTACGCCTGCTTGAACAAGAAGCTGTTTGGAAAACTCCAAACTCCCCATATGACGTGCCACTTCAGGTATTTTTGCCCAAATAAACATACTTGCTCTTGGCTTCTCTAGCGGCCATCCCGCTTGCGTAAATGCCTCAATTGTAATATCTCGTCTATGTTTATAGCGGGGAAGAACTTCTTCTTCTGGGATATGGCCATATTCATCAAGTGCTACCGTTGCCGCCACCTGAATTGGTGTAAACATTCCGTAATCCAGCCATGATTTTATGCTTTGCACGGCTCCTATGAGTTTGCGATTTCCCACAATAAAGCCTACACGCCATCCTGCCATACTATAACTTTTGCTCAGCGTATAAGACTCGACTGCGACATCTTTTGCGCCCTCCACTTCCAAAATAGACGGAGTTTTATAGCCGTCAAAGGCCAAATCTGCATAAGCGATATCGGAAATAATATAAAATCGCTTCTCTTTGGCCAATGCTACGATACGCTTATAAAAGTCCAAAGTTACAGTTGCTGTCGTGGGATTGTGTGGAAAATTAAGCACCAAAAATTTGGCTCTGGGCACAGAATTTTCCAATGCATCTTCAACATCCGCCAAAAATCGGTCCTCATCCACTTCAAATGTCTTTTCGTCAAACACCAACTCCATCTTCTCTACATTGGCTCCGGCCAAAATAAAGGCTTGAGAATGGATAGGATAAGTAGGATCTGGAACAATGGCGACATCGCCGGGATTTGAAATTGCCTGAACTAAATGAACATATCCCTCTTTGCTCCCCATCGTGGCAACCACTTCAGTGTCAGGATCCAACTCAACATTATATTTTCGTTTATACCATTTTGTCATTGCAAGTCGCAGCTTATAAATCCCTTTGCTGGCACTGTAGCCGTGCGTCTTGTCGCGATTTGCCGTTTCGCACAGTTTGTCCACGATAGGTTGAGGCGTTCTTCCGTCAGGATTTCCCATCGAAAAATCGATAATATCTTCACCCGTTCTTCTTGCATTCATTTTTAATTCATTGATTTGTGCAAAAATATATTTCGGCAATCTATTTATTTTTTCAAATTGTATTTCATCAAACATGCTTTCTCTCTTTCACGCTTTTATTTTTTATTGTTATTTTTGTTTGCTTTATGGCATCTGTGTTGCATTTGTCTCATCTGGCACTTTTGTCTCATCTGGCACTACAGTAGATAGTTCATTTTTCTTATCTGCTTCTTCTTTTGCTACCGAAGCGATCACCGTTTCAATGCTTAATTCATCGGTTGTCTTCACATCCCTTGTTGCCTCTTCTTGTGAGATTTTATTTTCCATAAAAGGAAGAATGTTTTTTAAATGTTTTTTGTCAAACTGTGTAAAAAAATACCAAGAAACATAGACGAGCAACCCGAACACTAAAATCAAGAGCCATTTTGATTTTCCTCGTTTTTGGTGCACCACAGGAATACCTACTGTTCTTTTTCCTTGGGGTTCCGTGTGCTGAGCATAATACTCCTGCGCTTCTGCTCTGAGTGAATCCAAGTCGGCATGGTACTCTCTCTCGATGATAGAGATAAATCCCAAAGCTTTTGTTTTTTGCAAAGCGCCAAAATCAGCGACAAAAAGTCGTTCAAGGGTGTCTTTAGCAATATTGGTTTTTTTGCTGATACCATCGAAGCTATTTGTTTCAAGTATCTCATTTAACTGCATAACTCATCCTGTGTATTAATATTGCTGCTGCTGCACTCACATTTAAAGAGTTAAACGCATGCTTCATTTTTATGGAAACCATTTGGTTTATTTTGGATTTTGCCTTCTTCGAAAGTCCTTCGCCTTCGCTGCCTAATACCAACACGCGCTTAGCTGCAAAGGTGGCAGATTCAACAGCATCCCCCTCCATAGAAGCCCCATAAAATGTGAATCCTACCTGCTCCAATTCATTAAAAACATCCAAAATATTGGGCGCAATCATTAGCGGCATATCCAATAGCGCACCCGAACTTGTGCGTGCAATACCTGCGAAATTGAGCTGCTTTACTCCTGCGGCAATGACTGCATCTGCTCCAAGCGCATAAGCACTTCTTATGATTGCTCCAATATTTCCTGTGTCCGTTAGGCTATCGAGCATCACAATAAAATCAGTTTGCTTTATCGATGAAAGCAAACTTTGCTCAAAATCATCAATTTCAACTAAAATCCCTTGATGATTTCCTCCCTTGCTCATAGATTGAGCCCACTTTTCCTCTAAGAATTTTATCTTCGGCTTAAAAACATCAAAAAGTTTTTGACTAAGCAAACCTTTTTTGGCCAAATAAACTGTCTGTACCGATTTTGGGTGATGCTCTAAGGCATAGAGACATACTTGTTTTCCATAAATTATCATAAGGATGATTTTAGCGAAGTTTTGCTGTATGAAGGATAAGAAAAAAAGAGGGCAAAATGAAATTTTATTTTATTTTTTCAATAATATCTCATACCACTCTTTTGTGCCTCTGTCACTAAGTTTTGCAAGAAGTTTTGCCTTGGGTTTCGGAGGCAAATCCAAAGCCAGCACTTCATCAAAGGAGAGACTTTTTTCTTTGTTTTTTTTTGCACCAATCACTACAACCCATTCTCCGCGAATTGTAATATCTTCAAACTGTTCATTGAGGCCCTTGGCTGTACCCTTATAATATCTCTGAAACTTTTTACTGATCTCTTTAGCCAAAAACAACTCTCTGTCTGCATCGATTGCCACAATCTCTTTTAAAAGTTTTTCCAAACGATGCGGCGCCTCATAAAGCACAGTAGCATATCCATTGTGCATCGCTTCGCTTAAAGCACTGCTTCTTGAGCTTCCCTTGTGGGGCAAAAATCCAAAAAAAAGAAATTTTCCCTCTTCAAATCCCGAAGCAGCGTACGCTGTAGTTACAGCACTGGCTCCTGGTAAAACATCATAATCGATCTCTTTTTGCTGACAATATGCAACCAATAGCTGTCCGGGATCGGAGATCACAGGCATTCCTGCATCGCTTACATAAACAACCTCTTTTGAACTTAAAAGCGGACCAAATTGTGCCAAACGCTCTACGCCGTTATGTTCGTTGAAAGAATAAAATTCAGCATCAGGATAATGCATATCAAAACGCTCTTCAAGCAAACGCAACAAATGCTTTGTGTGCCGCGTATCTTCACATAAAAAAATTTCTGTTTTTTCAAAAAGTCTCATTGCACGCAGGGTAATATCTTGGGGGTTTCCGATAGGGGTGGGAATAAATGTTAACACAGAAAAGTTCTCCTTGAACTGGAGGAAAGCCTGGACTCAACTCCTCTTTCACACTTTGCATACAGCAAAATTTTTATGACAAAGAATCAATCGCCCAGGCGGGGGGTCTTACAAATTAACCGAGGTTATATTTTTTCTTAAATTTATCAACACGTCCTGCCGCATCAACAATCTTCTCAGAACCGGTAAAGAATGGGTGACACTCATTACAGATATCAATACTCAATTCAGACTTGTCTGATTTGACTTCAAATGTATTGCCACATGCACAAGTTACCTTGCATTCTACGTATTCGGGATGAATCTCTTTTTTCATTTTTGTACCTTTTTAGTTTTTTTAGCGACAGGCAACCAACCTGTTCCGATACGTCATGTACCCTTCCACTATCTAAGATAACGGGTCGCTGCAACGCTCTTTGGCGAGACAGCTCTCTTGCGCCCTGCAAGGAAATTCAGAATGGAATTATACCCAAAAAGTTTTAAAAAATTATAAATTTAAATACCTTGTTGTCTTATTTTCCAAAAAACTCCTCATAGCAGGATTTTGCCCAACCCTTAATCATTTTTGCATTTTTTATCCCTGTTTCGCCTTTCCAAATTTCATTGGTCACAGGTGTTGCAAAACTAAATCTTTGCATTTTTTTATCATAAGCATACTCCGAATGTATAAAAATACCCCTTTCAGGATAGGCAGAAACAGCAGAAACACAAATGGTAATCGGGCTTGTCCATTGGGGTTTTGGCTGCTTGTTGATTTTAGCGGCAATATGCCTTGCAACATACTGTCCTTCGGTCAGCGAGGTATTGCCGGATTTAGAAAATCCCATCGGCCTGGCATCGCCTGAGATATAGATATTGGAATATCCGTACGCCTCATAAGTCTCGACATTAATGTCTCCTTCGAGCCTGTTATAGACTGAATCTTTAGCAACCCCTGCAATTTCAAGAAGTTTTCCGCCTCTAACATGAGGATAAAAAGATGCATCATCAAAATGGTATTCATCAAATTCAGTTTTTACAATCTTTTTCTCAAGATCGATACTCTCTATCGCCGCACTAGACTCCAAAACGATATAATCTTTGTACAACTCATCGATCGCTGTGTGAAAACCATGCTCTTTGATCGTAATATCATTATTCTCATCAAGCAAAATAATTTTAGCGTTAAGCTTCTTTTGTTTGAAATAGTCTGCGACAAGACAAGCCCTTTCATACGGAGCGGGAAGACATCTGTAATTTCCGCCCGGTACCGTCATGAGGAAAGTTCCGCCCTTGAAATTTTTGATCTTCTCTTTAAGTGTCACATGTTCGGATCCAGGTCTGAAAGCGGCTGGATACTCTTGTCTGAGTCTATTTTCCAGTGCGACATCATCCGTCCAAAAAGAGTAATCATATTCAATTCCAGGCGCCAACACCAAATAATCATACGGAATATCCCCCTCACTGGTATGCAAAATACAATTTTCTTTATCTACGCCCGTGGCTGTCGCATGAAAATAGGTATATTTATGATTTCTGGCTGCTCGCAGATAATCATGTATCAAAAACTCCAGATCAATTTTATCAACCAGCCACTGATTGCTGAGAGGGCAAGAGATAAAAATCTCCTCTTGTTCTACCATTACTACATCTGCCGAAGGCGCAAACAACTTGGTATATTTGGCAACACTCAATCCTGACCATCCTCCCCCTACTACCACAACTCTTGGGCCTTTGGTCTTTTGAATAGGAGCAAGATTTGTTTTTTTGGCAGGCTGCATATCATCTTTTGTGTCAGAAGCATTGCTTTGCGTAGCAAACAATGCAGCCGTCAAAGTTGTGGTAAACTTAAGGACATCTCTTCTTGAAATCTTCATTCAGTTTTCCTTTTTATTTGATTTATAATAATATTTTACCCGCAACAGCACAAACCGCACTTTCGCTTTTAAGTATCAACGGTGTATCAAAACCAACGATTTTTTCTGAAGAAAACAAAGCGATTTCATCTTCTGCAAATCCGCCTTCACATCCTACCACAATCGTATCTAAAGGAATCTTTTTGTCAAGCATATTGTCTGAAAAATTTAATAAATAGCTCTGGGGATTTTGCGTTAAAAATGTTTTTAAATCTTTAGCTGTATCTAGAACCATCATTGTACTTCGTCCTGACTGCTGGGAAGAGTTCAGCAAAATTTTTTGCAAACGGGGAAAATCGACTTGAAAACCTTTTTGAGAGCGTGCACAATAGATAAAAGTAATTTTCTCTACTCCCATTTCATTGAGTGAAGTAATATTTTTTTCTATATTTTTAGGATCGATAATGCACCAGCCAATGTGCAATGGCCGTCGGGCCCTGATTTCCAAGACTTCACTTTCCTCTAATGCCAGCTCTACACTTTTTTTATCAATTGCATCAATACGATAGCGATGAATCAAACCGTCTTGAAGATTTCGCACATAAAGAATATCGTTATTCTTGTGTCTGCGTACCTTAAAAATATAACGATGCTCTTCTCCAAGAAGAGTCAATTGAGGCTTGCCTGCCTCCTTATGATAAAGATATAACACCTTTTACTTCCATTATTTTAAATACAACCATAAAAACCACCAGCAAGATTTGCACCGCAGAAATCTTTAAAAAAGCCCCCCTGAGAAGCTTGTTTGTCTGTTCATTTTTCAGATTACCCGTTTTAATCAATTTGTATTTACGTATCTCTATATACATCATCGCTACCCAGATCACAATCATCAAAATAATACTCAGCGTCATACCGAATTCACCCATAACCAAAGCAACAATGCCCACAAATGCAATCATTGCAATAAGTGCCTGAAAGATCATCGTGTAAATAAAACTTGCTTTTCTAAATCCACCAGGATTTTTTGTGCCCACAAAAGGAATCAATAATCCCCCCACTAAAAATCCTAAAAAAACCTTGACCAGAAGAGAGTGCGAAAGTAAAATTTGCTCCACCATACCCCATTGTCCTTTAAACTATTAATATCTCTAATTATACTCAAATTTGCTATAATCTATCTCATTTTAAAACAAAGGTTTTTTGTATGGCTATTTCTATTACTGAAGCATTGGATATTATTTATCAGAATACCTCTGCGGTAAGCACAGAAATTCTTCCTATTGAGGCGGCATTGGGGCGTATTGTTGCAGAAGATTATATAGCAAAGTTTGATTTGCCCGGATTTGACAACTCCGCCATGGATGGCTACGCAGTCAAGTGTGCAGATGCAGGCAACACAGTTGACTGCCATGAAGTTCTCTATGCAGGTGACACTCCAAAAACTAATCTTAAGCAAGGGTATGCCATTAAAATTATGACCGGTGCACCGATTCCAGAAGGATGCGAAGCCATAGTTCCTGTTGAAAAAGCAAAAATTCAAGGCAATCAAGTAGTGCTGCCTGCACCAATCGAAAACGGTGCACATATCAGGCATGCGGGAGAGGACATCAAAAGTGGAATTCCTTACCTGCATAAAGGTGAAAAAGTAAATGCTTACAGTATCGCTCTTCTTGCAAGTCAAGGGGTTACACATCTTATGGTCAAACGCAAAATCAAAGTATCGGTATTTGGCACCGGAGATGAACTCCGTTCACATTTTGAAAAAATCGCACCGCATCAGCTCTATAATTCAAACACCCCCATGTTTCTTGCACGTGCGCAGGAACTAGGTTGTGAAGTGCGGTATATAGGCAATAGCGGTGACAGCATTGATTCTCTTAAGGAGGTGATTATATCAGCTATTGATTCTGATATCATTCTTACAAGCGGAGGCGTAAGTATGGGGGATAAAGATTTTACAAAAGAAGCTTTTGGCGAACTGGGGATGAAAACCTACTTTAGCCAAGTGGATATTAAACCTGGCAAGCCTACTACCTATGGAAAAATAGGAGAGAGCGCTATCGTTAATTTACCAGGGAATCCTTTGGCCTCAATGGTAAACTATGAAATTTTTGTATGTGCACTCATTGCGAAAATGAGCGGAGCCAATGCCCACTATCATGGTACCATAAGTACACAAATCGCACAAGATTATCAAATGCGCGGAGGAAAATATACTGCGTGCCTGGGGTATTTCGACGGAACTTCTTTTGCGCCTCTGTCCCAGCAGCTTCCGGGTATGGTGTCGCCTATGCATAAAGCCAATGCAATGATTATCACGACTCCAAATCTCAAGTTTCTCCAAAAAGGTTCAGCCGTAAAAATTATTCCGATTGGATGGAGCATGCATAGATGTCAAAAAGAAGATTTTTTTACAAAGTAAGAAGAGTTGAAAGATTTCCCGCAGATGCGGGAAAAAAAGATAAAACTTATTTTATATTTGAGATATATGCCGCAATAGCTTTAATATCTTCATCACTTACTGCATTCATTGTACTTTTCATAAGTGCGCCCATGCCAGATACATTTCTTGTACCTGTTTTGTATTCATTCATTGCTGCTATAAGATTGGCCTCAGATTGTCCTGCAATAATTTCGGATTTACCAAGTGCTTTTGTTTTACCGTCCTGTCCGTGGCATCCTGTACATTTTGCATAAGCCGCTGGCGCTTCTAGCACTTTTGTTTCTTGGCCTGATGTCTCTGTTGTTTGATTTGCCTCCAACGTCTCTTGGATTGCTTCAGAAGTTGTTGTATTCTTTTCGTCTGCCAAAGTCTCCGGCGCAACTGATTGTGCTGCTTTAGCGACTGCTTCTTTTGTTTTTTCTGCCGCTTCTGCCGCTTCTGTTTTAACCGTATCTGCTATCTCTTTTGATGCTTCAACTGTTTTGGATATTGCCTCTTGTGTTGCAACTTTAGTTTCTTCTACTGCTTTAGATGCTGTTTCTTTTACTGCTGCGGTTGCTTCAGCAGCTGATTTTTTTGTCTCTTCTCCGCATCCTGTAAAAAGTACTGCTGCGGCCACCAACGAAAATATTGCTATTTTTTTCATTTATTATCCTTATAATTTTAGATTAATGATTATACTAAATTTTTTCTGGATTCTCGATTAATGTGCGTTGGAGTAGCTTATGCCACAGAGTGTCATCGCTCCATTCGTTTTGTATCTGTTTTGAAAAGATAATCTCTTCTAAACGTATTGTGCCCATCAATTCACTATGGGCATCCTCTCTAAAGCCTTGAGCGTAGCCTGTTTCTGTTTCGTGAACAATGATACTGTGGAGCCTCACATCTCTTTCTCCGTTCACCATGATTGTGCATGCCAATATGCGCTCCACTAGCAAATAAATCACACGTGAAAATTGTTCAGCCGAAGGAGAAACGGGGAGTTCTATCCAACGGCTGCTGTGTCTCTTCATGGCATCCAGATAGACCTTGTCATCTTTGGACCAAAGAGTGATCGCATGATCAAAAGAATCGATCATCTCCTTAATATACTGCTTGGTTAAACCAAAATCATATACCATCTGCCCATTGTCAAGATAGTTTGATTCAAACAATACTTCTACTTTGTAGGAGTGTCCATGGACATTTTCACTACATCGTCGTGTACTGCAATTGCGCACAATATGTGCGTTTTCAAATTTAAAAAGTTTCCGTATCAACATATTTCTATCCTTAATAGGAGTAAGTTTATCTGATTTTAACACATCCACCTAAAACTAAGATGAAATAAACCCATCGATACTCTTTATACTCCCTGGGTTGTATCAAAAACACGTATGTGCAATCGATCACTGTATCTAAAATTATGTGCCATACAAAACAAAAAAACAGATTTGTCATTTTTTACAATCGTGTCCCTGCTTTCACCTACAGGCATACAATATATATCAGAATTTGGCAATATCTCTCTGATTGCATTAATCTCGTCCAATGCGGTTGTTTCTATCAATTGCACATCAATAGTAAATTTCAAAAACGATTCTTTAGCGTAAGACGCAATGGCTCTTAGCGCTGCGGGATAAATACGCTTCTCTATGGTTTCACCGCTGTTTGTCAACTTAATAGAGAGTGCGAAAACACAGTTTTTATATACAGGATACTTTTCAAAATCTATCTCAATGGTGCCATTGGTCTCAAATGTTACAAAAATTTTTTGTGTTACCAGCCACGAGATCACTTCATAAAAAGCTTTATCTTTATAGTACAATAGTGGCTCACCCCCTGTAATCACCACATGAGGTTGATATCCAATCGCCTGAAATTCATTTGTAAGTTTTTCAATCAACTCGGTACTCTGTTCAATCTTTTGCCATGCTTTTGCAAAATTGGCGTCTACGGCAAAATAGGTATCACATCCGTACCGTGTCTCGCCCTTGACTTCATAATAAGTTCCAAATCCGGGACAGTTAAGGTTACATCCCCCTGTTCTTAAAAAATAAGAGGGAACACCCGCGTATCTGCCTTCCCCTTGTATAGAAAAAAATTGCTCGGTTAGATAAAACAAAAATATCCTTTATTAGTAATTTTGACGAACAATTATCCTCCTGTTTCATAAAACGCACGTGCAGAGGTTTCCTGCGCTTTTCCACTCTCCTCTTCATTCCATCTGTTTTCTTTGGGTTTATCCTTAAGTACTTGGGCAAGTACTCCGGCCGCTTTTTCTATATCTCCTTCTTTGACCGCCTCAGCGATGCTCATGGCTTCATCAAAGTAAAGGCACGGTATAAGATTTCCTTCGGCTGTAAGACGAATACGGTTGCAATTTTCACAAAAATCATGTTTATGCGGATCAATCAATCCAAAATCTGTGCCATCTTCTAAAAGATAATTAAATGATGGGCTAGCCCCTTCTCTTCCTAGGGCTTTGATTGTGTGCGCCTGTTTAACTTTTGCCAAAATTTCTTTGCCGTGCATGCCTCTCAGTGCTTGGGATGCATGACGGTTTTCCATATATTCAATAAACCGTACTTTAATGTTGCGCGCTTTACAATACTCTAGAATATCTAAAATCTCATCATCGTTAATGCCCTTAAGGGGCACCATATTGATTTTAACCTTAAGCCCTACTTCTAAAGCTTTTTCAATTCCTTTGAGTACACGATCCAACACATCCTTGCCTGCAATTTTGGCAGCCGTCTCTGCCTTAAGGGAATCCAAAGAGATGTTGACCCTTTTGAGTCCTGCATCTTTAAGGCGCTGCGCTGTTTCGGGAAGCAAATAGCCGTTTGTCGTCAGTGCCAAATCGATATCAGACTTGTAGTCGCTTATCATTTTGATAAAGGTATCCAGATCTTCTCTAAGCAAGGGCTCGCCGCCGGTCAAACGGATTTTTGTAACCCCTTCATCTATAGCTACCTTTACAAATAAAAAAAGTTCTTCAAAACTAAGTAAATTTTCTTTAGGCACCCAAGAAAAAGGTTTTTCGGGCATACAATATTGGCATCGAAAATTGCATCTTTCGGTTACTGAAATTCTCAGATAATTTACTGTTCTACCATATCCATCAATAAGCATTTCAATCCTATATTTTATAAATTTTGCTTAGAGTATCAAAAAGTAGATAAAAATAAGTTAATGCAGATTGAAAATAAGAATAAAAAAATTATAGGAGCGATAGCACGGAGAAACTCCGCGCTATATTAGAAAAATGTTCTTAGTGAAGATCTTTCCATTGAGATTTTTTCCAAAGATAAGCTAGCACTGTAAATACTGCAAAGAAAAGCAATACCCATGGTCCAATAGCTTCTCTTGCGGGCTTGCTTGGATCTCCAACTTCTTCAAGATACGCTTTTATTTTTTCATATCCTTCGTGCGTCAATCCGACTCTAGGCATAGAAGTTCCCGGAAGCTGTGTTTGAGGATTTTCTACAAACGTTTCCATGAAATGTTCTGATCTTGCTCTCACCATGATAGAAAGATCCGGCGGTAATTTACCCATATAGGCTTTTACTAAATCTTGCTCCTCAAGCACTTTGACCTTGTGTGCCAACGCATCTTTTTCATACTTAAATGTAGGAGTATCGCCAAGCTGCGTTGTCTTTGCATATCTCATAGCATGACATCTGGCACATGCTTCGTCAAACGCTTGTTTGTTTGTTACTTCGCCAGCCATTTTTTCTTGCATATAGGCAACAATATCTGCAATTTGCTGATCATCAGTAATCATCGTTTTGATCGATCCCATCGGATGCGTCATTGTATCTGCATATTTGTGATCAACATTAGATGCCATTGCCGGATCTTTAATGACAGCGATCAAATAATTTTTGTCATACAAAGAACCTGCATGGTCAAGATTAGGCGGAATAACGCCTCCCATATTGATGCCTGCGCCGTTATGGCATCCCAAACAAGTAGCAAACGCTGCCTCTCCGTTTGCAGCATTGCCTTCAAGCTGTGCGACTTTCTCTACATCGGCCCAAAATGCTTTTTTTGCTTCTACTTTTGCTTGCGCTTCAGCTTCTTTGCTCCCACTCTCTTTGGCTTTGGCCAATGATGCTTCCGCTTCTTTTATATCCGCTTCTCCATTATAGGTAAATCCATGACCTTCCACGTGTTTATGCATTTGTGAGTGCGCAAAAGGCTCAACCCCCCAATAAGTAACAAGCGTAAAGAATACAACTACTGCTAATATTTTTAGTTCTCTCATTCTTTTTGTCTCCCTACAGCTTTTTTTCAAATTTTGTAATCACAATCAATGCAGGTCCCAACAAAAGGAATATTACTGCTGCAACTGTTCCCAATGTATTAAAGATACCCTCTGGCGGTAATTTACCCAATACCGTCAATACGATCATGTCAACAATAAGGATCCAGAACCATACAAAGAAAAGACCTCTTTTGTGTGCCGGTGCCACATTCGGACTTCTGTCGATAAACGGAAGGAAGAAAAGTGCTGCTTGGGCAATACCAAATGCAATCAAACCTGGATCTTTCGGGAATGGTCTTAATATCTCATATGACCACAAGAAATACCACTCAGGATAAATGTGTGCCGGTGTCATAAGACCGTCTGCAGGATCAAAATTCACCGGATCCATTGCAAAATTAAAATGATAAAACACCAAATAAAAGAATAAGATAAAATAAACACCCATTACAAAAACATCTTTACTTAAAAATACCGGATTGAAAGGAATAACTTTTGATTCTTTTTTCTTGCCTGCTTTATAAAGCTCTGCCGCTTCTTCAAAATCAATTTCAGCACCCTCTTGATTGTTTACGTGAGGAATACGAAGTGAACCAAAGTGCAAAACAATAAGTCCGATAATCACCAAAGGAATCAACAATACGTGCAACATAAAGAATCTTGTCAAGAATGCATCGCCGGGAACATAGTCTCCTCTAATCCATTCAACAAGTCCATACGCTTCAAGTGATCCGCCAGAGAATAAATTGGTAATAACCATACCGGCCCAATAACTCATCTGACCCCATGGAAGCATATAGCCAGAAAACGCTTCTGCTGAGAATGCTACAAAAAGCAACATACCGGACAACCAAATAAGCTCTCTTCCTTTTTTATACGAACCATAGTAAATACCTGTAAACATGTGGATATAGATAATAAGAAATACTACTGATGCACCCACTCCATGAATATGCCTCCACAGCCAACCGTATCCGACTTCGCTCATGATGATATAGTTTACACTATCAAATGCCAAATTCGCATCCGGCTTATAGTACATCAATAAGAAGATACCGCTGATTAGAAGCACTCCAAAGGTTGCTGCCAAAACCATACCCATTGCCCACAAGAAGTTAATATCTTTAGGGATCCAATACTCAGTTGAGAGTACTCTTTTTAGTGTCTCAACTGCTAGACGTTGGTCTAGCCATTCATTAACACTGTTTGCTTTTTCAAATTTTGCCATCGTTTACTCTCCTTCCCTATACCGTTAGACCAGCATCTAACATTTTTTGAAACTCAGGTCCAGCTTCACCAAGTACCAACTTTGTTCCGTCTATTTTAAACGGCGGAACCTCCAGTGGGCTAGGCGGGGGACCAAATATTTGATGTCCGCTCGTGTCAAACTCACCGCCATGACAAGCACAAAGGAATTTACGTTTATCCGGCAAATAGGCTGGGATACATCCTAGGTGTGTACACAACCCGATAGACACATGATATCTATCAGAACCTATCACTACATCTCTATCATCTGGCTTCATATCTTTGGATTTTTTTAATACAAAGATAGGCTTTCCTCTCCATTTTTCTACATTTAGCACATTTTCCTGTGCTGCGCTTAGATCAATTATTGTAAAGCCTGCTGCTTTTACGCTTGGTAACGGATCCCAGCTGCGTTTCATTGCATATAGTGCACCAAGTCCACCAAGTGCAGTAAAACCACCAAGAGCCATTCCCATAAAGTCTCTACGACCTTGTACGTCTTTTCCCATACTTCTTCCTTTATAAAATTTGGATTGCATATTATAAAGCGTTTATTATTAAAAAGTTATCTTATTTATTATGTTTCTTACAATTATAGAAGCATTTTTTGTCAGATGGTGTGTTTTTGAATCAGCCCTCTCAAATTTTTCATATAATTTAGTATCCAAATTATCAATTACGCTGATGTTATTCAGAGTTAAATAGTCTGAAATGTTTTTATCTTTTTCATCTAATTTGAGATAAATTACCTCTGCGCCACTCGCTTTGGCCTCCAATGCTGTTTGAAAAGAAGCTGTAACCACACGACTGGATGTGCGTATAAGATCTGTGTACTCTTCTGCCTCATGCAATTTAGAAAAAATTTTCGCCAAATCGTCTTCATATTTGACAAAAAAATAGTGGCCCAACAACAGTTCCATGCGATTTGCTTCAAAAAAATGTTTATGAGACAAAATAATCTTATCGTAATCTGCATCACCCAAAAAGAAAAGTGTTCTCTCTTTTTTTAAGCAGGGTTCAAAATAAATATCATCAATAATCACCGCCGGGATACACGATTCATCTTCACAAAATAACTTCAATACTGTTTCAGTATAGCGTGGTCTATCCTCCGAATTTTGCTCAAAACGAAACACTGCCTTATACTCGATGCAATATTTTTGAAGCCTTCCTCTGTCATTTTCGGGTGAATCAATAATCAAACTGTCACCTATTTGCGCAACCAAATCAATATCCTGAATTGTCTCAATCGTCACCGAATCCCTGATGCCAAATTCTTTTGCGGCCAATCCTGCACGAAAATCATTGACAAGCAATCTTGCTTCAACTCCTTGGGTTTGCAGTTCTTTAAGTAGCGCTGCGCCCCTTTTCATGCGATCAAGTCCTATTTTATGCCCCGTATGAGCATAATAGTACAACATTAACGTTTTCCTTTTTGATTTATTTTAATATATATATGTATAATCTCCAGTGCCGCAGGGGTAACACCGGAAACTTGAGAAGCTTCAAAAAGCGTAGGCGGCGTTGATCTTTCTAATTTTTCGACAATTTCATTGCTTAATCCGGAAACTTTACGGTACACAAAATCTTCAGGGATTTTGATTTTAAGCATATCCTCCATTTTGTCTATCTGATCTTGCTGCTTTTCAATATATCGACTATATTTGGCTTCTATAAGTATCTGCTCTATTACTTCATCATTATATTTGTCAAATCCTGGCAAAAGAGTAACAAGTTTTTCCCTATTGAAATCCCCGCGACCTACAACATCTATCCAGCATGTTCTGTCATTGATTTTCACTGCGCCAATCTCTTCTAGTTTTGCTAAAAAATCTTTTGTCGGTGTCACATAATTGTGACGCATAAAATTTAATGCTTCTTGAATGTTTTGATGTTTCTCTTCTACTTTCTTTATATATTCATCGTCAAGCAATCCCAACGTTTTGCCGTAATGCGAAAGTCTTATGTCAGCGTTGTCTTCTCTCAAAAGCAAGCGATACTCTGCACGAGAGGTAAACATACGATAAGGCTCTTTGGTGCCTTTTGTAACCAAGTCATCGATAAGCACCCCAATATAAGCCTCATCCCGTCTAAGAATAAAAGGCTCTTTGCCTTGCAGGCTAAGCGCGGCATTGATGCCGGCCATCAACCCTTGTGCCGCTGCTTCTTCATATCCCGTTGTACCATTGATCTGCCCTGCACAGTAAAGCCCTTTGATTTTTTTTGTCTCCAAAGTATGTTTTAGATCGGTCGGCTGAATATAGTCGTACTCTATAGCATAACCATAGCGTACAATCTTTGCATTTTCCATTCCTTTAACCGAACGTATCATATCCAGCTGAACATCTGTCGGCAAAGAGGTGCTCATGCCATTGATATAATATTCTGTCTCTTCTATGGTTTGGGGTTCCACAAAAATCTGATGTCTTGGCCTGTCTCTAAAACGATTAATCTTATCTTCAATGCTGGGACAATATCTAGGTCCCACCCCTTCTATCTGTCCCGAAAAAAGCGGTGCTCTGTAAAAGTTGCTCTCTATAATCTCATGTGTTGTTTCATTTGTATAGGCAATATAGCACGGAAGCTGCTTGGGGTGAAATGTTTTTCTGTCTGTACGAAAAGAGAACGGAGGAGGAGGCATATCTCCCGGCTGAACTTCCATGACTGATGTATCAACACTTTTAGCATCTATACGGGCACAAGTTCCTGTTTTTAGTCGTCCGATATTAAGACCTAAACCTCTTAAGTATTCTGCGAGCTTCACCGATGCAAATTCACCTTGCCTGCCTGCTGTTTGTTTTTTTTCACCAATATGGATCAACCCGTTTAGAAACGTTCCTGAAGCAATAATCACTTTGGATGCCAGATAGGTGTTGCCCAGCTGTGTAGCAACACCTCTGACTTCATTTTCTTCTACGATAAGCCCTTCGGCAATCTCTTGTTTAAGATCCAAATTTTCTGTATTCAACACTACATCACGCATATAAATACGGTATTTATCCATATCTATTTGTGCCCTGCTTCCTCTGACTGCCGGACCCTTAGAGGCATTTAGCATACGAAACTGGATACCTGTTGCATCGGTACAAAGCCCCATCTCCCCGCCCAGGGCATCAAGCTCTTTTACCAAATGTCCTTTCGCCAGTCCGCCTATTGCAGGATTGCATGAAGAAGCCCCAATCTGCTCAACAAGTATCGTAATCATGAGTGTCTTGGCGCCCATGCGCGCAGAAGCAAGCGCAGCTTCTATTCCTGCATGTCCTCCGCCGATCACTATAGTGTCATAATTCATTTAAAAACTCCATTTTGGAGTGAATACTGCTTAATGAACAATAAACAGTTAAGTCTATTTTTAAAAAACTTATAATTTTATTGATAGGAATAAAAAGTAAAGCCAACTGCTCATCTTTTTATTGTTCACTATTATCTATTCACTAATTTTTGGTTATAATAAACGAATTATATCTAAAATTATTAAGGGACAAAGCGCATTCATGTTCACAGGGCTTATACGTGAAATTTCAATTGTCAAACGGTATCGCAACAACATTTTAAGCATTCAGTCGAGGCATAAAGCAAAACTCGGAGACTCTATCGCTGTTAATGGTGTTTGTTTGACTGTTATCAAAATCAACCCTGACGGATTTGATCTGGAACTCTCTGATGAGACACGTTCCATTATAGAAACAAGCAAATTTAGCGGGAAAGTTCACATCGAGCCTGCCATGCAGATGAATGACCGTTTTGAAGGGCATATTGTTCAAGGACATGTTGATTGCACGGGAACTGTATCGCAGATTATTTCGCGCGAAAATGCAATCGATTACCTTATCCGGGTTGACCCCAAATATATCTCCTATATCGTCCCTAAGGGTTCGATTGCTATAGACGGTGTTAGCCTAACCGTCAATGATGTCCAAAAAGAGAGTTTTAGACTCACTATTATCCCTCATACTCTCAGAGAAACGCTCATCAGCCAGTACAAAATAGGCACAAAGGTTAATATAGAAACGGATATGTTTGCCAGATATATCGATCATATCCTTACACACAGAAATGCTCTCACCAAAAACCCTGATAAACATATAGGCTGGAATGATATCGACAAAATTCAGATGAGCTATTGATGAATTTGTATGACTGCATCATACCGAAAGTTGGTGAAAGCTTTACCACTTTGCTCGAACATAAAAATATTAAAATAGTCCATATTGTAAGTTCCGACAAGATCGAACCCATTGAGTATATTCAAGAGGAAGATGAATGGATCCTTCTGCTGGAAGGAGAGGCGACACTGCTTTTAAATCAGAAAGAAATAACGCTTTTGAAGGGAGAAAGTCTTTTTATTCCTTCAAAAACACCCCATTGTGTCACAAAAACTCAAAAAGGAACACTTTGGCTTGCAGTGCATCTTTACAAATAATCCCCGTCTTTCAAGCTTCTAGCCAGGGGGTTTCTTTGAATTTTTAATGTCATATCGATAAGCTCTAAATTTAAATTATGAGGGCTTGCTATCATCGAAGAACGCACCTTATCTCCATGATAAGCAAATAACTTGAATCCATTTTCATGCAATCCCAGCCGAACGGCTGCAGCAGTAGAATAGGTCGTGAGTATTGTATCATCCGTGCAGATGGATCTTAGGTCTGAGAAATACTCTTGGGTCCACAACAAAGGATTGTGTGCCGGACTAAATGCATCTTGGTAGACAATATCGATGTTCTCTTTAATCCTAGGGATGCTTTCTCTCGCATCTCCAAGCAGTACTTCTATCTTAAACTGTTCATCTTCATAATAAAACTCCCGACTTAAAATCTCTATGACGGGTTTAAAATCATCAAAAGCCTTAGGATACTCAAAGCCGGAGAGCGAACGAACAAGCTTTTCATCAAATTCCGGAGAGAGAATGTGTATTTTTGTTTGAAGTTTTTGCTGTCTGACATAATAAAGTGTTGCCAGCGTATTGTATCCCAAACCAAAACAAATATCCAAAATCGCCAATGATGCTTTTTCTTTTTGTAGTAAAAAAGCAGGCTTTATATGTTTCTCTAAAGACTCATGAAGTGCACCGTCTTTCGTTGAATGGTAGGCCTCGTCAAATTCACAAGAAAAAAGCGTAACAGAACCATCCTGAGTGGCAACCAGTCTCTTTTGATCTCTTAAAGATTCATGATATATTTCGTTCTTCATTTTTTATTTTTGCCGGAGTTAATTTATCCTACTCCAATTTCGTCAAGCTCTTTAAATTTAAACGCTTCCATGATCTCTTCAATGCTCTCTTCTTGACGTCTTACTAAAACCATCATACCTTCTTGCATAAATTCCATGTAGTTTTCAAATTTATTTTCCAAAATGACAAAATCTATCCATTCTTCTCCGATAGCTGTACGATTTTCAAAAAATTGCACATACTGAATCTCTCCGTTCTCAAACTTTACCAATGCCCATGCTTTTTTATCTGCAAGAGTAGCAATACGCGATTTTTTATCCATGACGCTTTCTACAGGAATTAAAATCAGCATGATAATTCTTTTTTGAATTGTTTTTGGCTAAGTTTTAACTTTTTATTGCTCATGGTTCCTATACCTTTTTGAAGTACATTTTTGGCTATTTGCTGCGCCTGCTTCAATGAATGCATCCTGCATGTACCGCACTGATAAAGATTTAACTCGGGAATGTCTGCTTTGCTTTTTACATCCAGTATATCTTCCATCGATTTCTCCCATGCTTTGGCCACTTCTTTTTTCTTTGGAGATCCAAGCAAAGACATATAAAACCCTGTACGACACCCCATCGGAGAAATATCGATGATCTCGACATCCTCAGAATTTAAATGATCTCTCATAAAACCTGCAAAAAGATGCTCCAAAGTATGCATTCCTTTAGAGGACAGTATCTCTTTGTTGGGCATACAAAAACGTAAATCAAATACGGTAATATCATCACCGCGTGGCGTGCTCATCTTTTTAGCCACACGTACTGCCGGGGCTATCATTTTTGTATGATCTACAGTAAAACTGTCTAATAATGGCATCTTTTCACCTCTTACTTTTTTTTGATTATAGCAGTTTTAATCAAAAAAAATTTAAAGATTCACAACGTAAATGCATTTAATAAAAACAATCTATTGATGAATTTGTTTTGGCTTGTATAGGATTTACTTGAAAGATGGAGACAGACTAAAAAACTCATTTAGAGATTAATCCAATACAGTGCGACCGCCTTCGAAAGATTGTCGCATAATATTGGTATATAAACTATAGAAGCAAAGATTAGATTCTGGCCTCTTCGCGTCGCTGTAACATCTCCCACTTTTGGTCAACCTCTTTTTGGATTGATTCAATCACATGTTTGTACTCTGGTTTAAAAAGATGTTTATATCTTCCCTGTGCTGCAAGATACTCTTCTACAGGAATCACATTTTTTGGTCTATAAAGAATGTTCAGTTCATGACCGTCTATAATCTCATAAATGGGGAACATTAAAGAATCTGTTGCCAAGTCTGTAATATGAATTGTATCTTTTGGATCAAATCTCCATTCTGTAGTACAAGCCGAAACCGTATTGATAAAACATGGACCTTCCGTCCCTAATGCTTTTTGAAAACCTTGCGCCATACTTTTCCATTTGTTTGGAGCGAGTTGAGCCACATAAGGAGCACCATGTGCTGCCATAATGGATACAATATCTTTTTTCTTTTCTTTTTTACCATAACTATGAGAACCCGCTTGAGCCGTGGTTGTTGTTGCGCCTACCGGCGTAGATGAGGATCTCTGGCCTCCGGTGTTGGCATAGTTTTCATTATCCAAACAGATATATGTAAAGTCATGGCCTCTTTCCATGGCACCGCTTAGCCACTGAAACCCGATATCATATGTCGAACCATCACCGCCAAATGCTACAAATTTCACAGGTGCATTGGGGTCTTTCAAAGTTCCTTTTCTTTTTCTTGCTTTATACATTGCTTCGGCACCTGAAATCGCGGTTGCTGCATTCTCAAATCCAATATGAATCCAAGAAGTATCCCAAGATGTGTACGGATACACTGCGGTTGACACTTCTAGACATCCGGTATTTGTACTGATCACAAGATTGTCATCAGTACAATTCATAAGCTCCCTTACGATCATTGAATGCGCACAACCAGGACAAAGAAGATGCGCGCCTTCAAATCTATCATTATTTGTTGAAAATTCTTTTAAATTTTTTATTGATGTAATCGCCATCTTTTAGCTCCTTTTTGTTTCAAAAAATCCAAGCTTCGGACCTCTAAGTCCACTAAATTGCTGAATAGGTGTTGTAATATGTCCTGCATCGACATGTGCCTTTTGTTCCATAAAAATACGTTTTGCCTCTTTAACAGCGAAGTCACGCCCGCCAAGACCATAAATAAAGTTTGTTACCATTGGTCTTGCCTGCGTGCTGTATAGTGCTGCTGACACCTCATTAAAGAGTGCGCCCATTGCGCCCCCCGGAGATGATCTGTCAAGACAAGCTATGGCTTTAACATCTTTAAGCGCTTCTCTAATCGCATCGAAAGGAAAAGGCCTAAAACATCTTGGTGCAACCACCCCTGCTTTGATACCTTCAGCTCTTAACTCCTCTGCCGCCAATCTGCATGTCTCAACACTTGAACCAAGTGCTACAATAGCGACTTCTGCATCTTCCATAAGATAGCTTTCAACTCTATTGTAGGTTCTGCCTGTCAATTTCCCATATTCAGCGAATACCTCATCAATGATTGTACGAGAATCCATCAGTGCTTTGTGCTGTTTTGCTTTATGTTCAAAATGCCAATCTTCTTCAGTCTGTGCCCCATAAGTAACAGGTCTGGCGAAATCAAGCATATCGTCTACGCTTTTATAGTCCCCTACAAAGTTATACGCCTCTTCATCGCTCAAAGGATGTATATTTTGAGCTGTGTGAGAAGTAAGAAATCCGTCTTGATGCACCATCACCGGCAGCCTTACATTCAAATGCTCACCTATTCTAAATGCACAGAGAGTCATATCGTATGCCTCTTCGGCATTAAATGCATCCAATTGGATCCAACCCGAATCACGCCCCAAATACATATCTGAGTGATCCCCTCGCACATTAAGCGGAGAAGCCAATGCTCTGTTGGCGACAGTAAGAACGATAGGTAATCTCATGCCTGATGCCTGGTAAAGCACTTCAACCATCAACGCAAATCCTTGAGATGATGTTGCTGTTGCTACACGGCCGCCGGCTGCTGCTGCACCAACGCATCCTGACATCGCTGCATGCTCAGATTCTACCATGACAAATTCACCATCAATATACCCATTTGCTACATAATTTCCATAATTTTCAACAATAGGTGTTGAGGGCGTGATGGGGTATGCTGCAACCACGTCCACCTGCGCTTGTCTTAACGCCTGAGAAATAGCGTAATTGCCATCCCAAACTTCTGTCTCTTTGATCTCATATTTTTCTGCCATCATGCGGTCCTTTATTTCTCTTCTTTTTTTGTTTTCTCTGGCCACCCAGAAAGTGCTGCATCCAACTCCGTATGTTCCGTAAACATTAAAAGTGATTTTGGATTTGTCGGACATACTTCCACGCAAACTCCGCATCCTTTACAATGATCATAATCAATCCCCAACATCTGCTTATCTCTTGAGATAATCGAACTGTCCGGACACCATACCCAACAATTTTGACAATCAATACACACATCGATATTGAACACCGGTTTTTGTACACGCCATGAGGCTACTGTTGCCGTATAGGAGTTAAAATCCGAATAGAGTCTCTCTTCGGCTTTTTGATGAACGATACCTGTTGCATCTCCGTCAAAAGAGTTGATTACAACTCCTTGTTGGACCTCATCCCAACCAACAAGCTTTTCAGCCCCAAGTTCTCTAACACCTCTGTTCTCTGCTGCACACAAATCTTGATCTTGCATCTTCTTCCCTTTCTACTTAACTTCGTTATACGCTCTTGAAATTGCGTCCATGTTTGAATCGATAATCTTTTGTGGAAATTTTGAAAGTACTCTTTTCATACTCTCTAAGAAATAATCAAGCTCAAACATTCCAGAAACTTTTATAAACGCGCCGAGCATAGGAGCATTCGGGACAACTCTTCCGATTGTATCAAGAGAAATTTGCATACAATCTACCACAAATACACGATCCTCTTTTCCTGATAGCGAAGGGATTCCTTTGATCAATTCTTCTTTGCTGAGATGTGTTGTAATAATATAGCATGTTGAAGGCTTGTCATTTTCTGTAATATTGTCCGTAAAAGCCAATGCAGGATCAATGACTAAGACATAATCAGGCAACATAAATTTCTCATGATTAATAATCTTTTTGTCATCAATTCTATTGTAAGCCCTCATTGCTGCCCCTCTTTTGGCAGATCCATACAGAGCAAAGGCTTGCACCTCTTTCCCTGTTGTAGAAACAACATCTCCTAACCCTTTGGCTCCTGTCACGGCACCTTGACCTGCACGAGAGTGCCATCTTATTTCTACCATAATTTCTCCTCATTTAATTTAACACACGATGTTTGCTTTTATTTTAATAAAGCCCGTCTTAAATTGTGCTTGAATTTACAATTTTTTTGACTTTCGCTCACGATACGCTAATAAATTGCACTGCTTTAAATGCATTTTCGCAGACATGGTCTGCAAATGGTGATAAAGTAATTTCATCCGCATATCCGCATTTTACTCCTACAGCACGAATTCCGGCATCTTTGGCTGCCAAGATATCCATGGGGGTGTCTCCTATCATCCAGCATTTGTTTTTATCACTTTGCAGCTTCAATATGGCTTTAAGTATTGGTTCTGGATGTGGCTTCGGATAGGTTACATCCTCTCTTCCTATGAGCACTTCAAAATATTTCATTATTCCCATATGCTCTAAAAGTTCTATGGAGTATTTGGCTGTTTTTGTTGTCACGACACCTAATTTGGCATCCTGACTTGCCAAATGTACTGCTTGTGCGGCCTGCGGAAGCAAAACTGTTTTTTGGCAGCTTATTTGTCTGTAGTGCATTTTATATGCGTCCACATAACGATCAACCTTCCCTTCTGGAATACCAAGTGTTACAAACATCCTATCTAAAGGGTGGCCTATTTGCCCCTTAATCATTTCATGGGGCGGAATTTGTTTTCCAAACATATTAAATGCTGCATGAAAACTCTCCAATATAGCATCTGTAGAATCAATCAGTGTGCCGTCTAGATCAAAAAGTATTGTTTTTTCTTTCATTTTATTTTCTTTATCCTAAAAATTATTTTTGCATACTGGGATCGGGGTTAAACTTCACTATGGTTACAATGGGCACAACAAACCCTATCAGGATAACCGTCCAAAGCAATAAACCCAAATCATCATAATTTGCAGGGGTTATTGTTTGCCCCTCACCCTTTATCTCTCTTGTAAGTACAAAAATTTGATTAAGATATTTGCTCAAAAGTCCTCCTATGCTCAATGCAATATTCATTAAACTCGCCATTAATGCAAACCAGGTCCCTTTTTTGCCCGCAGGCGCATAAATTGCCACCAAAGTTAACATTAACACTGTTGCTATATAATCAAAAGGAGAAGCCACCGCAGTATCTATCATTGCAACCGTACGCGCATCTATCCCAAGCATGGTATGGATGTCATAATATAATCCAAGGATGGGCAATGATAAAATTGTTCCTGCAATGGTAAGGAAAATGAGTACTTTTCCTATGGATTGATTTACGATATATTTGGAACTAATCCACATGCCCACCAATGCCAACGCTGCGCCTATCTGCCCTAGAGTACCAAAAAAAGCTTTATCAAATCCCAAAATATCAATCTCCCACCATGTAAGAGCCGGCCCTACAGTGGGCACTGCACGATATACAAAAATGACAATCATCGCCATTTGAATATGTCGAATAGTCTGGGGATCCAAGTCAAACACTAAGGTGCGAAGCATATAAAGCACAACGATCAAAGAAACAAAAACAACAATCTCTTGGGAGTAAGCCACTTCATTATACCCCATAAGCACAACAAAAACAGCAAATAAGAATCCACCAAAAAAGATCTTTTTGTTTAAGGGTGAACTTTCTACCGGATTAAGTTTTACCAATGTTACTCCGACTACAGACAGTAAAGGAATAAATAAAGAGAGTTTAAACATGGTTTCATAAGAATAAAGCTGGGCCAACCATCCTTTCAGCCCGGCCACTACAAAAACCGCTATGCCCAAAGAAAGTCGTGCCAAAACTTGCACCATAGCCAACTCTTTCTTGATCTCCATATCAGTCTGTGTTCTGTCTACGACTTCTGTACTCATAGTATCGGCAACAACATCTTGCACCACGAAACCTATCACACTGATTACCGATGCAAGAATATAGACTTTATCTTTTTGAAAAGAAGCTAACCAAGAAGCGTCCGAAACCAATCCGGTCATGAGCATAATCCCTACTGCGATAAGCAAGGCACCAATGTAAACATAAATTTTTCGATTTGATCCGAACAAAGTAAAAGAATCTACCATTTGTCCAAATATCATCTTGATTGTCCAAGGCACAGTAAGCCACACACTTAGTGCAACAAGAGCTTCTGCGCTTAATTTTAAATGTTCTTTGACCCAAAATGTTTCTGCCACAGCAGTAAATCCGCTTGCTCCGTATGCAAAATAGATGAGCAGCAAGGGGAGATAGCGCATTTTCATTGCACGAACGGGAGTCATAAACATATCAATAAATTTCATCCGCATCCTTTGATTTGTCATTCCAATTTTTCAAAAAATTTTATCATAAAATAAAAGACTTACAATAATTCAGATTGATTATATCTCAATTTCATCAATAATCCTTATAATACACAACGATAAAACTATTCATCATGCTTATTATATTAATAATGAAATAAGTATTTTTAATTAAACTATTTAAATATCTAAAATTAATCTTCATTTAAATATTCTTGAATTAGAATTTAACTTCGATGATATTTTATTATGAAGGAAGATTATGGCACGATTGGTAGTTATGGGTGGGGGTGTCTCCGGACACACCGCCGCAACGTTTGCAAAAAAATGGCTTGGCAATGAACATGAAGTGGTAGTTGTTACTCCCAATTCGCAATGGAACTGGATCCCGTCCAATATCTGGGTAGGTGTAGGCGAAATGAAAAAAGAGGATGTTGTTTTTCCTCTTGCTCCTGTGTATGAAAAAGCGGGTATTGACTATAGGCAGGCAAAAGCCGTATCGCTTCATCCAAGCGGCAGCGAAAAGAACGAAAAGGCATTTATTACGATAGAGTATACCGGCCAAGGCAAAGAAGGACAAACAGAGGAGGTAACCTATGACTATCTCATCAATGCAACCGGTCCAAAATTAAATTTTGGTGCAACGCCCGGACTGGATCAAGGGTACACTGTTTCTGTTTGTACCGCAGACCATGCAGTACATGCCAATGAAGAACTCCAGAAAGTCTTCGAAAAAGCAAAAACCCAAAAACAGAAAATTCTCATAGGCACAGGCCATGGCATGTGCACATGCCAAGGTGCTGCATTTGAATATATCTTCAACATTGAGCATGAAGCTAAAAAAGCAGGCATTAGAGATAATCTCGATATAAAATGGATTTCAAACGAATCATTCTTGGGTGATTTCGGTATGGGCGGGATGCATCTAAATGTCGGCGGCTACACAGCTTCCAGTAAAATATTTGCCGAATCACTATATAGCGAAAGAAAGCTTGAATGGGTCATCGGAGCACATGTCAATAAAGTAGAAGCCGGAAAAGCACACTATGAAAAATTAGACGGCACCATGGGTGTTGAAGAATTTGATTTTGCTATGCTTATTCCTCCGTTTGCAGGGGTCGGCCTTAAAGCATACGATAAAGACGGATCAGATATCACAGATACGGTTTTTGCTCCAAACGGATTTATGAAAGTTGACGCCAACTACAACGCGGGCGCCTATGAAAATTGGAAAGCAAGCGATTGGCCTCGTACTCTACAAAACCCTACGTATCAGAATATTTTTGCAGTAGGCATAGCGTTTGCGCCGCCGCATCCGATATCTAAACCGATGAGCTCACCAAACGGTACTCCTATCACACCGACTCCGCCAAGAACAGGCATGCCAAGCGCCATGATGGGTAAAGCAGTAGCGCACAGTATAGCAGATATGATCCATGGCGCAAGCCAGCCAACCCACACTGCGTGTATGTCAGAAATGGGAGCAGCATGCGTAGCAAGTGCAGGCAAAGGATTTCTTACTGGAACTGCCGCTGCGATGACTGTTTATCCTGTCGTTCCTGATTTTGAAAAATATCCTGGTGTTGGCAGAGACATCAAGATGACAACCGGGGAGATAGGTCTTGCGGGACACTGGATTAAACATTTTCTACACTTTGCTTTTCTTTGGAAAGCGCAACTTAAACCGGGCTGGACTTTAATCCCGGAATGAGAAACATAGCAAGCAAATCGCTTGGCTATGAGTTCAAGAAGAAATGATTTTCCTGAGCCAAAGGCGAAGCTTCAGTGAGATGAATTGAACGAGTAGCTTGGCTATGAATTCAAGAAGAAATGATTAAATAAAAAAGGAGAAATAAAATGGCAACAAAACACATGGAACACATTCAACCGTATAGTCCGCAAGCAGGCACTATGATACCAACAAAATTTAGAAAATTTTTACGCACTTGTGTGATATGGCAACTTATAAGATTTATTGCTATCAATATCAAAATGACACTTTTGATACTAAAAAGTCATCACTAGCATATATGTGCCGCAAGGCACATATGATCCCTTCAAATATCATTTCTAAAATTATTATCTCACCATACAAACAAGATTATAAGCGTATAATTCAGGCTACTAAAACTATCAGAGGATAATATGACATTAAACATATCAGGCATGGAACAAATAAAGTTAACGCACTTGGTTCTTGATTACAACGGCACAATCGCTATCAACGGGATCCTCATAGAAGGAGTAACAGAAAGATTAAAAAAACTATCGTCGCAACTTTCCATACATATTCTAACGGCAGATACCTATGGATCTGTACACGAACAATGCGAAGCTGATTTTTTAAATATTCAAGTCATAGGCAAAGAGAAACAAGATGAACAAAAATTATCATTTATAGAATCTTTGGGCATGGAGCATACTGTTGCCGTAGGAAATGGAAAAAATGATGCGCTTATGCTGAAAAGTGCTATTTTAGGATTTGCTATTTTGCAAGATGAGGGAATAAATATCCGTACTTTAAACTCAGCAGATGTAATATTTGCTTCAATTATAGATGCTTTAGATGCTTTATTAATCCCTAATCGCCTAATAGCAACGCTTAGGAATTAAATCATCTGATTAATTCTCAAATTTTGAGCAAAGTTCCTTACGCTCTCTTTGAGAAAATTAGGCTTTCTATAGACAGTGCTTGCGACTAGATACTCCCTGTTTCTTCAGAGATTCCAATTAAATAATAAAAATAATGAGGGTAGACAACAAAGAGCATAGAAGCTCTTTGGAAAAGATAAGAGATTATCTTTTTGAGAATTGAGGAGATCTTCTCGCTTTTTTCTTTCCTGGCTTCTTTCTTTCAACCACTCTTGAATCTCTTGTAAGAAGACCCATTGGTTTTAAAATAGCTCTAAAAGAAGGTTCAAATTCTACAAGCGCTTTTGTAATTCCGTGCTTCAATGCATCGGCTTGAGCAGAATATCCGCCGCCAAGCGTAGTTGCTTTTACTGTCATAGAGTCTAGTTGTTTGGTTGCCTCAAGAGGAAGTCTTACCTTCATTTTAAGCGTTTCGTGTCCACCGAGCCATTGGTCAAGTGTTTTGCCATTGATAAGCATTTCGCCATTACCTGGAGTCAACCAAACTTTAGCAATAGCAGCTTTTCTTTTACCTGTTGCATACATAGTTGCCATCTTTAGTTTCCTTTGTTGATTTGTGCAGTATGAGGATGTTCGCTCCCTGCATATACTTTAAGTTTTTTAAGCATTGTTCTACCGAGTGTTGTTTTTGGAAGCATACCTCTCACAGCAAGTTTGTAAAGTTTTTCGGTATGATTTTCAAGCATATCCGAAAGCTTTTTGCTTTTAGTAGAGCCGAAGTATCCACTGTATGTAAAATACTCTTTATCATCCAATTTAACCCCTGTAAATTTCGCTTTTTGAGCATTTATAATGACTACATAGTCACCGCAATCTACGTTTGGAGTAAAAGATGGTTTATGTTTGCCTCTAAGAAGTGTTGCTACCTCAGTTAAGATACGACCAAAAGTTTTACCTTCTGCATCGATCAAAACCCAGTCTCTTTGTACTTCATGAGGCTTAAGAACAGATGTCAATTTCATGATGTTTTCCTTATTAATATAAAAGCTGATGCTCTTTGTGAGTGGGATTGTACCGATATAAACTTAATATTTATTTAAATTAAGATTTATTTAAGTAATTTAGCTCGATTTTATCTTCCAGCAAATAAACAATAACCCCCTCTGTCCTTTTTTGTGTAATTTTCTCTATCGCCTTTTGATAAAATTCAACCTGGTTTTGATGTTTAAATTGATATTTTTTCGAGGTTTTATAGTCCACCACCAAGCAATGAGTTTTATACTCAAGCAACAGATCTATCTGTTTGACTTCACCCCCAAAACAAAGTGACTGCTCTTGTGTCCATGTTGCATCTGCCAATAATATTTGGAAAGATTCTTCTTCAATAAGCATTCGGATTCGACAAGCTATCTGTTCAAGTTGCCCTCGACTTAAGGCTTGACCGTATCGATTTCGTACCGCCTGCATTGCGGACAGAAGAGATGCAGCATCAAATTTCTCCAACATTTCCAGACCGTAGTGCAGTGCTGCTCCAAAAAGTATAGCTTCATAATCCTTGGTATCCTCCGTTTGTGGCTCTGTCTTAATTTCTTGTGTTCCGTAATGTGAAATAGTTACCGGTTTTGTTTCTGCATAGTGAATATCTTCCGGTGTTTGCTTGGCGTTTATTTTAAGTTTTCCCAACCGTAAAGGAACCATTCCCATCTCATCAAATAGCGATTCTTTTGGTTTTCGTATAACAATCAGCGCTTCAACCGCGCGAGTCAATGCAACATAAAGTATATTTTTACGGTCTTTAAGAGAAAAGGTTTTTTGTTCTTTTATAATTCTGGCATAAGTGTTGTCAAAATATTCTCTGTTTTTGCTGCGAAACAGGATATGATCTATTGTAAGCTGCTCACTATAATGGAAAATCAATGGCGACTTGTTGTTATTTGGGCGAGTAAGCCTGTCAAGAAGTATAACGTACTCAAACTCCAATCCTTTTGATCCATGCACTGTCATAATTTTTGCTCCATGCACGGAATGCGCTGCAACCGAAATAGAAGAACTCTCAAATTCTTTCAAAAAAGCAGGAATTTCTGAAAAATGTGCTGCAAATTCCAAAAGTTTCAATATGTTTTTATCGTTTTGAAAATATCCAAACTCCCTTATGAGTCTATCTAGTGCTGTCAAAGGTTCCATAAAAGGTGTAAACCAACTTGTGTCTATTGTCTCCAATGATTGACCTGTTCTCTCCAAAAATGCTTGTGCTTCTATTTTCTCACCAAAAAAAAGATAGGAAAGCATGGCTGTCAATGCTGCAATTTTCGGAACCGTTTTAAGAGAGCTTGAAGTATAAAGTAAAGTAGGTATGTCTTCATGCTCACAGGCATCCTGTAAACTTAAGCCGTCTTTATTAGTGCTTACCAAAAAAGCAATATCATCAACCCCGATTCCCAAAGCTAAAAGTTTCTTGGCCTGACTAACCGCTTCCTTGATGGGCTCTTCTGACTCTACAACCTCCACATATCCTTCATTGGCATCCTTTTTACTTTTTTGTGGAACATACCTCTCCATAAATCCGTCAAACCAACGATTTACCTGCTCTACAATATATCTACTGCTTCGATAATTCGTATCCATCTGCTCTACATTCACACCATAACGTTGTGCAACTTTATCAAACAACTCTTCCACACCTCCGCGAAAACGGTAAAGTGATTGTTTCGTGTCGCCCACGTAAAAAAAACTTTTAAATTCATTTTGCCCTTGCCCGGCAGAAATCTCATCTATTATGGGCTTTAGAAGCAAAAATTGCAAGGTAGACGTATCTTGAAACTCATCCAAAAGAATATGATTGAACTTGTTGTCTATTTTAAAGTAAAAAAACTCTTTTGAAATGCTTTCATGAAGCAGTCTGTAGGTAAAATATCCCAAGTCATCAAAGTTTAATATATTGGACTGTTTCGCATCCATAATTGTGGCATTTTTATAGTAGTCATACACTTCAAAAAGAAGGTCTAAAACACCGGACTCTTTTGCTCGCATCCAACTTCCCAACAGTAATTTTAATTCCAAGAATGTTTCTTCTATGGAGGGATTTTTTTCGACATATTTTTTATAATTTTTATGATCTAAAAGGCTTTGTTTTTCAAATACCGTTTTAACTGCGAGTTCCTTGGCAGATTGAGACAAAAAATTGTTAATCGCACTTTTAGATGCGCCCGATTTGACCACCATTGCATGCAAACGCTTTCTGAATGCATCGATTTTATTTTCGATCTGCCAAAGATCACTGCGCTTATAAACATAGGCCGGCAATAAGGGATCAACACGATAAAAATGCTCCATAAGATCAAAAATCTTTCCAAATCGTTTATCTTCAATCTCGATTGCCAATTGAACCAAAGAGGAAAGCAAGCCTTCCGTGCGAAGTTCTTCTAAAAAATAACTCTCGCGCTTATCGTTTTTCTTCTCTTTGGTAACAAATCCGGGATCAAGTCCCAATTCGAGTGATGCAGATCTCAGCACCGATGCAAAAAAGCTATCCAATGTAACGATATAGCTGCTGCTTGAAAGAAATCGTCTCAAGACATCAGGCTGTTTAGCCTTCAAAGCTTCTTTGCTTAATCCTGTCTGCCTGCAGACTTCATCCATTAACGGATCATCTTCTTTTTCTCCAAGCATTCTCAGCGCATTAAGTACTCTTTGGCGCATCTCGGAAGCAGCTTTATTGGTAAACGTTGCCGCCAAAATACTGCCGGCAGACTCCCCCATAAACAGTAAAGAAAGATAACGTACAGTGAGCGCAAATGTCTTGCCGCTGCCTGCACTTGCCGAATAAGCCAAAAAAGGTTTAAAGCTCATAAATATGGCCCCCTTTCACACGTTAAAGCAAATTCACAGTAGTTGCATTTTTGCAAATCTTCACACTTCTTGGCCACAAAATGCCTATTTTGTTTAAGATTAACAATATGATCGGCTAAAAGTGCATTTTTCTCATCTAGTGCCTCAATATCCTCTCTTTGGCCATTTTCCAGTATCTTAATATAAGAAAGTTTGATATTTTGATATCTAGAACCAAGAAGATGATGATAGATACTCATCTGAAAATCATTGAGCGTTTCTAAGTTTTTAATTTTATTTGCCTCTGCTGTGCTGCCGCTTTTATAATCAAGTATCCATGTAGCTGTCGCATTTTGATCTATACGGTCTATGCGTCCCTTAAAATCCAATCCGCCTATTTTTCCTTTCATTTCTATTTCCCGTGCGACTACCTTCCAATGATCATTAAAATAGCGAACTTCTGTCTGCATAAATCCTTTGAGTTTCTCTTTCCAAAGTAATTTTTGATACGCAGTTTTTGCATCTTCATACGGCAAAAGTTCATTCAGCAATCCATGAAGTCTTTTTTCTAAAGCCTCAACGGTGGCAAAAGTGTCATTCTTGGCATATACATGTTCCAACAAAGTATGCAAGAATGCTCCTTCATTGAGTTCTTCTTCTTTTTTAGCTTCTATTTTTTGAATATATTTGTAATAATATTTTCGCTTACACTCCAAATAGGTTTTGAGCCTTGAGGCTGACCACGTAAAAGCAAAGGCATCAAACGATTCTATTACCGGATCTTCAAAAGATAATGCAGGTGCGGACGGCTCACCATAAAATATATCAAGTTGTCCGCTTCTTTGTTTTACGTCATAAAGTCCCAATTCAAAAAGAAATTTTGAAGGAAGTTTATTGTCGCTGCTGCTGTAGAGTATCACGGCCTGCTCGGCTTGATCCAGCAACCGCTTATAGTACTGCTTCTGAAGCGCTTCTCTATCGTTTTTTGTAGGCAATCCGGCAAATGCTCTTACTGCAGAGTTTAAGAACTGGTCTTTGCTTGAGCTTGCGGGAACAACCCCTTCATTGAAGTCAACAATAACTACCCCCTCAAAAGAAACTCCCCTGGTTTCAAGCACCCCCATAACAGTTATTTTTCCTCCTCGTACATCATCGATGGTAACAGCATCAAGTGTTTTCATCCATAAAAAAAGCCACTCTTTTATGCTTAAGAAGTATGTAGAAAATATTTTTGTAAAATGCAGATAGGCTTCATATACTTTTTCATTATATTTTGGTTTCATTTCATTCTCTGCCTGAAAGATTGGCGCCAAAGGACAATCAAGCAGTTTTGTCTGATCTAGCAATATAAAAAAATCATCGGCCTTCACTTTTTTGTTTGGATTAACTCCTTGGAGATTTTGCGTTTCCATCCCATAGTATTTAAGCAAAAGCCATTGCTCTTTTTCAAAACTTTGCCAATACGCATAGAGTGCTGCGAGCATTTTATATTTTTTTTGTTTGTTATAGTCATACCCCATTGCAAAGTTAAGATTGCCAAATCTATCGTAAAGCGCAATACTCTCTTTTAGCTGCTCATCCGGCAAAATCAAAGCGATCTTTTCAGGATCTATGCCTCCATGCACCATCTCTTCTATTTTTGTAAAAGCGAATGCTATCTGCTCATGGCGCTCTTCCACGCCTATCACTTCTGCTTCTATTTTATCTTTTATAGCAAAACTCGATAGCATTTTTTTAGCGCTAAAATCTATAATCACATGAGAGTCATCAGGCAAATGAATCCCATATTTTTCAAAACGTTCTTGCATTTTAATGGTGAACCTACTTGTTGCATAGCGAAGAAGCACTTTTGTTACTTGAGAAATTTTGTCAATCAGATCAAACTCAAAATGGCTCAGATAACCCTCCAAATGTATCTCTACACATTCATAGCTCTGAACAAATCCTGTATTGACTGCATATTGCGTAGGAATAAATGCTTTATCTATAAGATTTTTTTCTTCAAGCAAGTCTTTATAGTTATTCAAAATGGTCTGAAGTATTTGCAAATGCAATTCAAATTCTGCATAAGCATCCGCACGGCCAAGCGTATTAAAATCTATCTTTTCGGCAGCCAATTCTTCAAAAAATTTAAATACGGCATCACTTCTAGTAAAAAAATGTACCAGTTCTGAGTGAAGATTTAAATCATTAGTGTCTTCAAAAGAAGCTGCTTCCTTTAAGAGCAAAATGCGCTCCATGGGATCAATTTGGCTTTTATTTTCAAAAAGCATTGCACGCTTCTCAAACTCATCCATCCGCATAAGTGTAGGCAAAAAACTGTCCTGTTCTTTGAATTGTGCACTTACGGAACGCAAAGCTCTTGATGTGGGATAGATGTGAAGATTTTTCATAAAAACAAGTATAGCATACATACTGTTTTAAAAATGAAACTATGACAAATTGTAAGATATTTTAAGCTCCGCACATCAAATCTATCACCCATTCTTTCAAGACGGAGTTAAGACTTTTACTGTGCAGACTTATTGTTTAAGGCTCCAGATAAGCAGGAGTTTGAAGATATCCGGTATTTTGTCCTATTTTTGCTTTAAGTTCCAATGTATATCTTCCGGCTTGAGTGATATTGATTTCTTTGGTCGTATATACCGAGCCGTTGAAAGAAATATTTTCAATCATCCTGTCATCCGCTTGAGTATGGGGCCGTGTCAACAAAAATGTAACATTTGCATCTTTGACCATGTTGCCATTTTTATCAACAATGATATAATGAAATGCATTTTCGCCATACATAAGCTTTACAGGGTCTCTCTGCTTAATTTTACTATTGACGTTGTCTTTCATTACCATAGTCTGAGCATCTACAAGTTCTATGCGGTATTGATTGTCAAATGCTATTTTTCTTTCCATAATTTCATTAATATTCATATCGGCAATTTGATACTTTAGCATAAAATCATTCGATTCCTGCACCGGCAAAGAGACAGCCGACTTTATCGTCCAATATCCAAGCGCAATGGCTATAAGCAAAAAACCGAATATCATATGGGGCCAATATGTTTTTTTTGTATTATTTGCCATTTTTAATCCTTGCTATAGCAGGTCTGACAAAAAATATCCATAAAACCAACAGTGCGCCGGCAAATACAACTATTTTAAGTATTTTTACTATAAAACGTGTTTCGTTTGGAAGTGTTTTTGTCAACTCCACCCCTTTGGCTTCACCAATTTGATCTGCAAGTTCAGAAAAACCTTGCACAATACCTATATTGTATCTATCTTCATCACTATTTTTATCTTTACTTGCAACCACATCAATAGCGGCGCTTTTTACCTTTTGTTCATCATAGAGCGATTTGACCTTATCTGAAGAAGGAATAATGCCCACTCTTTTATCATGTGGTGCAAAAACAAAAACAACATACGGCTTGCTTAGATTATCCTCATACTTTTTCACGTATGTAAACATGCTGCTTCCTCTGGGAAAAGCATCATTGGTTACTATAACATATTCATGTATCCCTGTCTTAGACAAAAGCTCATCCCCAATCTCTTCGATAAGTTGTGAAGCTTTCGGATTTAACAATTCATTTTTTAGAATATGTGCTGCATTAAGAAAAAGCGGAAGAAACAAAGCAAGCAAGGCAACCCTTGCTTGTATTTTGTTCATTATATTATCCTACAAAAAGATGGTTTGGCGTAAGTACTGCCCATGCTGTATAAATTGCAGTGATTAACATACCAATGCCAAGTACCTTATCCATTATTTTAATCATAACTTGTCCTTTTTTGGTTAATTATTACTGAGCATCTTTAAATGCAAAATTTGCATTCTCTTTGCTAATCATCTTCACATTATCCAAGCTGCCGGTAATAGGTGTCGGATCATAATATTTTGCTGCCTCACTTTGCTGCACGTTAATACTCCACGCCGTTAAAAACACGAGAATACCAATTAAAAGCAAAGTTGCCACCAGCATACCTGTTATCCCGTGAAGACTAAATAAGCTTCTACTTGTATTATCTGCCATCTTTAACTCCTTAGTTTGATAGAGACTGAATGTATACAGCCAATGCTTTTTCTTGGACCGGTGTCAACATCGTCTTAAACGACGGCATTTTACCGATTTGACCTTTTTTGCCGTGTTGAAGCGCATGCGACACAACAGCTTCATCGTAGGCTACAAGACTAGGAGACATTCCGTTGTTTCCCTGACCATCGGCACCATGGCAACTTGCACATGCTTCAAAAGCGGCAGGTTTTTCACCTTTCATGCCTCCTGCAATATACTCAGCAATTGCTTCTGCATCCTCTCCTTGGGCCATCACAGGAGGCATTGCGCCCATTTCATAACCCAATTGATCTGCGCCGTTTTCAATCGTATAGAGAATTTGTTCTTTACTCATTCTGGTACCAAAATCTTGCGCTTTACCTGAAAGTCCATCGCCTGTCTCGCCATGACATGGAGCACATTGCACCAAAAATACGGATTCACCCATTTGTTGAAGGGTTTCAATATCCGCATTTTTATGTGCTTCTTCAAATTTTGCATTGTATGCTTTCACCTCTTCATTCCACATACCGATCTGGCTAAAAGCATTAAGCGGATATCCTGCCGTCCAATACCACATAGCCCATATCAGTGTACCCAGAAATGAGTACGCCCAACCGCTTGGAAGTTCATTTTTGTACTCACCGATACCGTCCCAGTTTTCTTCAGCAAGTTCACCTTCTGCTTTGTCCGTTTTCATCTGGTTGATATATTTGGCTGCCACTCCAAAAGTAAGCACAGCAATGGCGACAGCACCAAGCATTGTAATCATGTTGATCGGATCGCTTAAATCGATATTCATTTGCTTGACAACAACCAATGTAGCAATGATGAGTACCGCTGCAAAAGCCAATGCCTTTATCATTAACGCATTCATTTATTTAGCTCCTTCTTTTCGCTCTGGCTTTTAGGATTATGCTCTATGGGTGTACTGTCAATCTCGTCATCAAGCGCAATATTTCCATATTTTTCATAATCTTTTTCGCCCTTTTTTTCGCTTTTATATAAGTATACGATATACGAATATAATATCACCACAAGAAAAATGGTCATAAAGAAACTGGCATAACCCTGAAGTTCTCTAATATCCATCTTGTCTCACTATTTCAATCTATTAAGATAGGCAATCATTGCAACAATTTCTGGAATTTGTCCGTTTGCTACAGCCTCTTTCACATCTTTGTTTTTCATATCATCCGCAATGGCTTTTGCTTCTGCTAATACCGTTGGTTTATATGCTTCCCAAGCTTCTTTTGTAGGCTGAAATTCATCCCCGTACGGTGTTCCAAAAACATTTTTAACTGTGACTGCTTCGGCATAGGCTGTTTCTATGTCTGCAATGTTTGTAAACTGATGCTTATATGCCGGCATAATAGATTGCGGTACCACTGATTTCGGATCCCACATATGATTTTCATGCCAATCTGTCGTTCTGTAATTTCCTACACGGTGAAGATCCGGACCGGTTCTTTTGGAACCCCAAAGAAAAGGTCTGTCATAAGCATACTCACCGGAAAGTGAATACTGACCATATCTATCAGTCTCGGCCTTAAACGGGCGTATAAGTTGTGAGTGACATGCGATACAATGATCTTTTTTATAAATATTTTTGCCTGCAAGCTCAAGTACTGTGTAGGGTTTAAGTCCCACTACCGGCCTGGATGCTTCGGCAAAGTTTGGCAAAATCTCAATGAGACCTGCAAAAGCAATAACGACAAATACTCCTACAGCAAAGAAGAATGGATTTTTTTCTAACCAATGAAACATAATAATCTACCTCCTTATGCCATAGGGCTTTTAAATTGTGGTTCAACTTCAAGTTTTCTAGAAATTGTCATCGTTTTGTACATGTTGTATGCAAACATCAAGAAGCCTGTCAGATAAAGTACCCCGGCAAGTGCTCTAATTGTATAATACGGATTGAGTACCGCTACGGTATCAATAAAGCTGTACATCAAATTGCCATACTCATCTACTGCTCTCCACATCATTCCTTGCGTGATGCCTGCAATCCACATAGAGGTAAAGTAAAGTACAACAGCTGTTATTTGAAGCCAAAATTGTGCTTCCATTAATTTTTTAGAGTAAATCTCTCTTTTGTACATTCTTGGCGCCATATGGAAAAGACTGGCCATAATCATAAATGCAACCCATCCAAGCACGCCGTCATGTACATGTCCGGGAATCCAGTCTGTAAAGTGTGCGATCGCATTGACTGATTTTATCGCCTGAATCGGCCCTTCAAGCGTTGATAGCATATAGAATGTTGATGCTAAAACCATAAATTTAATCAATGGATTTTCAGTAAGCTGATTCCACTCGCCTTTCATTGTAAGAAGCATATTGATCGCACTTCCCCATGAAGGCAAAATCAGTACGACAGAAAAAACAGACCCCATAGACTGCATCCAATCCGGAACTGTCGACCAAAGAAGATGATGAGAACCGGCCCACAGATAAACAAACATCAATCCCCAAAAAGAAAGCAAAGACAATTTATAAGAATAAATCGCCTGTCCCGATTCTTTTGGAAGAAAATAATAAATCATGGCAATGATTGGCACCGTAAAAACAAACGCTACAGCATTATGTCCCCACCACCATTGAACCAATGCATCGTTTGTTCCTGCATACATAGAGACTGAATGCATGATATTACCCAAACCGCCGGATGCAAAATAAGTAGGCACCTCCATGTTGTTAAAAAGATAAAGCATGGCAACGCCCAAGAAGCACGCTATGTAATACCAAAGTGAAATATAGAGAGATTTTTCTCTTCTAATCCCAATAAGACCAAACATTGCTACACCCCAAAGCACCCATACCAATACAGTAAGAATATCAAGAGGCCATTCCATCTCCGCATACTCTTTTGATGAGCTAAACCCCATAAAAAGTGAAGCGGCCATGGCCAATGCTAAAATAAAATAAAGTACAAACTGTAATTTTCCGACAAACATCAAAAATTTAGACTCTGCCATGGAAACTTTTAAGACCCTTTGCGCCGAATAGTAAAAAGTAGCAAAAACACCGCTGACGGTGAATCCATAAATTACTACGTTAGTATGAAGCGGCCTTAATCTTGAAAATGTCCCATACTCCCCCATCAAATAGTTCAATTCCGGAAATGCTAATTGTGCTGCAATAAGTGTACCAATCAACATACCTAAAAATCCGAATAAAATTGTTGTATAGGTAAACAACTTTGCTATCGAATAATCATATTCCAATGCTGCGTGTGACTGCATACATACCCCCTTTTTAAATATTATGTTAATAATTTTTGGCTCAAGATAAAAATTATTAACATCCATTATATTTTAATCTTTTTTTACAGATATAATGCTTAAAAATATAAATAAAAATGCTATTTGCCTCATAATGCTACAATAATTTAGAGTAAGTTTCTTTCTGATATACAATAGAATAATTTGATTTGTTGGTTTCATTAATTTTGGAGATTTGCAGAATAGTTAGCGTAGAGTAAATCTTATTTTTAATACATAACCGATAAATAGATCCGTGTCAAGGCCTCTTGTCTTGAATAAAAGATTTATAATCAAGTTTCAAGGCTCGACAAACCGATGGCAATCGATGAAGCAAAGGGGAAAATTATGCTTTTCCTTTGGCGCTTTGAATAGAGTGAATATATTGATAATCAACTGTAACAGGTTTCTCTTTTGGCAAATGCGAAGCAAGTCTATAAATCATCTCTTCAAAATCTTCAAAAAGATAGTTAGCCATTGATCCAGGTATGGGGTTGATCTCATTAAGATACACTTCATCTTCAATTACAAAAAAGTCGCAGCGAATTACTGCACCTCCAAAAAGCGGATGATAAATCTTTTTAAAATTCTCTTGTATCTTTATTTTGAGTGCATCATTAATATCTGCAGCAAGCACTTGTGAGTCTCTTGAAAAATCCATATACTTTTTCTCAAAATCCAAGAACTCTTCTTTTTGAGGCTGTTCTACAATAGAAAGTTCCCAGTCATTTGTATAGCATCCTGCTTGATTAAACTCTTTTACGCCAACAATAAATGGCTCCACGATAACATCCGTATCAAATTCAAATGCCACATCCAATGCGTAATCAAGTTCTGACTCATTTTTTACAATACTTACACCAATACTGCTGCCAAGACGTACAGGCTTGATGATGACTGGATATGATGTGGTTATTTTTCTTTCATCTGTTTTTGAAAGATATTCGTAGGGTACAGTTTTAACCCCCAGGTTTTCTGCGAAGAACTTGGTATAGAGCTTGTTATAACTCAACACTGAAGCCTCAAGGCGCGGAGAAATAAATGGGATATTGAAAAAAGTCATCAAGGAAGCCATTTTTCCATCTTCTCCGTCTCTGCCGTGAATCAGATTTATTGCCACATCAAAAGTAACTGCTTTGGCGCCAAACAATCCGTCGATAAAAAATCCGCCTTTTTTAAGTGTAAGCAATTTACATTTTTTGTAATCGCCCGAAGAAAAAAGTTTTGAGGTCATATCCTTGGCATCTATAAGATAAAATTGGCGGTCACTGCTTACAAAAATAAATATCAAGTTACTTTTTTTAAAAACCTTTTTCATCGTGATCGTGCTCACGATACTGATCTCATGCTCGTAGCTTGATCCGCCAAACAAAATAGCAACATTCATAAAAATTCCTTAAAGCATCTTCGCAAATTCACTGAACACATAAGCACTTTCATGAGGTCCCGGGCTTGCCTCGGGGTGATGCTGTACCGACATCGTCGGTGAATCATTGTAGCGAAGCCCTTCTATGGTATTGTCAAAAAGATTTATATGCGTAACCGATGCCACTTCAATAATATTTTCAGGAACATTATAATTATGGTTCTGGGCGGTGATTTCTACTCTTCCTGACACCACATTTTTTACAGGGTGGTTCCCCCCGTGGTGACCAAACGGCAATTTGAACGTATCGTATCCATGTGCAATAGAAAGAAGCTGATGCCCTAGACAAATACCAAAAAGAGGCACTTTGGCTGCAATGAGTTTTCTGATCTTTTCGTGTTCTTCTTTTAGGATCAGCGGATCACCGGGACCGTTGGAAAGAAATACGCCGTCAACTTTTTTGTTCTTAAATTGTTCAATAATCTCTTCGGCTCTCATGGCATTGGGTACCACTGTAACTTCCATGCCTGCATGAGTCAACTCATTGAGAATATTTCTTTTGATGCCAAAATCCAAAGCAATGACTTTTTTGGTTGTTTGCGGGATATCGTAATCAAATTTTTCGATATTGTAGCGGGCCTCTTTATGAACATAAGACTCCTTAGTGCTTACTTGTTCAATATAGTTGATCTCTTCAATGCGCGGCGTGTGTGCCAATACATTTTTAAGCTCATCTTTGCTGTGAATTTCAGTAGAGGCAACCATCATCATCGCGCCTTCCTGGCGTAATACTTTAGTAATATAGCGTGTATCAATCTGTGTAATGCCAAGAACACCATGCTTTTTAAGCAGTATATCCAAGGATTCCTCGGATCTGAAATTTGAAGGTCTATCTTGGTAGGAACGCACAATAACGCCTGCACAAAATGCCTGTTTACTTTCCATATCCTGTGCATTACAGCCTACATTTCCTATCTCAGGCATCGTAAACGTCACGAACTGTCCCGCGTAAGAAGGATCTGTTGCTATCTCCTGATATCCGGTTAAAGAAGTATTAAAAACACACTCACCAACCGACGTACCCTCTGCTCCAAAACTTTTGCCTTCCAGGAGCAATCCATTCTCAAAATAAAGCGACACTTTTTTCATCACACTTCCTTTTTCATTCTTCATACTTAATGCTTAATGCTTAAAGCATTCCTCTTTTTGCAAGTTCTTCTTGATAAAGTCTCTCATAGAGCAATTCATAGTCCTGAGAACCAGGGATAATTTCTTTTTTCATGTTTTTAATCTTGCTGTAGACAATATCATCTATCTCTTCGTAAGCATTTGCGAAGGTCTTAAAAGATTTAAAAATGATATTTTTTACTTGATTTTCACTCACATCATATTCTGCCAGATAATTCTCATAAAGCTCATCCAAAATTTGGTGAGAAAGATCGTTATATCTATCATCATAGTTCATGATCACCCCAAATTCGGGCGCCATTTTCTTTTTGATCATAAAAAAGAGTTGTCTTTCGTCTGCATGCTGAAATTCTATCTCGCCGCTATTGACATCAAGTATCTCTTTGACTTTGGCATCCAATGCCTGTTCTTTTTTCAAATTTTCATCAATGATTGCTTTGCACGCTTCTACGACAGCTTCTCTTCCCTTGGGCAATTTGACAAAAGGAGCATTGGCCAGGTCGATCCCGATTTTGGTTGCTACATATCCTGTTTGTTGTGGTTTAAGTCTCATCATTGCATCCTTTTTAAATTGTTCATTACCTAAAATACTACCGAATGATAGTGTCATCACGATCAGGACTTGTTGATATAATCCCCATCTTTGTCCCTATCATCTCTTCGAGCGCCAAAATATACGATTGTGCATTTTTCGGCAAGGCTTCAAACTCTCTCACACCCTTGGTCTTATCCCATCCTGGAAAACTTTGATATACAGGGGTTGCATCTTCAAGGTCATAAGGCACATAATCAATCTCTTTTCCATCCACTTCATAGGCTACACATACTTTCACTTCATTAAAACCGTCAAGCACATCCAGCTTCATCAGTGCAACCTGGTCTGCACCATTGACTCGCACTGCATGACGCATTGCTACCGCATCGAACCAGCCGCATCTTCTTGGTCTTCCGGTAGTGGTACCAAACTCGTGTCCGTTTTTACGGAGAATATCGCCTTCTTCACCCAAATCTTCACTCGGAAAAGGTCCATTTCCTACTCTCGTACAATACGCTTTAGCGATACCCGTCACCTTACCTAAATCTTTAGGGCTTAATCCAAGGCCCGAACAGGCGCCTGCACTGACTGTCGTCGAAGAAGTCACATAAGGATAAGTGCCATGATCAATATCAAGCATCGTACCTTGCGCTCCTTCGAGCAATACCTTTTTGTCTTCGGCCAATATATCCCACATCATCTGTGTTGTATCTACAATATAAGGGGAGAGTATGGCTTTATATCCTTCAAGTTCCCCTAAAAGTACCTTCTCTGAAGGAAGTTCAACCTCCATTGCTTCAAAAATAGTCTTATTGGTTTCAAAATATGCCATAATTTTTTCGGTGAGCTTATCAGGAGACAGCAACTCTCCTAGTCTATGCCCTACCCTGGCTATTTTATCGCCATAAGCCGGACCGATGCCTTTGCCTGTCGTACCAATCGCCTTGTCGCCTTTCATGCGCTCTCTTGCTTGGTCTATCAGTGCATGATATGGCAGCAGAATATGGGCTTTGTCTGATAAAAAAAGTCTGCCTTCAAGGTTTCCAAACTGCTCCATCTCTTTGATGAAATCCCTAGGAGAAATCACTACTCCGTTGCCTACAATATTTTTTGCTTTTGGATTGAGCACTCCTGAAGGAATAAGATGAAGTGCATATTTTTTATCGCCAATAACAATAGTATGACCGGCATTATGCCCCCCCGCAAAACGGCAAACATAATCATGTGTCTGTGCCATATGATCAACAATCTTTCCTTTTCCTTCGTCTCCCCATTGGAGTCCTACAATTAAATCCGCTTTACTCATCTGACCTTACTCCCTACTCATTTTTTCCATTTTATACGTGATACACTCATCTGTGTAAAGTGCAAATCCTGCTGCCTCTACATTGTCAATCGTATAAATACCGCCTGTGGCCAAAAGTGCATTCCCTTCAAACATTCTAAATGTCAAAGAATCATAATATCTCAATTTTGCATAAAAAAGCGGGGAAATTACCATTGTTGTATCATTTACTTTTTGTGCAGCTACTTTTATCTTTTCTAATTCTACTCTAATATCTTTAGGAAAAACACTCAAATCTTTAAGATCATCCACACTGTTGATGCTTACCAATGATTCCATCCAGGGTAGATTTACAGAGAGAATCTGCTCTATATGCATTGATTTCAATACTTCAAGAGAAATACCGTATTTCTCATTGAGCAGATGAGGAATACGGATATTGGATATTTGGATAATGGGTTTGATATCAAGTTTTTTTAAAAGTGCGACCGTTATTTGTGCCACTTCTTCAAAGCTGCCGTCTATGATTTCAGCTCCAATCTGATACTGTTCTTTTGTCGGATAAGCAACGGTGGGCTGGATATAAAACCATTTTTTTGACTCCATGCTTCGTCCCAGTCTTTTTGTTACGATACGCACAACATCGGCTGTAGAGTCTGCACGCAAAGTCACCTCATGATTGCTCTCATCATTAAGGCGCACAAGCGTATTGCTCTTTTCAAAAGATTCATGCTGATGGTAAGAAAAAATCGGGGTAACGATCTCTTCAAACCCAAGTGTCGCCAATACATCGCTTGCACTGTTTTCAATCTCTCTTTTGAGTTTTGCACTCTTCCCGAAGTAAAGCCGACTGCCGCTAGGAATTTCATGTTCAAATATCATCGAGGATTATGCCTTAAAATAGGTTTCGTTAAACATGCGGCTGGCTGCACCGTCAAATACTCTTCTTCCAAGCTCATCAAGTGCCAGCTCTACCGCGTTGACTACCCATGCAGACTCATATACCGGTATGAGCCCCATTTGATTAATGCGGAAAATCTTTCCCTTGAGATGATCTTGGCCGCCGGCTATGTTGACTCCGTATTTTGTTTTAAGAAGTTTTCGTATGGCTTCAGCATCCTCATCACATACTGTGCTCATAGCAAGTGCGGGTACTTTAGGGTACATGGTAAAACCTATAGCTTCAAGCGCAGCCTGAGTTGCTTTTGCCCGTTTTGCAGTGGCTTTGTACAGCGCGTCAATCCCTTCTTTGTCGATTTCATCAAAAATTGCATTCAGCCCGATAATCAACGTGGTGGCTGCTGTCCATGCGGTTGTATTTTTCTGCTGATTTTTGATTTCGATGGCAAGATTGAAATAATAATCTTTGCCTTTCCCTATTTTTTCTACTGCTTTATTTGAAAGACCTATCATTGCAAGTCCCGGAGGGAGCATCAATGCCTTTTGACTTCCTGTAATCAGGGCATCAATATGCGATACATCAATCTTTTCTACTCCCACAGCCGTAATGCCGTCTGCTATGATCATGATTTGGGGATTGATCTCTTTGGCGCGTTTGGCTATCGCTTCGACGGGATGCCTAAGTCCTCCTGCGCTTTCGCATACTTGGATAAAAATCGCATCAACCTCTTTATTTTCATGCAAAACTTTTTCTACATCTGCCACAGTTGCCGGAGTATCCCATTCATAGCAAAGCTCTATCTTCTCTCTGCCCATTGCATCTGCAATTTTTCCAAAACGCTCACCAAATTTGCCTGCATTTATTGTCAATGCTTTTTTTTCACATAAGTTGATCATGCATGCTTGCATTGCTCCCGTTCCTGAGCTGGCAACCATCACACATTCATCCATACCCAATAAGGACAATAAACGTTTTCGTGCTTCTTGAAAGATGGCTTCAAATTCGGGCGTTCTATGGTGTAGCGTAGGGGTTGCCATTGCTTGGCGCACAGATTCGGGTACAGGAGTTGGTCCGGGAGTAAAAAGTAACATAACGATCCTCTAATTTCAGTTTATATGATTACATAATTAGTGGCGATTATATCCAAAATGAGGTTAGAGGAGGGTAAGAAATTCTCTCCTCTTGTTTGATTTATTGATACGTAACAGAAAATTCAATTGCTACATCCTGCCATGTTTTTCCTTCATGAAGATCATAGCATGCTTTGTTAATCTCCTGAAGTGAAGGAATCATTTTAAAATCTGCCAAATCAATATATCCGTTTGCTTGAACAAAATTATCATTTACTTTATAGTGCATAGGCACTTCAATGCTTTGATGATTCATTGTGATTTTAACCACAAGCATAGCCTCTTTGACGGAGACGATTTGTGCTTCTATGAGAGCATTGGATTGCACATTAAAAAATGCGTTAACAAGCTTCTCATCTCGTTCTTTGTGAGCACTGTTGACACTGCCGGTATTGATGTTTGCTTTAAGCCCTTCAAGCATCTCTTGTACATTTTTTGCCTCTTTTTTGCCCGAAAGTTCAATCGCATCAAACCCTCCGGACACACCTGCTTTGGAGGGTGTTTTAAATGCTGTAAATTTCACACTCACGTTTGTTGGCTCATACGCAAATAAAACTGCGGTTGCCATCACAAATATCATTATTGTTTTTTTCATTTTTTATCCTTTTGGGTTTATCTAAAATTATTTTACTCTTTTTAACATAAAAAAAAGAAATTTTTTATATTAATCTAAAGTGATAATCTGCTGGCCGATCTCCTGATATTTTTTATAATAATATTCCACAAAATTGCGGACATTCTCTTTTTGGGGGAGATATATGCCGCTATGCTTAATCGCATACTCGCTTAGGTAGATGGCGGCATCTTTTTTATCCAAATAATGCTTTGCAAGTTTTTGATATGCCAAAATATAGGTTTCCTTCATGCTTTCATAGCACTCATAGTGGATCTGTATCGTTTTATCAAAAGTCACTACGCCTGACTCAAAAAGAATGGCCAAATGAATCAAACCCTCACAATAGTAAGGCAGCACTTCTCCCACTTCACGCCATGCCATAAGACCTACCGCACGTGAAACCAAATCATCAATGACATGCGTCTTAAGAGACTCTTTTTCGTGATAAAAAAATGCCATCAGACCGCCTGCTGTTGCCTTAAACTCTTCTATATTTTTAAATTGGCCGGTACCGTTCATCTTTGTTTCTGTGTCTGAATCTATCCATAAAATATGTCCAAACTCATGCCCTATTGTAGAGATATCATATAGCTCATGCCACAATTTTGGTTCATTTTCAATCAATGCTCTTTGTTTTTTTACAAAAGATTCTGTCATTATTTCCACATTTAGTTTCATAATCGGTTTAGATCTTTTGCTTTCCATAACAAAATCCGCATAGGCAAATATTTTTTTGCCCAATTCGCTAGATACCTCTTCGTCGTTGGGAACAACCTGCGCCGAAAAAAGTCCGTTAAATTCCGCGCCGTAGTAAAGCATCGGCTGCCCTATATAAAGCTGTGTTTCTCTAACCTGCATAAGATTTTTTGAGATAATGCGATGCGCTGTCTCTCCAAATTCCTGAGCCATCCTTGAAGCAAAGTCTTGAATATTCTCTCTGGTATGGGAGTTTTCCTGAAGTCCGGGATTTATGATACGCAAATCCCATTCCAATGCAACAGCTTTTCTGTAATGGTCCTCATAATACTCCAAAGGATGTCCTATTTGCAAAGGTGTTGTCACTTTCATCCATGCCCTGTCCACATTGGCCCAATATTCGATAAGCTCATCGGGATTGGTATGAGAAAAGGCGATATTGATGGCTATCAAATAATCCAGCCATGCCTCTTTTTGCCCAAACACCTCATCTTCAAGTGTTGCAAGCACTTCTATAAAAATACCCAAAGCCTCTTTTACGTGGGCTATTTCTTCTTTAAAAGCCTCGGCATACGAAACTCTTTTAAACTGCCCGTTTTTATCTTGGTGCAGCACAGAATAACAACGGTCTCCAATTTCGCCGCGGCTGTTTACGTCCAGCAGAGATTCGTTTTGAAGTTTTTCAAAAATTTTCTCCTCGTCTCCGTTAAAAAGGGTAAAAAGTTCACGGTTTATTCCGTAAATGATATGTGAAGTCCACGCACTTTGCCATCCGCTCATCGCAATCCCCACCGCATGTGTGCCTGAAATAATTGCGCGGTAAAACGGTGTAAGAAGCTGTGCCTCTTCTATCCATGAGACAAATGCCGCATGCCGCTTAAGATACATATTGCTCACAAAACGATAAGCCTGTTCTTTTTTGTCTATCCTCTCTTCTTGGTTTATATTTTCTTTTTGGAGTATCTGCTCAAGCGCATCTTCCCGAAGATTTACGATGCGGGTCAAGGCGGCCATGATTGTTTCATCATCTTTTTTTAGATCAAGATATGCCAAAAAATCATCTACAAGTTTTGATGCCTCATCATGTCCGCCATCAAGCAGTCTGTAAAATCCGTTAAGAGTTTTCTGCCTTTTTTGAAGCTCGTCATATATCTTTTGCAAATCTTCCGTAAATTGTTGTTTTGTCATTTCTAATTACCTTGTTTTTGCTTTAGCATTTTAATGATAGGCCGTGCCAGCTCCAAAGCTTTTGCTCTATGTGAAATCTCTTTTTTGATCTCCTCGTCAAGCTCACCCAATGTCAAATGATATCCAAGCGGAATAAACATCGGATCATACCCAAAACCTTTTTCTCCGCGTGCTTCATCTATGGCTTCCCCATGCATCCAGCCATGCACTACATAGTCGCCATATTTTGAAACAATCGCGATCGCAGCTGTATAGTAAGCGCAAGTGCGCTCTAAGCCTTTTTCCTTAAGCGTTGCAATGAGCTTGGAGAGATTTTCTTTGTCTGTTGCCTTTTCGCCAGCGTACCTCGCAGAATAAATACCCGGAACTCCGCCTAGTGCAGGCAAAGAAATACCGCTGTCATCGGCTATTACTATATAGGATTCTGTCGGCCTTTCTTTGGCTAATTTTTCATAGATGGTTCGTGCTTTAATAAGCGCATTTGCACTAAAAGTATCTCCGTCTTCCACAATCTCCATCTCGCCCAGCAATACAGAAAAAGCTACCACTTCATCCCGGCACATCTCTTTAAACTCTCGCAATTTACCTTTATTCCCTGTTGCCAACACCAATTTCATCCCACTTTCTCCTTTTTAAAAAACAAAACTACCTACGTAATAAAAAACGATATCCTTGCTTTTATCATCTACTCTTAACTTTTTTGGAATATAATAGGACAAATTTTATCTAAATAGAGGTATCACTATGTTTAAACAAATACTGCCGCTAAGTTTGATTGTGGGACTTAGATTTTTTGGACTTTTCGTTGTTCTTCCTGTACTCTCTGTATATGCCCTGGAGATGGAAGGTGCTACCTCATTTCTGGCAGGGCTTGTGGTGGGCGGTTATGCACTCGCACAGGTGCTTCTTCAGGTCCCTTTTGGTCTCATGAGCGATAAAATAGGACGCAAAAAAACATTGCTTTTCGGACTTTTAATTTTTATTGCAGGTTCAATTCTCTGTGCGCTTAGTGACAATATCTATATGCTTCTTGCAGGGCGTTTCTTGCAGGGTGCGGGAGCTATCGGTGCAGTAGTTACCGCCATGATAGCCGATCTTGTAAAGGAGGAACAAAGAGCTCATGCCATGGCGATCATGGGCGGAACGATTGCGCTTAGTTTTGCAGCTGCGATGATTATCGCACCGGTTGTCGGCGGTCACTGGGGGATAGATAAACTTTTCTGGCTCACAGCGATCCTGTCTGTGATGGCCATAGGTATCCTCTTTACTGCTGTGCCGCAGCCTCCAAAAATTATACACAGCTATGAGGAAGAGGAATCCAAAATGATCGAAGTCTTTAAAGATAAATCTTTAACAAGGATGTATATCACCTTTTTGTTTCACTCTTCCATTATGACCATGGCATTTTTTATCATCCCTCTTGTAATGACACAAAATCTTACAGAAGGCGGATTTGGTTGGGAAAAAGCAGAGCTTTGGAAAGTCTATCTGCCTGCAATGTTTTTTGGGCTTTTATCCATGGGGCCTGCGGCTGTATTTGGAGAGAAGTACGGCAAGGGCAGGCAGGTTTTCATGATCTCTGTTGTGGTGATATTTTTGGGCTTTTTGGCAATGGGATTTGCTTCTGCCCCTTGGGTATTTATCCTGGGCGTGGTGCTTTTTTTTATCGGGTTTAATATGTTTGAGCCGCTTCTGCAAAGCTTTGTAAGCAAATTTGCTAAAGTGCATCAAAAAGGTGCTGCCTTGGGTGTGGCAAATACGTTTGCTTATATGGGTATCTTCTTGGGCGGTCTTTTTGCAGGGTACATCATGCAGCACTATGATCGGTCTATACTTGCCGCGAGTGTTGCGATACTCTCCGTTTTCTGGTTTATTTGGGTTGCAACCATGCCAAACCCCAACAATAGGGGCAACGTCTACGTGTCGCTTGATCTTTTCGATAGGGAAAAAATAACTATTCTTAGACACCACAAAGCTATCGTAGAAACCTATATCAATGAAACAGAAAATATTGCAATTATCAAATATGAAAAAGAGTTGATTGACGAGGATGAGATTAGAGGTATGCTGAGCTAATGCTTAGCATACCGATTTTTTTAGATCTCGCACTCCTCAAGCCCTACTTTACGGTACGCCACACCCATCAGCTTGCAAGCGCGTTTCATGATTCCCTCTTGGGTAAATCCAAACTTTTCAAAAAGCTGTTCTGCCGGTGCAGAAGCTCCGAAACTTTCCATTCCCAACACATCGTCGGCATAGCGATAGTATTCCGCAGCCGTTGCCGCTTCTACCGCTAAAACTTTTGTGGCAGGATCGATAATCGCAGCTTTGTAAGCTTCGTCCTGCTCGTTGAAAAGATCCAAACAGGGCACAGAAACTACGTTGGCTTTGATGCCTAACGGAACTAAATAACATGCGGCCTGCAAACATGGCATCAATTCACTTCCGCTTGCCATAAGCGTCAGATTGGCTCCTTCTCTTTTTTTGACAATATAGGCACCCTTTGACACTTCACCAAAGTCTCTTTTTGGCTTGAGTGTTTTAAGTTTTTGACGAGAAAGAACAAAGCCGTGCGGGGCTTTGATGCTTAATGCCTTCTTCCATGCTTCAACGTTTTCTGTAGCATCCGCAGGACGCCAAACATAGAAGTTTGGCAATGCCCTGTATTGGCTAAGCTGCTCAATAGGCTCATGCGTCGGACCATCTTCGCCCACGCCGATACTGTCATGCGTCCAGACAAAAAAGTTTTGGATGCCCGACAACGCTGCAATACGTGCACTTGGCTTAAGATAATCACTGAATATAAAAAATGTTGCATTAAACGGTATCACCGTACCATAAAGCGCCATTGCATTGGTAATCGCAGCCATCGAGTGTTCGCGAATCCCAAAGTGTATATTTTTGCCCTTGGGAAAATCGCCCATGTCCTTTAATTCTGTTTTATTTGATGGAGCAAGATCTGCCGAGCCTCCTACAAAACCTGGGACTGCCGTCGCGATAGCATTGAGTATTTTACCGTTGGAGTCTCTGGTTGCCACCTCTTTGTCATTTGCAAAATCCGGGAAGTTGATCGCTGAAAAATCAGGGTTTAACAGTCTTTCCAATGCTTCGTTTTGTTCGATTAGCGGTGCCTCTTTTTGTCTGTGAATCCACTCTTTCTCTGCCAATTCACCCTCTTCCAATGCGCATCTGAAGCGTATCAGCACATCTTCAGGAATATAAAATTTCTCGTCTGAAGGAAAGCCCAATTTTTCCTTGGATATTTTGATCGTCTCTTCGCCCAGAGGTGCCCCGTGTGTCTCATGGCTTCCCTCTAGCCCTTCAGCATATCTTCCGATAATCGTATTGGCAATGATGATGGTCGGCTTGGTTGCCTCTTTAACTTCATTCAGCGCTTTGTCAATATCATCATAACAATGGCCGTTGATTTTGATTACGTTCCAATTTTGTGCCTCAAAACGCTTGGCAACATCTTCGCTCCATGCGATACTCGTGTCACCTTCTATGGTGATCTCATTGCTGTCGTAGATCAACACAAGATCCTTTAATTCAAGGTGTCCGGCCAAAGCACATGCTTCATAACTGATTCCTTCTTGCAGGTCGCCGTCACCGCAAAGACAGTATACTTTATGGTCTATCAGCTTGCAGGTTTCAGAATTTACTTGCTTGGCCGTATAGGCTTCTGCCATCGCAAAACCTACCGCATTGGCTATCCCTTGCCCTAGAGGACCTGTGGTGATTTCTACTCCTGGCGTATGTCCATACTCCGGATGTCCCGGAGTTTTAGAGTCAAGCTGACGAAAATTTTTAAGATCATCCAAGCTCACATCATATCCCCAAAGATGAAGCAAAGAGTAGATCAATGCCGAAGCATGTCCTCCTGAAAAAACCAATCTGTCCCTGTTGAGCCATGTTGGATTTTTTGGATTATGCTTAAGATGTTCGCTAAGCACAACTGCGATATCGGCCAGACCCATCGGTGCACCCGGGTGTCCCGAATTTGCTTTTTGTACTGTATCTGCTGCTAAAAATCGAATCGTATTGGCCATCTTCTTGCGCATACTGTTCTGCTCTGTCATTACCATATGTGTATCATCCTTTATGTCTGTATAAATATCTGTTTATGAGGGGGTGTAAAGCTGTTTTGAGCGTTTCATCAAAGGCTTCAAATCGTCTTTGCAAATCTTTTGCCAACACATCGGCTTGGGCTATACTCTCCTCTAACCCCAAAAGATTTACAAAACTATTTTTATCGCTGTCATTTCCTGTTGTTTTTCCTGCCTGTTCTTCATTTTGCGTCTCATCGATAATGTCGTCTTGTATCTGAAAAAGCAATCCCAAATCTATCCCAAAGGCATAAAGCTCCTCTTGTACTCTCTTCTCTAAACATACAATCACTGCACCCATTTGCAAGCTTACCGCTATAAGTTTTGCGGTTTTGTTGATATGCAAAAACTTAACTTGGTCGATGTTTAACGGTTTGTTCTCAAAGTAGCAGTCTATGGCTTGCCCCAAAACCATACCCCTGCTTCCTCCGTCACGCGCAAGCAATTCAACCAATTTGATTTTTACATCTTCGCGCAGCGGTGCTTTGGCAATAAGATAGAAAGCATCCGTATTAAGCGCGTCACCTGCAAGTATAGCAGTTACTTCATCATAGCGTTTGTGCAGGGTAGCATGTCCGCGACGCAAATCAGCATTATCCATTGCCGGAAGATCATCATGAATCAATGAATAGGTATGAAACATTTCCAAAGAGAGCGCTACAGGTAAGGCGGAAGGATAAAGCATGGGCTCATAGGCTTCAACGATACTAAGCAAAAGCATAGGACGAAATCGTTTGCCGCCTGCATCAAGCATTGCACCCAATGCCTCTTCGTACACAGTGTGAAAGCTTGGTACTTGCGGCAAATTTTCTTTCAGATAGGATTCAAATCTTTGCATTAACGCTCTTTGGTTTTAATTGATAAAATTATATCCAATTAGGATAAAATAACTCCATGCAAACACACCCAAGACACACGATCATCAAATGGATAAAATGGGCGGTCGGGGGTGGGGCTATCTTATTTTCGGACTCCTTGCGACAGCATGCAAGGGATTGGATTTTTTGGCAAACAAGCAGCATTCCTGATACGGTATTTTCCAAGCGTATCTGCTTTTTTAATTTTCATCGCCACAATTCAACAGGTGAAGTCGTAACGGTACAGTGGGTTAAAAGTTCACTATGCTCAATAATAAACCCTTCTATGATCTCCTTGGTATCAACCGCATCGATGATAATCGGCAACCCTTCAAACAAATCCGCCAGACGAACCTGACGCATCTGTTTGGAGCTTCCATATCCCATAATCCCCCGCACTACGGTTACTCCGCTGATTGACGCATCATAAAGACGATCAACAATCTGGCGAAATAAAATATTTTCTTCATATTTATAATCTTCGGCCGTAAAAATCGTAAGGCGTAATCCTTTAACAAAATCCATGTAATTCTTCCTTTTTGTTCTAAAGCATTCTTGCAACAGCGATTCCGCCGACTCCGGCAACAAAACCAGCAGCAATCGTTGCAACCAGATTGAGAAGCGCTTTGCCTCCCTCTCCGCCCATTGCAAGAGTGAGCGTTTCAAAAGTAAATGAGCTAAACGTCGTAAATCCCCCAAGAAACCCGGTGACAATCAGCAGTCTCATGGTTGGCGTGATTGTCAACCTCTCAAGAGCGAGCGTCATAAAAAAGAGAATCAAAAATGACCCTGCAGTATTCACGGCAAGAGTACCATAGGGGAAATTTTTGCCGCACATTGAAGCACATCCCAACCCCGTTGCATAGCGGGCAACACTCCCGATCCCGCCACCGATAAAAATTGCAAGCCATTCCATATACGTCTGCTGCTCCAAGCCATAAAAGATAAAAGTATTTTAACACAAATGAAGATGAAAGTATATTTTTAAATTATACAACCTTACAATACCTCAACTATTTAAAAAAAATAAAACCGTATCGTCACTTAGTGATTGCTGCGCATTTGCCGGCTATCTCATCGATAATCTCATCCAAATGTTTATCTGCAACATTTATAATGACATCTGCCACCTCTTTATAGGCTTTTTCCCGCTCTTGATAAAGTTTTTTTGCCTCTTTTTCTTTAGAAAACAAAGGTCTTTTGGCAAGTTTGGCTTTGGCGTTTTTTGCATTTTTAAGGCGTTTGAGTATCCAATCGAACGTAGCATCCAATAAAACAACTGTGCCCAGCGCTTTGAGATTATTCACTTTATAAAATCCGCCGCCGCAACTGATGAGAGTCTCATCCACACACTTTTCTATCCAGTCCGCAGTTGCCTGTTCCTGCGCTCTAAAATAGGTTTCACCTTCTTTTTCAAATATTTTTTTGATCTCTTTGTTTTCTTTAGATTCTATAAGATCATCTGTATCAATGATATATGTACCATATTTTTTTGCAAAAGCACGCGCTGTTGTTCCTTTGCCTACCCCCATAAAACCTATCAGTATAATATTTTTTTTCAAATCTTCTCCCCCCACTCTGTGCGTTTAAATAATGCTTCTATTATTTTTAATTTTTTGTTATTTTTGCAAAACAATTACACCATATTATAACGATCAATGATTTTTTTAAGACGTTTGCGTAAATTTCTAAGTGCTTCTGTAGCCGTTTCACCTTCTGCAATAAGTGATTCAAATTCATCAAACTGAATTTTAGCTATCCAGCCGATCTTTGTATGAAGTTTAATACCCACAAAACGCACTTCACCGTAATGCTCTTTTGCCATCTTGTAAATACGTTCGATTCTCTCATCAATAGTTTTACTCTCTCTACTCATCTATCACCCTTTTTATATAATTATAACATAAGCCAAAGAAATCCCCAAAATTCACTTTATTGTGCTTATTCCGGGTGTCATCGATACCTCTGTGATCTATCAGACAATCGGCCATGCAGGCACAAAAGAATTTTCTTCGGCGGAACACTTTAAAAGCGGGCCGGTTCAAAAAGCCCGAAATGCAGCAAAACTGCTCATCAGTATATTTGATGAATTTTTGAAATATGAAAGCGGAGGATTTGCTGCTATTAAAAAAATGTCTTAAACTTTTAGTTGCTGCCATTTGCCTTTTTTAAAAACAGCCCAAAGCCAAATTGCTTTAACAAAAGTATCAGATATCATTGCCAAATAGACCAGCAAAATTGATTCAAAATACCAAGAGAGTACAAAAGCAGGAAGAATACGAACAAGCCAGAGTGACACAAGATTGATTCTGAGGGTTCTCTTGGTATCACCTGCTCCCCTAAGGGCGCCTGACAGTACAAAGTTAAACGCCAAAGGGATCTGTGAAAATCCCACAATACGCAAATAGAGACTTGCTTCTTGAATGGTCTGCATGTCATCCGTAAAAAGCCGGACGATTTTCTCGGGGACAAAAATCATAAAAAATGAAAGAAAAAACATAAAACCTACCGTATATTTAAGCACAAGCAGCACATCCTCTCTTGCCTGCTGAGGCTTTTTGGCTCCTAGCCCCTGTCCCATTAAAGCCATCGCCGCAATAGTAAACCCGATACCCGGCATAAAAGCCAACCCTTCTACTCTTAATCCTATCTGGTATCCTGCCAATGCTTCTGTGCCATACCGTGCAATAACGGCCGTAAAAAGCATAAAGCTTCCAAAAGTCAACAAACGTTCAAAAGATGCAGGTATGCCTACTTTAAGCGCACGATCAAGCAAAAATCCAGAGTAATGCACCAAAGGAATAAAAGGGGTTCGGCAGCGCAGATAAATGAAAACATACACCGTCATCTCAAGAATGTTGACAATGACCGTCCCCGCTGCCGCACCCATCACGCCAAGTTCGGGAAAGCCATAGTTACCGAAAATCAAAAGATAATTAAGTATAATATTGAGCACAATGGAGACGATTTTTATCTTCATGGGGGTTTTGGTATCGCCTGCGGAGTTTAGCGCAGAAACAAAAACCAATTTTACAAAAACAAAAGGCATCATCAAAGTAAGCATCTGCACATACGATGCGCCCAGTTGCGTTACCATGGGATCGGTGCCAAACCATAGATAGATCTTTTCAGAGAGAAAATACCACAGTACACTCACCGGCAAACTCAAAAGAACCGCAAACCCAAGCAGTGTAGAGAGTCCCATTGAAGCGCGCTTGATCTGTCCCGCGCCTACAAATCGGGATAAAAGCGCACCGGTTCCCACATGCAGCAATGTCAAGACTGCAAAAACAAACATCAACGACTGAAGTCCAAGTCCAACAGCCGCTACGGCAAAAGCAGAGAGCCGGCCTACCATGATAAGATCGACAATAACTTGCAGCATATCAAGCAATGAATTGACCGCTGCAGGGATAGAGAGCCTAAGTATCTTTTGATGCCCGGGAGGGAAAAATCGTATCAAGAGGATTTCTTTCGTTTTTTGGAATTATACTCCTATTAACTGAGAAAGATAAAAATACAATCCTACAATACCCGCAGAGGACCATCCCATCATCCAAGCAGCAGCGCGCATCCTTTTTTCTTCTTGAAACATTTTTCGGACCCGGTACAGCATCACAGGATAAAGAGCCAAAACCAAAATAACCGGAATATATGCCGTCCACCCCAAACCAAACTTTTGCGCTGCAAGTTTGACCGCCACAAAAGAAGTGTAAACAAATCCATACACAATAAAAAACATAACTATTTGGAAAATAAAAAATATTATTTCAACACCGTTTTTGTTCTTTTTGTCATCATAGCGCCGCATATTCTTTAGCCGTCAACTCTAAACTGTCGGCCATTCTCCTGATGGCCATGGCTTCTCATCGCTATTGAAACTGGTATACAAAACAAGTTCTTTCGTATATTCAGACAAATTGTTTGTAAAGCGCAAAAGCTGTGCGTTGGGTTCACCCCCTATCCAGCTATAGATAAACTGGGTAATCGTAATAATAAAAAGCACCATAGAGATAAATCTAACCAAAATCAAATACAAAATCGTATAAAGTATCCTTTCAATATTTGGTTTTGGCGATCGGGTATTTTGTGAATTTTGCATTTATAAACCTTTTTTGTTTTATTGTATCAAATTTCTTCATATTTGGACAAACAAGATAACTGTAACGGCATGAGGCACCCGCAATATTCCCAGTCTGTGTTTATTGGTCTTTTGACAATAGCACTCCGAAGCTTAGCAGTTTTCTCGCATAATCTATAGACATTTGCAATTTTATAGCCTATGCATATAAATTTAACTCTAATCACTTTTTAATTGCCTTTTGTTTTTTATATTTTAATGCTTATGCTTTTTACCATAAAACCTATGCTATCATAAAAAATATGCCCCAATGTATAAAATAGTTTTTCGAAGGTATTGTATGAGACTTTTCATTGCTTCTCCTGTTGCGCTTCACGAATATGCCTCCATCAAAAAAGATTTCAGTAAAATCATTGAGGGGAAATGGGTCGAAGAAGAGAATCTGCATCTAACGTGGGTTTTTTTGGGAGAAATAAAAGAGGAAAATTCTATTATCAATCAAATGCAGGATATTACTTCTTTGAAAAACAAAATCGATATCTTTGGATTGGGATATTTTGGACATCCGCCTAAGATTTTTTTTGCCAAATCTCAAGAAAAACCACTCTTTGCTAAAGCCAAAGAGTTTACGGATGCGGGTTTCAGTCTTCACTCTTTTAAGCCGCATATCACACTTTGCCATATCAAAGCCATACATGATGAGAGGGCCTACGAAAAAACACTTAAATACCATCAAGATAAAATATTGGGATCCATACTCCCTTGCATCTCACTTTATCAAAGCATTCTGGACAAAAAATGTGCACACTATCGGCGTATTTTTGATATAAAAAAATGAATACCATACAGATTCTTTCTCATCAAAAAACGTGCTCTTTGCAACAACTGCCAAAAGATAAGGAAACGCTGCAGTGTGATCTTTTGGTTAGATCACAACGTTAAAAAATCATCCCGTCAACAGGCGATGAAGCCGTAGCAAAGGGTCTCTTGGGGATACGTCCCGCGAGGTAACTCATACGGCCTGCCTTGACGGCGTACTTCATCGCTTCTGCCATCAGGATAGGATTTCTTGCTCCCGCAATGGCCGTGTTCGTTAAAACACCGTCCGCGCCAAGTTCCATGGCTACGGCTGCATCCGATGCGCAACCTATTCCTGCATCTACAATGACAGGTACGCTGACCGCCTCGCGAATAAAGTGAATATTGAATTTATTTTGAATTCCCAGTCCTGAACCAATAGGGGATGCCAAAGGCATAACCGCATTCGCGCCTGCATTTTCAAGTCTTTTTGCCATAATCGGATCATCACTGGTATAAGCCATGATGGTAAACCCGTCTTTTGCCAATACCTCGCACGCCTTGATTGTCTCGATAACATCAGGATAAAGTGTCTTTTGTGTGTCTCCGATAACTTCAAGCTTGATAAGGTCAATCCCTGTGGCTTCACGGGTAAGCCTAAAAAGTGTAATCGCATCTTCAGCAGTGGTGCATCCTGCCGAATTGGGAAGAAACTTAACGTTGGTATTTTTAAAATATGTCATCAAATTTTCTTCTTCGGGGCTGGTTATATTCACGCGTCTTACGGCTACTGTGATCAATTCGCTTCCGCTGGCAAGCGTGGCATCCAAAGTGGTTTGAAAACTGTCATATTTTCCTGAACCCACAATCAGTCTGCTGCCAAATTCATATTTCCCAATTTTTAAAATATCGCTCATGATACATTCCTTTTTATAATCTTGATGGGTTATAACACACCCTAACTTAAAACTTTTCTTATCGCTTCTGCAAGTGCTTCTTTTTCTATCTTGCGTATTTTTTTATCATAACTCTCAAAATCAAGCCCCTCTTTAGCAACCTCTTTTTGAAGAATGATCTCACCCCCATCCAGCTCGCTGCTTACCCAGTGCACACTTACCCCGCCTGTAGAAAAAGTATCATTGTAGCTTTTCTCTATAGCATGAAGCCCTTTGTGTCTAGGAAGCAGTGAAGGATGCAGATTTATCGCATGGATTGCTTCTGTGAAAACCGGGGTTAAGATACGCATAAATCCCGCAAGCACAGTAAGGTCTGCTGCGTAGGGCCGAAGTCTTTGCACAATAGTCGCATCAAATACTTCTCTGCTCTCAAAGTTTTTTGAGTCCACCACTTCAAGCGGAATGCCGGCTTGATGAGCTATCTTTATCCCTTCTGCTTCAGGATTGTTTGTCAGAGCCACAACCACTTCAAACTCTTGACGATGCAGCGCCTTGACAATATAGGCAAAATTACTTCCTTTGCCGCTAAAAAGTATGGCTATTTTCTTCATGACGGCATTGTGGCATAAAAGTAGTAATAGATGGCTAAGAAAACTCTAATCTGCCCACCTCATCTATCAAATCTGTTGGCAGCATTGCATAGCTTGCCCCTGTATATTTCCCCGCCGCAAGGACAAGCGCCAAGGAACCTTGTATAGCAGCATCCAGAGCGGTGTAGCCTTGTGCAAGCAGAGACACAATCAGTCCGCTGAGGACATCTCCGCTGCCCCCTTTACTTAGCTTGGAACACCCAAGCGGATTGATATAGAGTTTCTCTTCTTGCACAATAAGCGTATTGGCGCCTTTAAGCAAAAGTGTTACATGAGGATATTTGGTGTTAAAACGGCGCACAATCTCAAAACGTTTGGCTTGGATTTGCGAAACACTTAGCTGTTCGCCGGTTAGTATCTTCCATAGGGAAACAAACTCTTTGGGATGCGGCGTTATAACTATTTGGCGATCTTTTTGTTCCAAAATACTAAGCAATTTAGGAACATGCAATGCATCCGCATCCAAAACAATAGGCAGATGACTTTTGATAACATAGTGTGTTAAAAATTCATCTTCAAAATAACTCCCAAGTCCCATACCGATTCCTATGGCTGATGCATTTGGAGGAACGACACTTGCGGTCATAAGATAAGGAGGATGCATGATAGGCTCATGTATCACCAGTGTCGTCAAACCCGATCCATAGCGTGCCGCTGCCATGGCAGCAATGACTCCTGCCCCCTCTTTCTCTCCGCAAAAAAGAACCGCATGCCCAAAATCACCTTTATGGGTAGATTGAATTTTTCTGCTTGGCACTCTCAAGTCGCTTGCTTCAACCAAAAAGGTCCGGCTTTGCTCTTCATAAAACGAATGGCTTACTCCCAAATCGATCTTTTTTATCTTGCCTATACTGTCTTTGCTTTCATCCAGATATAAAGATTCCTTATATGCTCCCATGGTCAAAGTAATATCTGCCCGGAAAGCAAAAGGCATCAGCCGTCCGTCTTCTCCGACTCCACTGGGAATATCACAGGCAATTTTATATCCCTTGAAACTGTTAAGCTGATGAAGAATGTGTTCAGCCTTAGGATCGAGTCTGCGATTGAGTCCTGCGCCAAAAAGCGCATCAACAATCACATCCGCCTCCTCCGGTTCATCAGCACTTTTTATTCCCAGACGCCCGGCTCTATCCATTTGCAATTGTGCCATTTTGGATTTCAACATGAAGGGAAGATACAGTATCACTTTGTAATCACCATGCAACAAGCGGGCCAACGCAATACCGTCTGCGCCGTTGTTTCCTGCTCCTGCGACAATCAGCACGGAAGTTCCTTTTGCAAAACGGCCACGAATATACTGGTCCATGCCGCCGGCGGCATGCTCCATTAAAATATCTTCACTTAATCTGTATGTTTCATAGCATTTTTTATCCATCTCATAACAGCTTTGATATACTTTTTGCATTCTCCCTCCTTGCCATCTTGTTTATTTTATCATAAATTAAACATATCTTGCTATAATAACGGCCTTTGTTTTATCTCTTTAAAAAGAGAAATTGATAACAGAAAGGGGGTGCCATTTTATGCCAGGAATTCATCTTAGTTCACGTGATTCTTTTGATGATGCTTACAGAAAATTCAAAAGACAATGCGACAGAAACCTTATCGTTACAGAAGCTAGAGCAAGACAATATTATGAAACAGCCACTGAAAAGAAAAAGAAAGAGAAAATTGCTACACGCAAGAAAATCCTTAAAAAACTTTTTATGCTTAGAAGATTTGAGTCTAGACTGTAATCAAAATACTAAATGGGAAAGTCCCAACTGCATACGATACAATCAAGTTTTGCTTGATTGTATCTTTCTTCATTCAACCACTTTCACTTTCAATAATAAGCTCAAAAACATTTTAACTCATTAGAGATTATTTAACTTTTTGCTAGAATCCTATTAGTAAAATTATCGTTCTTTACGGACAAATACTCAAAAAGGTTTCTCATGACATTTACAGCTCCATTACAAAATAATGCTATCAAGATCATGCTTTTAGGAAGCGGTGAACTCGGAAAAGAAGTGGCCATAGAGGCGCAAAGATTGGGCGTAGAGGTAATTGCGGTTGACAAATATGAAAATGCGCCTGCACATCTGGTAGCCAATCGCTCTTATGCTATCAATATGCAAGACAAAGAAGCTGTGCTTTCTCTTATAGAAAAAGAACGGCCCACCTTTATCCTTCCCGAAGTAGAAGCAATCAGTATCGATGCACTGTTTGAAGCAGAAAAAAGAGGGTTTCATGTTATCCCCAATGCAGAAGCGGTCAACAAAACGATGAACCGTAAAAATATCCGTGTATTTGCCGCTGAAACTTTGGGATTAAAAACCAGCGGCTATGCGTTTGTTAGCACTCTTGAAGAACTTAAAGAAGCGGCCGGCACCATGGGATTTCCTTGCGTGATCAAGCCGGTCATGAGCAGTTCAGGACATGGACAAAGTATTGCTAAAAGTGCCGATGATGTTGAAAAATCATGGGAAATCGCCAAAGAAGCAAGAGGAGATGCCAGCGAACTCATCGTAGAAGAGTTTATTCGATTTGATTATGAGATTACACTGCTTACCGTACGCAACGAAACGGGTACTGCTTTTTGTGAGCCGATAGGGCATATACAGCAAGACGGTGATTTTATCCTTTCATGGCAACCCATACAAATGCACCCCGAAGCACTCAAAAAAGCACAGCAAATTGCCAAAACCGTAACGGATGGCTTGGGGGGGCGCGGAATATTTGGAGTAGAATTCTTTGTCAAAGATAACGAAGTCTATTTTTCAGAACTCTCCCCGCGTCCGCACGATACAGGGATGGTGACGCTCATTACTCAAAGCCAAAGCGAATTTGCTTTGCATGTCAGAGCCGTACTTGGCCTGCCTCTTGATTTTACTTTTTACGGCCCAGGGGCATGCGGAGCCTATAAAGCAAAAAAGGAAAGTCACGCACCTGCTTTAGAAATACCCGATAATGTTTTTACGAAAAACAGTTTTGTAAGAGTATTTGGCAAACCGGAGTCTCACGTAGGTCGGCGTATGGCAGTTTCGCTTGTCCTGGATGAAATCCAAGAAGCTAAACGCAGAGCCAAAGAGATCGTTGAAAATATTACTGACCATTAAAAAATACACATACTATGCATGCCCATAAAGGAAAAAAACCATGTCAAAAATCGTTATCCTTGATGCAAAGACCTTGGGAGATGATCTTGATCTCTCTTTACTTGGCAGATTTGGAGAGATAATTCGCTACGAAACAACAGAACCTTCAAATACCTTGGAGCGCATCAACGATGCCGATATTGTTATCACTAATAAAGTGGTAATTACCGAAGAGATGATGGGTAAAACACCGCGCCTCAAACTGATCTGCATCGCTGCAACCGGCACAAACAATATTGATCTGAATGGAGCAAAAAACAAAGGTATTGTTGTTAAAAATGTTGCCGGATACTCTACCAAAAGCGTTGTGCAGCACACCTTTGCCATGGCACTTTATCTGTTGGAAAAGATGTCTTATTATGATAATGCTGTCAAAAGCGGGACATGGACAACTTCAAAACTTTTTACTGATGTATCCAAGCCATTTTATGAGATTGCGGGAAAACAATGGGGGATTATCGGGCTGGGTGCCATCGGTAGCGAGGTAGCAAAAATAGCTACGGCGTTTGGTGCTGATGTATGCTACTACTCTACCTCAGGTCAAAATCTACAAAGCGGCTATCCGCACAAAGCGCTGGATCTCTTACTGAGAGAATGTGATATTATCTCCATCCACGCTCCGCTCAATGAAGCAACAGAAAATCTATTGAATACAAAAAATCTCTCTCTTATTAAAAATGAAGCTATCTTGCTTAGCCTTGGCCGAGGGGGAATCATCAATGAAACAGATTTGGCCCAAGAGCTTGAGAAGCGAAAGATTTATGCCGGCTTGGATGTAATAGCCAAAGAACCGATCCAGACAGATAATCCTTTGATGCACATCCATGCACAAGAGAGGCTTCTTATTACGCCTCATATTGCTTGGACCAGCATAGAAGCCAGAAAAAAGCTTCTTGAAGGTATTGTAGAGAACATTCAAACATTTCTAGAAAGGTAATCGATGCCTTCTTTGCTTCTAACTTTCTGCTCTACAGAAACGCTAAAAAAGGATTTTATATGATAGATATACTTATCATAGGTTCGGGGGGTGCAGGACTTGCTGCCGCACTTGCAGCTAAAACAGCCGGAGCCGAGGTTACTGTTGCAGGAAAAGCTTATCCGACCAATTCTCAAACCTCAATGGCGCAAGGAGGCATGAACGCAGCGCTGGGCAATGCGGGGGAGGACCATGTCGCTTTACACATAGCCGATACGATCAAATCTGCCCACGGCATCTGCAACGAGCATATGGTGCGAAAAATGTGTTCCGATGCACCCGGAGCGATAGCGTGGCTGGAGGAACTTGGCGTTCCTTTTTCCAGGCTTGACACCCAAAGTCAAGGTATAAAGACTATCGCGCAACGCCAAATGGGCGGTGCAAGTGCCAAACGCGCCTGCTATGCACAAGATTATACGGGACTAAAAATCCTTCATACTCTCTATGACACTTGCCTCAAAAAAGGGGTCGATTTTCTGAATGAATATTTTTTACTTAACCTCATCACAGAAGACAGCACCGTTAAAGGAGCGACTTTTCTGGATATCCGCAGCGGCGAAGTCGTACAGATTGATGCCAAATCGGTGGTAATCGCCACGGGAGGATTCGGTACGCTCTACCACGGCCACACAACCAATGCTTTCGGCTCCACGGGTGATGGTGTCGCTGCAGCATTGCGTGCCGGAGGAGCAGTGAGCGATATGGAATTTGTGCAATTTCATCCTACTGCGCTTAAGCACTCTGCCATTCTTATCTCTGAAGCTGCACGGGGCGAAGGAGGTTACCTGCTCAACAGTGCGCAAGAAAGATTTGTCGATGAACTCAAACCGCGCGACGTGGTGGCAAGAGCAATCTTTGCAGAGCTTAAAAAGGGGCATGGAGTATTTTTGGATGTGCGCCATCTGGGAAGAGAAAAACTGATGGAGCTGCTGCCGCAGGAGGTGGAGCTTTGCCGGCTGCATGAACATATCGATCCTCTCACACAGCTTATCCCCATCAAGCCGGTTGCTCACTACACGATGGGGGGTATCGATGTGGACGATGCATTGGAGATTAACGGCATCAAAGGATGTTTTGCCGCGGGCGAATGCTCAAATGCCAAAATACACGGCGCCAACAGGCTTGGCGGAAACTCGTTGCTGGAGATCATTGCTTTTGGAAGATTTGCCGGAGAAAATGCAGTCAAACACGCCATGTTTGCGCGTGCCACCCCATCAGACGATACCCAAATGCAAAAAGACAAAGCACACATTGCCCGCATCCTTATGCAGGAATATACGGTGAACTTCTATGATGCCAGGGAGAAGCTTGGAAAACTATTTTATGATAAGGTGGGCATTGTGCGGGAAAACGGCAAACTGCACGAAGCGCTTGATGAAGTGAGCATGATGCAGGCTGAGCTTCCTAAAATGGGTCTCAAAGACAAAGCAAAAGAGCATAACCAAAACCTTGTAGAATTTCTAGAGTTCTCCAACACCCTGCTGCTTGCCCCGGCAGTGATCTCTGCGGCCATTGCCAGAGATGAAAGCCGTGGCGCGCACTTCAAGCAGGGATTTGAGTTTGAGGATGACGAAAGGTTTAAGAAGCATATCGTGCTACAATGGAAAAACGAGGAGCATGCATGAAGATAAACGTATTTCGCAGCCAAACCAACACCCATCAGGAGTACACGATTCCAGAGGGTGAAACCACTCTCCTTAAAGCATTGATGCACATCAAAGCTACACAGGATGCGACCCTCACATTTTCTACAGGATGCCGTGCTTCGGTATGCGGTACATGTGCAGTGCGGGTCAACGGCAAAGAACGGCTCTCCTGCTCTCATAAAGTCAAAGACGGCGACGTTGTTGAACCGCTGCAGCACCATCCGGTGCTCCGCGATCTCAAAGTAGACAAACAGCCTGCCCAAAAGACGCTCCTTACTGCCACCGCATGGCTTCACAGTTTCACCCAGGCAGCACAAAACCACGCCGATGAAAAACGCAGCGAACGCCAAACTGACTGCATCCTCTGCGACAGTTGCTACTCCGCCTGCCCTGTGTTTGCAGTCAATCCGGATTTTTTAGGCCCTTTTGCCTTGACCCGGGCCTATCGCTATAGCGTGGATAAGCGTGAAACGGATGTCAAAGGGATCGCAGATGCCATCCAACATAACGGCGTATGGGACTGTACGCTTTGCGGCGAATGTACAGCGGCCTGCCCCAAAGGAATTGATCCTAAGATGGATATCTTAATGCTAAGAAGCGCTTCGGTGCAATTAGGATACGCGGATCCCTCTTTTGTCACCCAAAGTTTCGGTGCACCCGATTTTGGCGGAGGATTTGGATTTGATCCGAATGCGGGGTTTTAGGCACAGTGTTTATTTATAATTTTTACACTTTTACACAAAAGACAACTTTTTAGCTACTGGCTAAATATATTAATTTTTGTTTGAAAACGCCCCAAAAAACATCCCAATCAAAGCGCCTACCATAAGCAAATGCCCGGCTGCTTTGGTAAGGCCAGAGAATAATGCTTCATATTCAAGCACACCCAATGTGCTGAAGATATAGTGAAAGTCATGGAGCGCGTCCACGCCCAAAAATGACTTATCTGCAAAAAGTATGGCGCCCTCATGCGCGGTGGACATATACCACGCGGTATGGTCCATCGAGATACCCAATATAAACAGCCCGGCCAAAAATGCCATCCTATTGCCTTGTTTTTTGTAGTAATATGCAATGCCAAGCGGAAAGCCCCATTGAAACAGCGTACCCATCGCTATCATGATAAACTGCGGACATGGCAGGATATAGCATACTCCGTGCCCGCCTTCATGTACGATGCCGAGCGTCTGCACAATAATGAACCGGTAGATAGCAAAAAGATACTCCGTCACACTTGCGATCTGATGCGGTGCACTCTCGTAGGGTTTGTAGTTGAGATAAAGCAGAAAAAACAGGGTGAAAAATACCAAAGCCGCCTTTTTGGCAGACTTGGTCGAGAGGTGGTCTGTTGCAGCCTCTTCCTTTGGGTCTTTAGGAAAGAGATGGGTGAACGAACTTTTTTTCAAAGACGCTCCTTTGCGGCCGATCAAACTCCATCATTAAAGATCGCGTGGATCGACGATCTTGCCGGCAATCGCCGAAGCCGCCGCCACAGCCGAATTGGCAAGATAGATCTCGGAAGTTCTTGCGCCCATTCTTCCTACAAAGTTACGGTTAGTCGTAGCAACGCAACGTTCACCGTCTCCCAAGATACCCATATACCCCCCCAAACATGCACCGCATGTAGGGTTCGAAACCACTGCGCCCGCTTCGATAAGTATATCAATCAATCCTTCATGCTGTGCCTGCAAAAGAATCTTTTGTGTAGCCGGGGTCACGATCATGCGGGTATGTTTTGCCACCCTTTTGCCTTTCATAATCTCTGCAGCGATACGAATATCTTCAATACGCCCGTTTGTGCATGACCCTATCATGACTTGATCAATCTTCAAATCATCTTTGACAGCTTGCTCTACAGGCTTACCATTCGATGGCAAAAATGGGTAGGCGATCACCGGCGAAAGTGCTGCCGTATCAATTGTGAGCGTTTGAACATAGGTTGCATCGGCATCGGCATAGTGTATTTTTGGTTGCGCTCTAAGTCCCCCGTTTGCCTCTTCTCTCTCTCTAAGATAAGTCTGTGTCACCTCATCTACTGCAAATATACCGTTTTTAGCGCCTGCTTCAATGACCATATTCGAGATAGAAAATCTATCTGCCATACCAAGGTACTGTACTGCATCGCCTGTAAACTCGATCGCTTTATAAAGTGCGCCGTCCACCCCTATCATACGGATAAGTTCCAAAATGATATCTTTGCCGTAAATATGTTTTCCAGGTTTTCCGGTAAGTATCACTTTAATTGTCTCGGGCACTTTAAACCAATTGCCTCCCGTAATCATCCCAAATGCCAAATCCGTACTTCCCATTCCGGTAGAAAATGCGCCCAATGCTCCATGCGTGCAGGTATGCGAATCTGCTCCGATGATCACATCTCCCGGAACCACAAGACCTTTTTCAGGAAGCAACGCATGCTCTATACCCATATCTTTTTCATCAAAAAAATACTTCATATCATGTTTGTAGGCAAAATTGCGGCTGATTTTAGCTTGATTTGCTGATGCGATATCTTTGGCAGGAATATAGTGATCCATGACGATACAAAAGTTATCAGGCTTTGCCAATTTTTCGGCTCCGCTCTCTTCAAATGCCCGAATAGAGATAGGGGTAGTAATATCATTACCGATAATCATATCAATATCTACTCTTACGATCTCTCCTGCATGCACCTCTTTGCCTGCATGTTCTGAGAAGATCTTCTCTGTAATGGTTTGTCCCATTGGTTATCCTTGGTTAAATGCTATTTGCGTTACGCGAATTATACCAAAATATTTTTATGGTAAAATTCTACAACCAACAAACCATACAGATTCTCTCACCAAGGTGAAGCTTTGGCAAGAAAATGTTTTAAGGACATTTGATCATGAAACTCTACGAACTCAAAGCCATAGCCAAACGTCTCAATGATTTTGCTTTTATCAGCCGCGCAAGACGCATAGAGGACAATACCATAGAGTTGACATTTGATAAAAATGAAAGCTATTTTTTCAATCTCACAAGGGGTCACAGCTTCATCTACAAAGCTCCTTCGCAAAGACCGCTTCAAGGCTATACTGCCCCCTTTGACACCCTGCTTCATACCCTGTTTTCAGGAAGTAAGATTGTCCACATTGAAGTGTCAAATCATGACCGTATTTTACGCATAAGTATTGCCCCTAAAAGCAGTTACAAAGACCGTACTATCTATCTGCAGATGGAGTTTACAGGTAAAAACACCAATGCAATACTTTTGGACAACAATGAAGTCATCATTGAAGCACTCAGGCATATAGACAGCGACAGTTCATTTCGTGTAGTCCGTCCCGGCATACAACTTCTCGCGATCCCACCGCATAAGCAACAAGAAGAGACAGAAAAAGAGATGCCCGATATCGATGCCTGTCTTGAAGAGAAATATAGACAGATACAGGCAAAAAGACTTTTGGAATTAAAAAAACAAAAGTGCTCTCTTATTGCAAAAAAAAGCGAAAAACTTGCCCGGCTCTTAGCGCAACTGCCCGATCAAGCAAAACTGGAAGAAGAAGAGAAGAGATACAAAACGTATGCCAATCTTATTTTAGCAAATCTTTATCAGATCAAACCCTATGATACCCTGCTTAAAACCTGTGATTTTGAAGGCAATGAAGTTACCATAGAACTGCCTCAAAACATCAAAGTCAACCGCATGAGCGACTACTTTTTCAACCTTGCAAAACGCACCAGAAACAAAGCAGTCAATATCCATATCGAAAAAGAAAATCTCGAGAGTAAAAAAACCTTTTATGACAATATCTACTATGCGCTTGAGCAAGCCAAAGAGCCCTATGAGCTTGAACTTCTTGTGCCCAAACGCGCCAAAGCGCAACGAAAAAAAGAGAAACTCAAAGAGGGAGAACTTTTTTGGATAGAGGGCTACAAAGTCTTTGTAGGAAGAAACAGCAACGAAAACCAAAAACTGCTTGCAATTGCCAAAGCCAATGATGTGTGGATGCACATACGAGATCTGCCCTCTTCCCATGTCATCATCAGAACCGACAAACAAAATCTTCCACAAAGCGTCATCGAAGCCGCAGCAAAACTGTGTGTTGATTTCTCTGTCAAAAACCCCGGAGATTATGCTGTGGATTACACCAAACGCAAATTTGTAAAAATTCAGGAAGGCTCAAGCGTACTGTACAATCAGTATCAAACCATTCGCGTCACAAAAGAAGGGGTAGAGATCAGAATTTAGCCTGCCTAGAAGTACCCTATAATCCAAAGCATGATATAATCATTTAAATTCTCAAGAGGAGGAACAGGACAATGACTAAAATTTTTACTGACTATCAAGAGCGATGGCTTACAGGCATAGCTCTTTTGGCATTGGTCGGATTGATTGGATGGATTGATAGTTTTTTTGTAATGTGGGCTTTTTTAGGGCTTATCTATATCTTTGCATTTTATGAAGCAATGAAGCTTTTCAATCTTACCGCTCCTTCTATGTATGTATGGGCTTTAGTTCTATGGATCGTTGCTTATTTTTATCCCAATCCTGATGATCTTTTTTTCTTTATGGCTGTTATTTTTGCCTCCTCTCTTGCCTATTTTCATAATTTTGACAAGAGACTGCTTTTGCCGTTTCTCTATCCTGTCAGCGGGATACTTTTTTTTCTTATCCTCTATAAAGATTTCGGTATTGCTGCGATGTTCTGGCTGCTTGTTGCGGTGGCGCTCACAGATATAGGTGCTTTTTTTACAGGCAAGGCGATAGGTAGAACCAAATTTTCTGACACTTCGCCCAACAAAACAATAGAAGGGGTGCTCGGAGGAGTCATTCTGGCTACTATACTGGGCAGTTTTGCCGGACTTTATGTTGCAGACTGGGGTATAGCTTTTATCGTCAGCTTGGCAACTTCTGTCTCTTCGGTTTTTGGTGATCTCTTTGAGAGCTATCTCAAGCGCGAGGCAGGAGTGAAAGACAGCGGCGATCTTCTCCCCGGGCACGGAGGAATACTGGATAGAATAGACGGATATCTTTTTGGCGCCATTATTATGGTTATTGCACTAAGAGCGCTTCTGTAGTTTTCATATGTCCAGTATCGTTCTTCTTGGCTCTACAGGTTCTATAGGCGTCAATACCTTGCTCATTGCCCAGCGTTACAACATCCGCATTGAAGCATTGGCGGCCGGAAGCAATATTGATCTGCTCAATGCGCAGATCAAAATACATCAACCAAAGATCGTTGCCATTGCGAACAAAAACGACAAAGACAAAGTGAACCATCCCTATGTACTTTGCGGCGAAGAAGGGATCTTGGAACTCCTTGAAATGTCACAAAGCCAAACTGTGGTTAATGCACTGGTAGGCTATGCGGGGTTGGCTCCTACCATGAAAGCGACTGCGCTTGGAAAAAAAGTAGCCCTCGCAAACAAAGAGTCACTTGTTGTTGCAGGCGAGTTTATTGATACTTCCCTTATTACCCCTATAGACAGTGAACATTTTGGATTGTGGTATCTGATCAATGAACGACCGCTCTCCAAACTTTATATCACCGCAAGCGGGGGCGCTTTCAGAGAATGGGAAACCAAAAAAATGGCCGGCGCTTCTTTTGCCGATGCACTCAAACATCCCAACTGGTCTATGGGAAATAAAATAACCATCGATTCTGCCACAATGACCAATAAACTCTTTGAACTTTTGGAGGCCAAATGGCTTTTTCATACTACACAAATCGATGCGGTAATAGAAAAAAAATCCATTATTCATGCTCTTGTAGAGTTTAAAGACGGTTCTACAACCGCACACCTTGCAGAAGTAGACATGAAACTGCCTATTGCCTTTGCGTTAATGGGTGAAATCCACGAACCTGTTTTGCCACCTACTAATCTCTTAAAGATAGGAAGTATAGAATTTTTACCTATCTGCGAGAAGCACTATCCTGTCTGGCAGATCAAAACACATCTTTTAGCCCACCCTCATCTTGGCGTTGTGGTCAATGCAGCCAACGAAGAAGCCATCAAAGCGTTTGAGCAAGAGAGATGTTCTTTTTTTGGAATGAGCGAAATGGTTTTAAGGGCGTATCAAAAATTTGAGAATATCAAACCAAAAAGCATTGATGAGATCATCGCGATAGACAAGGAAGTAAGAGCCTATGTCAACGCAAAATAAAGTGCTCATACTTCACGGTTGGGGAGGAAGCGATGCTCCTCATTGGCAGGCCGAACTTGCAGCAACTATAGCAAAAAATTATGGTACCGTCTCTTTTCCTCTGCTTGATAATTGTCACTTTCCCAGTAAAAACCGATGGACAAAACAGCTCAAAAGTATTCTTGAGGATTTTAAACCAGATACTGTAGTCTGTCACTCGCTTGGCAACACGCTTTGGTTTTGGCTTTCACAGAACAAGATACCCGCGATCAAACGTCTTTTTCTTGTATCGCCGCCTTCTCTTGCCACACAGATTGAAACGATCAAAACCTTCTTTCCCTGCCCTCTGCCCGATACTCTGCATGCTAAAGAGGTAACAATGATCGTCTCTGATAACGATCCCTATATCACCCCGGATGAGGCACGCAAGATCGCCGGCCATTTTGGGATCATGCCGATCATCCTTCACAATGCGGGCCACATCAATACCGATAGCGGGTACGGGAAATGGGAACTGATTGAAAAATTAGTCATCAAAAACGGGCAATGAATCATCACAAAAGAAAATATAAGGAAAAAATAGTGCGAAGCCATACCATCCAAAATTTCTCATTTCTCATTTCTCATTTCTCATTTGAAAATTCCATTCGGAGATTTTCATGATACTTAGCATTGAAAGCAGTTGCGACGACAGCTCCATAGCTGTAACCCAAATAAAAACCAAACAAGTGCTCTACCATAAAAAAATTTCTCAAGAGGCAGAACACTCTTGCTATGGAGGTGTTGTACCTGAACTTGCATCAAGATTGCATGCCGTAGCACTTCCCCAGATACTGCAAGAGACCAAACCTTACTTCGATAAGCTCCAAGCCGTTGCCGTTACCCATCAGCCAGGACTTGGGGTGACCCTGCTTGAGGGGATTACGATGGCAAAAACATTGGCAACATTTTTAAAGATACCTCTCATCCCCGTGCATCATCTTAAAGCACATATTTACTCTCTTTTTATCGAAAAAGAAACCCTTACGCCTTTGCTTGTTTTACTTATTTCAGGGGGGCACACCCAAATCATCCGCGTCAAAAATTTTGACCATATGGAAATTCTTGCGACGAGCATAGACGACAGTGTCGGAGAGAGTTTTGATAAATGCGCCAAGATGATGGGATTGGGCTATCCCGGAGGGCCACTCATAGAACAGCTTGCCCAAAAAGGCGACGAAAGTCGTTTCGATCTTCCCGTACCTTTACGCAACTCCCCCCTGGTGGCCTTTTCACTTTCAGGATTGAAAAATGCTGTACGGCTCAAAGTTGAAGAGTTGGGAGGAAGTGACAACATAAACGAAAAAGACAAAGCGGATCTGGCCGCCTCGTTTCAAAAAGCCGTCAAACTTCATCTGATTCAAAAAAGCAAAAAAATCTTTGCCAAAGAATCTATCAAAGATTTTGCTATCGTAGGAGGCGCTTCGGCTAACCAATATCTCCGTCGCGCTTACCTGGATCTTTGCTATGAATTTAAAAAAACAATGCATGTTGCACCATTGGAATTTTGTTCCGACAATGCTGCAATGGTTGGACGATACGGCATTGATGCGTTTGAAAGAAAACAATTTATCGATCCCGATGCGATCGATATAGTCAGCACCAAAAAACAACAAAGCGGGATGCTGCTCTAGCCCGGCTTTTCAAAACCGCACAACACTTCTTTATCGCCCCAATAGCGCACAGCACTCGATATCTAAGCTACTTTAGGGTAAAATAAATATCTTTATAATCTACAAAACCCAAAAAATTGGAGTCTACAATATGAGTGATTACGGTGCCAGTAATATTAAAGTCCTGAAGGGACTTGAAGCAGTAAGAAAAAGACCAGGAATGTATATCGGTGATACTTCCGAAAAAGGACTTCATCACCTTGTCTATGAAGTAGTAGACAACTCAATTGACGAGGCAATGGCCGGCTTTTGCGATACAATCAAAGTCACACTCACTAAAGCCGGTTCGGCAATCATTGAAGACAATGGGCGCGGTATCCCTGTAGCCGAGCATCCTGGTGAAAAAATCTCTGCGGCGACCGTAGTGCTCACCGTACTTCATGCGGGAGGGAAATTTGACAAAGATACCTATAAGGTTTCAGGCGGTTTGCATGGAGTAGGTGTTTCTGTTGTCAATGCACTTTCCAAAGAGTTGCATCTTACCATCCACCGCGAAGGCAATACCTATGAACAAACATTCAGAAAAGGTATTCCCCAGGATCCTTTGGTTGCTACAGGAAGCAGTCGTAAAAAAGGAACCAAGATAGAATTCTGGCCTGATGAAACGATCTTTACCGAAGGTGTGGTTTTTCAAAAATCCATTTTGATGAAACGCTTTAAAGAACTTTGCTATCTCAACCCCCAAATCAAAATCGAATTTAAAGACGAAAGAGACGCAACACAAGAGACCTTCCATTTCGAAGGAGGATTACGCCAGTTTGTAGAAGACATGAACACCAAACCGCCTCTTTCTACCGCACAGTTCTTTCAAGGGAAGACCGATGATATTGAGATAGATATCGCTTTAATGTATTGCGATTCTGACACCGACAAAGTGCTCTCTTTCGTCAATAACATCAAAACTCCGGATGGCGGTACACATGAAACCGGCTTTAGAACCGGACTTACGCGATCGCTTTCAAGCTATATTGCCAATAATGCCAATGCAAAAGAGAAAAACACAAAGATTACCGGTGACGACTGCAAAGAAGGACTTGTTGCAATTGTTTCCGTACGTGTTCCTGAACCACAATTTGAAGGGCAAACCAAAGGGAAATTAGGCTCTAGCTATGTGCGTCCTTTGGTACAAAAATTCTTCTCAGAAAACTTCAACAAGTACCTCGAAGAGACTCCGCTTGAAGCCAAAGCGATTATGGCGCAGGTATTGCTTGCCGCCAGAGGAAGAGATGCGGCCAAAAGAGCGAAAGATTTGGTTAAACGCAAAGATTCCATGAGCATAGGAACGCTTCCGGGCAAACTTGCAGACTGCCAAAGCAAAGATCCTGTAATATCAGAGATCTATCTGGTGGAAGGGGATTCTGCAGGCGGTTCGGCAAAACAGGGAAGAGACAGGGTTTTCCAGGCAATTTTACCGCTTAAAGGTAAAATTCTCAATGTAGAAAAAGCACGATTGGATAAAATCCTTAAATCCGATGAGATCAAAAATATGATCACCGCTTTAGGTTGCGGTATAGGAGATGAGTTTGACGGGGAGAGGCTTCGCTACCATAAAATTATTATCATGACCGATGCCGATGTTGACGGCAGCCATATTCAAACGCTTTTGATGACTTTCTTTTTCAGATTTTTACGCCCGGTGATTGAAAGGGGATATTTATATCTTGCGCAGCCTCCTCTTTACCGTTACAAAAAAGGCAAAAATGAAATCTATCTTAAAGACGATAAGGCTCTCAACGATTATCTTATTGAAAACGGCATATCAGCCATAGAGAGCGAAACAATGGGGATAGCTGACCTTGTTGATCTCTTTAAGCTTGTTGCCTACTACAAAATGACCCTCAAAGAGATAGAAAAACGTTTTGCTTTACTTGAAGTGCTTCGCTATATGATAGAAACACCGGATATCATAGGCGCATCAAATAAAGAACTGGCACAAACCATAGAAAAATTTATTACCGATTTGGGATATAACATTCTAAGCAAAAGCATTACCGATGACACGATCCATCTTTTTGTGCAAACCAAAGACGGACTTGAAGAACTTATCGTAGACGAGATCCTCTTCACCAATCCTCATTACAATGAAGCTATTCATATCCATCAAAAGATACAGTCACACATTACCGATGAATTTAGAGACAAAGATCTGCTTAAACTGTTTGCTGAAGTAGAAGCCTCGGCAAAAAAAGGCGCCTATATTCAGCGCTACAAAGGTCTTGGAGAAATGAACCCAGAGCAGCTTTGGGAAACAACCATGACACCTGAGAACAGAAGATTGCTTCAAGTAAAAATAAATGACGTAGAAGAAGCCAGCGATACGTTTACTCTCTTTATGGGAGACGAAGTAGAACCTAGAAGAAATTACATCGAGAGCCATGCAAAAGATGTAAAACATCTGGATGTCTAATGCTGCTTTCAGAACTGGAAGAGCGGGGGCGGCGGTTTAGGCTTGCCCTTAGGGCTGCCATTCCTATCTTGCTTCTTGTTTTTTTGGTGTTTTATGCTATTTTTTTAAAAAACAAAAATATCGATCTTGGTCCAGAAAACCAGCTATTGCTTGCAGGTATTGTTTTTATCAGTGTGTATTTTGTCTATTTTCTTATGGAAATCAGCGCGAAAGAAACATTGGTAGATCAAACCACAAAAGGATTCAACCAAAAGAGTTTTATCAAAAAACTACGACATTACAAACCAAAATCTCTTGCACTTCTTATCGTAGACAACCTTGAAACACTCAATGATCACTATGGTGTAGAAGAAATCGATCTGTTGCTCTATACCCTTATACATCAGCTAAACTCAGATCTTGCGGAACAGGGGTTACACAATGCGCTTATAGGCAGACGCTATGGGGCAGAATTTTTAATTGCCCTAAATGAAAACCATCAAAACATCCAATCGATCTTCAATGACATTATTGAAAAAAATAAAACCATTAACGATATCGAATTGGATTATAAATTTGCAGTTATCACCAATACCGATCAAGGTTTTGAAAAAATCATTTCTCAACTTAAAGATATTATCCAAACACAAAACAATAGCGCCCCCGAACAAAAAAATGACAATATTGTAAAAGATGCGAAAGAGATTACAGCTATTGAAACTTCTGTTGTTGATGCTTTACAAAAAGAGGATATTTCACTTACGTTTAGGCCGCTGCTCCATGTTAAGAACAACAAGGTCGACATCTATGAAATATCAGTAAAATTAAAAACAAAAAACAAAATCAGTATTTTGCCTAAAGTATATCTTCCCATCATCAACCGGCTGGGTCTGGGAAGACAGTATGATTGGCTGATTGTCAAACGCGTTTTTACCCTTTTGCCTCTTTTGGACGAAAGCATCTCTCTAACGTTCAATCTTTCACCTTTTTCCCTCAGAAGCAAAACCTTTCAAGAAAAGTTTTTTTCTGCCCTGGATCAAGCCAATATTCGTCCTTCGCGCTTAATCATACAACTTTATGAACGAAAAGCTCATCATAATCTAAGCGGCTATCTTGAAACACTTAAGTACATTCGAGCCAAAGGAATACGTATCTGTATTGATAATTTTGGCGCATCCAACGCTTCGATGGAATATATAAAACATTTCAAGTTTGATATGGTACAGTTTGATCGTGACTATATCACAAACCTAAACGATGAAACCAATTATGCCATGCTGCGCTCACTGATAAAAATGAGCCAAGAACTTGCTATCCTTACAGTTGCTAAATGGGTAGATAAAGCAGAACAAAAAACATCGCTTAAAACACTTGGCATTGATTATTTGCAAGGTTTTGGAATAGGTGAACCCTTAAATGAAAAAGATTTAATTTACAAATACAACTAAAGGACGAAAAATGAAATACGGAGAAAAAGAGATTCTGGATTTTGATATCAACGATCCAGAACATTACTGGCCCAATGAGCATGAAAAAAATTACACGATAAATATTGAACTTCCTGAATTTATGGCAAAATGCCCACGCTCAGGCTATCCGGATTTTGCTACACTTAAACTTACCTACCAGCCTGATAAAAAAGTGATCGAACTCAAAGCGCTTAAGCTCTATATCAATTCATTTATAAATAAATATATTTCCCATGAAAATGTAGCCAATGAGATATATGATACACTCTTTTCAAAATTAGAACCAAAATCCATGAAGCTTGTAGCAGACTTTAATCCAAGAGGCAACGTACACACTATCATAGAAATAGACAGTAAAGCGAACTGATACGTATTACAATTTGACATTCTTTTTAAAAGTATTTTAAAAATCTATTATGATACCCTGCATTACACAAAGGAGAATCATGATAGATTTTGAAAATGTCATACAAAGGGTAAAGTACACCATTATGCTGCACTCAGACAAAAAGAAAATCCTTGATAAAGATATTGCAGAAGCACTTGGACTCTCGGCTCCTTACTTTGCCGTTATCAAGAAAAGGGAAAAAATTCCCTATGAAGCCATAGCTTATTTTTGCAAAAAACACCATATTAATATGAACTGGATACTGATGGCGCAAGAGCCTAGAGCATTTTAGTTTATCAATTACCAATATGGCTCATCAAAGAGCATTTTGCTGCACACAAGACAAAATGCATATAAATCCAACAATAAAATCAACCGTTGTTCTTTTTTACTTTCTTCTCCTGTCTTTATTGATGATTTTTCCGAATGCTTTGATATCATATTTACTCACGATCATATACCGCGGTATAGCCATCATTGAATCTTTTGGTGTTGCATGCCTGTCATCAATTGTCAGTGCGGCGCTATAGCCTGCGTGTATCGCTTTTGCTTCAAGTTCATCGTCATAAATTCCAAATGCCCATGCCAGATATGTCACTTCGTGTCCCATTTTTTCTTCGAGTATCTGTCTGGCGCCACGAAGTTGCCTGTCAACAAATTTGGCATACTCGCTCGATGAAAGTTTTTTCTTTTCTTGTTTAAAATGGGGATGCCAGTAGGTGTGTGATTCAACACGAAAAAACGTCGTTGCTTCAAGTTCCCGCAGCTGCTCCCATGTCATGGCATATTTGGCATTGGATATTGCACTGGGATAAATAAACAGTGTTACAGGAATACGGTATTTTATCACCAATGGAGCCATATGGGCATAAACACTTTTATGCCCGTCATCAACGGTGAGGACAACTGATTTGGAAGGAATGGATTCTGTTTCTCCTTTGAGATATTTGATTGCACTCTCTAGGGAAACCACTGTGTATCCGTTCGATTTAAGCCATGCAAGCTGTTGGGCAAATGCATCGGTTTTAATTGTCATTGCATCGCTTGCTTCGGTGCCAAAACGATGATAGCACAAAATGGGAACTTTTTTCTCTATTGTGTCTCCACGCAAAAAATCTGTAAACAAAAAAATTACTAAAAATAAATACATGCTACTCAGTGCCAATGCTATCTTCCTTGCAAATTTCACCCGTTAGCCGCAAAGAAAAGCTGTTTTGTGTATGTTTACCGAACAGGGCTATCACTTGCTGTTTCCGATTGAAGAAGACCGGCGGCAGTGTAAACATTGCGCGCATTCCACAACATCCATCCGCAGCTGCCAAAATCTTCACTGGCACGGATTTGATCGCGAATCTCTTTCTGGCCATAGTTGCGCCGGTCAAAGGCATAATCACGAAAAGCTTGAAGCCATGGGCGGTAAGTCAGAGGTGAACCTCCGGATTTTTCGAGTGCTTTTTTTAGTGTATGATTGACGATCTCATAGTTAGCCTTAACCGGATTTAAGTAGCCGGGAATTCCCACATGGAAACCGCTTGGATAAAGCATAGGAGAAAGATAATCAACATATGACGCCATCGCATCAACTCTCTGGCCAATCCCAAGGTCGGCATTGTTCCAGCATACATAACCGAAAATATCTGCGGAGATAAATACATTGTAAGGAGTCAAACGTGTTCGTGCATGTTTCAAAAATTCGTTAATTGTTTTGACACGCTCTGATTGTGTATTTTTGACTGAAAATTTAAGTCCTTTACGGTCCGGGAAGCGAACATAATCAAACTGTATTTCATCAAATCCCGCTTCTGCGCTCTCTTCGGCAATAGAAATGATATAATCCCACGCTTTTTTTTGCGACGGATCTATCCAGTAGAGTCCCTCTCTGTCTTTAAACAACGTACCGTCAGCTTTTTTGACTCCCCATTGCGGATAAGCTCTAACAAAAGTAGTATCTTTAAAGCATACAATTCGTGCAATGGTATAAATTTTCTCTTTTTTTAAATCAGTTACAAACTGTTTTAAATCTCTAAAGCGGACCATCTTTTGTGCGTGGATATTGTTGGCGACAGAATTGGAACTTCTGTGGGCTATCTGTCCGCGATCCATTTTTATATCAATAACTAACGCATTGATTTCGGTGGTTCGGATGAGATGTTTGGCATTATTGATTATTTTATCTTGTGAAGCTCCAAAACTCGAGAGATAAAGAGCTTTAGGAGTAATGCGATCAAGATAGATTGTGCCGCCCCTTTTGTAAAATGTACGCTCGTATCCAACAGCGCGTATGCCGATACTTTCTGAAAGGGGTACATGAAAAACTCCGTTTGCATCCGTGCGATACTCTTTTCCTTCTGAGGTGATAATTGCTGATTCAATCGGTTTGGCATTTTTTTTATCGAGTATGAGTCCTGTTGTTACCGCACTCCATACAACCGTACTAGTCCCAATAAAAAAGATAACTGCTTGCCTTATCCAGGGAAAGACGAGATCTCTACTTGAATTTATCATACCAAACCCCATTATTTACAGCTTTTATAAACCAATGGCTAGTATATCTTATTTTACTTTTGGAACCGGTACTATTTGTTTTAGGAAGTAGTTAAAAAGTAGAGGAGGGAAAAGAGTTATGTATCAAAGCATATGCTTTGATACAACTACTCTTAAAAGCGCAGTAAAGTGCTGCAAAAATTAGCTGTTTCTTTTCGCAACAATCTCTTTGGCTACATTGGTTGGGACTTCTTCATAGTGATCAAATTCCATTGCATAGGTTGCACGACCTTGTGTCATTGAGCGTAAATCAGTTGAATATCCGAACATTTCAGAAAGCGGTACGAAAGCATCTACAATTTTATTTCCTGCTCTGTCGTTCATGCCGTTAACCTGACCGCGTCTTTTCGAGATATCGCCAATAACGTCACCCATATACTCTTCAGGCACTTCAACTTCAACCTTCATCAAAGGCTCCAAGATCACAGGATTTGCTTGTCTGGCACCTTCTCTAAAGCCCATAGAACCTGCGAGTTTAAAGGCCATTTCAGATGAATCCACATCATGATAGCTTCCATCATACAGTGTTACTTTGACATCCACTACAGGATATCCGGCTTGGATACCTCTTCCCATAGCTTCCTCAATACCCTTATTAACAGGCTGGACAAACTCTTTTGGAATCACCCCGCCTTTAATTTCATCCACAAATGTATATCCGGCACCCGGCTCTTGCGGTTCAATCCTGAGGAATACGTGTCCGTACTGACCGCGACCGCCTGATTGTTTTGCGTATTTGTACTCTTTGTTAACAGATGATCTGATTGTTTCACGGTATGCAACTTGCGGTGCACCTACTTCCGCTTCTACTTTAAATTCGCGTTTCATACGGTCAACAATGATCTCAAGGTGAAGCTCACCCATACCGGAAATAATTGTTTGGCCTGATTCTTCATCCGTATTGACCCTAAAGGATGGATCCTCTGCGGCAAGTTTACCCAATGCGATACCCATTTTTTCTTGGTCAGCTTTTGTTTTTGGTTCAACCGCAACAGAGATAACAGGATCCGGGAAATCCATTCTTTCAAGTACAACTTTATCTGACGGATCACAAAGCGTATCACCTGTTGTAGTATATTTCAGTCCGACAACCGCACCGATTTCACCTGCATGGATCATATCAACTTCTTCACGTTTAATAGCATGCATCTTCATGATACGGCCCACGCGCTCTTTTTTATCTTTTGTCGTATTGTGCGCATATGAACCTGAATTCAATGAACCTCGATAGACACGGATAAATGTTAATTGGCCCACAAACGGATCGGTCATAATTTTAAATGCCAATGCAGCAAATGGACCATTGTCGGTAGATGGCACGATGACCTCTTTCTCTTCATCATCCATCATTGTACCCTTGATATCCATCGCTTCTACCGGAGAAGGAAGATAGGCAACAACTGCGTCTAGAAGTGTCTGAACCCCTTTATTTTTAAAGGCTGTGCCGGCTGTCATCGGGACAATATACATACCGATAGTAGCGGCTTTGACACCAGCAATGATTTCTTCCTGTGTCAACTCTTCGCCTTCAAGGAATTTTTCCATAAGCGCATCATTGCCTTCAGCTTCCGAGATAGATTCAATCATTTTTTCTCTATACTCTTGTGCTTTGTCTTGAAGCTCTTCTCGGATGTCTTGCTCATGGTATGCTGAACCCATTGCAGCGTCTGCATCCCATACAATCTCTTTCATTTTTATAAGGTCAACCACACCTTCAAAATTGTCTTCTGCCCCAATAGGAATTTGGATCGGTACCGGATTTCCTTTGAGTCTATCGCGAATTTGTCTTTCAACTTCATAAAAGTCTGCACCTGTTCTATCCATTTTGTTAACAAATACGATAGAAGGTACACCATAACGGTTTCTTTGTCTCCATACGGTTTCTGACTGAGGCTGAACTCCGCCAACCGCACAGAATACTGAAACAGCGCCATCCAATACTCTCATTGAACGCTCAACTTCGATCGTAAAGTCAACGTGGCCCGGAGTGTCGATAATATTGATCTGTTTTCCTGCCCATTGACAAGTTGTCGCGGCAGAAGTAATCGTAATACCTCTTTCTTGTTCTTGTTCCATCCAGTCCATCGTTGCAGCACCATCATGCACCTCACCGATTTTGTGTTCTACTCCTGTGTAAAACAGGATTCTTTCTGTCGTTGTTGTTTTTCCTGCATCAATATGAGCAGCAATACCGATATTTCTTACATCTTCAAGTTTGTGCGATCGTGCCATGATTTATTTCCTTACCATCTATAGTGAGCAAATGCTTTATTTGCTTCTGCCATTTTATAAGTATCTTCTTTCTTTTTAAATGCAGAACCTTTTTCGGTCGCCGCATCCATAAGTTCATTACTTAAGCGCTCCATCATTGTTCTTTCATTTCTTTTTCTGGCTGCATCTATAATCCATCTGATACCAAGTGATTGTTGTCTAGCCGGTCTCACTTCGATTGGCACTTGATAAGTAGCACCGCCTACTCTTCTGCTTTTTACTTCCATTACAGGCTTCACATTGTCCATTGCTTTATTAAATACTTCAATGCCTTTTTCGCCTGATTTTGATTCAATTCTCTCTAATGCAGCATACATTACTTTTTGCGCAACACTTTTCTTTCCATCCAGCATAATCGCATTGATGAATTTTGTTAATACTTTAGAACCGTGTACCGGATCTGGCAATACCGGTCTAACGGGAGCTTTTCTTCTTCTCATTATTATTTCCTCTTCAATCTTTACTTGTTGATTTACTCAAGTCTTGTCCCCTAAGGTTTTTGACAACACCTGTTTAAAGCTTATTACTAAGCTTACACTCACCCCATTGATCGCATTCGAAACGTATTTCGGAATCTCTTTGGAGGTTTCCTCTTTTACTATTTAGTTAAAAGGTTTACTATTTTTTAGGTCTTTTGGTACCATATTTGGATCTGGCAACTGTTCTGCCATTTACACCTGAGGCATCAAGGGCGCCACGAACAATGTGATATTTCACACCCGGTAAATCTTTGATTCTTCCGCCTCTTACAAGTACAATCGAGTGCTCTTGCAGGTTGTGGCCTTCGCCGCCGATATATGAAATAACTTCAAATCCGCTTGTTAATCTAACTTTGGCAACTTTTCTAAGCGCTGAGTTAGGTTTTTTTGGAGTTGTAGTATAAACTCTGGTACATACGCCTCTTCTTTGAGGACATTTTACAAGCGCAGGTGATTTAGATTTTTTCACCACTTTTTTACGCTCTTTACGAATTAACTGATTAATTGTAGGCAAATCGTTTCCTTTCTGGTTAGTTTGAATTGAATCTGGTTTTTACACCATATAAAAACATTTATAACAAATACTTTTATATGCTGTATCATAGAAAAATGGAGGCATATTATAGTGAAAATAGCTTTATATAAGCTTATAAAAAATGCTTATGAAGTTGCAAGAATAGAACTTGCAACTTCACACATCAAGCGCACAATGCGCATCTTGTCGCTAGTTTCTTGACAAATGAATATTGTCCAGATTTATCATACCTGTACCTACAGGAATCAAACGACCGATAACCACATTTTCTTTAAGATCTTCTAGCCTGTCGATTGTGCCTGCTATAGAAGCGGTTGTCAATACCTTTGTTGTATCCTGGAAAGATGCCGCAGAAATAATACTGTCTGCACCTACGGCTGATCTGGTAATACCTACAAGCATAGGTTCGGCAATCGCCGGCTCTCCCCCAAGAGCAATAACACTTTCGTTCTCTTCTTGGAATTTACGTCTAGAAACGATATCTCCTTCGATGAATTTGCTGTTTCCGCTCTCTATCACTTTAACTTGTCTCATCATTTGAGACACAACAATTTCGATATGCTTATCTGAGATATTTACCCCTTGTCTTCTATAGACCTGCTGTACTTCACTCACAATGTACTCATACAATGCTTTTTCGCCGAGTGCGGCAAGGATATCATGACTCGCAACAGTCCCGTCTGTTAATTTTTCGCCCGCATGCACAAATTCACCCGCATGCACTAGAGCTACTTTATTCTTATCGATAAACTGTTCAGTCTCTTGACCATTTTCGCCGGTAATAATCAGTCTATCTTTTCCTCTTAATGCCTTACCGAAACTTACGACCCCGTCGATTTGAGCAATAAGCGCAATATCTTTTGGGCGTCTTGCTTCAAAAAGTTCAGATACTCTTGGAAGACCTCCGGTGATATCTTTTGATTTTTGCGCTGCCTTTGGTGTTTTTGCCAAAATATCGGCAATACTAACCTCATCGCCGTCTCTTACAAACAAAATCGTTTTAGGATCTAGCTGGTAACGAATTATTTCGCCCGAATTGGTTGCAAGTATAATTGCCGGTTTATATGCCGTTGGAATATAGTCGTTCAATTCAAGCCTTATATCCCCGGTCACTTCATCAAACTGCTCAACAACCGTCACCCCGGGAATAATATCTTCAAACTTAAGTGTACCGCTTTGTTCAGCAATAATAGGCTCAGAATAAGGATCCCACTCCGCCACAACTACCTGTGTAGAAACTTCTGGTGCAGAAAGAATATCTCCTTTGCCTACCACTGTATTGTTGTCTACCTGAACGACAGAACCTCTTGAGATGTAGTGTCTTGCAGCCTCTCTGTTGTTACCATCAACAATCACAGCAAAAAGACCTTTTTTCACCACTTTGGTATCTTTTTTCAGCTCGCTATACTCTTCAAGATGATCGCCCTTAAGCAAGAAGAACTTCACGGTGCCTTTTGTTTCAGCAATAACCTCTTGTGTTACCGGCGCACCATCCTCTACTTTTAATTCGCTTGCAAACGGGATACGGCTTGGAATACTCCATCCCTCTTTAATCACATCAACAATGGAGTCACCCTCTTCTACTTTTTCTCCATCTTCAAGCGGCAAGAAAAGTTTTCCTTCAATTTTACCGGCAACTCCTGCAAGCTCATTTGATTTTGCTACATCGGTTTTTCTAAGATTGTATTTAATCTCTTCTGCGCCTTCTGCACGAACAGAAACGATATATTCATCGTGTGTTACAACAATCGATACTGTTCCCGTCGCAATGGCTTTGATTTTAGGCTCAACCAAAAGCACACCTGCATTTCTTCTATTCGCAACAATCAAATTGCCTTCACGGTTACGATACACAGAAAGATTATAGTATCGTATAAATCCTTCTTTGCTTGCCACAACCTGTCTTTCTTCTTTTCCGGCAGTTGCCGTACCGCCTGTGTGGAAAGTACGAAGTGTAAGCTGTGTACCGGGTTCACCGATTGACTGAGCTGCGATGACCCCTACCGCTTCTCCGGTTTTTACCATTTTATTATCTGCCATATTCAGCCCATAACATTTTGCACAAATGCCTTTAGGTGCCTTGCAAGAAGAAGGGGCTCTTATCACTACCGATCTCACTCCGGCTTCTTGCACTTTTGTTGCAGTCTCTTCATCGATCATGGTTCCTTCGCTTACCAATACTTCATTGGTAATAGGATCGATAACGTCTTCAGCAAGTACACGTCCATAAATACGATCTACAAGCGGTTCTATCATTTCGTTACCTACAACGATATCTGAAACCTGAACCCCTTCGTGCGTTCCACAATCTGTCATAGAAATTTTAACATTTTGTGCGACATCGATCAATTTTCTGGTCAAATACCCGGCGTTTGCTGTTTTAAGCGCAGTATCGGCAAGACCTTTTCTTGCACCGTGTGTTGAAATAAAGTACTCAAGCACATTTAGGCCTTCACGGAAATTTGACGTAATAGGTGTTTCGATAATAGATCCGTCTGATTTCGCCATAAGTCCCCTCATCCCCGAAAGCTGTCTGATTTGTGCCGCAGAACCCCTTGCGCCCGAGTCAGCCATCATATACACCGAGTTAAATCCGTCTTTATCTCCTCTGATAAGATCCATCAATTGTTCAGCAATACTATTGTTTGCATCTGTCCAGATATCAATAATCTTGTTATAACGTTCTTGGTCAGTCAAAAGACCTGCACCAAATTGTCTTTGGATCTCTTTCACTTCGGCTTTTGCAGAAACGATAAGTTCTTCTTTAATACTAGGTATCTTAATATCATCAATAGAGATTGAAACGCCTACTTTGGTCGCATACTTGAAACCCATATCTTTAAGGTCATCAAGGAAAGTTGCCGTTTGCGCTACCCCACCCATTTTGTAGATATAGTCAACTAATACACCGATGTCTTTTTTCTTCAAGATTTTGTTCCAATATCTTTCAGGAACATAGTCAGGAATAATAGATTTTAAAATTAATCTTCCGGCGGTTGACTTTGCAATCTTTCCTTCTATCACAGTTCTTATGCGCGCATTTAGATCAAGTGCATTTTGCTCAAATGCAATTTCTACCTCTTCCACGTTGGCAAAAAGTTTATTTTCACCCTTTACATCATTTTTCTCAAGCGTAAGATAATAAAGTCCTAAAATCATATCCTGAGACGGAACGGCAATCGCCTTACCCGAAGCAGGAAGCAAGATATTCATGGAAGCCAGCATCAACACCTTTGCTTCTGCAATTGCCTCATCCGAAAGCGGTATGTGTACTGCCATTTGGTCACCGTCGAAGTCAGCATTGAATGCAGAACAAACAAGAGGATGCAATTGGATCGCTTTGCCTTCAATCAGCCTTGGGTGAAATGCCTGAATAGAAAGCTTATGAAGTGTCGGTGCACGGTTAAGAAGTATTGGATAATTTTCAACCACTTCTTCTAGGCATTCCCACACTTCATTCTCTTGTTTTTCGATCATTTTTTTAGCTTGCTTCAGCGTTGTCGCATAGCCTTTTTCTTCAAGTTTTGCCATCAAATGGGGCTTAAAGAGCTCTATCGCCATTTTTTTAGGCAATCCGCATTGATCCATGCGCAAGTCCGGTCCTACAACAATAACAGAACGTCCCGAAAAGTCAACCCTTTTACCTAAAAGGTTTTGTCTAAATCGTCCTTGCTTACCTTTAATTACTTCAGAAAGTGATTTTAGGGGTCTTTTATTGGCCCCTTTTACTGCATTTCCTCGTCTGCCGTTATCAAAAAGAGCGTCTACCGCTTCTTGGAGCATACGTTTTTCATTTCTCACAATAATCTCTGGAGCATCAAGCTCTACAAGTCTTTTAAGACGCTGATTTCGATTGATAACTCTTCTATAAAGATCGTTTACATCCGAAACGGCAAATTTTCCGCCATCAAGGCTTACGAGCGGTCTTAAATCCGGAGGCAGAACCGGCAGCTGCGTCAGCATCATCCATTCTGGTCTGTTTCCCGAATGAAGAAACGCTTCGATCACCTTAAGGCGCTTGACGATTGTCTTTCTTTTTGCTTCAGATTTTGTCGCTTCAATCTCTTCTTTGAGTTGATTAAACATTTCAACCAAATCAAGTTCTGCCAAAAGTTCCTGAATGACCTCTCCGCCCATTCTTACGTCCAATGCAGTTCCGCCAAAACGTTGCATAATTTGCTGATATTGCTCTTCATTGAGTACATCATATTTTTGAAGGGGATTCAATCCTTCACTGTCATAACTTGCTTCTGCAGGTGTTTTGACGATATACGCCTCATAATACAATACTCTTTCAAGATCTTTCATCTTTACGCCCAAAAGCGTACCGATTCGTGACGGAAGAGATGAAACATACCAAATATGTGCAACAGGCGCAATAAGATCAATATGACCCATGCGTGTTCTTCTTACTTTGGAAGTAGTGACTTCTACGCCGCACTTCTCGCATACAACACCTTTGTAGCGCATTTTTTTATATTTACCGCAAAGACACTCATAATCTCTGATCGGTCCAAAAATTTTTGCGCAGAAAAGACCGTCACGTTCGGGTTTAAGGGTTCTATAATTGATGGTTTCCGGTTTTTTTACTTCGCCATAACTCCAAGAGAGTATTTTTTCGGGGCTGGCAACTCTTAGCTGTAACGCTTCTATATCCAGCGGTCTCTCTTCACTATTGAGATCTATTGGTGTTAAATTCTCTAATCCCTTACTCATGTTCACCCTCCACTACTTTTTTCTTCTCATATAATTCTGTATCCAATCCTAATGCTTGTAGTTCTTTCGTCAATACAAACAATGTTTCAGGCACTCCTGATTCAGGCACAGATTCGCCTTTGGTTAACGCCCTGTAGGCTCTTGCTCTACCTTCAACGTCATCAGACTTGATAGTTAGCATTTCTTTAAGTACATGAGATGCACCATAAGCTTCAAGCGCCCAAACCTCCATCTCTCCGAATCTTTGTCCGCCAAAAAGGGCTTTACCGCCGACAGGCTGCTGTGTCACAAGTGAATATGGGCCGGTTGAACGTGCATGCATTTTTTCATCAACCAAATGGTGGAGTTTAAGCATATACATATACCCGACATTGACTCTTTCAATCATCTGATCACCTGTTTTTCCATCAAAAAGTACCATTTTTCCGTCATCTGCTATCTTTGCCAATGCGAAAAGTTTTTCAAATTCTTGCTGATTGGCGCCTTCAAATACCGGTGCTGCAAACTTCACCCCTTTAGACCAGTCGCGGGCATATTTAAGTAAAGACTCATCGTCCATCTCATCAAGTACTTCTTTGGCATTCATTAGTTTGGCTACGTCTGCGATCTCGATCATCTTAGCTTTAAGATTTTGGATGAAATTTTGTTGTTTATTTTCAAACATCTCTTGGATCTGTTCGCCCAATTTTTTGCCCACAAGCCCTAAATGCACCTCAAGGATTTGCCCGATATTCATACGAGAAGGCACCCCCAGAGGATTCAAAATAATATCAACAGGTCTTCCGTCTTCCATATACGGCATGTCAATCTCTGGAACAATATTTGAAACGATACCTTTATTCCCGTGGCGACCCGCCATCTTGTCCCCAACTTTTAGTTTTCTTTTAGTAGCAATATAAATTTTAACCAATTTAGTGACGCCGCTTGGAAGAATATCGTCTTTTTCGAGCACGCTTAATTTCTCTTCATGATCGTTTTTAAGTCTTTTTTTCTGCTTCAAGAAATAATTTTTCAATGCCTCATATTCATTTTGCACTTCATCTTTATAAGACTGAACGACTCCTCTAAGGGCGAATCTATTGATCTCCTTGATAACTTCTTCGGGAATTTTTGAACCTGCCTGATATTCAGATTCACCCACAGTAACATCTTTCGAAAGTGTTTCTCCGGCAAGATACTTTGATATACGCAAAATCTCTTCTCTGTCTATCATAAGAAGCTGATCATGATGGTCAGAATCAAGTATTGCTTTTTCTTTTTCATAAGCTTGAATGGCACGTGCATCTTTCTCATAGCCTTTTTTTGTGAAGACCTTGATGTCCACGACGACACCCTCCATTGAAGCAGGACAATAGAGCGACTTATTTACAACATGTCCTGCTTTTTCACCAAAAATAGCCCTAAGAAGTCTCTCCTCAGGTGTCGGTTTAATCTCGCCTTTTGGACTCACCTTGCCCACAAGAATCATCCCCGGTTTTACATAAGTTCCAATTTTTACGATACCGCTTTCATCAAGATGAAGCAATTCATCTTCTCTGATATTGGGGATATCGCGCGTAATCTCTTCTGTGCCATGCTTGAGTTCTCTGGCTTCTACCTCTTTTTCATACGTATGAACAGAAGTAAAGGTATCTTCGCGAATAAGCTTCTCGGAAACAACGATCGCATCTTCATAGTTGTACCCATTCCATGGCATAAAAGCCAGAAGAATATTTTTACCGATGGCAAGTTCACCCTGATCCATATTGGCACCATCGGCGATAATTTGATTTGCGCAGATCTTATCTCCGAGTTTTACAATAGGCGTTTGCGTAAACGTCGTATTTTGGTTGGTTCTCATATTCTTTTCAAGAGGATAATGGTCTATAAATACGCCGCTTTCATCTTCTCCCATGATATAAATATTTTTACCGTCTACTTTTTCAACACTTCCCGCGCGTCTTGCTTTCACACATTCCCATGCATCACGGCTTATAACCGCTTCCATTCCTGTACCAACCACCGGTGCTTCTGTTTTAAGCAAAGGTACGGCTTGGCGCTGCATGTTTGACCCCATCAAAGCACGGTTTGCATCATCATGCTCTAAAAAGGGAATCAATGCAGCAGCAGAACCGGAGATCATTAATGGCGAAACGTCAATAAGGTCTACTCTGCTTGAATCATTTAGCTCAATGTTTCCGTTGAGTCTTGTTTCAATAAGTTCTTCGATAATGTACCCATTCTCGTCAACCATTGTTGAAGCCGGAGCAATACATTTGTCTTCTTCCTGCGTTGCAGTAATATAAATAATTTCATCGGTAACCTGTCTATTTTTCACCACTTTATATGGCGCCTCAATAAAACCATGCTCATTTACTTTTGCATAAGTTGCCAACGTATTTATAAGACCGATATTTTGTCCTTCAGGTGTTTCTATCGGACAAATCCGACCATAATGTGTCGGGTGTACATCCCTTACTTCAAATCCTGCTCTCTCTTTAACCAAGCCGCCTTCTCCAAGCGCAGAGAGTCTTCGTTTGTGCGTAACCTCTGAAAGAGGGTTGGTCTGATCCATAAATTGTGAAAGTTGTCCGCTTGAGAAAAACTCTAAAATCGTATTGGTAATCATTTTTGAATTTACCAAATCATGAGGCATAAGTTCATCGAGTGAACCGGAAATAGTTGTCATCTTGTCTCTAATGGCTTTTTGCATCTTCACAAGTCCGCTATGGAGCTCATTGCCTAAAAGTTCGCCGATAGCTCTGATTCTTCTATTTCCCAAGTGGTCTCTGTCATCGATATGACCCTGGCCATTTTTTACTTTAATAAGATATTTTACCGTATAGATAAGGTCTTCTGCCGTTAAAACAGTTACATATTCTGGCGTATCAAGCCCTAGCTTATGATTCATCTTCATACGTCCTACTTCTGTAAGATCGTATCTTTCAGGATCAAAGAAAAGCTGCTGCAAAAATGCTTTTGCTGCTTCAGGCGTTACGGGTTCACCGGGTCTCATCACCTTATAGATACGGATCGCAGCAAGCACATTTTCATCGTCAATATTTTCTGTTTGTTTTAAAAGTCTCAAGCTTTCATTGTCGGCAATAAATGCATTAATAATTGAAGCATCCGTACCTTCCGCAAGATCATTAATAATATGAATCGTATTAATGCCTTGATCGATCATTTTTTTAAGCTTTCCTTCATCTAAAGGAGTAACCACATCATAAAGCACTTCACCGCTCTCTTGATCTACTACCGGCGTTGCAAGATGTCTTTCCATCAGCAATTCAAGCGGATATTCTATCCATTGCAAACCGTCTTCTATAAGTTTTTGCGCTTTTTTCTTAGTCAGCCTTTTTCCTGCATTGACAATAATGTTTCCATTGGTATCTTTGATGTCATACTCGGCCCTTCCTTCAAAATCACCTGCGTCAAATTTTACGAGAAAACGATTGTCTTTAATGCTAATCTCTTTTGTAGGATAAAAAAGTTTGACAATATCTTCTTTTGAATAATCAAGCGCTCTAAATAAAATAGTTACAGGAATTTTTCTTCTCTTGTTGATACGAGCATAAAGAATATCTTTTGCATCGTATTCAAAATAAAGCCATGAACCGCGATCAGGAATAATCTGTGCAGAATAAAGCAATTTGTGTATCGCTGCGCCGGCCCCTTCTTCTTCTTTAAAAATAACACCGGGAGATCTGTGAAGCTGATTGACAATGACTCTTTCTACACCATTTACAATAAATGATGTACGATCTGTCATCAACGGGATGTCGCGAACAAAAACCGCTTGTTCTTTGATCTCTTTTGGGTCAAGCTTTTCACCGGTTTTTTCATCTCTGTTCCAAATGGTCAAGGCAATGTTCATTTTTAGAGAGACAGAATAGGTTAATCCTCTCTCCATGCACTCTCTTACAGTATATTTCGGTTTGATAATTTCTGAATTTTTATAAGTTAACGTCAGTCTGTTTTGCTGATCATGGATGGGAAAGGAGGCTTTAAATACTTTTTCTAAAGTAGAATTTTTTCTGTCTTTTTCTGCCATCATCAAAAAGTCTTCATAGCTTTTTTGTTGAAGTTGGAGTAGATTTGGGATTTCAATTTCTCTTGGGGTTTTTGAAAAATCGACGCGAAGTCTGTTACCAGAATGTAAAGAATTTAACATAGGCTAACCTTGTTTTGGTTTTGATTTTTGTAGTTTGTTTAATGTATATGTATGGACATACAAAAAAACTATTAGCATGAGGGTATGAAATGTCTCCGAATAGTTTATCACTATGCCCAACAGAGGATTTTAAGAGCTTTCGGTCTTTGACGACCAAAAGCTCTTGAACGGATCTTATTTAAGTTCGCAAACAGCGCCGGCTTCTTCAAGTTCTTTCTTGATTTTTTCAGCTTCGTCTTTGCTGATGCCTTCTTTAAGAGTAGTAGGGGTATTTTCAGTTGCATCTTTAGCCTCTTTAAGACCAAGACCTGTCACTGCTCTTACCACTTTAATAACATTGATTTTTTTAGCACCTGCATCTTTAAGTACTACGTCAAATTCAGTTTTCTCTTCTGCTGCTTCTACTACTGCAGCGCCTGCACCAGCCACAACAGTAGCCTGCGCAGATACACCAAATTTTTCTTCGAATTCTTTTACAAGCTCAGAAAGCTCAAGAACTGACATGTTTGAGATAAATTCAATTACATCTTCTTTTGTGATTGCCATCATTATACCTTTACGATTTTTTAGTTTAAAATTTCAAAAGAGCCGTCTGGCTCTCACCACATTAAGCTTCTTCTGTTTTTTTTGCCGCTAGTGCTTGAAGTCCGATTGCAATACTTCTTGCAGGACCATTCCAAACATTAAGCAACATACCAAGAAGTTCATCTCTTGAAGGAAGTTTAGCCATAGCATTAATAGTGCTTAGACTTGCTACCTCGCCGGCAATTACTCCGGTTTTGATCATGAACTTATCTTTGAATTCCATAGCTGCTTTGTCTGCAATCTTACAAGGTGTGATTTGTTCATCACCCCAGATTACAAGGTTGGTGTCTTTAAAATCAATAACTTCGCAACCTGCATTTTTCAATGCAATGGCAGCAAGTTTATTTTTTACAACCTTGACTTTTAAATCTTCATCTTTTGCAAAATTTCTGACCACTTCAAGATTTTTAACACCTAAACCTTTATAATCACATACAATGATTGCGCCGGCATTTTTAAACTCGGCTGTCATTTGAGCAACCAACTGTTCTTTTTCGGTTCTTGTCATTTCTTCTCCTTTCGACCTCTAACAGGGTGTTGTAAACAACTTGTTCATCCTTTCAGATAAACCTTATTAAGCTTCCGCCCCTATTATCTTCAGCCTAAGATAAACGTAAATAAATCTTTATTCACACGTTAAGTTATTTGATATCCATTACTTCTGAGGCATCCAAGGTAATAGATGGACTCATTGTCAATGATACAGCTGCATTGGTAATATATTTACCTTTTGCTGCTGCCGGTTTAGCTTTATTGATACTCTCAACAAATGTTTTAAAATTTTCTTTGAGTTTATTTTCATCAAAGCTTATTTTACCGATACCGGCATGGATATTCCCTTTTTTATCTACTCTAAAGTTCACTTGACCGCCTTTGGCATTTTCAACTGCTTTAGCTACATCCATTGTTACAGTACCTGTTTTAGGGTTTGGCATAAGACCTTTTGGTCCAAGCACTCTTGCAACCTTACCAAGCACACCCATCATATCAGGTGTTGAAATAACCATATCAAAATTGATATTTCCTGCTTGAATTTGCTCAATAAGATCATCTGAACCTACTACATCCGCACCTGCCGCAGTTGCTTCATCTGCCTTAGCGCCTTTTGCAAATACAGCAACTCTTACTGTTTTGCCTGTCCCGTGAGGAAGCACTACAGATCCTCTTACCATTTGATCTGCGTGTCTTGGATCAACATTTAGGTTCAATGCCACTTCGACTGTTTCATCGAATTTTGCAGATTTTAAATCTTTCAGTGTAGCCATCGCTTCATTTACACTGTACACTTTTGTTGTATCTACTTTTTTTAGTAGTGCTTCTTTTCTTTTACTTATTTTTTTTGCCATTATACTCTCCGCTTTATGCTCCCACATTTTTTAAATCCATGTGGTTATGATTTTTTTTGAAAGACTTAGTCTACGATTTCTACACCCATACTTCTGCAAGAACCAGCAATAATTTTTGCTGCCATCTCTCTGTCGTTTGTATTAAGGTCTGCAATTTTTTGGTCAACAATTTCGTCAAGTTTTGCTTGCGTGATAGTTCCCACTTTATTCAAAAGAGGATTATCAGTACCTTTTTTAATATTGGCAGCTCTCTTGATAAGATCACTTGCCGGTGGCTGTTTTGTGACAAACGTAAAACTTTTATCTGCATACACAGTCACTTCAACCGGAATTTTAAATCCTGCTTTATCTTTTGTTCTTTCATTAAAAGCTTTACAAAACTCCATAATGTTCACGCCACGTTGACCACATGCAGGACCAACAGGCGGTGATGGATTTGCTGCCCCCGCAGGGATCATAAGCTTAAATTTTGCGGCTATTTTTTTTGCCATCTTTTACTTCCTTTTTTTGATTTAAACCTTCTCGAAACTTTGGTAAGTCTCTAAGAAAACTTTATTTAGATAATTTTCTCTACTTGCGTGTAAAGTATTTCTACCGGTGTATTTCTACCAAATATAGAGACATTTAATCTCAATTTACCGTGGTCAAGATCATACTCCTCAACCATGCCTGTAAAGTTTGCGAATGGTCCGTCTACAATACGTACCACTTCGCCTGTTTCAAAGTCTACCTTAGGTCTAGGAGCACTTTTTTTCTCCATTTTTTCCAAGATAAGTTTGATATCTGCTTCACTAAGCGCGGTTGGTGTTTTTTGTTCACCGATAAATCTAGATACTTTTGGTAAACTTTGGATTTTATGCCAAAGGTCAGTATCCAGGTCTATATGTGCAAAAGCATACCCTGAATATAAAGATCTTTCTGTAATTTTTTTTACACCGTTTTTTACTTCAATTACTTCTTCTGTCGGGACAACTACTCTTTCTAGTTTTTCCTCAAGACCGTAATCTTTTACAAGTTGCTCAATTGCTCTTTTGACAGATCGTTCGCTGCCTGCATATGTTTGAATTGCATACCACTGATAAGCCATCTTTTATCCTATAAAACTGATGATACGATGGATGACATTACTAAGTCAACCAATGCTAAAAATATTGATATGACAGTCACTACGAGAACAACTGCTAAAAATGCTTGTCTTACTTGTACTTTTGTTGGAAATATTACTTTATGAATTTCGCTTTTTGCATGTGCAATAAATGTTGAAATTTTTCCCATTTGTGTTACCTTTTTGTGGCAGGCCAAGAGGGACTCGAACCCCCGGCACCTGGTTTTGGAGACCAGTGCTCTACCAACTGAGCTATTGGCCTAAATTTAAAAAATGAAGCTATTACAGCTTCATCTCTTTATGAACAGTATGTTCTTTGCACCATTTACAATATTTTTTAAGTGCAAGTTTTTCTGTTGTTGTTTTTTTATTTTTAGTGGTGTGATAGTTTCTTCTTGTACACTTTTCACAACCTAAATGAACTGTTTCTCTCATCTGCTATCTCCTAATAGATAATACATTGCAAGAAGACAAAACCTTCTTGCAAAATAATTATGCAATTACCTTAGTAACAACACCTGCGCCAACAGTTCTACCACCTTCACGGATAGCAAATCTAGTACCATCTTCAAGTGCTACAGGAGCAATAAGTTCAACGTTTACTTTAACGTTATCCCCTGGCATAACCATTTCAGTACCTTCTTGAAGTTCGATTGAACCTGTTACGTCTGTTGTACGTACATAAAATTGCGGTCTATAATTATTAAAGAATGGAGTGTGTCTTCCACCTTCCTCTTTAGTAAGTACATATACTTCCGCTTCAAATTTAGTGTGTGGTGTAATTGAACCCGGCTTACAAAGAACCATACCTCTTTGTACATCGTCTTTACCGATACCTCTGATAAGAACACCGCAGTTATCTCCGGCTTGTCCGCAATCCATCTCTTTACGGAACATCTCAACACCTGTTACGGTTGTTTTTTGTGTATTTTTAATACCTACGATTTCAACTTCGTTACCAACACACACTTGTCCTCTGTCGATTTTACCGGTTACAACTGTACCACGACCTTGGATTGTAAAAATATCTTCGATTGGCATCAAGAAAGCTTGATCCACATCTCTTACAGGCTCTGGGATATAGCTATCTACAGCATCCATAAGTGTAAAAATTTTATCAGCCCATGGTCCAAGGTTACCAGCTTTTGCTTCTTCAAGCGCTTGATACGCTGAACCGGCAATGATTGGAGTATCGTCTCCCGGAAAGTCGTATTCTGAAAGAAGTTCTCTTACTTCCATCTCTACAAGCTCAAGCATTTCTTCTCTGTCTTCTTCGTCAAGCTGATCTTCTTTGTTTAGGAAAACTACGATATACGGAACACCGACTTGTTTAGAAAGAAGGATATGCTCTCTTGTTTGAGCCATTGGTCCATCAGTAGCAGCAATTACCAAAATTGCTCCGTCCATTTGAGCAGCACCGGTAATCATGTTTTTTACATAATCGGCGTGACCCGGACAGTCAACGTGGGCATAGTGTCTTTTATCTGTTTCATACTCTACGTGAGAAGTAGCGATGGTAATCCCTCTTTCTCTCTCTTCTGGAGCATTATCAATTTGATCATAGTCCATAAATGCAGAGTTGTTTTTAGTTGCAAGAACCGCTGTAATTGCAGCTGTCAAAGTAGTTTTACCGTGGTCAACGTGACCGATAGTACCGATATTAACATGCGGTTTGGTTCGTTCGAATTTTGCTTTAGCCATGCTTTTCTCCTAGCGTAAATATTTTAAAGTTGGTATTATACCAGATTTTTCTTATACCTCATACCCATATGGACAAAACTATTACAAAGCAGTAATACTTTTGTCCATATATCTGAAAGGTGGAGCCCAGAAGCGGAATTGAACCGCCGACCTCTTCCTTACCAAGGAAGTGCTCTGCCACTGAGCCATCTGGGCATTATGTGTGTAAAATTACACGTCTATTATTGTATTTAAGCGTCTTTCATTTGTCAACAAACAGGAATAAATAAAAACAACGATCGTTTGTGCCTATTATTGAAGTAATAATTTTTATGGAAAGCTTTTAATGTGAAGTTTTTGTCAGTCAAGTACATAATTCACACAGCTCCCAGTTCATGGAGCGGGAGACGGGACTCGAACCCGCGACCCTCAGCTTGGAAGGCTGACGCTCTAGCCAACTGAGCTACTCCCGCGTCGTTTATGTGACTTAACATGAATGGTGGTGAGTGAAGGATTCGAACCTTCGAAGACATAGTCAGCAGATTTACAGTCTGCCCTCGTTGGCCGCTTGAGTAACTCACCACTAAAGTTGTTTGTCATTATTACTGGTCAAACACTGATAATTATATTTTCATGGAGCTGGTAAAGGGACTCGAACCCCCGACCTGCTGATTACAAATCAGCTGCTCTAGCCAACTGAGCTACACCAGCACCATCATTTGAAGTCAACCTGACTAAAAATGGAGTGCAATTATAGGCAAAAATATTTCCAATGTCAAGGGTATTTGTGTTTTTTATAAAATTTCTTATGATTTTACTGTTTTATCCCCTCCTTCATTCTCTATAAAATTCAAATATCTCATTTCGTATTCCTTGCGCGCCGATAGGTATCATGCTAATCGGGCATTCTATTGAAGCCAAAAGTATATTGGGGGGCTTCCGATACGCTGGAGGAAGGTGAAAGCAGCTATCTATCTCAGATCATCAATCTTGTCAAGGAGTTGCAAGAAAGCAAATCTTATGCGATGGTATTTTGGTGCGCCATAAAGGGTGCGGATATCATCTTGACCAAAAGCGATCTTCTAAGTATCGTCGATGTAATCGCTCTTTCAAAGCAAACCTACCGTAAAATGCTGCAAAATCTTTGGTGGGCAAGCGGATATAACATTATCGCCATTCCTTTGGCTGCAGGCATTTTGGCAAAATGGGGCATTTTTATCAATCCTGCCGTGGATGCTATATTGTTGTCTGCAAATACTGTCATTGTCGCAATAAATGCACAGTTGCTAAAAAATATAAAACCGCGCCAAAGAAAACACATAGAGCATCATTATATGCACTCACATCACTAAAAAAGAATGAAAAATGAAAATCCTCTTAGCTCCGAGCGAGACCAAATCAAGCGGCGGGACGATCCCGTTTAGTCTATCTGATCTATGGAGCAATGAGCTGCTTGAAACGAGATCCAAACTAACACAAATTTACCTCGAAGAACTGAAAGACGAACTCAAATCCAAACAAATGTTTGGTCTCAAAAAACCACGCGAGATAGAATATTATAGAAATATCAGGCTACATTCTCTTGCTACCAAAGCAGTAAAGAGATATACGGGCGTAGCATTTGATTATCTGGATTACTCTAGCCTTGATGATAAACAGCAAAATTATATAGACAAAAACGTCATGATATTTTCAAATCTTTTTGGTCCTATTATGGCCGGTGATCTTATACCAGAGTACAGACTGTCCCAAGGGGCAAAAGTGGGCGAAATTGAGGCAGATAAATATTATAAGGTGCATGGTGCTGAACTCTTGGATAAATATTTGGCTGACGAGGAGATACTTGATATCCGTGCAGGATATTATGATAGATTTTATGTGCCATCCAAGCCATACACGACTTTGAAATTCATTAAAGACGGCAAAGCAGTAAGCCACTGGGCAAAAGCCTACAGGGGTATTGTTTTACGAGAAATTACCAAAGCCGGCGTCAACTCACTTCAAGATTTTATAAAACTTCCCATAGAAAATTTAACCGTTCAAGAAATACAAGTCAAAAAAAACAAGACAGAAATCGTCTATGGCCTGGGATAAAAGATGAAACTGCCTAGCGAAGAAACACTGTATAAGATTATGATTTTATTACTTTTTTTGATGGTTTTGCTCGGTATACTGTTGGATACAAATTACGAGTAGGAAGCATCATGGGAAAGAACTTATTTGAAATGGGTGCAAAATTTGAGGATGAGTGGAATAGTGACAATAAAACCAAAGAAAACACTGCCCCAAAAGAGGTCAAATCACCAAATAAACACAGGCTTCACTTTGCTAAAGAAAAACGAAGCGGGAAAGTGGTTACTATCGTCAAACCATTTTTTCTCGATGATGACACAACTGAGGCACTTTTGAAAACTCTCAAAAAATCCCTAGCTACCGGCGGGACTGCCAAAAATGATGCGTTGGAGTTCCAAGGCGAAGTGAGCGAGAAGCTAAAAACTGCACTTATTAAACTTGGGTATGGAATGAAGTAGCCTGCCCTCCTCTGGGGTGCCTCTCATCGGTTTTTCCAAAAAACGATAGGTTGGGTATGTGCCGAGACACAAGGATGCTTTATGTATTCATGATACCAAAACGTCAAAAACCTCTAGATGCTGATGTTTTAGCCTCTCAATGTGTGCACAGGCCTCTCTCAATAAACCAGCGTGTTCAATTTCCTGCATAGCTATTTTTTTGTGTTTTTCGTAAAATGCCATAACCGTGCGTGCTTTAAGCGCTGCATTTTTTCTGTTGCGCTTAAGATGCTCAAAACTTACTGCGCCATTGATGAGGCCTTTGACAAGATTTTTCAAAGGGTGATCCGCTTTTCGCAAAGGATGCCAAGCTTCTTCCAGCACTTCATGTGCTTCGAAATAGAACGCGCCCTCAAGAAGCCTGATATACTCTTTGAGTGCGCCTTGCAAATCGTAATTTTCTTTAATCACCCAATAATTCCTTTCTGTTTTAAAACATTCGATACAATTATTTTTATTTTTTGTATACTCATTGTAAATATACCACGTTAAGGATTGAAATGACGCCCGATGAAAAAAATACAATCAAAAAGAAAATTGAGGGGGATATCAAAGCTCTTGAAAAGCAAATAGCTATTTTGCAAGAGAAAACCAAACCGATAGCTCCTGATTGTTCGCTGGGAAGGCTAACCCGTCTTGAAGCGATGGGAGAACAGCATGTCAACAATAAAATACTCGACGAATCCCGCACAAGACTTACCGGACTGCAAAATGCATTGCTTCGTCTGGAAAAACCGATGTTTGGTATCTGCATAGAATGCGACGAAGAGATAAATACAGAACGCATGAAGATACGGCCCGAGAGTGTCAGATGCGTCAAATGCGCAAGCAGGAAATGAGTAATGTTTCACAACGCCTTGAGTATGCAAAATTTTTCATTCCATAAAAAGATCTGACAAACTATACATCACGGTTGCCGGCTGCCATTTTGACCGCTTACCGTTTTACAAACTTTCTATATTCCCCACTACTTTTCCTACGATTTGCACCTCATCAGAAGCCAGCACCTCAGGAGAGTAGGCTTTGTTGTCAGAAATAAGCTCTATCCTGCCGTCTGCTTTTTGACGAATGCGCTTGATAAAAAGTCCGGCGGTGGTAGAAGCGATAAAAATTCCCTCTTTATTGATATCGGTTTGCCCTCTGTCCACAAAGACGATAGAACCGTCTTGCAAAGTTGGCTCCATCGATTCGCCATCGACATGAATTGCTTCTATTTTTTTTGCTGCGCCAAAGCCAATTATAGTATCTGCAATGGTTTTGTCTATATTGAGTACTTCATACTCCTCTCCAAAAACTTCCGCTCCTCCTCCTGCACTGGCACGAATATCTGAAAAATAACGCACCTGAAAAAATCTGTCTGTTTCTTCTTTAAGCATATCAACCGCCTGATCAAAAAAAAGCCAATTGACCGAGATTTTTTTCATGGCACAAAACTCCAATATTTCCTGATAGGGAATGGAGTTTCTTTTTTTCATCGTTGCGAATGTCGCTTGCGGAATATTCAGTGCTATTGCCACATCCTTGTCAAAAACTTTTCTATTTTGCTTGCTTTCAGAGATGACATCTTTAAGTTTTTCTATAATTTCACCTAAAACCAACATCTTTACTCCTTTTATGTTATTTATCCTCAATCATACTATATTTTAATTAAAAGTATGACATATTGAAATATTTTTAAAGTTTTTCTTGTTTTGTATCTACAATATGACATAAAAAAGACATAAAGGATAGGCTGTGGATTTTAAAAAAAATAAAAGTATATTAAATGAAGCTATCAATTCCGGATGCAAAACAGCCGCAGAACTTGCGCTGTTTTTAAAGATACACATCAAGCTAATCTAAAAGCAAAATATCAACCTGCTCCCCTGTTGCTTTGGAAGTATCTTCTTCGGAAGTAAAAAGAAGTGCTGTTGGTCCAAGCATATTGGTAAGGATAGCAGAAGTGCCTACTTTTTTCTTATCAAAGTCAACCGTATACACGCCATTGGCAAGTGCGACATTGCATGCAGTAAACTCGGCCTTTTTGGTCCTTTTATGAAACGGCTGCAGCAAAGTCGCCTTCACTGTGCGAAGCAAACTTTTACCTTGCTGCAGCTTTTCAATCAGCGGCACCGCATACAACAGCGCCGTTACCGTTGATGAATAGGCAAATCCCGGAAGCCCAACGATAAATTTATCCTCTTTGCGCGCTACCATGATGTGTTGCCCCGGTTTGATACGCACCCCCTTGAAAACAACCTCGCAGCCAAGCTCTCTGATCACATCTTTCACAAAATCAAAATCCCCTACACTCACTCCTCCTGTTGTTACCACGATATCACTTTTCTCAAGAGCTTGTGCCAAGGCAACGGTAATACTCTGCTTATCATCTTTGATGCATCCCAGCTGCAGGGGAATCCCCCCGTATTTTTTCACCAACGCTTCAAGAATATAATTGTTTGAACTTCTGATTTGGGCATCGTTGGTCTGACTCTCTCCCAGCTCAAGCAGCTCGCTGCCTGTAGAAAGGATAGCAACCGTTGGTTTTTCATACACCAACGGTGAAACAATATTTAAACCGGCCATCACTCCGATTTGTGCAAAATCTATCTTTGTACCTTTTGGAATAAGCAGTTCTCCCTTGCGATAGTTTTCTCCTATTTCTCTTACAGAATATCCTAAAGGCACCTCTTGGCGGATAATAATCTCATCTTCTTCTACCGTAACATTCTCTATGGGGATAAGGGTATCCGCCCCTTGAGGCATCAATGAGCCCGTAAATGTTTTAATGCAGTGCCCGCAGCGCACTTCATCTTTGAGGGGACTCCCGGCAGGATTGATGCTGTCTATTTTTAGTTTCCCGATCACCATATCCTCATATCTTATGGCATATCCATCCATCGCGGAAGTGGGAAACTCCGGCGAATTATGATCAGCAACGATATCCTGTGCAAGCACATAGCCTAAAGCATCAACCAAATAAATCTTTTTTGTTTTATACTGTTTGATCTCAAGATTTTTGATCATCTCAATAGATTTATCAAAATGCAACATGAAAAATTCCTTTTTACAAATTAGGAACCAGAAGTAAGAAGCAAAGAGCTATGGCGGTTTTTAATAAACCTTATATAAAAGCAGTACAAAGCACTACCTGCCAAAACTCCCGACTCCTAACTCCCGACTTCCTCCCTTTTGCTTGCTAAGCCAACAGTCCTGCACCATCCATGGGCGTGCTTCTGTCTTCAGCATAGATGCGCTTACCGTTTTTTACATCATATTTCCAGATAGGCGCATTGGCTTTAAAGTCCTCTACAAACTCCTCTATAAGTTCCAGCGCAACACGGCGTTTTGGCGAAAAAACTGCGGAGACATACGAAGAGGTACAAACAGGAACATCGCCGATAGAGTGTGCCATTTTCACTACAGCCCCCCGTTTGCGGGCCCTTGCCTGCCAATCATCAAACCACTTTTGAAGTATCGGCTCGTAGATATCAAAGCTAAGTGCTTCTATGCCGTCTTCAGCGCGTATAATCCCCACAAACGGGATATAAGCACCATAATTTGAAACAGCCTGTTCATCCAGCCATCGGCCAAATATCTCTTTAACCTCCAAGGGCCCTTGATAAAGTTCCATCCTTCACCCGCCGCATACAGGAGGCAAGATAGAAATTCTGTCTCCTTGTTTGAGCGCAATTGAGAGATCGCTTACCATCGTATCATTGAGTGCTACAGCACATTTATCTAACCACTGCGTCAACTCTGCTTCTTCTTTGAGCTTGGCAGAAACATCAGCCAACGTATTTGCCTCTATCTGTATGGATGTTTTGCCTATAGGGCCTAAAAATTCTACTGTTACCATTGCCTTCTCTTCGTTCAAAATTAGACTGATTATAAAAGTTGTTTGCTATAATTACGCTTAAAAAGGGGTGGTTATGCTTTTTGGTTCAATCTGCTATCTCAACCTTTTGCCTTTTCAACTTTTTTTAAAACGCCGTCTCAAAAGCAGCTCAGCCAAGATGGGCTTCAGGTACAAGCGCGCCGTTCCCTCAAAGATCAATCTCTTACTTAAACGCAGAGAGGTCGATGCCGGATTTATCTCCAGCATTGCCTCTCAAAAATTCAAATGCACCAATTTAGGGATCATCGCCTACAAAAAAGTCTACAGCGTGCTTGTCTTGCCTCAAGAAGAAGCTTCAGACCCTGCTTCCGCAACTTCCAATGCGCTTGCCAAGCTTTTGCATATCGAAGGAAAAGTCATCATCGGCGATGCGGCACTCAAGCACTATCTTGATGCAAAAGAGGGAGTAGACCTGGCTGAAGCATGGTATCAGCAGACAGGACTTCCTTTTGTTTTTGGGCGGCTTTGCTACAACAAGCATGGCAAAGCGATTGAGAAACTTGCCAAAAAGTTTGCCCGCACCAAAATGAAAATTCCTCAGTATATTTTAAAAAAAGAGGCCAAAAAACGGGATATCTCTCCCGAACAACTGTTGTGGTACCTTGAGCATATTTATTATAAGATAGAAGAGAAGGAAAGCAGATCTTTGCGCCTCTTTTTAAAGAGAAGCAAAAAATACCGTAAGTAGACGCTGCTATTTTATTTGGGCTATTGCTTTTTGTATACGCACGGCCGTTTCATGTGTGCCTAAAATCGCCATAATCTCATCAATCCCTGCGCCTGTCATTGAACCAAGGAGGCTGACACGAAGAGGCATACCTATCTTTCCAAAACCTATTTTTTTATCCTCGACAAGTCTCTCTATGACCGCATGATAATCAACAGGCAAATGCAGCGGTTTTCCCCAGGTTTGAAGCAAATGTACAAAATCTTCCAAAATCTCTTTGGTATCTTCTTTAAACGCTTTTTTTGTATCTTTCTCATCATAGTTTTGAGGCGCATTTAAAATGAGATGGATTTGGTCTGCAAGCTCTACCAATGTTTTACCCCGTTCTTTGGTGGCATCGAGCAGCAGTTCACGCTTGTCATGCTCTTCTATGTGAACTCCATACTCTTTCAACCGTGCCGCCAATTTTGTGTTTGGCATATTTTTGATGTAGTGCGCATTGAGCCATAAAAGCTTATCCAGATTGTAGTTTGAGGCGCTTTTATTGAGATTTTTGGGATCAAAAAGCGCTACCATCTCTTCAAGGCTGAAAATCTCTTGGTCGCCATGACTCCAGCCAAGACGCACCAAAAAGTTAAGCAGAGCTTCGGGCAGATACCCCAATGCTTTGTACTCCATCACATCCATTGCCCCGTCTCTTTTGGAAAGTTTTTTCCCTTGCTCATTGTTGATCATTGCCACATGGTAAAAGTTTGGTATCTTGAATCCCAGTGCTCTATAGACTACGATCTGCTTAGGTGTATTGTACAAATGATCATCTCCGCGAATCACATCCGTAAGGCCCATCAATGCATCATCCACAGCCACGACAAAATTATACGTGGGTGCTCCGTCGCTTCTGGCGATGATAAAATCATCCACTTCGCTCGCAGCGATGCTGATCTCGCCTTTTACCCCGTCTGTAAAATGTATCATGCCGGTTTGGGGCGCTTTGATACGGATCACCGGATCGACACCTTGGGGCGGAGTACCCGTAAAATCGCGGTATCTGCCGTCATACCGGGGCCGTTCTTTTCTTGCCGTCTGCTCTTCTCTGAGCGCATCAAGCTCTTCTTTGCTCATGTAGCATCGATACGCTTTGCCTTCTGCCAAAAGATAATCGATATACTTTTTATAGATATCAAATCGTTTCGACTGATACACAACTTCACCCTCGTAACTCATTCCTACCCAATCAAACGCCTGGATGATCGCCTCTAGCGCCTCTTCGCTGTTGCGCGCCATATCGGTATCTTCAATACGCAATCTGAACGTGCCGCCCGTATGTTTGGCATAAAGCCAGGAAAAAAGTGCCGTACGAAGCCCGCCGATATGGAGGTATCCTGTCGGTGAAGGAGCAAAACGTGTTACAGTCATAATCATGCCTTAATAGAATAAAATAAATGAAATTGTAGCGAAGTTGTGGTTAAAGAGGATTGTCACTCTTCCTCTTGGGCACGTTTCGATTTGACATCATTTTGGATATTTTCAGCCGTGCGCGGCCCGATACCTTTGACTCTTTGAAGATCTTCAAAAGATTTAAACTTTTCTTTGCTGCGCTCATTGATGATAGCATCCGCTTTGACTTCGCCGATCCCCTTGATCTCCATCAGTGCTTCTTTGGAAGCAGTGTTGAGCCCTTTGAGGCTCATACCGAATAACGATGTAGACACACAGACCAATAACCCAAAAACTATCCTCTTAAACATTTTGACCTCCTTTTTTTAGTTTTCTTGCCGTCCAAAGACACCTGTAACTACAAAAACTGCGAATGACAGATATTGTACCTAAGATTCTCTTGTAAATTCAGGCACAATGTATTGTAAAGCTTTAACTTTATCCTCGGCCTCCAGGAGCGCTTCGATATCACGAATTAATGTTTGGCTGTCATAAGGTGTTGGCTTTGCGATAAAAATTGAACTGTATTTTGTTTGCTGCTCACTCTCATCGAGCAGCAACTCTTCATACAGTTTCTCTCCGGGACGAAGACCCGTAAATACGATTCCGACCTCATCTTCTTTGCCGTAAAGACGTATCATCTGTTGGGCCAAATCTGCTATCTTGACAGGCTCTCCCATATCCAAAATAAAAAGTTCGCCGCCTTTGGCTATGGTGGCTGCCTGCAGCACAAGCTGACATGCCTCCGGGATCAGCATAAAATAACGGGTAATTTCAGGATGGGTGACCGTCACCGGCCCCCCTTTTTCAATCTGATGTTTAAACTTGGGGATCACCGAACCGCTGCTTCCCAAAACATTGCCAAAACGCACGGCAACAATTTCAGTGTTTTTTGATTCTACATTATTTGCATAAAGTTCCGTTACCCTTTTGGTTGCACCCATCACATTGGTAGGGCGAACTGCCTTGTCTGTAGAAATGATAACCACTTTTTGCGCATTGTACGCGATACTTGTATCAATCACGTTTTTAGTTCCCAAAACATTATTAAAAACCGCTTTTTCTTGATTGGCTTCACAAAGCGGTACATGCTTATAGGCAGCCGCATGAATAACGATCTGAGGCAAAGCTTTGCGAAAAACCTCATCAAGCATTTTTTTATCTGTCACGTCTACCAGTCTCAAATCAGCTTCATCTATCTGCTCTCCTATCTGATAGAGATTGTATTCGCTGTTGTCTACCAACGTCAACGCCAAAGCACCAAACTTATTGCATTGCCTTGCGATTTCAGAGCCGATACTTCCTCCTGCTCCGGTAATAAGCACCGATTTGCCTTTAATAAATGTTTTGATGGCATCCGTATCAAGGTCTTTAGGATGACGCGCCAGAAGATCTTCGATGGAGAGATCTTCCAGTTTTTCATATTCTGCACCTAAAAGTTTGGCTCTTTTAATATCATAGATTCCCACCTGATGCAATCGTTCTACAATTTTTTTCATCTCTTCGGGAGGTACAATTTGCACGATAATGGCTGCAACAATCTGTTTTTGGACAACAATCTGTTTCAGTGCGTCCGCCTTGTACACTTTTACGTTATTGATATAAGCATGCGTAGCGGTCTCATCCTCCTCAAAAGAGACAATGGCTACAGGATAATAGCCGATCTCTTCCCTGAGCGCACTTTGTATAATGGTGCCTGTTTGGCTGTTCACTCCTACCAGAACTGTCGGTTTGATGATGGCATGGCGGCGCTTTTCACTTAAAAAACGCTTGACGATCCTCAAAGAACCTATGAAAATAAGCGACAGGAAAAAATCGATAATAATGACACTGCGGGGAAAAGGATTGAAAACATCCGGGAAGACCATAAAAAGCAGCAAAAAAACCATATACGCCAACAGATGGGCCTTGATGATATTTTTTGCATCCAGAAAACCAAAGAAACGCCAGACAATAAAATAATTTTTAAAGAAAAACAGAAAAAGAATCTTTATGGGTACAAGCACTCCAAAGACCAGCCAAAACGGACCCAGAAATGATTCAGGAATTTCAAAACTAAAGCGAAGCTGGTAAGAAAAATAAAGCGTTACCAAAGAGAGCAGAATGTCTGTCATCACAAAAAAAATGATGCGCTTTAAAGAAGTCGGGCGCAGCCAGGAGATCATTTCAATACCTTTTTTATGCTCTCGCATACACGCAACACATCTTCATCGCTCATGCTTGAGCCGCTAGGCAAACAAATGCCTCTTTTAAAAAGTCTCTCGCTTGTTCCATCCCGGACAACCAACGCCTCTTTAAAAAGCGGCTGCGTATGCATAGGTTTCCAAAGCGGCCTGCTTTCTATATTTGATTTTTCCAATGCTTCAATCACCCTAAAGGGATCGATATGTTCAAAAACAAGTGTCGTAAGCCATCTATTTCCTTGACTGCCTGGAATCTCAGGCATAAACTCTATCCCTTGGATTTTTTGAAGCCAAGCAGCATACAAATCAAATATTTCACGCCGCCGCTGCACTCTGGATGCCAGCACTTCCATTTGTGCCACTCCTATTGCCGCCAACACATTGCTCATGCGGTAGTTGTATCCCATCTCCTTATGTTCGTAATGCAAAAAAGGCTCTTTTGCTTGCGTGGAAAGAAATTTCGCTTTGGCAATCCATGCTTCATTGCCGCTCACCAACATGCCCCCGCCCGAGGTGGTTAAAATCTTATTGCCGTTAAACGAATATACCCCGATATCCCCGAATGTTCCGCTTTGCTTGTCTTTGTAAGTAGCCCCTAAAGATTCCGCCGCATCTTCGACAAGATAAATGCCTTCTTCTTTGCAGATCGACACAATTTCATCCAATTTGCACACCTGCCCGTAGAGATGGGTCACAATAAGTGCTTTTGGCTTCTTGGGTGCTTTTAAAATGGCTTCCTTAAGCAGTCGGGGTGAAATATTCCAACTCTCATCGCTGTCTATAAAAAAAGGGATCGCATTTTGGTACAAAACAGCATTAATCGAACCGATAAATGTAAAACTGGATGCCAGCACGATATCTCCGGCACCCACACCTAAAACACGCAGTGCCAAATGCAGTGCTGCCGTTGCAGAAGAGACAGCCAAAGCATACTCTGCTCCTGTATATTCTTTTATATTCTGCTCAAAACGCTCCACAAATGCTCCAAGCGGGGCAATATAGTTGCTCTCAAACACTTCACCGATATAGGTTTGCTCTTTGCCGCTCATATGCGGGGGTGAAAGGAAAATTCTATCCATGCTTTATCCTATAATTGTTTTTATAATATACATTATATCCCGACTTAGCGACCAGTGTTCCATGTAGACCCGATTGATCTTCACCTTGTCCGGCCAGATAATTTCCCGATTATAACGCTCAGGGTCTTTCGCCTGTGACAAAATGGTCTCTTCGCTTCTATACTTTAAAGAGGCAGGGCCTGTGATGCCTGGTCTTAATTCCAGAATTTTTCTTTCTTCTCCTTCAAGCTTGTCTGCAAATCCAGGCACATCAGGTCTGGGTCCCACAAAACTCATATCCCCAATTAACACATTCCAAAGCTGCGGCAATTCGTCTATTTTCATTTTTCTGAAAAAAGCACCGCTTTTCGTGATGCGCGTGTCTTTACTTGTGGTTACGTGTGTATCTGTATGCTGCACATGATACATCGTTTTGATTTTAAAGATGGCAAAAGGTTTAGCATGCCTGCCTATACGCGTTTGAACAAACAAACCGTTACTCCTGGTTTCAAAAGAAGCAGCTATCCATGCCAAAAGCACAATCCACCACGTCAAAAGAATTCCCGCTATCGATAAAATGATATCAAAAATTCTTTTTTGTTTTTGCTGTATTTGTGTCAGCATCTATTTCTTAAGCTTATAGATTTTGCTATACGGCGATGAGACAACAAGCTCAAATAAATTAGGGTCATATTTACCCAGTATGAACATCTGCACATAGGTTGATTCAAAGGTTTGAGAATCCATGATCACAAACTGTCCATAGCTTTGCATATAGATAATCACGTACATCCCCTCGACATGATAGGATTGGGACTGGAGCTTGATATCGCCTTCATTTGTATTTTGCGTGATGATAAAATGCCTGACTTCTCTTTTTTCTGCTCCCATAAAAAGTTCGCCTTTTTTGGCATCAAACTCGATACCGTTTGCAAAAATTACTCTCTCGTTATCATTTTTAACCGCGCGCGTAGGATAAAAAACAATTTCTCTCTCTTGTTTGCCTGTGGTCAGATCCAGATTGCCAAACAGCATCACAGTAGGAAAAATGCTCATCATCCTGTAAGGAAGATAAAGATAAATATCTCTTGTTTTGGGAGGAAGTCTGTATTGGGGGTCTTCAAGCTCAGCCAAAAGCAGATTGGGTTCAAGCTGATCTTTTTGTCCATTTTTAAACAACACATCAGCCACCTCGGAGTAGTTCGAATCCACATACGTCTCTACGGCCAAACGGCTTAAATTGGCGGCCAGCTCAGGCGAGGAGGTCTGAAGGATTTTAGAGATGATAAAATTGTCATTATGATGTTTGCCGCCGTCTATGAGCGTATTGGTATCGGAGTAATACCAGATCGGATAGCCATAGTCCCACCAGCCCAGCGTATAGTCTTTTGTGTCTGCTATCGCATCAAGCTTCGTAAGATCTTCTACTTCGGCCTTATTGAGCACTGTGGGCACTTTGTAGTCAACTATATGGGCGATATTTGGATACAAAGCCCCAAGCGACAATACACAAAAAAGTACATATGCCCCTTTTTTATATTTTATAAATTCCAACGAAATGATATAAAATAAATATATCACCGAAAATGCCGCCATCGGAACAGCATAGATAGTAAATCGCAATCCTCCCCAATATGCAAAAACCCCGATTCCCAAAAGCGGCAGTGCGATTATAAACTGCTTATGCCTGATTACCAAAATTAGATAGCCTATAATGCTGATTAAAAATAGTATGGGGCCGCCTATAATTCTATCGGCAACAGTTTGCCATGATATTGATCCTGCTTCTCTTACGGTTTGAATTACTTCATAAAAATGCAATCCGCTTTCCCTGACTCCCCTGTCTGTATAGATCATAATTTTCTCAAAAATCAAAGAAAACACATTGCCAAAAAAGAAAAATATACCTAAAGCCAATAGCGCCAAATAAAAAAGTTTTCGTGTGTCTAAAGAATTTTTTATTTTTTCAAAAAATACAAATATTAAAACAAGAACAACTGTTTTGCTCCAAATAGGCACGGCCCAAAGAGATACAGAAGCCATTATTATAAAAAGATAGGTATGCTGATCTTTTCTTTGATAGAGTACCTGATAAGCGGTCCACAAAAGAAAAACGGCATAGATAAGACTCAACCCCTGAGGATAAAAGAATGGATAGATTAAAATGGCAAGCATTAACCATAAAATATTTTTATTCTCTTTTGAATACAGCGTAAGTAAAAATAAATACAAGATCGTAAATTGCAAAAGAACAGCAAACATGTCACTATCATAATAGCCGGTCATAGTTCTATTGTAATAGCTCCAAGCGATTGAACCTAAAAGTGCAGCAAAAAAACCGACCCACGGCAACCTGACAAGCTGGCCGGTTAAAACAATAGGAATTACTACTAAACTGGATATTATCGCAGGGAGAAAAAGTATGGTCGTCTCCAGCGACATTGGTGTAAATTTTGTCAAAAAATAGGTAGCATAGATGATAGCCGGATAACTCTCAAGGGCAACAGGAATCCTTGGATTGTCGGCATGAGCTCCATTGATAAGATGTTCTGCGGCCGATGCAAAAAAATATCCGTCATTGGTGTTGATCATCAGTTGCCCGTTCCAATAAAAATTTGGATTGTCTTGAAACTGAAAAATCCAGATCATCCGCAGAGCAAAACTAAAAACATATGCGATCAAAATCAATATGCTTATCTCTTTCCAATTTAGTTCATTTTTTTTAAACATTATTATTCCTGACTTTTATTGGGGATATTTATGACTTTCTTTACTGCCATTACGACATAAAATCATACCCGTTTTTTCCTAATTCCAAATACTATTACTGACAAATCTTAAAAGGATATTGTATGTCATATTTAACTTTTGACGGCTTCATTTTTTTGTTCTTTGCATGGAACTCCGTAAGCTTTTTTAAAGTCACCAATATTTTTTATCACGCTCGACCCTGCGCCTATGATGGTATTTTTTCCTATTGTTATGCCCTGTATCACAGCAGAACCTATCCCAATATGTGTAAAATCCCCCACTTTTACATCCCCTGCAAGTGCAGCATTCGGCGAAATATGGACAAAATCTCCTATCCTGCATTCATGCTCTATGATTGAGCCGGTATTGAGTATAGCTCCTGCCCCAATCGAAGCTTTTGCATTGATAGTAACATTTGGCATCACGACGCTTCCAATACCGATAACAGCGCTTAAGGACACAACTGCACTCGGATGAATCAAGGTAGTTATCGTAAAGCCATGAGCTTTTGCTTTTTCAAAAAGTTTTGCCCTAATACTATTATTGCCTACTCCGATCACTATGGGAATATGATTTTCTTTTGAAATATCCTCAAAACTTGGATACATAGCATTAGCGTCATCTATAAACAGAATATTATCATATCCGCATATACCGGCTACCTCAGCTACCACCAATCCGTGACCGCTTGCTCCGTAAATATAAATTGGATTCATTTTTTATTGCCTTTAAACTTTTCCATAGTAACACTTCTTGATGAACTAATATCGTTTCTTTTTATCACTTTTAAAAATGTAAGCCATAGTATCTTCATATCAAGAAGAAAGCTTTGATGTTTCACGTACCATATATCATGTTCAAACTTTTGCTCCCAGCTTATGGCATTGCGTCCATTTACTTGCGCCCAGCCCGTAATGCCTGGTAAGACATCGTGTCTGATTCTTTGCTTCTCATCATACAAAGGCAGGTATTCCGCAAGCAAGGGCCTAGGACCGACAAAACTCATCTCCCCTTTGAGCACATTAAAAAGTTGCGGCAGCTCATCAATGCTAGTACTTCGTATAAATTTACCTACACCATGCAATCTTTTTTCATCTGGCAAAAGCTCTCCATCTTCATCTGTTTCGTTGCTCATAGTACGAAATTTGTATATACCGAATATCTCTTCTTTATACCCTGGGCGAGGCTGAGCAAACAGTATAGGTCTGCCCATAGTCACTAAAATCAATAAACTTATCATGACAAAAACAGGTGCAAACAAAATTATCAATATGATAGAAAATAGGATATCAAATGATCTTTTAAGCATTACTTACCTCATCTTGAAGAACCTTCTCCAGCTTATCGACAAGTACTTTGGTGCTATAAAATTTCTCACAATACTCTCTGTTTCGTCTCCCCATCTGCGTTCTTTGCTCGTGTGTCATGGAAATTATCTGCTTAATAGTGGCTACCAATTCATCCACTTCATCGGGAGCTATAGTAAATCCTCCGTTTGCTTCTTTGATAGGATTATTCGCAGCATTTGTAGAAAATATAACTACTCTGCCTGCTGCCATATAATCAAAAAGTTTATTTGAACTGATCCCGTATCTAAATACCGGGCTGTCTTTGAGATTGAAATACAAAATATCGCTGACTGCAAGGATATCTGGTATTTGGCTTTTGGCTACCGGGTCTTCAATGGTTATATTCTCCAGTCCTTTGGCTTGCACCATTTCTTTTAGTTTTTGTTTTTCTACTCCATCGCCAATGATACGAAAAATGATATTTTTATCTTCTTTTAGTTTATCTGCAGCCTCCACCAAAACCCCTAGATTGTTTGCTACTCCCATAGCGCCGGTATAACTGACTACAAATGGACTTGATTCGCTTTTTTCCTTATAAGAAATATTTCTCAAATCCACCCCATTGCTGATCCATTCAAATTTTTGTGGTGGGGCATAGTCAGATATATACTCATATGCGTATGGCAGATTTGAAATGATTTTATCCGCTTTTCTATACAAAAATCTCTCTAAAATTCCAAGAATTATAATAAACGGATGCCGCTTGGAGATGCCCATATCTATAAGTGTTTGAGGCCAAAGATCCCTTACTTCCATTACAAACGGTATCTTATATTTCCGTGAGAGCTTATAAGCAGCATAAACAGCAAACAGATGCACTGAAGAGCCTATGATAATATCAGGCTTAGACAGATCAAGAGTCGGAATGATTTTCAAAGCTTTTCTGGTATAGCTTAACATGTTTTTTACCCTAGCCATCCCATTGCCTCTATAAGGAGGGGTTTTCAGCCATACCCACTCTATGCCGTCAACATATTCACAAATATGTTCTTTTTCTTCATATTCTTTCATTTCTATGTATTTGGAATAGTGAAAACTAGAAGAGATGATGGCTACCTTGTGACCTCTTTTTATGAGCTCTCTTGCAAAATCATAATGTCTTGTTCCACCGCTCATTTGAGGTGTAAGTGCATGGTGATTGAGTATCCAAATAGTCACTTAATACTCCAATAATGTTTTGATGATATTTTCGCTAGCTTTGCCGCTGCCATATAAATTTGAGGCCGAAGGCTGAAGGATAAAGGCTGAAGAGCTATGGTAAGCATCAATAATTTTTTCTTTATCTGCACCGACCAATACATTTACTCCCATCTCAACTAATTCCACCCACTCAGTTTCATCTCTTAGGGTCATACAAGGCTTAGAGAAAAAATATGCTTCTTTTTGAAGTCCTCCGCTATCTGTCATTACAAGCTCACAATTATCTATCAGCCATACCATTTCTAAATATCCGACCGGATCGATTATGGTCAGATTTGTGGTCTTTATTTTCAAATTCTGAATTATTTTTTTGGTTCTTGGATGCAGAGGCAAGACGATCTGTTTCTCTTTGGCTATTTCATTTAGTGCTTCAAAAATAGCTCTAAGCCTAGCTTCATCATCTGTATTTTCTGCCCTGTGAATGGTACAAAGGATAAATGATGAAGGAGGAAAGAGGAAGGAAGAAGGCTTTTGTGAAAGGTTTTTATAAAAAATTGCTCCGTCTTGCATCACATCACCCACATTAGCGATCAATTGCTGTTTGTTTGTAGCCATTACAAACGGGAAGCCTTCATTTTTAAGATTTTGCACCGCTGCATTCGTAGGACAAAAAAGTATATCGCTTACCCTGTCTGTAAGTATGCGGTTAACCTCTTCTGGCATTTTCATATTGAAAGATCTCAAGCCTGCTTCGACATGGGCAAGCTTAATGTGAAGTTTGCTAGCTACGATAGCCCCGGCTAATGTAGAGTTGGTATCCCCATACACAAGCATCCAATCTGGTTTTTCTTTTAATACCACCTCTTCGATATGCTCTATCATCTGTCCTGTCATAGCGCCGTGTGACTTGCCGCCTATGCCAAGGAAATAATCTGGTTTTGGTATTTGCATCTGTTCAAAAAATATATCGCTCATATTGGCATCATAATGTTGTCCGGTATGAACTATAACCTCTTCGATACTTCTGCCTTCTGCCTTCTGCCTTCTCGCTTCCCTGCTAACATTTCCGGCTTTTATAAATTGCGGTCTTGCACCCAGGATGGTTACTATTTTTATCATTTTATTAGCTCTCCATAAACTCTAAATAGTTTCTCTTCTTCAATGCCCCAATTATACTTTTTTAAAACAGCTTTTTTACCATTTTGTCCCATTTGTTCTGCTTCTTGCGGGTGTACAATAATATATTCTATAGCGCGAGCTATCTCTTGTGGTTCAAGAGGATTGACACATATTCCGCAATCGTTTTCTTCCACTATTTCTTTCCAGAGTGAAAAATTTGAAGTTATGATAGGTAGTCCCGCAGACATGTACTCGAACATTTTTATCGGCAAAGCATCTAAGTAATTTATAGTCGGATAAAGTGTTACAAGTCCAGCTTTCGAGCGGCTCATCACATCTGCTACGCCTTCACGATCTAAAAATCCAAATTCATTGACATTCTTCCATCCATCATAACTTTTTACTTCAGTTTCTACATCGTTTTCACTAAAGCTGCCAGCTAGATTTAATCTTACATTTTGCGTAAATTCCATAGCTTTTACAACTTCTTTTATTCCTCTTGTTTTGGCAATCCCGCCCACATAGCACACCTCATCTTTTTTCTCATCCCAAGGAGTTTTATTGGCAAGTTCTCCAAGAATTGGGAAGTTATTTATATCTACACTTTTTTTATTTATCTTTAGAAATTTATCTCTGATATGTGGCGTTGCCGTGATGATATAGTCAAACTTTTTACAAGCGTATTTTTCATAAAGTTCAAAAGTTTTAGAAAGTATCACTTTTGCTACTTTGCCCAGATACGGTTTCCCAAGCAACTGCTTTGGCAAATCCTCATGAGCATCAAATATCACTTTAAAACCCAGTTTTTTTAACTTCAGTCCTATGGGAATAAGCTCCGGGTCATGCAAATGATAGATATCGCTATCAAGCTCTTTTGCTTTTTCAAAAACTTTTTTAACTGTTGTCGTCATGCGAGAGATACGACCACCTGTTTTTGGCCCAACATCTACTATATTTACACTATTTTTTATTTCATCACCTTTGCCATCCGCAACCACCAAACTCACCTTATAGTTTTCATTTTTAGCTAAAGATGAACACATTTTTAAAAATATTCTTGTATCGTACCTTTGATGGGCTGATGTAATGTGGGTAATTTTAACCGATTTTGACATTATAAATTTGCTCCCATTTGGCTATATTAAAAAGTTTCCATTTCTGTTCGATATCTAATTTGTCAAACTCTACTTTTTTTACAGCAATCATCTTAATTATATTTGATTCCTCTATAGCTGTTTTCATTTGATTTTCTATTGTTTTTAGCCAGCTTTTTGCAGGCGCCTCAAAGCCCATTTTATTTTTTCTCCAAACTACATTTTTTGGCAAGATATTTTCAACTGTTTTTCTTAAAATATATTTTGTCCAACCATTTCTTATTTTATATTGATTATTAATTGATAAAGCTGTTTCAACTACTCTATAGTCAATAAATGGCAATCGTGTTTCAATTGAGTGTCTCATCGAATTTCTATCTTCATATCTAAGTAAATGTGGCATCTGGGTATAAAATATCTCTTCATGCTGTAAAGCGAAAAGATTCAAATAGCTTTTTGCATTTTTTTCTAAAACATCAAATGATGTAAGTTCTAAATATTCTTTTTTAACAAAATTGTTTTTAGTCTTAAGTCTTTTTATTCTTATTTTAGAACTTGTGAAATAAACAAAATATGCCAATAATTGTTTCAAGCTAAGTTTTGAATTTTTAGATGCATTGAAAAAGCCTTTAACAAAACCGGTAAATCCTAAACTCATCAAATATGCAGGATAATATCTCTCGTAGCCTACTAAAGTTTCATCACCACCTTGACCATCAAGCAAAACTGTACATCCTATCTCTTTTGCTTTTTTCATCACAAAGTATTGCATAAAAATTGAAGGGCCTCCAAAAGGCTCTTCTTGAGTATAAATTACATCGTCTATCCTGTTTGAGAAATCTTCTCCTGATGGCTCAATTATATTTAAATCCAAATCACTAGAGCTAGAAACTTCTTGCGCAAAAAAGCTTTCATCGCTTGTTTTTTCAGATGATTGAGCATGTATAGCAATAAACTTATCAGTGGCTTTAGATCTGTAAATATCAGAGGCAATAGCAGCAATAGCAGAGCTATCCAGTCCTCCACTTAAACATGTGCCAACTTTTACATCACTGCGAAGTCTTAGTTTTATTGAATCCATCAAATTAGAACGATATTCGTTTACCGATGAAGTTAGATCTAAATTTAATTCCCTTTGTTCAATGTCATAGTATCTTTTGATTTCAAAGCGATTGTTTATTAAATCGTAAATTAAGTTATGTGATTGTTGGAGTTTAAATATATTTTCAAAAAAAGTTTCATTTGTATGGTTTTCATATCCTATGACCAAATAATCCATTAAATTTTTTTTATTTACAAACCTCTCTTCATAAAATTCTAAAAGTTGCTTTATCTCAGATCCAAATACAAACTTACCATCAACTTCTGCGTAATAGAAAGGTTTAACTCCAAATCTGTCCCGACTACAAAATATAATATTTTTTTCTTTATCATATATAGCAAACGCCCACATACCGTTAAATCTATTTACGCACCCTTGTCCCCACTTATCATAACTAGCAAGTATTACTTCGGTATCTGTATGGGAATGAAATATATATCCCTCTTTTAAAAGTTCGTCTTTTATTTCAAGGTAATTATAAACTTCTCCATTATAGGTAATGACATACTTATCAAGATAGTGCATAGGCTGATGCCCGTCACTGCTAAGATCTATTATAGAAAGTCTTCTGTGTCCAAATGCGAAGCTTTTCTCAATATAAAAGCCTTCATCGTCAGGACCCCTGTGTGCTATAAGATCGTTTATCTTCTTTATCTCGTTTTGTTTAATGGGTTGTTTATTTTTATTAATAATTCCGCTTATGCCACACATTAAATCAATCCCTTATAAACTTCTAGTAAAACCTTTTCTTGTTGTTCCCAATTATAGATAGTCTTTAATTTTTGAATATTGGTTTTTAATTCATCTTTGTCTAACTTTGCAGCCTCTTCTATAGCTACTTTTAACGCATCTGGATTGTTCTCTTTTGCAACAATTCCTATTTTATTTGACTCAACCAATCGTTTCATCTCGTAAAGATTTGAAACTATCACCGGTATTTCCGCCATAAGATACTCGAACATTTTATTTGGAGAACAATAATAGTGATTCAAACAACTATTTTCATAAAATAAAATTCCAAAATCAGCACTGCTTGTATAATCAAGCAAAACATCAGGCGATACCGCCTTATAAAAATAGATATTTTTATATTCTTTTGATTCTTCTATTATCAAATTCTCCAATTGTCCATATCCCATAAAAACGATTACAGCATTTTCATGATTCATACTTTTAAAAGCTTCAAGAAGTATCTCTATACCTCTGCCTTTACTTAACCCACCTTGATATAAAAATATCGTTTGACTTTCTTGTATGCCTAAAGTCTCTCGAAATATGTCTTTCTTTTCAATTATTTTATATGGCGGAGTATTTAAAACTAATGCGGGTTTTTCTATATTGTACATTTTTGAATATTCATTTGCTATTGAATCACTTACAGTTATTACTTTATCTGCATATTTGATTAAAAATTTCTCAAAAAAATATTTTATCTTTATCTTATATTTACTTTCGTTTGGAGTGTCATTTATCTCATACTCATGAGCATCATAGACTATCCTTGCATCACGATTGAAAAACTTTTTTATTAGCACACCTATTGGTAATGTGTTTAAGTCGTTGCAATGAAAAATATCACTGTTTTTATAATGCTTTACCACCCTATAGATAAATTCAAAATATTTTAAAACCTGAACCAACTTATGCTTTGACCATCCACGACTTTTTAATTTTACTCTATGCACGGGAATATTTTGAATTTCATCATACTCTTGCAGGGGCTCTTCATGAAGTGCGACCACCTGCACATCATAGCCGGCTTTTTTTAGTGAGATATTTTCTTTTAATACGCGACTATCGTTTTTGAAATTATTTAGTACAACCGATGTTATTTTTTTCAAATACAATCCCTTCTTTTTTCATAAACTCGTAAATTAATTAGCATCGGTATATGAAATATCATTTTTTGATTTATCTTTCCTTGATTATTTTGAACACAATGCACTATATATAGCTATAAGTTTCTGAGATATGGCATTTGATGAAAAATTATCGATAATATACCTTCTTATCGCATCATGATTATACTGTGTCTGATAGATTTTTTTCATACCAAACGCCAACTCTCTTTTGCTATCATTTTGGACAAGCAAACCTAGCGAATCATTCACGATAACAGACTCTGGCCCTCCGCATCTCGTGGAAACAACCGGCAATCCGCAGCTCATGGCCTCTATCACAACAACCCCGAAAGTTTCATATGTGCTCGACAAAACAAAAGCATCGCTCTCTCTAAGCAGTTCTTTTGCTTCATCTCTACTTGCTCTACCGTACAAAGAAACTTGATTTTCAAGTTTTAATTTTTTTATCAAGTTATCTAAATTGTCGTATTGCTTTCCGTCTCCAACAATCACCAATTTAACATTTTGTTCATGTTTAAAAGCTTGACTAAAAGATTCTATAAGCAATTTTTGGTTTTTTATTGGATCCAAAAAAGCTATATTTATAAATTTAAAATCATTTTTAGTTTTAATTTCGGCTTTGTTAAAATAATCAGTATCGATGCTGTTTGGCAAATAGTTAAACTTTAGATGAAATATCTGCTCCAACAAAATAGCAAATTGATGGCTCACGGCTATATTATAACTAGAGTTTAAAAAAACATTTTTCGCATAAGCCAAATCTTGTTTGTTATAAATTTTCCTTGCAAAACCCGAAGAATGTTCAGTGACGATATAGTTTATTCCAAAATTTTCTTTTATCCAAATAGCTAAATGACCATATAAAAAACTATGCAAATGAACAATATCAGGTTTTCCATATGTAGAAATATATTTTTTAAACAATATCTTAAATACTTGCATCCTTACTATTTGTCTTAATTTTTTAAATCTATTGGGGATTGGATAAAGTATATTTATCGTATTAACACCATTGATATCGGAATGAGAATATTCAAAGTTAATGTTTTTAGAATGAAATATATTTCTTGGCGATGATTCATTTATGGCTATACATCCTACTTTTATATTATTTTGTTTGGCAAGTGCCTCGGCTTGTTCTTTGAAAAAAATTCCTGAAAGAGGATTTAATGAATTACTATACCACGAAGGCAATATTAATATATGCTTTTTTTCTTTCAAAAACATTCCTCTTTTTTGATTATTTTTTTAACATGAAAAATAAGCAGCAAAATAAAAATACCAAGCATAATACTCATACCAAAAGACAATATCGACAACACTTTCAAAAAACCCATTTTATAAAATAAAAAAATTACCCCGATTGGAACCAACATATAAAAAAATGAAAAAATAAGCATAATGTCTTGTCTGCTTATCGCAACAAATACCATAGAAAGCGGTGATGTTAAAAAATTTAAAAACAACCATGGAGCCATTATGGATGCGGCATGTCCTGCAAGCTCCCAATTCTTGCCAAAAACTATCATAAAAATATCTACCGCAAAAAAATATATGATTAAAAACAATGGTGCTGCAATCAATGAAGCTTTTATTAAAAACTTTTTCACAATTCTATCAAGGTCGTCTGCTCTTGCATGAGAAACCTTTTGAAAAAAAACTTGGGACAGAGAGCTGCCGATCAAAGACATGGGAACCTGCACCATTTTCCAGGCCAATGAAAACTGCCCTAGAGTAGCTGCAGTAAAAAATTTAGCTACTAAAATACTTATTCCGGATAATCTTATGTTATCGACTAAAGCATTCAATAAATTGAACTTTGGAAATTTAATATGTCTTTTTGCTAAAGCAAAAATCTTTAATTTTCTAATTTTATCAAATCTGTTTTTATCTTCTGACCATATCATTTTACCGAGTATATAGGTCGATATGCCTTGACCAATCACACCTCCCAAGATAAGCCCGCTGCTTCCAAATCCACCAAATCCCATACCAAGATTTGTAGCGGCAGTGGTCCCGCTTCGAACTATTCTGCTTGTTGCCAATCGTTTGTACTGTTTTTTTCTATTGCTCCAATAGTTGAGACTTTGATAAATACCGGTTAAAAGTACTGTAATGGGTATCAAATATAACCAATTGGATATTTCCGGATTGCCAAGAAGGGTTGTAATCTGAAAATTAAAGATAAAAACTATAAGTAATGCTATCAAACTTACAAAAAAAGATATGATGACAGAAAGTGCTGCGATATTGATAGCATCTTCATCTTTTTTGGGAAGCATGATAGCCATCTCATATCTCCCGGTAGCCGCTACAGCAATAATGCTTGCGATACTCATATAGAGTGCAAACACCCCAAAATCCTCAGGTGTATAGATACGTGTGAGTATCGGACTGATGGCGATGGGAATCGCCTGGGCGATCGTGGTCCCCGTCATCAGAGTTAGGACATTTCGGCTAAATTCTGAGTGGGGTTTTAGTTTTTTTATCATAATTGCTTGCAGATATACGCTATCTCTTCATCAGTCACATAAGGATTCATCGGCAAGCTCATAATCTCTCTAGAAATCATCTCTGCAACAGGGAAATCACCCTCTTTATACCCAAGATAATCAAAACACTCTTGCAGATGCAGCGGCATAGGGTAGTGCACTGCGGTTGGGATGCCTGCCTCTTTTAGTTTTTCTTGAAGTTCATCACGATTTTTTACTCTGATTGAGTATTGAGCCCATGCTGATGTTGTTTTTTCATCTACATATGGAAGAATCCGATCTGATTTATTTTCCAAAGCTTTTGTATATTTGCTTGCGACTTCTTGTCTTAATGCCAAATCTTTTTCATAATGCTTCAGTTTGACATTCAACACTGCTGCTTGGATCGTATCGAGTCTTCCGCCCATGCCGATATATCTGTGATGATACCTCTTGGTTTGTCCGTGAATTCTTAGGCTTTTCATCTTTTGGGCCAACGCATCATCATCGGTAAAGACCGCTCCGCCGTCCCCGTAGCAGCCAAGCGGCTTGGCCGGGAAAAAGCTCGTGCAGGAGATATCACCGAGTTTGCTGTCGGTTTTTCCTTTGTAAGTAGAGCCAAACGATTGCGCACCGTCTATAATAACTTTCAAATCATGTTTTGCAGCGATCGACATAATTTCATCTATATCGCATGGCTGCCCATATAGGCTTACAGGAATGATGGCTTTGGTTTTATCGGTAATGGCGGCTTCGATTTTGGATGAATCGATGTTGTATGTAGTTTCATCTATATCAACAAAAACCGGCTTCGCGCCCAAAAATGCGATGGTCTCAGCCGTTGCAATAAAAGTAAACGGGGTTGTGATGATCTCATCACCGGGCTTTATATCCAAAGCCATCATCGCTAAAAGCAGTGCATCTGTTCCGTTAGAACATGATACGGCATGTTTTGAACCTGTGAACTTTTGCAAAGACTCTTCAAGCTGCGTAATCTCTTCACCCATTATGAAGTTGCATTTTCGGGCTACAGACAATATGGCTTGTTCGATTTCATCTTTGTATAAATTATGCTGGTGTTGCAGGTTTGCAAAATCGATTTTCATTATTTATCCTATCGCTATTAAATTATCATTTTCTAGTTTATACTTGCTGTTATCAAAACTATCTATAGCTTCGCTATTTTCATCAAATGTCAAAGTATTCCCCGCTCGGCTGACCCATCCTATCTGACGGGCCGGCACACCGACCATTAAAGCGTACGGCTTGACATCACGATTGACCACCGCTCCGCTGCCGATCAGAGCGTATTTGCCGATCGTTACCCCGCATACGACCGTGGCATTGGCGCCGACGGAGCATCCTTTTTTAAGGAGTGTTTTTTTAAACTCTTCTTTTCGTTGTATGAATGCCCGGGGGTTGATCACATTTGTAAAGACCATCGACGGCCCCAAAAAAACATCATCTTCTATCTCTACGCCCTCATAGATAGAGACATTGTTCTGTACTTTAACGCCGTTGCCGATAGTGACCTTTGGACCGACGACACAGTTCTGACCGAACGAACAATCCGAACCTATAACCGTATGGGATAAAATATGCGAAAAATGCCAGATTTTCGTATTGTCGCCTATATATACATTTTCATCGATATAGCAAGATTTATGTACGAAGTGATCAGCCAAGGAGCACCTTCTTGCAAAACGGATGGCGCTCCCCCATAGATTCCGTAGGCGTTAACGCCCGTATCTGCGAAACCGTAGTGATCGAACCGTATGCCTCATCAAGCCCAAAGCCGTTTCCTTTGAGTATCTCCTCATAACTTCTCGTATGCAGATCCGTAAACCCTTCGCTGAACTCTATCTCTTCGCCATCCACAGTAATGCTTCTGTAAGTCCTCTGCCCTGCGGCTTTGACCTCGTCAGGGATATACGCATAGTTTACGGACAAAAACCAGCGCACTTTTGCATTTTTAAGCTTAAGATAGCCCGCATTCGTATCAGGCGTTTTGAGGTGAACAATATTCTCTTCAACCTCTCCAAAAATCCAGCACAGCATATCAAAAAAATGCACTCCGATATTCGAAGCGATGCCGCCTGATTTTGCCTGATCGCCTTTCCATGATCTAAAATACCATTTGCCCCTGGAAGTCAAATAAGTCAAGTCAATATCATAGACTTTGTCCGGATCCGAAGCGAGTTCTTTGCTGACCTTCTCTTTGAGGGCGATAATGGAAGGGTGCAGTCTTAGCTGCAAGATGTTGTACACTTTGTGGCCCGTTTCTTTTTCGATGATTTTGAGCTGATCGATATTCCACGGATTGAGCACCAGCGGTTTTTCACAAATGGCATCCGCACCGCTCTTGAGTGCAAATCGTATATGAGAATCATGTAGGTAATTGGGGGAGCAGATAGAGATATAGTCTATTTTTTTTCCTGTCTTTCTGCGCCACTTATCCACAAACCTGTCAAATCTTTCAAATTCTGTAAAAAAATCCGCTTCAGGAAAATGACTGTCCATAATCCCTATCCCATCATAAGGGTCCAATGCCGCAACAAGAGTATTTCCAGTCTCTTTGATGGCTTTCATATGTCTAGGTGCGATATATCCGGCTGCCCCGATCAATGCAAAATTCTTTGAATCCAATATAGCCTCCCTTTCTCTCTTCTTCTTCTTATTCTGTATTCCTCCATATTATATCAAAAAATCTTTGCCTGCATTTTGCATACCATACACAAATTTATTTTTTATAGAATCCATTGTCCATCCTGTAAACTATCATTCATATTACATTTAAGCGATTATGTTATAATTTTTCAAATTAATTGAACGGGAAATACCTATGTATAAACTTTTATCACTTCTACTTGTTGCTTTTGTCGGCTTTTCTCACGCCAAAACAGTTGATGCCATCGCGTTGATCGTTGACGGGGAGGCTGTTACCACTGCTGAAATACGCGCGGTGCAGCAGCAGATGAATCTTTCCAAAGAAAAAGCCGTCGATCTGCTTATCCAGGACAGGCTGCAAAAAGCTGCGATGAAAAACATAGCGGTCTCTGACGATGAAGTCGACAGCAAAATAGCACAAATCGCCGCACAAAACAATATTTCTATCGAGCAAATGCAGCAGATCTTGCAAGAAAGAGGCACCCCGTGGACGCGCTACAGAAGCAGCATCCAAGAGGCAATGAAAAAAGAGAAATTTTTCAAAGAGCATATCCTTACCTCTATCCCGCAGCCCAGCGACGATGAATTGAAGATTTTCTACGGAAATCATAAAAACGAATTTACCGCGCCTTCGCAGATCAGCATGATCGAGTATTCAAGCGACTCCAAAGAAGCGATGGCGGACTTTTTGCGTACACAAAACGCCAAAGGCGTTCAAAGCCGCACTGTTACCAAAAACAGCAGCGAACTAAACCCTATGCTGCTCGGGATGCTTTCGCAGACGCAAAACGGCGCATTTACCCGTCCTTTTAATGCGGGAGACAAATATGTAGTCTTTAAAGTGCTTTCCAAAAAAGGCCAAACAGCTATGCCTTTTGAAAATGCCAAAAACGCAGTGATCGCAAAATGGAAAGAACAGCAGCAGGAAAAAGCGATCAAAGACTATTTTGAAAAAATGAAAACCAGTGCCGACGTGCAGATCATACGAAAATAAGGAAAAAAATGGGACTGAAATCTGATAAATGGATACGTGAAAAATCTCTCAAAGAAGAGATGATAACGCCCTTTTGCGAGGGACTTATAGGAGAAGGAGTAGTCAGCTACGGGCTGAGCAGCTACGGATACGATATCCGCGTCAGTGACGAATTCAAGATCTTTACCAATATCAATGCGCAAGTCGTTGACCCCAAAGACTTTCATCAAAACAACGTCGTTGATTTCAAAGGAGATGTCTGCATCGTGCCGCCCAACTCTTTTGCGCTGGCAAGAACGATAGAGTATTTTAAAATGCCTTCAGACACCTTGGCCATCTGTCTAGGCAAAAGCACCTATGCCCGATGCGGGATCATCGTCAATGTTACCCCTTTTGAACCAGGGTTTGAAGGGCACATCACTATAGAGATCTCCAACACCACGCCCCTTCCGGCAAAAATCTATGCCAACGAAGGTATCGCCCAAGTACTTTTCTTGCAAGGAGACGAACCGTGCGAAACAACCTACCGTGACAGAAAAGGAAAATACCAAAGCCAAACCGGTATTACCCTTCCGCGTATCCTCAAAAAAAACTAGGATATCCTTCAGGATAACGAATTGCCCCCCATTCCAAAGCACCCAAAGAGACCGACTTCAACTTCTTTGGCGCTAAAGACTTCTTTCTATCCATCTGCACAGCATATAAAGAGAAAAAATATGCTGCTTAAACATCCCCTGCTTGCCCTGCTTGAGCAAAAATTGCAATTTCTCCTCATGAAACAGCCCTTTTTTTTCTTGTACCCTTTCTATGCATTGCAATTCTCCGGTCTCCAAAAGCCACTCCATAAAAGGATAACTAAACCCTTTTTTCTTTCGCTCTATGATCGAAACAGGGATATAATCCCCGGCGATCTCTTTGATCCATGATTTTGGCATTTGATGCAAACGAAGCTGCGGATCGCAGGCAAAAACTGCCCCGACAACCTCTTTGTCCAAAAAAGGGCTTCTTGCTTCAATGCTGTGCGCCATGCTTATGCGATCAAGCTTACGCAGATAGACTTCGCCCAGCTGGATCTTGAGATCCACAAAACTGTACCAGTCTGCCGGCGATGTTCTTCCGCTTTTTTCAAACTCTTCTTGATAGCCGGCGAGCGCCTTTAGAGAGTCATTATCGCGTACATTCATGCGAAGCAGTCTGTTTTGCTGCAAATCAGTAAACACTTCTGCGGTAGAACGAAATAGGGTGCTCTCCTCAAAAATGCGCTTATACCACTCCCACTCTTTATTGTCCGAATAATGAGACTTAAAATAGTTGCGAAGCCAATTTTTATATTTAAGCGCTTTGGCCTGTTCGAGATCAAAGTACTCTTTGTAGGTTTTGTATCCCAAAAACAGCTCATCGCTCCCGTCTCCGGTAAGTACGACTTTCACTCCCTCTTTTTGTATCTCTTTCATCAAATGATACAGCGGCAGCATCGCAGGATCGCCCAGGGGCTCATCGAGTGCCTGGGTCACCTCATCGATGCTTTGCAAAAAATCTTCTTTGCCAAAACCGATCTCATGATGCACTGAGCCGATATGTGCCGCAACCTCCGCGGCATAAGGTCTTTCGTCATACTGCTCATACCCCTCGTAGCCGATGCTGAATGTATGGATCTTTTTGTGGCGGGAAGCCATTGCCGCGATCAAAGAAGAGTCCAGCCCTCCTGACAGCAGTGCGCCGCACTCAAGCTCTGCAGGCATACGCAAAGCCACAGACTCCAAAAGCTTTTGTTTGACTGTCTGAATCGCTGTTTTTTCATCATGTAAAATAATCGGGGATGCCAGAGGAAAAAAATATTTTTTTGTCTCAAGCGCAGCGGTTTTAGTATCAAAGCGCACCATGCTTCCCGCCTCAACCTGACTGCTCTCTTTATCAAATGTATGCGGAGCGATGGGCGACTGGTAAGAAAGATATTGAGGGACGATAGCCCTGTCAAACCGTAAAGGCTTTAATGAAAGTATCGCTTTAAGTTCACTGGCAAAAATCACACGCTCTTTATCATAAGCGTAATAAAGCGGTTTTTTGCCAAAAGGATCACGGAACAGCTTGACGCTCCCTTTTTCTATGATCGCAATGGCAAACATTCCCCGCAAATGCTCCACAAAAGCATCGCCCCACTTTTTATAAGCATGAAATGCTGCCTCTGTATCATTTTGGCATGCTGCGCCCAGCTCCTGTGCAAGCGCTTGATAGTTGTATATTTCACCGTTCATCAAAAAAAATGTACCGTCCTCTTCTATGGGCTGGACGGAAGGGGTGTGTATGCCGGTGATTGCCAGCCTATGAACACCTAAAAAAGCATGCTCGCTGCATATGCTTCTGCTCTCGTCTATGCCCCGATGCGAAAGACATTCAAATGCTTTTTGTGCCTTTAAATGATTATAGGTTCCTACAATACCAAAAATTGCACACACTTATAAGCTCCAATGATTTGCCGGGTATTTTATCGCATAGTCAAAAGAAAAATCATGACAGCTTGATTGCTGCAACTTTTTCATCATGATTTTCACTATTGTTGCTATTGTACATAATGTATAAAAAATTTCTCAGTGATTTAGTAAAACTCTTGCTCAAATGCATATCATTAACAGCGATGGTATTCACCTCTTTGGAAATGTTTCTGTTTTTGATGATATCCGAAAGTACATTGATACTGTTTTTATAGGATTCCGTGATCTTGCGGTATCGCATCTCCATTTCGTCTATCGCTGCTTTTTCGCCGCTTTTGGCTGCGTTGAAAGATAAGACCGTTTTGAGTATCTGATAACGGAGGTTTTTGTAAAACTGCTGCTCTTCTGCCGTCTGCGCGCCGGAAAGATACTCAAAATCATGCAGCATATCTTTGATGGACTTAGCCGCAGTGGCAAGATAGGTTACCGCTTTGATGATCTTTTGTATCTGTTCTTGATAGGCTTTATCCGTATTTTTTGCAGAAAGTATCATTGCAAAATCAAAGATTTCACCTCCAAGCAACCGAATATTCTCGTAAAGCTTGTCGTATCGTATATCAGGGCGATCCCTATAGCGTTCCAAAAGTTTTTCTGTCGCCATTTGTCCGCTCAGTGCTTTGGTCGGCGGCAAATCGATAGCCAAAAGAGCAAAATCTTCGATCTTGTGTGCTAGATACTCCACCTCTTTTTTAAGCGCAACGACCGCCACATCTGTTAATTCGACTGAAACGTTATGGATATAGCGCGTCACGTAGTGCTTCTTTTTTTTGAAAAAATACATCAACCCTTTTGTAAGCAATGGAATAAACGGATACCACAGCAAAACTCCCAAAAGATTAAAGAATGTATGAAACAGTGCGATTTGTACGACCGGATCTTTCGAAATACCGACAGCCTCAACAATCCACACAAGCGGCCACAGCAGCATAAGCGCAACTGCTCCTGTCAAGAGGTTGAAAAAGAGATGGGCTAGGGCCGTACGTTTTTTGTCCGGTGCTCCTCCGATGGAGCCAAGCATTATCGTTACCGTCGTTCCGATATTGGCACCTATCACAAACGCTGCTGCCATCTCGAAATTTACCATATGCGCAAACAGCATGCTTTGCATGATCACAACGGAAGCCGCACTTGACTGGATGATCGCAGTGAGCACGATACCTGCGAGCGAAAACAGATACACATTGAGATGGCCATACTGCGTGACGTCAAAAGATTTGGAAAAAACAGAAGCGCTCTCTTTCATTCCTTCCAGTCCCAAAAAGATCAGTCCAAACCCTACAATCGCACCGAAAATATTGCGCCATCGGTTTGACTCTTCGGCCATCACTCCCCCGATACCCCCGATACCGATCATGGCGTAAGCAAGCAGTTTTACATCAAGCTTAAAACCCACAAGCGCAATGATCCAGGAGGTAGTTGTGGATCCGATATTGGACCCAAAAATAATCGCAATGGCATTTTCCAAAGAGATCATTCCCGCGCCGATCAAAGAAAGCGCCATCAGCGATACGATCGAAGAACTTTGAAAAAGCGATGTAGCGCCGACCCCTAGCATCAAAGAACGCAAATGCGTCTGTGTGGCACGTTTTACCCAGACCCCAAAAGAGCGCCCGACACTCTCTTTGATACGGCTTTCGAGATAAAACATCCCGAAAAGCAAAAGCCCGACAGAAGCAAAGAGATGGATCCAAAGTGTATAATCAGGCATTACTTTTCTTTCTGAGTGCTTTCAAATTTCTCTTTTATGATCCGGCGGATATGCACATCAAGCTGAGGAAAGGGAATCTCGATGCGGTGTGCATACAGTGTCTTATAAAGCAGCACCAAAAAGGAATCCATTGTTCCGGAAGGTTTGACCGTATTATCCCCGTGCACCCACACCCAAAGTTCAAAATCGACACTGCTTGCGCTCATCGCTTTCATAACCACCTGCGGCTGTTTCTCTTTATCGTAACGGATATATTCTATGTCGCTTTTTTCCAATGCCTCCAAAATGACAGTCTTGACATTATCGATATCGCTGCCGTAAGCAACGCCAAAAGGTATATGCATGCGTCTTATGTCATCACTAAGCGTCCAATTGATCACCTGCTCTTGGATGAAAGTCTGATTGGGGACGATAACATCGATATTGTCATTGGTGCGGATAATGATCGAACGCATACGGATATCCGAAACCCGTCCGCGCAATGTATCGCTGATTTGTAAAAAATCGCCGATCTTGATACTTTTTTCAAAAAAAAGAATTATGCCTGAAATAAAGTTTGCAATGATATTTTGCAGACCAAATCCGATACCCACCGAAAGCGCTCCTGCAATCACCGTAAAAGAGCTCAAGTCAAGCCCGATCGTCTTGAGCATCACAAAAAATGAAACAATAACAATAAAATAAGAACCTATATTGCTTAGAATCACCTGACTTGAAAGTGAAAGATTTTTTACTTTTGAGCCGATCTTTTTGATATAGCGGCGATACAAAGAAGCCAGCAGCAGACCAAAGAGAAAGATAAACAGCGCCAAAAATAGATCCAAAGTACTGATTTGCTTTTTGTTTACGCTAAATAAAGGATAATGCAATTTCTCTAAAATATCTCTGCCAAGAAGCACAAACCCCTCTTTTGTTTGCTCGGCAAGAACTTTTGTGGTTCCTATTCTTTCAGAAATCAACTTATCCATCGCATCGAGCATATTTGCATAAGAACGCTGCTTGCCGGGTGTCATAGAAGCCATATAATTCTTGATTTCCTCTTTGACACTAAATATATTTTGATTTTTTTCTTTCAGGGCCGCAAAAAAACCGTTTAGACTTTTACGAATGGCCGCTTCTGCTATGACATCGATCTCTTCCGAAGTTTTTTTAATCTTTTTTTCTAATCGTTCAATCCCTTTTGCATCCCCAAGAAAACCGAATTTCTCTTTTTCGATCTCCAGCCCTTCGCGCTCAAGATACAAATCTTTAATCTTCTTACTTGCCTCTTCAGTGTTTTTTTTAATATCTTTCGTATCAAAAGCAATATGTTCGACTGCCTGCAAAAGTACTTTTAGATTTTTCTCTTTTGCCTCTTTGAGTTTATTTTGCCGCTCTTGCAGTTTTTCTTGGGATTTTACATAAAAAGCATACTGAAGCTGCACGACCGATGGCAATGTTTTGTTGCTCTCTGCGCTTTCATTTTCATCGCTGGCAAAAATCTGATTTTTAAGATAGGTTGTCTTCTCTTCTTTTTGTTTCAGTTCATTTTTAATACTTTTTCTCTCTGTAAAATTTTCTACATACCCATAAAAAGCCTGAAGATAATCCTGGGAATTCTTGATGTTGTCGTACACCAAAAGCGTGATAGAATTTTTTTCGCTTTTGCCGGTCAGCTCTATCAGTCTTGCCAAAAGAGATTTTTGAAGCTGAATGGTTGCGTTATCTTCATTTTTTACTTTTTCCAGAGCAGAAAGATACAAAGGATAAATTTTCGTACTATTCTCATCAAGAAGTTTTGTCTCAAGAGATGCAGCATATACGAAGAAAGAAGAGATGACTAAAAAAAAGAGTGATTTCACTAGTGGAATTCCTTGTCGAAAAATAGATTGATGAACGCTACCCGGTTCCGCTTTGCGAAACTAGGCACCAATCTTATCTCTGGCACTCCGTTTGCGAGGAGGAGTGTTTTTGGGGGCAATATTTTTTTGGATATAGTCCATGATCTTCCCTGCGATATCGATGCCTGTAGCCTTTTCTATCCCCTCCAATCCGGGTGAAGAGTTGATTTCCATGACCAAAGGACCGCGTTTGGAAGGAATCATATCAACGCCGCATACCCCCAGCCCCATCGCTTTGGCAGCGGCTATGGCCGTAGCTTTCTCTATTCTGGAGAGTTTATACAGCGTTGCGCTTCCTCCCTGGTGCAAGTTGGAGCGGAAATCCCCCTCGGCGCCCTGCCGCTTCATAGCGCCCACCACTTCGCCGTCGACAACAATCACTCGGATGTCAGCCCCTCCGGCCTCTTCGATAAATTCTTGCACTAAAAGATTGACATTCATTCCATTAAACGCATCCAATACTGATTTGGCGGCTTTTTTTGTCTCTGCAAGCACGACACCCACCCCTTGTGTTCCCTCAAGTATCTTCAGCACCAATGGTGTGCCTCCGATCAACTTAATGACATCATTGGCATTTGACCTATTGGAAGCAAAAACAGTTTTAGGCATATCTACACCGCGGTTGGAAAGTATCTGAAGACTTCGAAGCTTGTCTCTTGATCGTTTAATCGCAAGAGAACCCGAGATGCTAAACACATTCATCATTTCAAAATGGCGCACGATCGCAGTACCAAAAAAGGTACGGCTTGCCCCGATACGCGGAATGATCGCATCAGGCGCCTCCAGTTCCTCTCCATGATAGATGATTTTGAGTTCGTTTTTCATAATCTCCATCGTACATTCCATATAATCAATCACCCTTACATCCCATCCTTTTTTTTTGGCAGCTGCCACTAAACTTTGGGTTGAATAAAGCGATTCGTTTCTCGACAATATATAAATTTTCATTCATTTAATCCTTTTTGGAAGCTTGGTATTTAACAGATACGTCTACAAGATAACCTTTTGCAAGAAATTTACGTCCGATAAGCATAGGATACTTCATCTCTTTTCGATCAGCAAGCGATACTGAAGTCAAATAGGTTTTTCCGCCTAATGCAACATGGGTTTTAACAAAAACCCTTTCTTGCACTTTCCCGTTAGAGCTTTTGACTCTTTTGATCCTAAATATGGGCAGTCTAATCTCTTTTTCGCTGTAATCAGGATGAAAATTATCAAGCAATTTAAAATGAACTGTCTCATTTTCCTGATCTATTCTGATTTCATTGCAGTGAATCGAACAGGAATCTGCTCCCGTGTCTATCTTTGCATCAATATCAAAAAAACCAAAATCAGGCAATGAAGCATGTTCAATATTGCCTACAATAACCATCTCCATCCATAAAATCCTTCTCTGTAAAATATACTATTATTGTACACAATTATCCACAAAATTAGATAACAAATCCTAACGGCAACGTAGAACAGCTTAATGCGAATCTAACAAAAATAAAAAAGGCTTATACATTTGTTTGTTTTTGTCTATTTTGTTTCAATATATATAGACTCAAGAAGCCTCAGCATTTTCGCAACCGCTTCCGCCCGAACCGTCTCTTTGGTTGTGTGATAGCCGGTTGTGGGCAACTGCAAAGTAGTTCCTTGAATTTTTCCCCCGCTGGCAAGAGCCACTCTTCCCATTTCCGTACTTCCCAGCGAATAGAGTTTTCCGCCTTCTTTAAGAAGTTTTTTGTTTTGTTCTTCAAGATAGTGATCTTTAAAACTGTAAGCGATCTCCAGCTGCATACAGCATTCTTCGATCTCTTTGGTGAGCGGGGAAACAAAGGAAGCATTTGCGTCACGTGTGCGAAGGACAATGTCTTGCCTGTCGGCATCTTCCCTGGTGGGATAGGGGCTGGTATCAAGCACCAGCAATCTCTCTGTAGAGATATCAAAGCGGCGAAACCACTCCAGTAAAAAACGCCAGCTCTTCCCTGACTCTTCCTGCGCTGTAAAAAAAGCTGTGCCCTGATATCCTGCACGATAAAGATAGATAATCATCGCGGCGCTAATCACATTGTCCAGCTGGGATGAAATCAATCCTTTATTGTAAGCCAAGCCGTCAACATAAGCCACAGGAGTGCCCGGCAAAAGATACTCAAGTCCTTTTACTTCAAAAATAAGATTGTTGCGGCGTTCACAAATATACGCATTCTCAATCGTTCCAATCCCCATATAACTGCCGGACCAAGGCTCATACGCCTGTACCGACTGATTTGCAAACCGTTCAAGAATCGCCATATAGGTCTGCTCAGAGACTGAATCTCCTGTAAGGTCGGCACGGTTTTGTGTCATAAACGCCGCATACTGAAATTCATTGGGGCCGGTGCAAATCAAACCGTGCCGATCTATATGCGCGCAGAGCATACCGCATTCAGGATCACTCCCCTGCGCGACCAAAAGCCCCTCGTAAAGTGTTGTTTTTATCCCGAGCTCGTCGAGTTCGCGCTTAAGACAAAGAAAAAAAGAGTGTTCCGCCCCTACTACAGACGGCTTTCGCACAAGATACTTTAAAATGTCAAGAAAACCTTTAAAAGGCGTGAAAGTTCTATGCATACAATTCCTTTTTAGCACCTCACAGTCAAACAAGAACTTTTCCTTGCAATGATGTATTTTTTGTGCTTTTTGCCTACTAAAATGAGAAAGGATTATACTTTTTTTTCAATTAAAGTCGAAGCGCCTCTCTTTTCGCGAAGCTCTTTTGCCCAATCGGACACAATATGAAAAAATTTTACCATTTTTACTTACTTTGTGTTACAATGCGAAGGAATTCCTGCCATAAGATACAAGGGAGAGCGGTATCGGACTTCGTTTGATACCAAAAAGAAATTAGTAAAGTAAGTATAGATGAAAAATTTAATTATAGTAGAATCGCCTGCCAAAGCTCGTACCATTACCAACTTTTTAGACAAAGAGTACAAGGTTATCGCCTCAAAAGGACATATACGCGATTTACCCAAGACTACTTTTGGTATCGAAATCGATGAAAAAACAGGCGATCTTATACCCAAATATGCCATCCCCAGAGATGCGAATGCTACAGTAAAAGAGTTAAAAAAATTGGCCAAAGAAGCCCAAACGGTTTTTATCGCAACCGATGAGGATCGTGAAGGGGAAGCCATCGGATACCATATTGCCGAAGCTATAGGAAAAGATCCTCAAACGCTTCCTCGTATCGTTTTCCATGAAATTACCAAAAATGCCATCATACATGCGCTACAAACACCCCGTAAAGTTAATATGGATAGTGTGGACGCACAGCAAACCAGAAGGCTGCTCGATCGCATCGTAGGATACAAACTCTCCCCCCTGCTTGCAAGCAAGATACAAAAAGGGTTAAGTGCGGGAAGAGTGCAAAGCTCCACTCTTAAATTGGTCGTTGACAGAGAAAGAGAGATTAAGGCATTTCAGCCTGAAGAGTACTGGACAATTGATGCAAAATTTCAAAAAGAAATCGATGCTTCGATCTATGAATACAATGGTCTGAAAATAGAAAAACTGACAATCAAAAACGAAACAGACGCCAAAGAGATCGTTTCTGCAGCCCAAAATGAATCCTTTTATGTTCTGGCGATAGAAAAAACAAAAAGAAGTACCAAGACGCCTCCTCCGTTTATGACTTCTACGTTGCAGCAGACCGCTTCAACCCAGCTTGGATTTTCTCCCAAAAAAACAATGATGGTGGCACAAAAACTCTACGAAGGGGTCAAGACAGACAAAGGAGTTATGGGGGTCATTACCTATATGAGGACAGACAGCCTTAATCTGGCCAAAGAGGCGGTAGACGACGCCAGAAAGCATATCCAAGCAGTCTACGGAGATGCCTATTTGCCCGGCAAAGATAAAAATTATGTCACCAAGTCAAAAGGAGCGCAGGAGGCGCACGAAGCAATCCGCCCTACCATGGTTGAATTTGACCCTCAAACCGCAGCAAACTTTTTGGCGCCCGATGAATTGAAGCTCTATCGTCTCATCTATAATCGTTTTCTCGCTTGCCAGATGACAGAAGCACAACTTGAATCACAAAGTATTCTTTTTAAAGGAGACACATGCATCTTCAAGGCAAGCGGAAAAAAACTGCTCTTTGATGGTTTTTACAGGGTTGCGGGGTATACAGAAAAAGACAAACTGCTTCCGGAGCTGAAACAAGGAGAAAATGTTACCCTTGATGAGATCAAAACAGAACAACATTTCACAGAACCTCCTGCACGCTACAATGAAGCAAGCCTTATCAAAAAACTCGAATCCTTAGGAATTGGCCGTCCAAGCACCTATGCTCCTACGGTAACGATCCTGCAAACCAGAAAATACATAGAAATAGAACAAAAACGCATTCACCCTACCGAAATAGCCTTTACGGTTACGGAGATGTTGGAAAACCATTTTCCGGAAATCGTAGATAGCCATTTTACTGCCGATATGGAAGAGGTGCTTGATGAGATTGCCGAAGGCAAAAAAGACTGGCAAAGCACTCTCAAAGCGTTTTATACACCCTTTTTGCATAAAATTGAAGAGGGGAAAAAGCAGATCAAAAGCCTCAAAGTTGCTGTTCCTACCGGAGAAATGTGTCCGATGTGCCATTCGGAACTTCTTTTGCGTAAAGGGCGTTATGGCGAATTTATTGCCTGCAGTAATTTCCCAAAATGCAAATATACCAAAAATATCGACGGCACCGAACCGGAGCAACCTAAAACAACAGATGTAGCCTGTGATAAATGCGGTGCGCCTATGATCATAAAAGATTCAAAAAAGGGAAAATTTCTTGCTTGTTCGGCCTATCCAAAATGTAAAAACGCCAAACCCCTTACGCCGCCCAAAGAACTCACCATACCCTGTCCCGAATGCGGAGCCAAACTGCAAGAAAGAGAAGGAAGAAGAGGAAAATTCTTTGGCTGCACCAATTATCCTCAATGCAAATTTATTGCCAATTTTGAACCGGTTGACAAGCACTGTTCTGAGTGCGGCTATTTGATGGGAATCAAAATGCTAAGAGGCAAAGAAGTTTACGAATGCTTTAAATGCAAGCATAAAGAAGAGGTAAAATAAGTGAAAAAAATATTTTTATGCGCCATCAACAATATACTAAGCGGTACTTGCCAGGAGGATTGTAAATTTTGTACGCAAAGTGTAAGATACCATGCTGATATATCTCGTTATAACTATAAGCCGATCGAGCAAATTGTACAAGAAGCAAGCCAAGCCAAAAAAAGGGGGGCGCTAGGATACTGTTTGGTTACGGCAGGAAAAGGATTGGATGATAAAAAAGTAGATTTTGTTGCGCGCGCCGCAAAAGCAATAAAATCAGAAATAAAAGGCTTAAATCTTATCGCATGCAACGGCACCGCAACAACAGCCCAGCTTCAGTACCTTAAAGACCATGGCATTGACAGTTATAACCATAATCTTGAGACTTCAAAACGCTACTATCCGTATGTTTGCCAAACCCATGACTGGGAAGAGCGCTATCAAACATGTGCAAATGTCAAATCTGTGGGTTTGGCGCTGTGCAGCGGAGGTATTTTTGGGATGGGCGAACATGAAGAAGACAGGGAAAATCTATTGAAAGCTATTGTTTCGCTTGACCCGGAATCTACGCCCCTCAACTTCTTCCATCCCAATCCCGCACTTCCTATCAAAACCCGCAATATTGAGCTGGAAGAAGCACTTCACATCATCTCAAAGGCACGCACTATGCTAGGGGAAGAAAAACTGCTCATGGCAGCGGGGGGAAGAGAACTTCTTTTTACCGGAAAAGAGGATCAGATGTTTGAAGCAGGCGTCAATGCTATTGTCATTGGAAATTATCTTACCACAAGCGGTGTGGCTCCCGCTAAAGATATAAAGATGCTAGAAAGCTTCGGGTATGAGGTTGCTACTAACTGTGATGCATCCTAGTCGGCTAAACAGAGTAATTCATTTTCTCAAAATACACAAAATTCATAGTGCTCAGCATTTGATTGCACGAAAAGAAACTATTAAATATAATCTCGGTCTTTCCGGTTCTTGCTGAGCTCATTTGCTACAAAAAACCATTTTACCTTTCTTCATCCATCTCTTGTATGGCGTCTTGATAATCTTTGTCAGCATTTTGTTTTGCTTCAAGCTGTTCTTTGGAAACATTGATATCTTGTATCTGTACTGCGGCGCTCTTCTCTTTTTTCACGCCCTCCTGTACTTTGCCGTCCATCTCCTGTACGGCCTCTTGATAATCCTTGTCGGTGTTTTGTTTAACACCAAGTTGCGCTTTGGAAAGATTGATATCTTGTAGCTGTGCTGCTACAGTTTTCTCTTTTTCCGCCTCGCCCTGCTCCTTTTTTAACCCTAAAAGCTCATCCTCTTCCTTCTTCAGATTTGAGATTTCTTGCTCTCTTGCTGCCTGTTCTTCTTTAAGCCGAAGAACTCTTTTTGCTTCTGTACGTAACTTCTCTGCGTCTTGGGTTTCTTTTTCTGAAGGACTTATTCGTTCAGCAGGGGCTTGTGTGTTTTGTGCCGTCCCGATAGCGGATCTGTTTTCTTCTGTACCGGGTTCAACAAAAATGTCATCCTCTTGCTTGCTCTCTTCTAAAGCTTCTTTTTTTTGCGCTAAAAGCTTTAGCTCATCAAGAAAAACAGACTGGGCATGATCAATCTTTTGAAGATTCTCTTTCAAATCAAAGGGGTTGTTCTGTGCATTTGCTACGGTTACTGCAAGCATTATAAGTACGGATAGATATCGTTTCATTCATATTCCTTTGGCTCTAGCTGTTTTAATTCAAAGTACTCTTTTTGAAGCTTTTGGTTTTCAGACTTCAGATTTTTCTCTTCAATAATCAATCCTTGCTTCTTTTCCTTGAGACTGTTTAAAACAGTAAGAGAATTTTCACCATAAATTAATATACCCAAATACACACCAAAAAGCAAAATGCCAACCATAGTTATCAAAAGTGTCTTGACTGACAATCCGGCTAACTCTTCAACCTTTTGTGTATCTGTCATTTTCTTTCTTTACTTATCGCACAAACAAAGATGCGCCCAAATATTCAAACTGCCCCAGCTCTGTTTCTATTTCTAAGAGTCTATTGTATTTTGCAATTCTGTCGCTTCTTGCGGTTGAACCCGTCTTGATCTCTCCCGTATTAAGTGCAACAGCAAAATCAGCAATAAACGCATCCTCGCTTTCGCCTGAACGATGAGACATGATACATCTGTATCCGCTTCTTTGCGCAAGACGAACTGTCTGCATTGTTTCAGAAACCGTACCGATTTGATTTGGTTTAATTAAAATGGCATTGCCGATCCCTTTTTCTATCCCTTCTGCCAAAATAGATACATTGGTTACAAAAAGATCATCGCCCACCAGCTGCACTTTGTCTCCAAGTTTTTCTGTAAGCTCTTTCCATCCATCCCAATCATCTTCGCTAAGGCCGTCTTCTATGGATACAATAGGATATTTTTCACACATATCTGCATAGTAGGAGATAAGCTCCGAGCTGGTTAATTCCCTATTTTCCGACTTAAGCACATACTTGCCTTGTTCATTGATCAACTCGCTTGCAGCTACATCCAGCGCAATTGCAATCTGCTCCCCTGCTTTATAGCCTGCTTTTTCAATTGCCTGCATTATCACCTGTATCGGTTCTTCGTTACTTTTGAGGTTCGGTGCAAATCCGCCTTCATCGCCCACCGCAGTGCTCTCGCCCATTTCATCAATGATTTTTTTAAGATGATGATAAACCTCGGCTGCTGCTCTAAGACCTTCTGAAAATCTATCAAATCCTATAGGCATAATCATATATTCTTGAAAATCTACAGAGTTGTTTGCGTGCTCTCCCCCGTTAATAATGTTGAGCATAGGTACAGGCATAGTCACTGCATTGGCGCCCCCAAGATATCTATAAAGCGGAACATCCAAAGAGAGCGCAGCCGCTCTGGCAACAGCCATTGAGACGCCTAAAACCGCATTGGCGCCTAAATTTGCATAATTTTCCGTGCCGTCAATTTCTTTCATTACAAGATCAATTTCTGCTTGATTAAATGGGCTAAGCCCGACAAGCGCGTCAGAAATAGCGCCATTGACATTTTCGCACGCCTTAAGAACACCCTTTCCCATATATCTGTTTCCGCTATCACGAAGCTCAAGCGCTTCACGTTTTCCTGTGCTTGCGCCGCTTGGAACAATCGCACTGGCAACAGAACCATCGCTCAGACTTACTTTGGCACGGACAGTAGGATTGCCTCTGCTGTCCATCACTTCATCAGCTACGATTTCATCAATATAGATCATTTTTTTCCTTTAGGTTTGTTATGGGTATAATTTTATCCTATTTTTCCTAAGGAAAGCGCCAGAAAAACTATATGTCCGTCCCTGCCATTAAACCATTTGATGGCTCTTTTAATCCTCTTCTGTGATCTCATCTTGCTCCATGCTAAATGTGCTGCCGCTTACCCCCAAAGCCTCTTTAACTTTTGCTTCAATCTGGGTGCGCAATTGTGGATTTTCCTTGATGGTCAGTTTTGCGTTTTCTTTTCCCTGGCCCAATTTTTCTGCACCAAAGCTAAACCAAGCGCCCGATTTATCAATAATATCAAGCTTTACGCCATAATCGATCAACTCTCCTGTTTGAGAAATTCCCTCTCCAAACATAATATCAAACTCTGCTTGTCTAAACGGAGGAGCTACCTTATTTTTAACGACTTTAGCTTTAACGCGGTTGCCTATCTGTGACTCCCCTTGTTTAAGCGTTGCTATACGACGCACATCTATTCTTACCGAACAGTAGAACTTTAATGCATTTCCGCCTGTCGTTGTTTCAGGAGATCCGTACCCCATTGTACCGATTTTCATACGAATTTGATTAATGAAAATGACCGTGGTATTTGTTTTGTGCAAGATTGCTGTAAGTTTACGAAGCGCCTGAGACATGAGTCGTGCCTGAAGCCCTACATGTGTATCTCCCATATCCCCTTCTATCTCGCTTTTTGGTGTCAATGCAGCCACAGAATCCACCACGATAAGTCCTACCGCGCCGCTTCTTGCCAATGTTTCAAGTACGTCAAGCGCCTGCTCTCCGAAGTCGGGCTGAGACACCAGCAGGTTGTCCGTATCTACCCCTAAATTTTTAGCATACACAACATCCAATGCATGTTCTGCATCAATAAACGCACAAATCATTCCTTGTGCTTGCGCAGATGCGATTGTCTGCAAAGAAAGCGTTGTTTTGCCCGATGATTCAGGACCGTATATTTCTATAATTCTTCCCTGAGGAATGCCTCCGATCCCCAATGCCATATCAAGCCCAATAGATCCGGTCGAGATGGTTTCAATGGGCTCAAACTCTTTGTCTCCCAATCTCATCAGCGTCCCTTTTCCAAAGGTCTTGTCTATCTGCTTGATTGCCATATCCAGTGCTTTTTGTTTGTTTGCATCCATTGCCATTGTCATATCCTTATCCGTAATTATGAAATTCTAACACCATTTTAATAGGTTACACATAGAAGATATTAAAATATGTCAAATTGACATATTTTAAAAAAAGTTGATCCAAATCCAAACCATGATAAAATACAATTACGCCATAACAAAGTGAGTACACCGATGATACATACCATACAACTAGCACACTCTCCTGATGCAGACGATATCTTTATGTATTATGCTATTAAATTTGGCTGGGTAAATACCAAAGATTACATGTTTGAAAATATCGCACTAGACATAGAAACACTCAATACAGAAGCACTCAAAGGGACTTATGATGTTTCTGCCATTAGTTTTGGAATGTATCCGCTCATCAAAGACGAATACGCCTTGTTGCGTACGGCAGTCAGTTTTGGTGAAGGATACGGTCCCAAACTTATCCGCCTTAAAAACAAAAGACTTAAACACAACTTCAAAGTAGCGCTTTCGGGCAAATATACTACCAATGCCATGCTTTTTAGAATCTATTATCCTCAAGCGCGTCCCGTCTATATGGACTTTTTGGAAATAGAAGAAGCCGTAGTAAGCGGAAAAGTTGATGCAGGAGTTTTAATCCATGAGTCAATCTTGAATTTTGATGAGAGTTTGGAGGTTGAAAAAGAGATGTGGGATATCTGGGAAGAGCTCGCGGGCAAAGGCTTGCCTCTTCCTTTGGGCGGCATGGCTCTAAGGAGAAGTCTTCCTCTCAATCGCGCCATTGATATCGAAGACATTCTTATATCGGGTGTCAAAGTAGCCAATGAAAGAAAAAAAGAGCTTTGCGCCAAACTGGTTTCAGATAACCTTGTTCGCATCGGCAACACTATGCTCGAAAAATATCTTGACATGTATGCTTCGGAGGAGTCAATAGAGCTTTCCAAGCTGCAGATAAAAGCCTTGGACAAACTCTATCAAATCGGTTTTGAGCACAGACTGTGGGAGCTTCCTCTTCAGACAGAAGATTATCTAATCCCCAAAACGTATAAAGCTTTACGAAATAGCTAAAAGAGAGTTGCATGATGACCGGAAACTCTCAATATGTACCGTTTACTGCTCAAAAAGGAAGGAAATTTCTTGTTTTTTAAAACCATAGATTTTTCTAAGTATTCCAGCATCAAAATAGGACAGCCTGCCAAAGTTCTCATGATAGAAGAAGATGATCAAATCCCTCAAGACAGATATCTCATAGGAGGGGCAAACAACCTTCTTCTTTCCCCCAATCCCCCACGGCTGATGATGCTAAGTAAAGATTTTTCCGCTATTAGCCAAAAAGATGATATGCTCACCATCGGCGCAGCTATACCCACCGGGCGTATGGTTTCTTATGCGAAAAAACACAATATTTCCGGATTTGAATTCTGCTCAAAGCTTCCAGGAACTCTTGGAGGAATGCTGGCGATGAATGCAGGAGTTAAAGAATATGAAATCTTTAATATTTTGCATTCTGTTGAAATAAACGGCAAATGGATTCTAGCAGAAGAAATTGAATATGGGTATCGATTTGCAAAACTTGGAGGGATAGCTACGCGCGCGCGCTTTAAGATTCAAAAGGGCTTTGATCAAGAACTATTGAAAAATCTTCTAAATTTGCGTTCAAATCAGCCTTCTCTTCCAAGTGCAGGCTCAATCTTTAAAAATCCAAAAGACGACTATGCCGGCAGGCTTATAGAAGCAACCGGCCTTAAAGGAGCAAAAAAGGGAGATATGCAATGGAGCGAAATGCATGCAAACTTTTTAGTTAACCTAGGAAAAGGCAGCTTCCGCGATGCCTTATATTTGATAAATCTAGCCAAAGAAAAAGTACACAATACGTTTGGCGTCGACCTGCAAGAAGAGATTAAAATTCTCTAGTTTTTACCTTGCAGATTCAAAATCGCCCGTTTCTTCATTTTCGTCTGCACATCGCACACATCGAATATAGTTTGACTGGGTCGCTGATCTTGCATATTGGTATGCATCCGCAGGAAAAACCACATAATATCTATACCCTTCTGTTGGGGTTGACGTCCAGAAGTCATTATCTCTAGAATTACTAAAAACCTGTCCTTCTTTTGCATGAACATGTATCAATTCATCAGCGGTAGGCAATCTCCAATCCGAGTATCCGCCATACTCTAAGGCGCGGCAGTAGTTGACTGCATGACCCCATTTTCCGGCCTTTCCGATAGAACCCTCATTTTTAAATGCGCCATCCTCTGCATCCGTATAGTGTTGATCCTGCCACATCAGCCGTGTATCTTCCTCCATATAGACCCTGTCGGTCTTGCAAGATGCTTCCCCTATTTGAGCCGTTTGTGGCAAGGCAGGCGAAATATCTCCCCCTCCCATCAATAATGACACCATCACTCCCATCCATCCGCCCACAACACTTTTTTTCATTTTTATCCCCTAAAGTACATTATTATAGTTTATGATAATACAGGTTTTATCAAATTAAGCTAAAACCGCTTCTTTCTGTTTGTGCTTGACTATCCATGAATTTCGACAAGAACCCCTCTTTCTACAGCATGCCACAGAATATCTATCGCTCTGTTGCTTAGAGCCATACACCCCTCAGTCCAGTCATGTACCAGAGTATAACTATCTCCACGTCCGTCCGCATTCCATTTTGGCTGGCCATGAATTGTTATATAGCCCCCGGGATTTACGCCTTGTGCTTTGGCTGTTGCACTGTCTTGTTTGTTTGGATAGGAGATCATGAACGATCTGTAAAGTCTTGGATCACACTTTTTTCTTGTAACCGTATAATTTCCTTCGGGTGTTCGAAAATCCCCCAGTTTTACTTTGTGCCCTTTGTCTCCATTCTTGCCTAAAGAAATACGAAATTCATATACTGCTTTGCCATTTTTATACGCATATAATTTTCTCTTTGATTTATACACAACAATTTTATCTATCTTTTTTTCTTTTATGATTTCCGAACCTAACGCCAATGACTTAAGACACTCTTTAGTTTCATAAGGCGTCTTGTCTGCTTTTCCGTAAACCACTGGTTTTTTAACGCACCCGCTCATCAGCAATACAAACAGCACACCCGCAACTCCCAAAAAAAATTTCATTTTTTAAACTCTTTAATCTGATATTTTCGCATAGTCAAAAATTTTAGTGTCCAAATATTTCTCTCTTTAACGGCAACAAAAACATTATTTTTATCAGCCCCAGTCTTGATTATGGCGTTCTGCTTTGTGTTTCTCTTTTTTGTAAGAGATTCCATTTTTTAATTTTTGCAGCCGATTAAGCTGGGTCATATGCGCCTCTCTCATCTCGTTAAGCTGTACATCATTAAATTCTTTTGATATACAGATTTGCTCATAAACTTTTTGTATATATATTTTAAGCTGGCGATGATATTCAGAATCGAGCTGCACCTCTGTTTTTTCATCCAGTTTTTTTTTCAGCTGATCCAATTTGGCAATCATACTCTGCGCATCCATATGAACGTCTCGAAACATCCGAAAAAGATTTTTAGCAATTTTTTCAAGTTCGGCAATATACTTTTGTCGATGATATTTATCAATTTGTTTTTGCGTATATCTCATACCCAATCCTCTAAAAGAGTGCTTTTATGGTGTATTCTAGCATGTTTTTTGCAATAAAGTATTTTTTAAAAGAGTAAAGAAAAGATAAACGCTCTTGGCAAGAGCGTTTATCTGGAAGAGGAGTTATTTTGAAGCAGCTTCTTTTGCAGCAGTAAGTGCTTCTTCATAGTTAGGTTCGGAAGTAATTTCCGGTACAAGTTGCTTATAAGCCACATTGCCGTCTTTTCCGACAACAAAGATCGCTCTGGCTGTTATGCCCGCCAAAGGACCATCGGCCAACAGCACACCGTAAGCATTTGCAAAATCTTTATTTCTAAAATCTGAACATACCTTAATATTATCGATTCCGGCTGCGCCGCACCATCTCGCTGCTGCAAATGGCAGATCCATAGACACAGTAACAACTTCTACACCTTCTAGGCTCGCCGCTTCCTGGTTAAATCTTCTTGTTTCAGCGTCACACACACCTGTATCAAGTGACGGTACTGCTATAACCATTTGTACTTTTCCTTCGCCGCCGACTGTCTCGTTTTGGAGCATTGGATTACAGTTTACCACTGTTACCGTTGGCGCTTTATCGCCCACATTGATTTGCGTTCCTGCCAAGTTGCATACGATATCGTTTTTGAATGTTACTGTTGCCATCTCTTTTCCTTTTTTAATTGTTTTGTGAAAGCATTATGACCTAAATAGGATAAAATAACTCTTAATTAAATTATTTCTTTATATCCTTTTTCAATTTTATCTCTTTTTTGCTTTGTTTCAGCACCCGAACAAATGCCGCATCAGCGTCATTTTTATAATCGCTTTGTACCTTATAGTAACACGTAAAACCTTTTTTTATTTCTAGACGCACATATCCGTCAAAATCACTCCCCGTACTTTTAACCACGGGATTATTGCAGTCGCCCACATGATATTTTGTCAACTCTACCCGATATTCGCATTCAGGAGTATCTTTCATGCCCAGCGCTTCTTCAATTGCTGTTTTATCGTTTTGGCTATAAACTGCATAATGAAGACACGGAAGAACCAAAGAGTCATTGTTTTCACAAAAAGAAGAATAAACAGGATACTTTTCTTTGCACCCAAGAAGAATCATCACCAAGGCCGCATAAAAAAAATATCGTTTGCGCTGCATCGTCTAGCCCACAATTCCTTTTACCCAGGCTTCCATTGTAGTGTTAGCTTCCGGATTTGGCGCTTCCAAAAAGCTTATGACGAAAGCATTATCCACTTCAGCCACCCCGATACTTCTTGGTCTGACAGCCAAAACTTCAGCTTTTGACAACACTTTGCCAAAACAACAAATAATATTTTTTGCCGCTTTTATCTCATCGGCAATTTGCCCCGCTTCTAAACTTTTGGTATGCGCGTAGTGATCAAATTCGCCTATATACGTTGCTACCGGATGGGCTTCTATCTGTTCTTTTAGATAAGCTAAAATCTCGTCTATAGTCTTATGGCGCGTTTCGTTTTTGTTCACCTCCAAGGTGAACACCGGATATTTTTCCATAACAGTTATTTGTTTCATTGACTCTTCTCTTTAGTTTTTATAAAATTTTACTATTATTATGCTTATAATAATTATAATCTATGAAAATAGTATGAACTCGAAAAATCAATTTCGAATCTATGCTTTTAACAGACTTTATTTTTACATACCTGGGAGTCTTGGGATATTTCCAAGCTTTGAATTTTTACAATACCATCCCCATCCTTTTTTCATCCAATGCCCAATCCACGGCAACGGTATCATTTTGCCGCCTCTGTCATCCCTGTAAACAAAAGCCGCGCCGCTGCCTGTATCCATAACACACAAAATATTAAGATGCTCCATGTAGCTTAGTTTTGAATCGATATTTTGGATACGCTGAAAAATATTATAGGCTGTATTTCTTGCCATTACCTCGGCCACATGTCCCTGCTTTGCTCTCCATTCGGGCCCCATCAGTGAAGCCGAATCCCCAATGGCATAAATACCTTCCAAGCCTTCGACTTCATTATATTCATTTGTAACGACAAATCCGGTATCGCTAAGAGGCAGTCCGGAAGAAGTCAGTACATTGTGGCCTGTGCCTGCGGAAATAAACATGGTCAAATCAGAATCCAGTTTCGTTTCATCTTCGAAATAAATACCGTCATTCTCAAAGCGTGCAATCTTTGAGCCTATTTTTGTTTGGATATTGTACATTTTAAACATCTTGTCCATCATATACAGCGCTTTTTCGCCCATCTTCGCACCAGGTTTTTCCATAGGAGCAAAAAAGGTAAGAGCAAAACGCTCTCTCAATCCTTTTTTCTTAAGCAAGGTATCTATGTTAAAAAGTACCTCAAATGCAGGGCCTCCGCGTACGGCAGAAGTATCTTTCGGGTTGCCGCCAAAGCCTATGGCAATCTTTCCTTCCCCTTTGGCTATTAAGGCGTTTAGGCGCTCATGAAGCATGGTGGCTTCTTCAGGCTTTCCGCAAATAGAAAGCGTATGCTCCATACCCGGATGCTGTATTTTATCTTGACCCAATGCAACGACGATATAGTCATATCCTTCCAAAATACGCCCGCTTTGAAGCGTTACTTTTTTTTCTTCCGCCTCAAACTGTGTGACAGGATCTACGATCAGCATAAACCCGTGCTTCATTGCTAATTTATCTAAAGGAATACTCACGTCCTCTTTTGTTGCGCCTCCGGTAGGAATCCAAATTGATGTAGGGTAAATATAAAAATAGTCCCGGTCACTCACCAATGTTACGTCCAGTTCGTTTTTGCGCAAATAGATTGCTGCTTCAATACCTGCAAATCCGCCGCCCAATACCAATACTTTTGCCATATTTTCTCCTTTTATTTTTTAATTAAATCCGCACGAGGGTAAACAAAAACCGTATCCCTTTCGACGATAATATTTTCTTTATCATCCACGGCATATGCTTTTATCTTGACGGGAATCGGAACATCTTTTCTCATATCATTTGCAAGCATATGAGATGTCTTCAGGACCACGACTTTTTTCCTTTTTTGGCCGGCAGCCAATTCAAAAGGTTCTTTTGGTCTTTCGATCTCTATTTTGTCATTCCCTACGATTTCAAATGTATAGGTATGCTTTTTGCTGTCAGTGTTGGCAAACAAGAAAAGATAATCATTCTCTACCACGCCATGATCAAGTATTTTATAAAGCCTTGTTGTTTTATTGACATTTAAAAGCATATGCTCTTTTTTGCTTCCCATTGCAAAAAGCGCCACAAGAACCAGAGCAAGCACTACAAAATAAGCGATGACTTTTGGTCTCAAATAGTTGGTTTTGCCTTCATGCCTAAGCGTCTCTTTTTCGCTGGACCACTGCACCAAACTCGGTTTGCCCAGCGCCCCCATTACCTGAGTACAGGCATCCACGCACTCAAGACAGTTGATACATTCAAGCTGCAGCCCTTTGCGGATATCAATGTGCGTAGGGCATACCGTTACACAGCTTTCACAGGTCGTACACTCTGCACTCGGCATGACAGCCTGGAGCTCTTTTTGTTTTGTAAACAGTTTTTGACGGCCTTGCCCGTGCCCTTGGTAGATTTCTCCCCCGCGGACAGGATCATATACAGCCATCACCGTATCATCATCATAAAGTACCGACTGCACTCGGCTATAGGGACAAACATAGACACAAAAGTCTTCTTTGATAAACACAACATCCACGATCAAGAAACCGGCAATACTAAGCAAAAAGCCTATAAGCATCATATGCTCATCCGGATTTTGTATATACTGAAAAAAGTCTTCAGGCGGCACAAAATACCATAGAAAATTAGCCGCCGCAATAAACGCCAACACAGACCAAAGCAAAATTGCGATCACTTTTTTTACTTTATTCTCCGCCTTGCTCATATCAGGCTCTTGCTGCTTATTTTTGATACGTTTTCTAAGCCCTAAAAGCTTTGTTTCGATGCCGTCTCTATAAATAACCCTAAAAATTGTTTGGGGGCATGCCCAGCCGCACCATGCTCTTCCGCCTACTGCCGTGACAGCAAATATCCCCAAAAATAAAAGCATAAGCAAAAATGGCATCAAATAAAGCTCTTGCATATCAAATGCCACTCCTGCCAAATGCAATTTTTTCTGATCAAAACTCAGCAAAAAAAGATGATTGCCTCCGATTGTGATCCAAGGAATCAAGATCGCAACAATCGTCGCTGCCGCATACACCCAATACCGCTTAATTCTATACGGCACCCATCCCTTAAGATATTCTTTTACTTTATTTTTCTTTGCTTCTTGCGTCTTCTCTATTGATGTTTCCATTTCCTGCACCCTCTTTCTTTAATTTTTTTCTCGTACTTTTTCAAATGGACACAGCAGCAAACTATCAACCTCCGCCAAACCTTCTTTGGATCGATCAATTTCAATCCAGGAGTTTCTAATAAGTTCCCTGATGCCCCGTGATTCGATATAATCCTTTAAGGAACTTCTGCTCACATCCAATTCTCTTGCAATAGCACTCACACTCAATCCTTCTTTTAGGAAGGTGATTATCTGCACTTGCGATTTGTCAAACTTAGATGATGACTTGCTCCCTTTTGGGCGTCCAATTTGTCCTGTTTTTGCCTTTCGTGCTTCTCTTAGATCATTAAGCAAAGGAAACATTTCTGCAAGCGGCGTTTCTTTGGTTATAACTGTTTTTGTGTCAGCCACATATACGGTAATCTTTCGACTTAGGGTACAATTTATCAGCTTGACCAGCTCCACCACACAATCAGACAAAACAGAAAGCGTCTCTACAACCATCCCGTCACCCTGTTCAAGAGAATGGATAAAAGCCTCCAATTGCCGGCGATCTTCTATCGAACGATTTTTGCTTGAATGCTCAACTACTTCCTTGTCAATATGTAAACCGTGAATCAATGAAAAAGAAAAAATACTCTGTAACTGTTTAGACAAATGATTACCCTGAGGCGTTTGTCTTAAATAGGCATATACCATATTGCTCCTTTCTCATTTGTATAATATTAACTTATTTGATGATTAAAGTCAATAATTTTAATATATTTTCGTCAAATATTTACTTTTTTCGTCATACGTTTTTTGGCGTGTTTTCAAAATTATGCTAAAATACAAAAAAAATAAGGATTTTCTGTGAATCTTACACATTTAGACGAACAAAACAAACCAAAAATGGTGGATGTATCCGGAAAAGAGAATACCTTACGTATTGCCACCGCAAGCGGCATTATCGAGGTAGGACAAGAAGCATACGATAGTGTAGTTGCCAATACGGCAAAAAAGGGACCCGTATTGCAGACTGCCGTAGTTGCTGCCATACAAGGCACCAAACAAACCAGCACACTCATTCCAATGTGCCACCCCCTAATGCTCACCTCTGTAAAAACCGATATTGAAGAGCTGCCGGAACTGCCCGGTTTTAGACTGACAGTTACAGCCAAGCTCAACGGTCAAACCGGCGTAGAAATGGAAGCGCTCACCGGCGTAAGCGTGGGGCTGCTCACCATTTATGATATGCTTAAAGCTATTGACAAGGGTATGATTATCAGAAACGTACAGCTAGAACAAAAATCCGGAGGAAAAAGCGGTGAGTTTAGAAGAAAAACAACCCGATAAACCGCAAATACACTATCCTACGCGGTGGGGATTTAAATTAATTGGGCGCGACAAAAAGAAACTTCTTGCCTGCATCAAAGAAGCGATGGGGGAAAAAGAGCACCTTTGCTCAATGGGCAACGCATCCAAAACAGGTAAATTTCATAGCTACAATGCCAGTTGTGAAGTTGAAAGCAAAGAAGAACGGGATCGAATATTTAAATATTTTCAAGACCATAAAAATGTGGATATGGTCATCTAAAGTCTCTTGGCTCTTAATTTGAAAATGTCTTTTTGCGCTTAAGCCTATAAACATAAGGAAATTTCATGATAAAGAAAAAATCATGAAACCCAAAAGAAAATCAAAATGCAAAATAATATATCTGCTTTCAAAAGAAGGATTCAAGATGAATAAAATAGACAGACTAAAACAGATAGCCAAAGAAGCCGGAGAGATAGTAAAAGAAGGTTATTATGCTAAAAAAGAAGTATTCCATAAAGGAGTGGTTGATCTTGTTACGTCCTATGACGTTAAAACCGAAAATTTTTTACTAAAAGCGCTTAAGGATTGTTTTCCTGATTACCATTTGATAGGAGAAGAGAGCCATCACGGAAGCTACCTGCACGACAAAGCTGTCTATATAGATCCTATTGACGGCACAACCAATTTTATTCATGGTATTCCTCATCTTGCAATCTCTTTAGGGGTCTGGGAAGGCGGAGAACCCTGTCTTGCTGTGGTTTACAATCCGATTTTAGATGAAATGTTTTGGGCAGAAAAAGGGAAAGGTTCCTACTGCAACAAAATTCCCTTGCAAGTCAGCGCACAACCAATACTTCAGCAATCTCTTATTGCCACAGGGTTTCCTTACGCCAAAGTCAATCAAGGCATTGAGTACCGCTGGGCAATCAACAGCCTGGCAAAACTTCTTCCTCGCATAAGAGATATTCGCCGATTGGGAGCCGCTTCCCTCGATCTTTGCTATTTGGCGCAAGGCAAAGTGGATGCATTTTATGAGATAGACCTAAAGCCCTGGGATGTTGCAGGGGGCATTTTAATACTCTTAGAGGCGGGCGGAAAAGTAACCGATGCCTGCAATGAGCCTTTTGCTTTTGACGGTAAAAGTATCGTTGCAAGCAATGGAAAAGTACATGCTGCCCTGCTGGAACATCTAGAGAAAATTTAAGTGGCTCCAAAACAAGCATTAAACCTTTCAGCCGATGAAACATCTTTAAGATCAGTAGTTTGACGGGTCTTAATTTTTTATTCTCAAAAAAAATTTTCCTATTTTGTTTTGATACTGTCGGAAAAAAAGTAATGCTGTATAACTATCCATATTACAGCCGCATCGATCGCTACATCTGCATAGTTAAACACCGCAAATTTAAACCCGCAGTGCCATGCAACATAGTCCACCACGCCTCCATGCACAAAACGATCATACACGTTTCCCAACGCTCCCCCCATCAGCAAACCAAGCGGGAAAGCATACCGCTTCACGTATCCCTCTTTGACGACAACATAAGCTATGCCTGCAATCAAAAGAGTTTGTATCCACTTTAGATAATCCCCTAAAAATTCAAACATAGAAAAGGCCACACCCCGATTGAAATGCAATTGCAAATCTATGCATTTGCCTGTATAGTTATAGCCCTCTAAAAAAATCAATTTTATGCCCTGATCGACAATAAAAGTACCTATGGCCACAAGAAAAAATATGAAAAATGGTCTCATCGTTAAGCCAAAGCCCCCTTAAAAAACACAACACATTCCTGCATCATCTCTTCTAGTTTTGTTTCATCTCTGCCTTCAAGCAAAAGCCGAATTTTATTCTCTGTGCCGGAATACCTAAAAAGATGCCTCATGCCTGCATCTTCTACTTTTTGTTTTAATTTATCCAACCCTTTAATGCCGTCAAACGGTCTTTTTTCATCCACTAAAAGATTGACAAGCTGCTGGGGATACGAAACATAAGGGTTGAAAGCTTCGCTTGCCTGTTTTCCTGTTTTTACAAGATAGGCCAGCGCCTGCAGCGCACTGGAAATTCCATCTCCTGTTTTCGCGTAGTCCAAGAAAATAATATGCCCGCTTTGTTCGCCGCCAAAATTAATACCCTTATTCTGCATCAATTCAACCACATGCTTATCGCCCACATTGCTTCGGTAAAGTGTTAAATTCTTAGAAGAAAGATACTCGTCCAATCCTTGGTTGCTCATCACGGTTGCTACCACTCCTCCGCCCCTGAGTTTTCCTTCAGATTCCAAGTGAATCGCAAGTACCGCTATCAGTTTATCTCCGTCTACGATCTCCCCTTTTTCATCCACCATCACAAGTCTGTCCGCATCCCCATCAAGAGCTATACCGACATCTGCTCGATATTCCACAACGGCCTTAGCCAAAAGCTCGGGGTGCATGGCACCGCACCCCTCGTTAATGTTGAATCCGTTTGGCTTATCGCCAATTACAATGACATCTGCTCCCAGCTCTTGAAGAATAGTCGGCCCCACAATATACCCTGCGCCATTAGCACAATCGATAACTACGCGCTTACCTGCCAGCGTCATAGAAGTTGGAAATGAATTTTTAATATGAACAATGTAGCGGCCGATAACGTCATCGATCCTTTTGGATTTTCCAATCTCTTTACCGGTTGCCTGCGCCCTCAAAATTGCATCATCATCTTCATAAATCGCTTCTATTTGCTCCTCTTTGTCTCTATTGAGCTTATTGCCGTGGGCATCAAAAAATTTAATTCCGTTGTCATAGTAAGGATTGTGACTCGCAGAAATCATAATACCCGCATCGCAACGCATATTTTCAGTCAAAAAAGCAATAGCCGGCGTGGGCATGGGCCCTATTTGTATCACATCAAATCCCACAGCTGTCAAACCCGAGACAATCGCATTTTCTATCATATAGCCGCTTCGCCTCGTATCCTTGCCCACTAAGATTTTATTTGTTTTCGCCGATGCTTTAAAATAAATCCCTGTCGCCATCGCCAAACGCATCGCACTCACAGCACTTATTTTTTTACCCGCTTTACCGCGTACGCCATCTGTTCCAAAAAGTGTCACTATAGTATCCTTAAATAAATTAACTTAATTTTATCGCAAAATTGATTAATTTATCTCTCCGGGAAATCCCTCTTCATTTTAATTAATAAATCTTTAATATTTATTTAGCTATCATTCGCGCACTAATTTCACTCGTAAGGCTAGACAGAATGTTTGGTTCTTGTTCGAGATATTTCAAAGGAACATACTATGGCACATCATAAGTCGGCAAAAAAACGTATTTTGCAAACTGCTGTAAAAACTGAAAGAAACAGATATTACAGAACCAGACTCAAAAACATCACAAAAGCGGTACATGAAGCAGTAGCGGCGGCAGACAAAGCAGCAGCAACTGAAGCGTTTAAAATAGCAAACAGACAAATTCATTCATTTGTAAGCAAAGGGTTTCTCAAAAAACAAACTGCTTCAAGAAAAGTAAGTCGCCTTCACCAAATGGTAAATGCTATCGAAGCTGCATAAGCAGTTTCGATACCTCCCTAAAATAAACTAACACAAAGAACGCCTATGTTCAAAGAAAAACTTCTGCCTTTTATCAATAGACACAATGAAATCAGCAAACTTTTAAGTTCTCCGGATATTGCAAGTGATATTTCAAGAATGACCGAACTAAGCAAAGAACAATCCGGGCTCAGCGAACTTGTCGAAAAAGCCAAGCTTTATATTCAAACGGCTGACGCCATCGAAGAAAATAAAGAACTTTTAGGGGATGCGGAGTTGGGAGAATTGGCGAAAGAAGAATTAAACCAACTTGAACCGATGCTGCCTGTTTTGGAAAATGAGATTAAAATTCTCATGATTCCAAAAGACAAAAATGATGATAAAAATATTTTTTTAGAATTAAGGGCCGGAGCCGGAGGGGACGAAAGTGCTCTTTTTGTTGCCGATGTATTCAAAATGTACACAAGATATGCTGAACAAGTAGGCTGGAAAGTCGAGATTGTAAGTACCAGCGAAGGTACGGCAGGAGGCTACAAGGAGCTCATTGCACAAATCAAAGGCAAAGGGGTCTACTCTCAACTTAAATATGAAGCCGGAACACACCGTGTTCAAAGGGTACCGGATACCGAAACACAAGGACGCGTCCACACCTCAGCCATCACTCTTGCCGTGATACCGGAAGTGGATGATGTTGAAGTGGACATTAAACCCAATGAAATCAAAATGGATGTCTATCGCTCAAGCGGATGCGGAGGACAGTCAGTCAACACTACCGATTCTGCTGTCCGCCTAACCCATATCCCCACAGGAATTGTGGTTGCAATTCAAGATGAAAAATCACAGCACAAAAACCGAGACAAGGCGATGAAGGTTCTCAAGGCCAGAGTATATGAAGCGCAAATGCAAAAACAGCTTGCTGAAACTTCAAGTCAAAGGAAATTGCAAGTTGGCTCAGGCGACAGATCTGAAAAAATACGTACCTATAATTATCCGCAAAACAGATTGACAGATCACCGCATAGGACTTACTCTTTACGCACTTGATGATATCATGGAAAACGGCAATCTTAAACTTGTTATCGATCCGCTGATTGCGCACGCACAAGCTGAATTAATCCAAGAAGCAGGACTTTAACTCTCTTTTGTCTGCTCTTTGTCCTTTGAAAAAATAAAATCCTGGAGTATTAATGCTGCATTTTAGATCTATCCAGAGTGACAATAACCTAAAAGAGGTTATTAAATCTGCTTTCGATATGGATCTGTCCGTCTCTGGTTGCTGGGGCTATACACTTGAAGAGCCGACTATTATAGAAGATCCCGAGCATACTCCCGCGGAAGAGCTGGAGTATACTATCGCATCCATGCGAACCTATATAGAAATGAATATGACCCTGCCCAAAAAAGAGCGCTACGGAAGCATTAATCTAACCGAAATACAACGAAAAGAGATTAAAAAAAACAATCTGACCTATCATGAAGTCACCTATTCAATCAGTGCCATGAAAGAAGAGCTGTATGCATCCTTCATCAATGAATACAAAGAGGGTTTTGGCAAAGAAGATTTTGACCTTGCTTTTCACTTCAAAAAAAGAAAAGAAGCCGCAATCACAAGAGAGATAAAATATTATTTTGAACTAAGCAAAATACTTTAATCATCCTCCTCAAACTCCAATATACTCTCAAATGATTCAAAATCTATTGTTTTATAGTTCCCGCTACTCACATAGTCGAGTATTTTTGAAAACTCTTCTACCTTTCTATACCCGACTACACCGTAAACAATAGTATTGTTTTGATCCATAAAAATTAAAGACGGATAGAGTCCTATTTTTAGGGATTTGGCAAAGGCATGTTTTGTTCCGTTAAAATCACGATATTCTACGACACCCTGTTCATCGATATCGACTTTGATAAAAATGAAATCCTTGGTTAATTTTGATTTTATATCACGGTTTTTCAGACTTTCATCCAGCATTCGTTCACAATAACCGCATCCTTCTTTGTGAAAAAAAAGAAAAAGATATTTATTCGCCTTCCAGGCCTCTAAAGAAAGTTGATGTATATTGATATTTTCAGATAAATTAGCAGCCAATACAATCAAAGGCAACAAATAGAACGCAAAAAGTATTCGCATACCGCCCACCATTCCCTTGCCCTTAATTGTTAAAATATTACATAGGCTCACACTGTAAAGTCCATACAATATTTTTCATTTTGCCTTCAAGAGAAGGCAAAAAACAAAAATTATTTAATCTCTTTGCTGTCTGTTTCGGTTTTGCCCTTAAGATCAACCCAAGTTACTTCAAGTTTATCTCCAGCCTTTGCTGCAGATGCTTTAAATTTAAATTGAAAAAGCGGATCTTTTGACAAAAACTGACTTGTCGAAGCATCATAGACTACTTTATCGTTTACTTTAGCACTGATATGCGTGATAAAGTTAGCCTCTGTTCCTTTCTTTTTGGCCTGATCATATGTCAGCATATCATGTTTTGCCATGACTTTCACATCAACTACATCGCCTTTTATTTTTGCTTTTATTCTCATTTGTATTCCTTTATTTTCTAATCTATTTATCTATAGAGAAGGAAGGATTTAACCCTCGCATCCGCCAAGTGCAACTTCTAATGTTTGTTTTCCTACATACAGCTTTCCATCTGTGCCTTCAACTACGGCCGTAATGGTGCCTGATTGTTTCATTTTAATTTTAAGACCAAAATCAATAATACTGTATTCATTCAATTCAAACGTAGCCACTGCACTTTCAGGGTTAGCGTCCTGGAAGATAGTGACTGTTTTTGCCGGAATATCTGATTGTACCGTCACAGGAACCGCTCCACCGTTACTTGCGACCTTTGGCGCCTTCACTTTAACATCCTTCTCAATAATCTCAGCTGACCCATAGAGCGCTTTTATCGCATCCTCCACAGTTTTTGCGGTCCAAGCGTCCGGCTTTGTTGCTCTAAAGTCTGTAGCACTAAGCAATACCGGCAGTGCGGCAAAAGCAGCTACGCTCAATCCTAAAAATTTTCTTCTTTCCATTGTTATTCCTTTTTAGTTTTATAATCCGTTTATAACAAAAAGCTGATCCGGCATTGCAGATCAATGCCCTCAACCAACCATTCTGAAATGATAGCGAGAAAATACCCGTTATTTGCTTTGATCCACCATATAATCAACTGTTGCCTTGAGCTGGTCATCCGTCAAATTTGCATTCCCGCCCTTGGGAGGCATTGCATTGATCCCGCCGATTGCATTTTTATATACAGTATCTATGCCTTTTTTGAGTGCCGCCTCCCATGCTTTCTTGTCTCCCAATGCAGGAGCACCCATTGCATCGGTTGCATGACAGACCGCGCACGAAGCTTCATAAATCTTTGCGCCTTCAGATACCGGTGCCGCCGAAGCATCTGCTTTAGGCAGTTCTCTTGCAGTAGACAACGGCGGAGAAAACTCTTTTATTTCTGTTTGAATTTTAGCAAGTATCGGCTCGCCTTCAAAGCAATTCTTCATGCATCTTGTACCATTGCCGTAATTCTCAGGATTACTCATATACTCGCGCATATTGTCTGTTCCTTTTGGGCCATCGATATTTGGCACAAAACCATCCTTATTTGGCATTTTGATTTTTAGGAATTTTTCTCTGTCAAGCTCATACTCATCATCCAATTCTTCCCCATCAATCGTCATTTCATTGATCGACAACATATAAGCGCTCAACGCGTACACCTCATCATCGGTTAAGCTCAATGGTGCTGCGTGAGGCATGCCTGTTTTGATATACCACCATAATGTGCTTGCTTGAGGCCAGTAGGTTCCAAAAACACGAATTGGTCCATCCGTATCGGGTTTTGTTCTTTGATTCTTGAGTGACGCTACACCCTCTTCGGCATTCCCCTTAGCAAGAGACGGATATGATCCCGACCCTGAACCAAAATCGCCATGACATGAAACACATTTTGCCTCGTAGAGTTCATCCCCCTCTTCGACGGTACCTTTGCCCTCCGGTAAACCTGTGCCATCAGGCATGACATCGATATCCCATGCCTTAATCTCATTTTCTGTTGCTTTTTTACCATAGGTATACCCGCCTTGAAGCGTATCTTCATTGATATGGTAGGCTGCTGTTTTACCATCGACGATAGGATACATTACTCCACCGTCAATGACTCTTTTACCATTTTCATAGGTATCTGATACACTGTTTTGTGCCGCAAACACAGTCAAAGAAGTACCGGCAACGACCAACACTGATGATATAAATAGCTTACGATAAGACTTGAACATTGTTCACCTCCCCTTTTTCTGTAACTTCCCATGTTGCAATGGCATTTCTATGATACACTGACTCTACACCCATTACTTCTCTCTCAACTTTCACACTTGGCTGAATAAATCCGGCATCGTCTCTTGCGCGGCTGGATAAAAGCAGAGGTTTTCCTTCGTACTTATACATATAGCTAAATCTTGTCCATGATTTTGGCAATACCAGCCCCTCAAGACTCGCTTCAATCCAGTTTTTGCCCCCGTCAAAAGAGATGTCAACTCCCTCGATCGTTCCCTGGCCGCTCCATGCCAATCCGCCAATCTGCACAAGATCACCTTTTTTAAGATCCGTCCATGGTTTTTCAGGGCATGGATTGGTGATGATAGAGTTAACCTCAAGCGGATAAAAGTGCTGTATGGCTTTCCCGTCAGGTTTAAGTACCGTATATTTTGCCGTCTCTTCTTTGGCATAGAAAGGCTCGGATGCGAACTCTAGTCTGCAAAGCCATTTTACGCATAGATTCCCTTCCCATCCAGGCAAAAGAAGTCGGATCGGGTATCCCTGCTCGGGCCTCAATGCTTCTCCGTTTTGACCCCAAACGATCATCGCATCGTCAAGCACCTTATCGATAGGCACCGTTCTACCCATATGCGAACTATCGCCGCCTTCTGCCAGCATCCATAATGCTTCTGGCTTAAGTCCCAAATCTTTCAAAATGGTTTTGATATATACGCCTGTCCATTGCGCAGAACTCATCATTCCCTTTGAAAATTGAAGAGAGTTAAATTGCGGCCCTCTCCATTCAGGCCCGCCATTCGCCGGACATTCGATAAAATGAATTCTGGTTACGCTTGGATATCTTTTCAATTGATCCATAGTAAGAACGATTGGCTTTTCGACCAAACCGTGGATCATCAGCCGATGCTTATTGGGATCGATATGCGCCACACCGCCATGCACACGGTTAAAAAAAAGACCGTTTGGCGTAATAATGCCCTCTGATTCATGAATAGGACACATAGAGATAGAGGCTTGCCAGTTTCCTGAAGACAAGAGATCCGACGTTCTTCTTATGTTGTTGTGCTCGTAGGCCGAGGGAATACCGTACTGATTTTTTGTTACGGGATCCCCCAGAGATGTTGCCCATGGCTGCTCCTCGATGATGGCAAGATCATCTTCCGCATTCACTTTTACGGGTGACAATATGCTCGCCGCAGCCAAAGCACTCACTGAATAAGCTGCTGTTTTTCTAAAAAAATCTCTTCTGCCTGACTGTTCTACTGTCTCTTGTGCATTCGCAAGATCATGTTTAGATAGTTTGGTTATCTTATTCATTTTTCCTCCTTGATTTATTTTGGGAATGACAGAAGTCATTTATACAATTATAGTTAAAAATTGGCCGGAAGACCAAAAAAAACGATCAATACTATGCTGCATATACACTTTATCTTATACTTGTAACTAAATTACTCTTATTTAATCAATATTCATTATTGTATATATCAAATTAATATATGAACATGCTAATTATCCCGTTTTTAACCTATACCGGGCTTAAACTTCATGTTTGATTGCAATAAAAGACAAAGACATTAACAAGATTATGCTAGAATTTTTCAATAGACTAGACATTAAAGGACGTGTATGCTACCTTATAGCGTAGGCAAAGTATTGAAACTTTATGTTTCTGTGCAAGGAAGCTCCGAGAGAATCCCTAAAAACAAGCTCTCTCTTGACTTCGATGGTGTAGTGGGCGATAAATTTTATGCCAAAGATATTCAAAGATCTGTTTTGATCACTTCAGAAAAGAGCTATGATCTGGCTCTGTCTCAAGATATCTCTATGCCTCTGGGAGCATTGGGGGAAAATATACTGCTTGACTATAATCCCTATCACCTGATTCCGGGTCAAAGACTGCAAATAGGAAAAGCTCTTGTAGAAGTCAGTCAAAACTGTACTTTGTGCAACCACCTCTCTGCCATAGACATAAAGTTGCCCAAACTCTTAAAAAAAGATAGAGGGATTTTTGTAAAAGTGATTCAGAAAGGGGAGATTCAAGAAGGCGATACGGTTTTTCTTTTGAGCTAAATGGCCTCATTGTTCTCTCCTCAAAACCCTTCCATTTTCAATGGCTCGCTTGGCTTAAATATCTAAGTTTTATATATTTTAACCGTTCGGACTGCATAAAAACATTTTGCCCGATTAGATTATAGGCAAGAGGGAAGTTTATTAAAACCTTTACCGTTTCATCAAAAAACGATGAAACCATAAAGGTAAAGAGGTATTTCGGTTTACGTTAGCTTATTGCTTTTCCGCAAATGTACTGAAGATATTTTCAAGTTTCTTTTGCGCATCCATAAGCACATCCAACGACTCTTTATCCTCTATATTGAGTGAACTGATCCATTTGTGCACCGAAGGAAACGCCATATTGATCTTCTGTTCTCCGGCTTTTTGATACAGATAGATCGAACAAGGCGCAAAGGCTCCTGCTTCAGGATGCTTGATAGCCACTGCATAAATCACAGGGATACTGCAAACAGAATAAACATCATAAAAATGGTACCACTCTTTATCGCTCTCTTCAAGATCATAGCCAAGATCCGTAAAGCCGGCCATCACGAAACCGTTGGGCGCCAATACACCTTCAAATTCCATCTCCAGATCCTCTTTTACAGTCTCCCAGTCATCATCTTCTACATCAAAAGTGACATTGGTAACCAAAGGACCTGCGGGCTCTTTCATCTGATAAGGCAATATATCAAACTGGCCGTTTGGCATTGCTGCCTTGAGCGCCTCTTCTACTTTTTTGCCCAAAGCATTGATAGCTTCGTTATCCCCGGGAATATCCATCATTTTTGCCATACCTGCAGCACTCAGCGAAGAAACAGAGATCGTCTTTGTGCCTTTTTTAGTATAGATAGACATGCTCATCGGTGAGAAAAGCCCAATTTTTGGATACTTCTCAGCTAATGCAAGCACTGTATCTTTTCTGTAGACGACAAAAAGATTATATACATCAAATGATGTCGTATTAAAATCTCGCATAAACGGCACGTTCATATCATTGTTTGCCGCTATGACAAATCCTGCTTTCGTAAAAGCCTCTTCGATGGTAGCAGGGGTGATTTTGCCATCACTATTATCTGCAGTAAATACCCTCACATCATGTGCCACAGCTGCCACCGGAGCCTTGCTCTCTTCTGCCGCAAGCCCTGTCGCCACTAAAAGTGACAAAATCAATCCTTTTGTTATACGTTTCATTTTCTTTCCTTTCTATAGCAACGGACCGCAAAGGTACGCCGCTTTTGTCGTTAGTCTAAACAAAACCATTATATCTGAAGTTAATTTAATTTAATACAAAATTATTGTTAATTTGAAGTTTATAGCAAAAAAGAGAAAATATTTGGCAATACATAAAAATTAATGAAAGAAAATTGATAAAGAAAACAAGAAAAATTGATAAACAACAAAGGGAAGCCCTTTGTTGATAGAAGATTAGAATCTGTATCTGAGGTAGAATCTAAAATCTTGTGCTGACTCTACTGTATTTTTTTCCATTCCAATGGCACCGGCAGCCTGCTTTTGAAGATCCGTCATAGTAGCTGGATCAGTAATTGGGTTAAGAGCAAGATAACTTTCTCCCCATGCGGCATTTGCTTTAATATCGCCAATGCTCATAGGTGTGCCATCAACACCAAAGAAGCTGTTGCTTCCTGTGTAGTCATAATCAATTGATGTAAATCTTAACTGAGCGCTGAGCGCTTCTGTAAGCTGATAGGTATAATACGCTTCATATGCATCGCCGCGCGCCGCCAATTTTGAACCGATCATGGTATCTTCGCCGTACGTAAACGGTCTCCAGTATTTGCTTCCGTGATTATACTCCAGCCCCAATTGACCCTCAAGCACAGGAAATTGTGCGCCTAGCCAGTAAGAGCTACCCGATTTCTGTTCATTAGATCCAAGCATAAGTTCATCCCCAAACGGATCCGTTTGGCTCCATGCCAATGAACCAAACACTTTAGTCTCGGACAAGAAACCGTCATCCGTTAAACCGTCCACCAAAACAGAAAGCGCGGCACCCTGAAGATCTCCAACCTTGGTCATCATTCCTGGATTTGTGGTATCATCGCCATCCATCATGAGAGCCATATCCTCATTCGTATAACCAGGCAAGTCCATTCCTTTATACCATATTGTTTTTACGATGTACTGGCTGTCATTGTACGGCTCAAAAATAAATCCGTATAAAGTAATATCTTTTAATGCATCATCATCATTGGCATAGCTTGTAGTAGTAGAGAATAGCGGCTCGGCATTAGTGGAACCTTGCCCTGTACACAGTTTAATACTCATGCCCGGTACTCCCGTAATGTTGGAAAGATCAAGCTTGGAGCTTAATCCGTCAAACTCCACGTTGATCACATGTCCCAACGGAGACTGCTCTGCATCATCCTCTCTTAGGTTAGCCAAAAATCCGTTAGTAGAAGGTCTTCTCCCTATAGAGAAGGTCCAAGGGATGTCTGCACCAAAGGCACTGTCACCAAGGTAAAGCCAAGCCGCTTCTCTTACTTTTAGTGTATCTCCCGCCAAAGCCTCATTGGTTATCCAGTCAAAACTGTCCATACCGTAGCCTCTTGGCATAGAAGAAGTTGTTGTGCCAAAATCAGCGCCAAAAGCTTTATTCATAGAGAGCTGACCTTTAAAAATATTTTTTTCATCTGCTGCATATTCCATATTAAGCCAGAGTCTTGTAGCCATCAAATCATCTTTCCCTCTTGATGAACCGTCAGCCATATCATAATTGATATTATCTATTGACGTTCTCAGGTCAACGCCCCACTTGATATTATCGTTCGCATCATGCGCTTTTACTTCGCTCAGTGTCTTTTTGATCTTTTTTATCTCGGCAGCGTCACCGCTTTTTTTCAACGAAGCTACTTCAGCTTTAAGCGCAGCAATCTCTGCTTTCATCATCTCGAGATCACTGGCAGTTGATCCAAACGCCATGGTCGTTGCTGCCACGAGTGACAATGCAATTATCTTTTTCATGTTTACTCCTTAGATTTTATGTTTGTCCAAACATGTATAAGTAGAATATACTATAAATCATTATATAAAACTTAACTCATAAGAAATTATTATTTTTAATAATTTTATTCTTTGAAGATGTCCGCAAACCGTAGAGACAAATCAAAAATCTAAATAATAATTGAAGTGATTCATCAATTTTAGTCATGCAGGGGAAAGGAGGGCCATGAAGCCTATCAGTAAAAACTGTTAGACTTCAGAAATAAACAATCAATACTGATAATTTACAAAAAATCTTAAATCACTGGCTTCGATATCCACATTTTGCGGAGTAACCCACCCTGCACATCGGATGCTTGGCGTATAGTCATGCTGCGCATACGTGTATCTGATCTGAGAAGCCAGATTTTCTGAGCCAAACAGGTTGAAGTTCCAGTACGCCTCCAGTGCATCACCTCTTACGGCCACTTTCGAGCCGATAGCCGTATCTTCTGCCCATGTCATAGGCGTCCAGTATTTAGAGCCGTGGTTGAACTCAAACCCGAATCTTCCATCCTCAGTGATCATATCCGGTATAGTAAAGCCTAACCAGTACGAATAGCCTGTTTCGTCATCTGTACTTCCAAGCAACTGATGACCGTTATCGGGCATATATTGGGTAGCTGCCAATGAAATAAACGCCGTTGTCTCATCCAAGAAGTCGTTGATACCATTACCCACACCGTCTGCCTGCAATGACAAGGCGGAAAGGTTTGCCGTACCGGCCCCCACGGCTTTAGCTAATGTATCTAAATTTTGACCTTTAGTGTCGAAAATGGTTGCATTCTCAAACATTAAATTGTACTGCCCGTCATTATAAAGCGAACCGAGCACCACAAAAAAGTCAACGTTTTCATTGACATCACCGCCTTCTTGTGCATAAGGCTCATAGATACCCGTACTGTCAAATAGAGTCTCTATGCCGCCCGAATGTGCTCTTCCATAGACAAATTTCACAAATGATCCCGGCAATACATACTCATCCAAATCCAGCTTTAGCATCGCACCATCCACTTCCATGTTGGTAATATGTGCTAGCGGAGATCCAGGCTCTGTCATGTTTTCTCTATGATTGGCCAAAAAGCCGTCTGTCGACTGTCTGCGGCCAATGCTGAATGCGTAAGGCAATCCATCTTCTCCAAAGGTATCCGACCAAACAAAATAGGCTTGTCTAATTCTAAACAGCGTATCGTCCGCTCTGGATGAGCCAACCCACGTTTTAAGCGCAGCATCATCAGCATGCAATTCCCCGCCCCAGATGCCATACATAGCAAGCTGGCCGCTAAACATCAACTTATCTGTAGGTGCAGCTTTCATATTCAAATACAATCTGCTGGTCAGCAAACCATCATTAGATGCGCTCGTGCCGGACAAATCCTCTCCATTGGCTTCATAACTATTGTAATCATAGTTGATAAAGTCTACGCTGTTTCTAAAGTCCATACTCCATTTGATGTTGTCAAACGCATCGTGTGCTTTGACTTCATTGAGTGTACTTTTGGTTTTGGTGAGTGTAGTGTTGGTTTTGGTCAGCTCTTTTTTGATTTCAGCCATTTGCTCTTCTAGTATTTTTAGCTTGGCCTCAAGCTCCGCATTTGTTGAGGCAACAGCTCCGCTTGTTGCCAAAAATGATGTCGTTACCAACGACAAAATAATTCTTTTCATTTGTATCCCTTATAATAAAAATAAGTAGGATTATATTAAAAATAAATTAAAATGAAGAAAATACATTAAATGCAGAAGCAATAAAGATTAGAAAAATAAAAAGATGTCCCGAAAATATACACTCTCTAAAAGGCAACCTCCTCGCAGCAGAAAAAAACAAGGAAGGATTACAATTTGGACAAGGAGTA
>KB223763.1_pt110 | contig 156986 bp, 149 predicted proteins | sample 524768 | NCBI WGS metagenome assembly AMQJ01 (sample SAMN00998488, study PRJNA167727) | sediment metagenome | isolation source: subsurface aquifer sediment | place: USA: Rifle, Colorado | collected Aug-2009
GGGTTCTGAGGCACTAGCCGAAGCTTTAGTGAGATGAATTGGAGTGCGGCTTTGCTGCACTCCAAGAAGAAGGGTTTTAAATGAAAATAGGTGTTTTTGACTCCGGACTTGGCGGCTTGACTGTGGTTAAAGCGATTGCCGCACTTATTAAAGGCGCAGAAATCTATTATGTGGCCGACACCAAGCATGCGCCTTACGGAGAAAAAACTCCTGAGCAAATCGTGCAATACAGCTTCGATATCGCGCAATATCTTATCGAGAAGCATCAGATTGATGCTTTGATCGTGGCATGCAACACGGCAACTTCAGCTGCTATTAAGCAGTTGCGGGAACATTATCCCTCATTGATCATTCTGGGAACGGAACCGGGAATTAAACCTGCCATACAATGCACTAAAACCAAAAATATCGGAGTATTGGCTACCCCTGCAACACTCAAAGGAGAGAAGTATCAGCAGCTTGTTTCTGTTTTGTCGGCTCAGGCCCATGAAGATATAAAACTTTTTGAGCAGGCATGTCCAGGGTTGGTGGAGCAGATAGAAAAAGGGGAAACACAAAGTGTAAAGACCAGAGAGATGTTAACGGCATGGCTGACACCGATGTTGAAAAACCATGTGGATACCATCGTTCTAGGATGTACACACTATCCTCTCGTGGAATCGTTGATCAAAGAGATTATGCAACATAAAATACAGCTTATACAAACCGGAGGCGCCATAGCAAAACATTTGCTTTTCCAAAGCGAAGCCAAAGGGCATATCAATTCGGGTCCTTTGCGAATATTTCTCTTCGCCACGGGAGAGATACAAACGCAAATCATTGATCAAATCATCAAGCATCATGAACCGCTTGAGAAAATCGAAATAGAAAGCAAGCAATAAAGGCCTAAAATTTTTAAATCAATCCTACAGCTTCTCTGACTTTTTCCATTTTTGTCGAAGCAATGGCTCTGGCTTTTTTTGCACCTTCGTTCAGGATATCATTGACTTCGTCCATGTGAGTTAAATAGTAAGCTCTTCTCTCTCTGGCATGCGCAAGTTCTTCCCAGATCAACTCTTTGAGGTATTTTTTGAAATGTCCGTATCCCTCCTTGCCGCTTTTGTAGCGTTCTTGAAGTTCCAGTTTTTGTGCATCATTTAAAAAAAGTACAGCCAAATCATAGATGTGACACCCTTTATATTCGATAGGGTCGCCCAGGGGAGTTGAAGAACTGATAATCTTGTTGCATCTTTTTTGCAACTCTTTCTCTTCCATAAACAAATCGATAGCATTGTCGTAACTTTTACTCATCTTTTGTCCGTCTATCCCGGGAATTGTTGCAACTTCTTCCTGAACAAGATGCTCAGGAAGTATAAAAAGATCTCCGTATTCATTGTTGAATTTTACGGCGATATCTCTTGTCATCTCCACATGCTGGATCTGGTCTTTTCCTACGGGCACTTTTTGGGTATCAAGCAAAAGAATATCTGCAGCCATCAGTACAGGGTAAGAAAAAAGTGCATGACTTGCAGGAATGCCTTTGGCAATTTTGTCTTTATAGCCATGCGCACGCTCAAGCAATCCCATGGAGGTAAATTTGGAAAGTATCCAATAGAGTTCCAGTACTTCCGGCACATGGCTTTGCACCCAGAAAGTAGTTTTTTGAGGATCAATGCCCAAAGAAAGATAATCCACAGCCGCTTCGATGGTATTTTGTTTAAGTGTTTTGGCATCTTTGGAAGAGGTTAGGGAGTGGTAGTTGGCAATAAACGTAAAAAGCTCATGCTCCTCTTGGAGTTCAACCATAGGCTTCATCGCTCCGAAATAATTCCCTATGTGAAGTTTTCCGGAAGCTTGGATTCCTGTAAGTACACGCATCAATATATCCTCATAAAAAATTCAGATATTATAGCGTATTAAAGGTTATGGCTTACTCGTCTTCCATCCGTTCGCCACGTTTTCTCGCAACGATATCAAGCGGTACACCCTCAAAATCAAACTTGCTTCTAAGAAAATTTGCCAAATACCGTTTGTAGCTAAAATGCAATCCATCCGGGCGATTGCTGATAAGTGCGATTTTGGGCGGCTTGGTCTCGTACTGTGTAGCAAATTTAATCTTGACAACCGCTCCGTTATAGGAAGGGATATGGTGTCTGTTTATGGCTTCACGTATGACCTCATTGAGTTTTGAAGTCGGAATACGCTGCGTGTAGCGCTTATAGATCGCAGTGATCTGATCGAGTATCTTATGCACGCGCATACCCGTCTTTGCAGAGATGGTTATAAGGGGCGCATAGTGTAAAAATTTAAGTTCATCCCGGATGTCATTGACCGCATCTTCATACGTTTTTTCATCCCGGATATCCCATTTATTGATGACGATAAGACAAGCTAGACGATGTTTTTCTATGAGTCCTGCTACGCGCTCGTCCAATTCTGTCACACCTACGGTCGCATCAATCATAAGTAAAACAAGATTGGCTTCTTCAAGCATGGCCGTCGTACGCCCCAGGGCATATTTTTCTATACCGATGATTTTGCTCCGTCGTCGGATACCCGCAGTGTCTACAAAAGTAATCTGATAATCGTCATGCTCTATGGTTTCGTCTATAGGATCGATCGTCGTGCCCGCCACATCAGAAACGACAGATCGTTCTTCTCCCAAAAGCGCATTGAGCAAAGAACTCTTTCCGGTATTTACACGACCTATAATGGCTACCTTGATATGGTTGTCTATCTCTTCTTTGGTGTCGTTAATATCGCGAACGATCTCCTCAAAAGGATCAATCTCTTCGGTAAGTTCAAGCTCTTCTTTTTCTTTTCGCTCAGGGATATAGGTTTCAAGCCAGGCATAGAAGTCATTAAAATAACGGTTATGACTCACTGAAATAGGAAAAGTGACATCCGCACCAAACTCTAAAAACTCCCAATAGCGCTCTTCTTCTTTTTCATTGTCTATTTTGTTGACTATCAATGCAAGGGGCTTCCCTAGTTCCTGGAGTTGATAAAAAAGTGCTCTGTCTTCTTCCTCGGGCAATATTTTACCGTCCACCATATAGATGATCACATCAGCTTGTTTTGCTGCCCTGAGAGAAAGTTCGGCTACTTTGCTAAAGAGTTCAGAGCTATAGTCTATCCCTCCTGTGTCCATGATTTCAAAATCACGGTTGCCTGAGATGGTAACAATACGTTTTTTTACATCCCGCGTAGTGCCTGATATATCTGAGGTGATGGCATCTCTTTGTCTTGCCAAACGGTTGAAAAGAGAACTTTTCCCTACATTTGGACGTCCTAAAATGGCTACTTTTTTCATACTTTGTCTTTCTTGATTATTATAATAATTATAGCGTAATAAGTACCGTATATTGATTATTTTCTTTTTTAAACCAGGGTTTGATCGTTCCGCTGACTAATATGTTGTCATTTTTGTACATTCTCGCACAGATTGGTTATGGTGAGATCTTGACATAGAAAGGGTGTTTTATTTATGATTCATGGTTGATTTACATAATTATTGTAAAATAGAATTTAATTTTAAAGGGGTTGTCTATATGCTTAAAAAATATCTGATGAGTTTTATGGTGATCGCGCTGTCATCTTCTTTGATGCAAGCAAAAACACTTAAGGCGGATTATAAGGTGAGTTTTGGTGTGTTTGGGCAAATAGGAACAGCCAAAGCTTTGTTGACCCAAGATACTACACGGTATACTATAGATATCCGTCTTGATGCCGCAGGAGTCGCAAAAACACTCAGCAGAGGACGCACAGAAAGGCATATTTCACAAGGGCGGACGGTAGATGGCGCGATGAGAAGCGACCGGTATAAAGTTATTAGAACCGATAACTCTAAAACAGTGAACAAAGAGTACCTTATTGACCATAAAAATAAAAAAGTCACCAAAATCTATAAAAAATTCAAAAACGGCAAACTGATTTCTGAAAAAAAGAGCGTACTTGATTTTTATGCCAAAAATGACCTATTGACTCTTTATTTTAATCTCGAACAAATACTTAAAGACAAAACAACACCGCACAGATATACACTTCAAGCTGTAGGAGCAGAACGCCAAGACGGAAAAGTATCGCTGGTGATTCCGGAGTTATCGGATCTTGGAAGATATAAAAAAACATTGGGCAGCGGGGCTGATTGGTATGCAACGGCCATTATTCATGAAAAAATCTTTTTAAGCAAAGAAGGTGAATTGATGCTCTCAGTAGGCAAAGACGGTGTTGCGCAAAAAGCAGTACTCAAGGATGTGATTTTTTTTGGTGATATCCGTGCGGAACGGATCAGATAATTTTTCGAAATACGGCAGGGGGTGTCGGCTAAAGAGATGGATGGTGTCTGTTTGGTAAAAACAGGGCAAATACAATGAAAAAAATCATTCAAACGATGGATAGAGGTATACTGTTTATGCTTCTTGCTTCACTTAGTTTTGCTGTGATGGGAGGGTTTGCAAAAGTTGTCAGCCAAACATTGCCCGCAATCGAAGTGACTTTTTTTAGAAACGTAATAGGGGTGATTTTGGTAGGATTTTCTATCTACAAAACACCGCTTAGACAAAAAGGAGGTAAGCCTTTTTTGCTTTTATTTAGAGGCTTTATGGGCTTTGCTGCACTTTTGGCATATTTTTATATTATGGCTTATATTCCTTTGGGAGAGGCGGTGACATACAATAAAACATCTCCCATTTTTGTAGCAATATTTGCCTATTTTATCCTAGGCGAAAAACTTTCCAAAAGTGCTTTATTTGCTGTTTTGCTGGGTTTTGCGGGGATTGTATTTGTTGCCAAACCGGAAGGATTTTCTTTTGATAAATATGATCTTTTGGGAATTTTTTCCGGGATCGGCGCAGCCTTGGCCTATACCTCTATAAGAGAGCTTAGAAACTATTATGACACCAGAGCGATAGTGATGTCTTTTATGGGTATAGGCACGATCGCCCCGCTTTTTTTAATGACGGCAACACCCTATATTGACGCACCGGAGGATCTTGATTTTATTTTCTCTAGGTTTATTATGCCTCAAGATGTCGCATGGGTGTATGTTATGGCTGTAGGAATTTTTGCTACCGTTTCACAGCTGCTTATGACCAAAGCCTATGAGTTGACAAAAGCCGGCATTGTTGGCACGATAAGCTATAGCAACATTGTTTTTGCTGTATTTATCGGTATGATGCTCGGGGATCCTATGCCTGATTTTTGGACAGTTTTGGGTATAATCTTAGTCATACTGTCGGGATTGCTTGTGGCTTGGCCCAAAAAAGAAGACCGGACATGACCCATTATAAAAGGAGTATTATGATATTGATTGCCGGACCTTGCGTGTTGGAAAGCAGAGACAATGTGATGAAGATTGCCGAATCTTTAAAAAAGTATGATGAGGATTGTACAAAAGAATTTTATTTTAAAGCCAGTTTTGACAAAGCAAACAGAACAAGCCTGGACAGTTTCAGGGGACCTGGGCTTGATGAGGGATTGAAAATGCTTCAGGAAGTCAAAGAGCAGTTTGGCTATAAGATTTTAACCGATGTGCATGACTATACACAGCCTGCAGCTGCCGCCGAGGTTGCAGATGTGCTTCAAATCCCTGCATTTTTATGCAGACAGACCGATCTATTGGTGGCTGCTGCAAAAACATCCGCTGTGGTCAATATCAAAAAAGGACAGTTTCTCGCACCTTCTGCGATGGAGCATTCTGTAGGCAAAGTGCTTAAAACCAGAGGTTGTGACGGTAAGGTCAATTATGAAAACGCTAAAAAATATAAAGTATGGCTCACAGAGAGAGGGACCACATTTGGATACGGCAATCTTGTGGTTGATATGCGCGGATTGAAGATCATGAGAGAGTTTGCACCTGTGATTTTTGATGCAACGCATTCTGTGCAGATGCCTGCAAGCGGCGGCGCCACAAGCGGAGGAGACAGCTCTTTTGTGCCCTATCTGGCTAGAGCGGCCGCAGCGGTTGGTGTGGACGGTTTCTTTTTTGAAACCCATTTTGATCCAAGCATTGCTTTGAGTGATGGACCCAATATGATAGAATTACACAAGCTTGATAAACTTATTGAACAAATTGATGCCATTAGGATGATCGTAGAAGAGTAGTACGCAATACCATCTTTAGTTTGATATGCCAAGATAATAAGATGAAAAAAATAACCAAAGGAAACAAATGAAAATAGTAGAAGGATACTTATCGGTAGATAAAAGTAAAAAAGTAGCGATCATCAATGCGAGATTTAACCATTTTATAACGGATAGACTGGTTGAAGGAGCAAAAGATGCCTATGCAAGACACGGAGGAGATGCGGATACATTGGATCTTATCTTGGTGCCGGGTGCATTTGAAATCCCGTTTGCATTGGATAAAGCGCTTGCTTCAGGGAAGTATGATGCGGTATGTTGCGTTGGCGCAGTGATCAGGGGTGCAACTCCGCATTTTGATTATGTTTCTGCCGAAGCGACTAAGGGAGTAGCAAATATGGCGCTTAAATACGGCAAACCCGTCACTTTTGGTGTTTTGACTGTTGATAATATTGAGCAGGCGATTGAGAGGGCAGGAACCAAAGCAGGAAATAAAGGCGCAGAAGCAATGGTAAGCCTGATCGAGCTGATTAATCTTTACGGAGAGCTTGTATAATGGCAACAAGACATCAGGCGCGTACGGCAGTTGTGGGATTATTATATGCATATGATCTGGGCAACACAAACATTGCACATTTTTCAGATGAGATATTCGAAGAGGGGAAAATAAGAAATAAACAGAAGGATTTCTCTCAAGCTCTTTTCCAAGGCACAATAGAAAATCTTGAAATGATAGACAATGAGATTCAAAAGCATCTTACAGATTGGGATTATACGGATATAGGCAAGGTGGAAAAGTCTATTTTGAGACTGGGAGCTTATGAAATACTTGTGGCCAAAACCGATAAAGCAATCATTATTAATGAAGCTGTGGAGTTAGCCAAAGCACTCGCTGATGAAAAATCGCCAAAGTTTATCAATGGCGTACTTGATGCTATTGGAAAATAGGATTCTCCAATGGTAAACGAGGAATGGAAAATGAGGAATGAAAAATTAATATATGCATTTTTTCAAAATGCTGTGAATACAAATATTACGCTGCAATACAATCCGACGCTCATCACTCATCACTCATCGCTAAAAACTCTCAAAGGAGGAGTTTTTTATGCGCATGACGATTGATGAAGCTGTTGAATTGATTGAGAGATGTGATCTTAAAACGCTGGGCAAGATGGCTTATGCGCGCAAAAAAGAGTTGCACCCCAAAGGAGTAACCACTTTTGTGGTCGATCGCAATATCAACTATACCAATATCTGCTGGGTAGATTGTAAGTTTTGTGCATTTTACACGCATGAAAAAAAAGAAGATGCCTATATTCTTACTTTTGAAGAAATAGACCGAAAAATCGAAGAACTTTTGGCCATAGGCGGCACACAGATACTTTTTCAGGGAGGCGTGCATCCAAAGCTTCAGATAGAATGGTATGAAGATCTGGTAGAGCATATCCATCAAAAATACCCTCAGGTGACAATCCATGGATTTTCGGCTATTGAGATAGATTATATTGCTACAAGGTCCAAGATCACTATCGCTGAGGTGCTGAGCAGGCTGAAAGCCAAAGGACTCAGCTCGATACCCGGAGCCGGAGCCGAGATACTCAGCGATAGAGTGCGCGATATTATTGCGCCTAAAAAACTTGACAAAGATACTTGGCTTGGGGTACACAAAGAGGCGCACAAGCTTGGCATAAAATCCACAGCAACGATGATGTATGGCACGGTGGAGACAACAAGAGAAATCGTTGAGCATTGGGATTTGATCAGGAAGCTTCAGGATGAGACGGGTGGATTTCGGGCTTTTATCATGTGGTCCTATCAAAGCGACAATACAGAACTCAAAAGAGAGCTTTCGACGATCGAAAAAACCTCCTCGAACCTTTACCTGCGCTATCTGGCAGCGGCACGGCTTTTTTTAGACAATATACCCAATATCCAAAGTTCATGGGTAACCCAAGGAAGTTATATCGGTCAAATGGCACTGCTTTTTGGAGCTAATGATCTTGGCTCTACGATGATGGAGGAAAATGTTGTCTCGGCAGCAGGCGCAAAAAACGAGATGAACCAACAGCAAATGATAGAACTCATCAAGGATGTAGGCGAAAAACCGGCGAAGAGAAATACCGCCTATGAGATATTGGAACGATTTTACTAAAATGAAAAAATTATTTTTACTGTTAGCAGTTTTACAAGGAGTGTTGATGGCCCAAAGTGTCAAAGAGATAAAAATAAAGGATGCATCGGCTCCTTTGATTTATGAAGAGAGTATCTATATTCCTATCGTTTCAATGCAGCTTGTATTCCAAAACAGCGGACATTTGAGCAATACAAAAGACGGCTTGGCAGATATGAGCGCCAGAATACTTAATGAAGGCACAAAAAAAGAAGGGAGCGTGGGATTTGCTACTACGCTTGACGAGCATGCTATTGAGGTGGGAGCACAGGCGGGGCGCGAGAATTTTGTTATAGAAATTTCAGCGCTCAAGAGTGAGTTTGCTTTTGCAGTGGAGCGTGTTAAAGCACTCTTGGGCGACCCCAACTATACTCAAGAAACATTAGCGCATGTAAAAAGGCAGAAAACAGGATGGCTGATGCAAAAAAAGAGTGATTTTGATTATATAGCAGCCGCAAAACTAAGAGAAATACTTTTTAAAGACTCTCCACTTGGCAAACCTTATGATGGCACGATGCAAAGCATAGAGAGTATAACGCTAGAAGATATTGAGGAATTTATAGCCTCTCATTTGGGCTGCAATAATGTTGTGGTGGTAGCAGGCGGAGACATAACACTCCAGGAGGCTGAGACTTACACAAAAGAGATACTTTCTTTGTTGCCTAAAGTCAATACAGTCCAGATAGACAAAATCAAAGCATCAGACCAAAAACAAACTGTATTGGCTAAAGAGGAGACGCAGCAAGCCTATATTCATTTTGGTGCACCGTTTGCCTATGACTACAATCAGACAGACGAGTATAAGGTCAAAATAGCCGAATATCTGTTGGGAGGCGCAGGTTTTGGTTCTCGTCTTATGGAGGAGATACGTGTAAAACGCGGATTGACTTACGGTGTTTATGCCTCGTTGCGCCGTACCAAAACAGCATCTTATTTGAGCGGCTATCTGCAAACTAAACTGAGTACGCAAGAAGAGGCTAAAAACTTGGTGCAGCAAGTGGTGAATGAGTTTGTTAATGAAGGAATCACCCAAAAAGAACTCGATGATACAAAGAAATTTTTACTGGGAAGCGAACCGCTTCGCACAGAAACACTTTCTCAAAGGCTCAATCGTGCCTTTGAAGAATTTTATTATGGCAGACCCCTTGGATTTACCAAAGATCAGCTTGAGAAGATCGAAAAAGTAACGCTTGAAGAGATAAATATCTTTATCGAAGAACACAAAGAACTTATGGATCTTAGTTTCGGGATCGTAACTAAAGATGCAAAAAATAAAAATTAGGCAGTTGTGATTTTTGACAGATAACCAAGTCGGCAATCAATATTTTTCTGTCAATTTGACATCTTTTTCTTTGTTTTTTACGGTATTCATTATAATAAATATCGTAAAAGCAGTGCAGAGCAGCATCCCATAATTAATAATGATTCATTGTAACGGAGCAGAGCATGGAAGAAGCAAAAGAACTTTTTAAAAAACTAAAAATCCATACTTTGCTTGACCTTGCTCTTATTGTTCCCGCCTCCTATACAGACACAACACTCTCAAATTCTTTAGAAATCGGCAAAGTAAATACCCTTGAAGCCAAAGTAGAAGAAGTAAGTGTTTTTGCGGGAAAATTTCGTGTTTCATTTAGGCTTATACGTTCAGGCAAAAAGCTCTCTTCCACTTTTTTTCATTCGACACCGTATCATCATAAGCGATTTTCAATCGGAAGCAATCATATTATCCAAGGGCGTCTTGAGGAGCACAGAGGGTATTTGCAAATGCCGCAACCCAAATCCATTAAAGAAGCCGGGAAAATCACCCCTAAGTATAAAACATTGCTTAAGGAGAGTGAGATCGGCATATTGATTGCATCTTATATAAATGAGAGAAATCTTTACAGCGAAGGATTGGATAGTCATGAAGTAGCCACTTTGCTGCGCATTCATTTTCCTAAAACCTTAGAAGAAGTGTATCAAGGCGGAAGAGTAACGTCACAGAACACAAGGGCGCTTAAATTTGTAGAAGCCTACAATCATCTAAAAAAACTCAAAGGAAAACGTATTGATTTTCCGGCTTTGCATGCATTGGATGGAGAAATTAAATCTTTTGTGGAAAATCTCCCTTTTATTTTAACACCTGAGCAGCATAAAGTGATCGATCAAATACAACATGACATAGCCAAAAAAGATAAAGCTGCCAAACGAATGGTGGTGGGAGATGTGGGGTCAGGAAAGACAATGGTGATACTTGCCTGTGCGATGATGTCTTGCCCTCATAAAAGTATTTTGATGGCTCCCACTTCACTTTTGGCGTTGCAACTCTATGAAGAAGCATGCAAATATTTACCCAAAAAAATAAAAATTGCTTTGGTGATGCAAGGAAAAGAAGAGGGAAAATATCAGGAAGCAGATTTTATCATCGGAACGCATGCGCTGCTTTATAAGGAAGATTTGCCTCAAGCGGCTTTAGTAATGGTGGATGAGCAGCATCGTTTTGGAAGCAAGCAGCGCCAAAGGCTAGAATCACTTGTGGGCAGTCAAGAGAAAAAGCCGCATTTTATTCAGTTTTCTGCTACCCCTATCCCAAGGACGCAAGCGATGATGGAGTCTGAGTTGATTGATGTAAGCCTTATCACCACTACGCCTTTTGAGAGAGAGGTAGTGACAAAAACCATAGGAAAGCATGATTTTGGGCACTTGCTTGGACATATCAAAGAGGAGATCGCACAACAGCATCAAGTGCTTATCATCTATCCTTTGGTTCAAGAGAGCAGCGAAGTGCCCTACCAATCCTTAGAAGAAGCCAGAAGATTTTGGGAAGAACGGTTTGAGCGTGTGTACGTGACACACGGTAAAGATAAAGAAAAAGAAGAGATACTGCTGAGGTTTAGAGAAAAGGGAAATATTCTTTTAGCCACAACAGTGGTGGAGGTGGGTATCTCTTTGCCAAGATTGACATTGATTGTAATTGTGGGAGCTGAGAGATTGGGACTTGCTACATTGCATCAACTCAGAGGAAGAGTGGGGCGCAATGGACTGAAAAGCTGGTGCTATCTTTACAGTAATGCCAAGGGTGAAAATATAAGACTGGAACGTTTTGCACAAACCACAAACGGTTTTGATATAGCCAAGCTTGACTTGCAGTTTCGTAACAGCGGTGATATACTTGACGGAACGATACAAAGCGGCCAGAAGTTTAAATGGCTGGATTTGGCACACGATGAAGATATTGTAAAAAAAGCCAAAGACAGACTTAAAAATATTGAAAATAAAAAGCAATAAGACAATTTAGAAGCATTCATCTTCAACGGGCAGACAGGCGGCAAACCCATCCGCCGACCTGCTAATAAAGGCCGAATTTTCCGTCCGCTCTTTTGTACATAACGCGCATTTGTCCCTCTTGGTCGTTAAAGACAATGAACTGTCTTTTTTTCTCTGCTTTGAGTGCATCGATAGCTTCATCAAACTCAAGCGGTTTGTGAAGTTCCAAATCCATAGGAACGATCTCTACCTCTTCTGCGGTAAGTTCACCAACTGCTTCTGCACCTTCTCCTAGGTCTTTAAAGCTCATGATTTTATGATTTTTGATTTTATCTGAAAATCTTCTGAGCGATTTTTTTACTCTCTCTATTGCCAAATCGATCGCCGCATACACATCTTTGTCTACTTGTGTGACAACAATGGTATTTTTGTCTTTCAGATTTATGATGAATTCGACAGCAAAACCTTTTTTTCCGCCTTTTTCATTTGCCGAGATAATTGTATTTGCCGATATGATATCAAGATTGTATTTTTTAAGCCCCTCAAGCGCAATATCTGCATACTCCTTGATAGGTTCAGTTAAGTCAAAATGTCTTCCTGTAATACTTTTATTCATGATAAATCCTTTAATTTAATTTGTTTCTTTTTGTTACCGGGCAGAACCCGCTAACAATTTATCTCACTAAAGCTTCGTTTTTGGCTCAGGCATTTAAAAAGATTATGGATAACGAATATCCTGCTTAATTGTAACTTAGGAAACTTAATAAAGAGTAAATAAAGAGATCATATGCCTAATATAAATTAGGATTCCGGCTGATCGCTGATGTAGGCGTAACCCGTCTCTTTTTCTATAGTGATGCTAAAATTTGTATTGTCTGAAAGGGTAAAGGTAAATTGACAATCTGTTGTCATAATGCTGCTGTGATTTGGCTGAGTAGAGGTTGAAAAGCCTGCATGCGGTCTTCCTAAATGATCAAACCCTATATGGGCGGCATTGGTGCATCCGCCTGAGGGAGTAACGGCTTTTATGCCGTACTGTTTACTGATGAAAATCCTTTCGCTTACGGTACCGTCTCCTCCGTTTTGACACGCCGAACCGTTTATCCAAAACATCGGTTTGCCGTTGGCAGGATCGATCGCCGCTTCTGTTTTGTCAAAAAGAGCATTGGTTGCTGATTCCGTGTCATCGTCGGTTCCTATCATATAGTATTTGTCGGTTCCTGTGCAGGTGCCAAAAACGATCCTCCAAAACCGTTGGTGCCATTTTGGATTATCGAAATCATGTTTGTTGTCCATGAGCGCAAGATGCTGGGTGTATCTGATGTCTGAGAGGATGCTGTCTGCAGCCTCTTGCTTGATGTCGCGATCAAGTTTTGGCAACGATACCGCTGCAAGAATTCCCAATACTACAATCACCATGACGAGTTCAAGTAATGTAAATGCCGATCTTTTCATCCAGTTTCCTTTACAGTTTAAAAACATATATACCAATCATCCTAAATCTTTTGAAACGTTCTTTTATGATACGTAATCCACGGAGCATTGGTGCTGTCCGGATGATCGGGTTCTTTATACTCCACATAGACATCTACGATAACATTCAACGGTGATCTTGGAGTTGTTACTGTATTGCTGAAAATGCGTGTTGCAGCGCATGAATTGACTTCTCCGGCATGACCGATATAGGCGATACGGGTACGAATCCGGTATCCGTTTCCTGTTGCCGGCGAACCGATTGTTGCGTCTATATCATGGAGGCAGTTATTTGTTGCGTTACGGTCATTGGCGGTTACGGCCATTACGGCATATTCTGTATAGCTTTTGGCAAGCAGGGCAGCTTGCTCTCTTTGAAACTGCGTGGTTGTTTCTTTGACCATTTTGCCCGAGAGTGAGATGATAAGCATGGCTACCGTTGCCATCAACACGATGACGATGATTGCCGTGAGCATAGAGAAAGCGTGCCGCATTGTTTGAGATGTCATCAGAATACCGCCTTTTCTTTGCAAGAGGTGATATTGAACTCATCGCCGATATTTTCATCCCTGCAGATTTTAAATCGCACGGTCCGGCCCGCACCTTGAAATTTAAAGGTGCTGACGTTTTTGAGCAGAAGCGATTTTGTGATGCCGATCGTAGCATTTGGCAGGGGAGCAAAATTGTAGTAAAGATAAAGATCGCCGTTTTCCACAACGAGCGCGTAGGAACTCCATGCCAGTTTATAATGCTCTGCAATTTTTGAAGCATTGCCATCAAGCGTAAGCGTCTCACCGGTCTCGCCGCTGATCCCGTGCGCAACGGGAGGGTCCTGCGGAAAATAAAGGGCTGCATCCGCGATCGTTTTGTTGTGATCGGAGAGGTTTTCGATGATCGTCTTGGCCAGTTCAAGGTTGGACCCGGGAGTTTGGATCGTATGGGCGGTACTCGCATCCACATCGCAAAAACCGCTCCATCCGGGTTTTCGGTTTGCATCCGACGTTATGGCTTCAAAACCATCACCGTCATAGGCAACCCATTGCAATACGGTGTAATCATCAGGATTATGTGCCATGGAGGTACTAATTTCTTCGGGCGCGCCTGTTGTGTCCACTCTTCGTATGACTGTCCCGGGGATGGCATAGCGCAGGCGGTTAGCGATTTGGGTGGCCGCAAGTTCTGTTTTTAGTGCGGCGCGGTGCTCTGCACGCTGCAAAATATAACTTTGATAAACCTGGGCAATCAGTTCGGAGGCCAAAGAGGCGACAATACCAAGTATGGTAATGACGATCGTCACTTCTAAAAGAGTAAATGCCGAATGAAGTGTGCGTATTTTCATCTAAAACTCTCTCTCTTCAAGTGTTGTCGCGCCAATATTGCAGCTAAAGGCATGCAAGACGATCTGCTTTTCAAGTTCTTCATGGCCGCTGCTGCTAGTCAGCATCACTTGGATATGTTTGATGTTGGTAGAATTTGCAGAGGGTGTCCACGAAGGAGTAAAGACAATCCCCTTGTCGCCTCCCGGATCCAGGTAGGTTCCGCCGCTGATCGCGTCGCTGATGTATGAGATGGAGGTATTGATGTCGATCGTTGTTTTTTCGACATAGTCGCTTGCAGCATCTTCGATCAGGGTAAGCTGCGCATTTCCTGCCAAATCATCTATGTCGTCTCTGTCGCCCCCGTCGCTTCCCAAAGCTGATGCAGGCAAACGCAAGCCGTCATCGCGGACAAAGGCGCGTTTGCTCTCTTTGGGCGTGCCTGCGCGGCGACCTGTGTTGTTGTACTCGATTAAGTTCGTATCTCCTCCGGCAGCTGTTAAAATGGGATCGATAAACCGTTCATCCGCACTGTTTTCATCCCAATGGTACCCTAAAACCATATTGACCTGCGAAGCAGCTTCATTGATCGCTTCTTGCTGGATGGCAACATAACCGCTTTTGGCAGCCTGTTGAAGAAGCATAGGGGCAGACATCAGCACGATGCCGATTACCACAATTGCGATGATCAGTTCGATCATTGCTATGGCAGGACGCAGAATGAGACGTTTTGTTTTCACCTACCACTCCACTCTTTTATTTTTTTTGGTGCTCGAATTGGTCTCAACCACATGGCCCGTATCTCCATGGCCTGCCCATCCGGATTGGCCGATAAAGCGGACGCTGTAGAATGGATCGGGCGCAAACATACTATTGTTTGGATTGTAGATCAGCCATCCGCTTGTATCTGTGGGATTAGTGGTGTCTAGATCGATCTCTACAGCCAGCGGCAATACGGCGCTTGCACCTCTTGAAACAACAATCGTATCGTCTTCACCGTTTGAATCGTTTATGGCTACGGCGGTAGGCGAAACACCCCAATCCGTACTGCTCCCTTCTGTGACATTGCCTTCTTGAAGTGTAATGTTGCCGTCATTGCGGTCCATACGATGGTTTAGTGAAAGCCACCATTCGTATTCGGTTATTTGGGCATTGACCGTATCGATACCAAAATTGCCGCAGGCATCATGGCCTAGATCACAATAGACATCTATAAAGACAGGGGTAGTAATACTTGTCTCTATAACGTCGGGATAAAACAGTTTTGAAGGCCGCGTTCTTGCATAGAAAAATGTAGCATTGTTGTCTGCATTTTGCTGTAAACATGTCTCCTCCGCCAGACATTGTGCTGCTTGTGTGGCATTGCCATCACCCATACGGCTGCCGTTGATGTCCGCGATGTCACCGTCTTCGGGGTCTTCATAGTGCGAAGAAGCAGCAATAGAAAGATGTGAGCCGTTCACATCAAACGGGTTGGCAGGCTGGTTGATCTCTCTTTCGAAATTGAATTCCAGCGGATAGGTGCTTTCGTCCCACAGAATGTTTCGCGTTCCGTTATTATCTTGTCCGGCACGCCCAAATCCTATGAGTTGGTTGGTGATGTTCGATTCGTTGGCATTGGGATAGAGATAGCCGTTTGGATTGCCGCTTGAAGGGACTACAACGGTGGGCGTGACAGAAATATTATTTTCATAATAAAGCTCTCCGCTTTGGAAATTTTGCGTGATATTGCCGTCTTTTGCCACGGCTTCGATACGTGTTTGTATTTTGGCGGACATGAGGGTGAACTCATCGGCAACATAGGTGAAATTGTTGTCTGGGCCGGCGTGATTGGTAATGTTCAGCTCGGCAAATGAAAAGTGGTGAGGGATAAAAGTTATATTAAGATCGCCGCAAATAAACGTGCCGTTGCAATCAAGTGGCGTATCGTCATTATCGATGGAAGCCCACACTTTGTCGTACACGTGAAGCGTTACTTTGCCGACATCGCTATAGGAAAGATCCAATACTTCTTCTGCGCTTACTGGTTTTGTCGTGCTGCTAACACTTGTCAATCCGTCGATACTGTAAAACGGGGCAGACGAGACATTGGTGAAGTTTCCGTGAAGCACTCCGTTTTCATCCACCGATCTGTCTTTAAAATAGGCAGTATGATTGATATCGAGCACCTCATTAAAGCTGGTAACATTCGTAACGGTATACTCGACAGTCGGGCTGCCGCTGTAATCCCTTGCTGTCAGGGAAGCGCTGTATGTTTCTCCTGCGCGCAATAGGTTTGGAGCATCTGCATGAGAGATGCCGATCTCAAAATGATCCGGCCGGATCGCAAAAATATTTCGCGAATAGGCATGTCTTCTGCTTAATGCCTTGCTTTCATCAAGATAGCACTGATCCCAATCTGTGATACCTCCTGAAGCATTGTTTTCGCAATATTCGAACATCACTCTTGCCTGCCTGATCGCTTTGTCGTAGATAAATCCCGAGACTTCAACGGACGACATTCCTTCGAAAATGACATCAATTCCCGGTGCGGCGCTGCCGTTTTTCATGATCAGTTTTTGCCCCATTGCATTGGCAAGGTATGCTTTGACGGTTACGGATGAATTTTTTAGATTGCCCGTATCGGTATCTATTGAAAGTATTTTTAGATCAAACGGTTTGTCGGCAATTTTGGTTTTGATGGGGACGCTGGCATAATTCATGACCGTTGCCGGCGTAGGCTCATCTATATCGATTGCATCAAATTCCGTAAAAATCAAACCTAAATTGACACCGTCCTTGTTGATGCAGCGACTGCCCCCCGAGTTGGCTCCTGTACCGTGATCATACCAGTCACCCGTACCGTCCGGTTCCCTGAAAAGATCTTTGTTTTGCGCAGAGGCGTCAAAGTCGGTATCGTAGATAAAATTTTGGCATTGTTGAGAGTAGTGGTTGGAGTTGTCGATATTGAGTACATCCACTTCGTTACCATTTTGATCTCTCAGCACGACATAGCCTTGCGCACCCATGACTTTATTGCTAAACTGAAACACTTCATAGCGCGGATCAATACATTCAACATCCTTGTCTCTCCATAGAATCCCTTGCGTTCCTGCTGTCGTATAAACAGAAACGCTCCAGTCATCCGTCACAAATCTTTTAACCAAAAAATCAATATATTTGATCTCGACGTAGTTACCTATGATTTTGATATTGCCGCTGCCGTCCCCTCGCGAGTCAAAATAGTGCGGGTTGTTTTGGTATTCATTGATCGTCATGAGACCCACATACGAAGAGCAGCCTCCTGTTCCGTCATTGTCAAAGATCGTCACCGTACTGTTGCCGTCGGCTATAACAGGCACAGCAGCTCCTGTGACGCTATCAATGGTGATAAAAAAGTTTTCTGCATTCTCGATCAGTGTATCTCCCAGCACCGTGAAGGTCAAATTGTGCTCTATTGCACCTGTTGGGATAGTGACGGTTTGTGAAGAGACTTCGGTATAATCAACATTTGCCGTTGCCGTGCCTTGAGAAGTATGATAGGTTAGCGTGATGTCATTTGGCAAAGACGCACTGAAGTTAACTTTTACGTTGACGGTTTTGTCAGCATCGCCTTCGGCGATAGAGGCATCGTTGATTGCCAAAGAAAACGCAATATCATTATCAATAATGGTTCCCATGCCTTCTGGATCAAGGATAACGGCATTGACTGCATTGCTCAGATACACAAAGAAAGTCTCATCGCTTTCGCCGGCAAGCAAATCATCGATAATGGGGATAGATAGGGATGTGCTGCTTGAGCCTGCAGGAATGGTTGCTGTGGAAGAAGTGATAACATAGTCACTTCCGCCCGTTGCCGTACCATCGATAGCTGCATACGAAAATGTCACATCCTCGGCAGCAGCCTCGCTTAGGGTTACGGCAAAGTTGGCTGTTCCTGCATTTTCATTGACGTTGACATCCCCTATGGAGAGCCGCGGCAGAGCCGCTGTGTCGTTATCGACGATGGTGACCAATCCACCGTCTTCGCTTATCGTAACAGTATCCAATAAACCAGTAGCAGGAATAGCTTTGGTAATTTTAAAGTAAAAATATTCATTTCCTTCACCGCCGATCGTATCATCATGGATGGTCAACGTTATAGTGGAATCTTTTTTTGTGATCCATTTGGAACTCTTTAACGCAACATAGTCATTTCCTGCCGTTGCCGTACCGTTTTGCGTTTCATAATAAATCAGAATCGACTCCGATGGATGCAAATCAGGCTCCATCCTGATTTCAATATCATATGTTCCGATATCCTCGTTTATTGTTGGGCTCTCTACAGTTAGGGTGTAGTGTTTTATTAAACCGTATGATTGAGTCATGAACATCAAATAAACAAATAATATATGCAATATAAATTTCATTCCATCCTCCTTTTTATATTCATTATTCAATAAGTATAGAGCTTTTATGGTTTATTTTTTCTTAAACACATGTGTGGATACAATGGTAGTGAATATATAGAAAATATATCAATTTGGTTTTATAAATTTTTTATTAATTTATACTTGTTTGGATACTATTTTTCTAATTAAAGTAATACCTAATACGTTTTTTACATACTTTGAGCTATCATACAGGCAATTAGATTTGAGAAGAGGTAGAAGTATGGCAGATATGAAAAAAATAATTTTATCAAGTACGGTTTTGGCATTTTTGCTTGTGGGATGCGGTGATTCAGAAGCTGTCAAGGAATTCAATAAGCCGGCGCTCTATTGGTACAAACATATTGGAAGCAGTATTGCCAGCGGGAATCTTGACAAGGCTGATGCCTATTATATCTCGCTTAAAAGCGAACATATGCGCTCTCCTTTGATGCCTACGGCCAATTTGATGCTTGCTTATGCGCATATGGAGAATGAAGAATACCTCTTGGCGGATTATTATCTGGATGAGTACAATAAGCGTTTCGGCGAAGAGGGAAACAGGGAATATATCGATTTTATCAAGCTTAAGGCATCTTTTTTGGGTATCAAAGATGTCTATAAAGATCAAAAACTGATCATGGACAGCATTGAGAAGGCTGAAAAGTATGGCTACAGATATCCCGGTTCGCCTTATCTGCCTATGGTAAATCATATGCTTATCAGGCTTCACATGAGCCAGTATCTTCTTAATGAAAATATTGCGGCTTTATATGATCGTACAGGGAAAAAAGATGCAGCAGCAATCTATAGAGACAAAAACAGTAATTCTATTATAGAAATGACCGATATTACGCCTCCGGAAAAAGGAATTATAGGCAAAATTTTTGATTGATCACTTGATTTTTTGGCATTTGCCGGAAAATCAGGAATGCTGACATATTAAATTTTTATATGATATAGCTGTTTTTTAGCAAAAAATATACTTACACGCAGGAGCCATAGTATGCAACTTAGCAATTACGACGCATTTCCAGCCACTCTGCCTATCGTTGTAGAGGATGAGCTTTTTTTATATCCTTTTATGATAAGCCCCATTTTTTTGACCCATCAAAAAGATATCGATGCGGCAGATGATGCAATGGAAAACAATTCTTTACTTTTTGTTACCTCTTCTATTGCCGGCAAAGAGGGCAATAGGGATTTTGAGGCGATGTATAAAGTGGGTGTTGTCGGCTCTATTATGCGAAAAGTTCATATCCCTGACGGAAGAGTCAAGATACTTTTTCAAGGACTCGCAAGGGGCGCCATTCTTAAAGAGATAGAGGGCCCGTTTAATCGTGCGGTTATTGATATTGTTAAGCAAGAGGAGTATGAGAAACTCAAAGTAGATGCACTGATGGATATTTTGCGGGATAAGGTCAAGCAGGCATCAACTTTAAGCAGCCGTTTCCCGGCAGATCTTGTACGTACGATTGAAGAAAATGATGAGCCAAATCGTATTGCGGATTTGGTTTCTTCGATGCTGAAGTTGGACAAAGAGACGGCATATGCGCTTTACATAGAGGCAAATATTGAAAAAAGACTGTTGGGGCTTATCGATGTGGTCACCTCAGAGATTGAATCCGCCAAAGTGCAGCGAGAGATCAGGTCCAAAGTGCACACCAAGATAGAGCAAACCAATAAAGAGTACTTTCTTAAAGAACAGCTCAAAGAGATACAGCGTGAGCTGGGAGCGGATACACAAAGAGAAGAGGAAATTGCACGATTTAGAGAAAAAGTGGAAGCCCTTAAGCCGCATCTGGATGAGAGCGCTTATAAAGAGATCAGTAAGCAGCTGGAGCGTTTTGCACGTATGCATCCTGAAAGTGCTGATGCCAATGTATTGCAAAGCTACCTTGAGTGGGTGTTGGAGTTGCCTTTTGGCCGTATGACAAAAAAAAGTTTAAGTGTTGCGGAAGTTTCTAAGGAATTGGACAAGGATCATTATTCTTTAGAAAAACCAAAAGAGCGTATTGTAGAGTTTTTTTCCGTAAGAGAACTGGCAATGCTTCGGGGTGTTAAACAACAAGATGCGAACGGAGCCATACTTTGTTTTGCGGGACCTCCGGGAGTAGGTAAAACCTCTTTGGCAAATTCGATAGCTACAGCGCTAGGAAGGCCGCTTGTGCGCATAGCGCTGGGCGGGCTTGAAGATGTCAATGAGCTTAGAGGACACCGGAGAACCTATGTGGGTGCTATGCCGGGAAGACTTGTGCAAGGGCTTATAGAAGCAAAAAGCATGGATCCTGTAATTGTTCTTGACGAGATAGACAAAGTGGGGCGAAGCATGAGAGGCGACCCTACGGCGGTCTTGCTTGAAATACTTGATCCTGAACAAAACAGCAAATACCGGGATTATTATCTCAATTTCAATATCGATCTAAGCAAAGCCATATTTATTGCGACGGCCAATGATGTTGGAAATATTCCTGCTCCTTTGCGCGACAGGATGGAGTTTATAGCCTTAAACTCTTATACGCCAAAAGAGAAATTTGAAATTGCCAAACGCTATTTGATTCCTCAAGAGCTTAAAAAGCATGCGCTTAAACGCAGAGAATTCTTTATAAGCGATAAAGCATTAAAAATTCTTATAGATGAGTACACAAGAGAAGCCGGCGTAAGAAATTTGCGGAGAAAAATAGCCGGATTGATGCGTAAATCAGCACGTACTCTCTTGGAAGACAGAAGTATTGAACAGGTTAACATCACAAGAAAGAATTTGAAAAAATTTGCAGAGAAGAAAGTTTTTGAAATCTCTTTGGTGGACAGCCGGCCTCAAGTGGGAGTTGTCAATGGTTTGGCATGGACTGCCGTAGGCGGGGATGTGTTGACCATAGAGGCCATTAAGATCAAAGGGAAAGGTGCCCTGCAGCTTACCGGGAGCCTAGGGGAAGTCATGAAGGAGTCCGCGCGCATAGCACACTCTGTAGTAAAAATTCTTATAGATGAAGGAAAACTGGGAATTTCTCAAGGAGTAATTCCGCTTACTTTTAGGGAAAAGGAAGAACAATTAAAAGTAGATGCAAGTGAAGTTTACAAACGTTATGATCTTCATGTCCATGTCCCTGAAGGTGCAACGCCCAAAGACGGGCCAAGCGCGGGAATTGCCATGGTGAGCGTCATCGCTTCCATTTTGAGTGGAAAAAAAATAAACAATAAAGTGGCCATGACGGGTGAAGTGACTTTAACGGGGAAAGTATTGCCTATCGGCGGACTCAAAGAAAAGCTTATAGCAGCCTATAAAGCCGGAGTAACAACAGCATTAATACCTGCTAAAAATTATGAAAGAGACTTGGAAGATGTTCCGGCTGAAGTGAAAGAGCATATCCACATTATCGGTGTTTCCAATATAGAAGATGTGCTGCAAGAGGTTTTTATATAATTATGGAATAAAAAAGAGAACCCTTGAATGGGGTGGAGTGCGCTAAGGATTTTTAATGGTCTTTAAGACCATTGTGCAATTTTTTCAAAGAGCTTCTCTTCTTTTATGGGTTTTGTTAAAAAGTCATTTGATCCGCTATTGAATGCTTCAGTTTTTTTCGTATCATCGGTTGAAAGTACAATAACAGGAATATGTGCATTTGCCATATCTGATCTAAATATTTTTAAAAACTCTATCCCGTCTAGTATGGGCATTACCATATCCAGCAAAATAAGATCAATATCTGAATTGTTCTCAATTCTGTCTAAGGCCTCAGACCCGTTTTCTGCCTCTAGAATGTCTGTGACATTAGGATGCTTTCTTAAAAGAGTCTGCAACAGTTTTCTGTTGATGAAATCATCATCAACGATTAATACTTTAAGGGCCATTTTTATTATCCTCTATGTTTTTTGATTAAATTTTCTATTTCTTCTTTGGTTACGGTTGTTATGATGGTGTGTATATTTGGATGCGATACAGTCATTTGTTTGGCAATAGGAGTGTCATCTGCAAACAGAAGATCATATTTGCCCGATGAGAGTTCGCTTTCAAGTTGATCGAAATCACCTAGAGTCCTATAGGCATACCCTAGATTTTCAATCATCTTTGCAAGAATTCTACCCTCTAAAAGAAATTTTTTCGCGATGAGGATCATTTTTGGCTTATTGCTTTCTTCTTTAATAAGAACACTGCCGTCCCGGTCCGGCGCAATAGTCGTATCTTCATACTCCTCTTCTTTTGCGTTTTGCGTTTTTTGGGCTGATTTGTCTATCATTGTTTTTGTTGCTTTGTGGGATAAAAATTTATTCAGAATAAAGAGTAGTTCACTTGTTTCAATAGGTTTTGTGATGTACTCATCCATCCCTTCGTTCATAAATTTTTCTCTGTCGCCCTTGAGCGCATTTGCCGTAAGTGCAACGATTGGTACATGGGAGATCTTCTCATCTTCTTCGTAGTCTAAAATTTCACGGGTTGCCTCTATGCCGTCCATAACAGGCATTTGAATGTCCATAAAAAGAAGATCATATTGTTTATTTCTTCGTTTTTCAAATGCTTCAAGGCCATTGTTGGCTAAATCAACGATGATGCCATGATCTTCAAGAACCCTTTTTATGAGTTTTTGATTAATGACGTTGTCTTCGGTTACCAATATATGTGCATCAAATTTTGTCTCAAGCAGTGCTTCTTCTTTGATGGCTTCAGTTGCTCTTTCTGTATTTTTATTTAATGCGGCCTTCAGTTTTGAAATCGTAACGGGTTTATAGATCACATTCTCTTTGGCAATGCCTAGTGATTCTAGCTTGTTGCGGCTTGTGATGTTCGCAATAATAATAAGTTTGGATTTATCAATATTTCTCAATGCATCCACAATATTTTGTTTTGCTTTTTCAATATCAATCCAGCAGTTTTTACATATTTGAAGGCCACTAAGCTCTTTGAGCTCCTCTTCAGATTTAAAATATTTGACTGTCGGACCAAAGTATTTGAAATACTCTTCTAGATAACTGTCGAGTTTTGTCGGAACATCTTGTTGATATTTACAGATGGTGATATTGTCAAATGTATGCTGAGAGCTTAAATCTGTTGATGCGACCTCTTCCATGGGTAAAGTAAAATAGAATCTTGTACCATGATCTTTTGCACTTTCGAGTTCGAGTCTGCCTCCCATAAGTTCAACAAGCCGACTGGAAATAGTAAGTCCGAGTCCTGTTCCTCCGTATTTTCTGGTGACAGAAATATCTGCTTGAGAAAAAGCATCAAAGATGTGAAGCTGCTGGTCTTTTGTCATGCCGATACCATTATCCTGAATGCTAAATTCAATATCGCTTGTTTCATTATTTGATTGTATTTTTCTTATTTCAAGATTGATTTCGCCTCCATGACTTGTAAATTTGATGGCATTGCTGAGCAAATTGATAATAATTTCTTTGATTTTGGTCGGATCGCCTTTGAGTTTGGGAGAAATTGCAGGATCCATGTAAAAATTAAGATCAATATTCTTTTCTGAAGCCCCTACGGCATAGGTTTCTATGGCGCTTTCAAACTCTTCAGCAGCATCAAATACGATATTTTCTATTTCAATTTTATTGCTTTCTATTTTTGAAAGATCAAGAATATTGTTGATAATGCTTAATAAGTTTTCAGAGCTTTTGTCAATGATTGATAAAAACTCCTCTTGTTCCGGAGTAAGTTCAGTACCTCTTAGAATCTCTGTAAATCCTACGATACCATTAAGGGGAGTACGAATTTCATGAGACATATTTGCCAAAAAAAGTGATTTTGCTTCATTGGCCTGGAGTGCAATAAGCTTATCTTGTTTGGCAGTGTCAACGAGTGTTTCTAGGAACTTGTAGGCTTCTTTGGTTCCTTCGTGGGTATCCAACTCGATATTTTCAATGGCAGCAGTATCAGAGCTGAGGTATTGACCGCCTTGTTTCATCTCATCTACAGCCTTGTTGAGTATGTCTTCAAGTTCTTTAATGTTTCTTGTGATGTCTCTAGCTATCGTGTATCCGATATATGCCAAAATAAAACCAAAGAATAAAATTGCCGTAGCAATAGCAAGCAGCAGAAGTTGTTGCCGAAGAAAAATTTCACTTTTTTCCCATAATTTATTGGAAACGATAAGTTCTGCCTTGGCAAGAAGTGTAATTTTTTGTGTTTGTAGCGAAAACCAGTTCATGACTTCTTCTGCGTATTCTCCGTTATCCACATCGGTTTGAATTGCAGAAGATGTTTCGGCTAGACTTGTAAGCATCTCTTTGGCTTGCGGAGTATTAAATAGTTCCTCTAGCTGATAGCGTAAATCGCCGTCTGTAACTTGTTTGATATCAAAGAGATTGGCCTTGGTTTTAAATTGATCCCATAAAGCCATCTCTTCAAAAGACATGGGAGATTTTTTTGTCATATAATGTGACACAAAACCTCTCTCCTGTCCCGCATTTTCTTTGGCTGTATAAAGCTGAGTAAGTGTTGTGATAAGGGAGGCTATCTCTGTATTTAGCGCATATTGGTTGATTTGTAAAAGGCTGTCCAAAATAGGTGTGGCAACTTTTGCCGTAAACATATCAAAAAAGATTTTTTGAAAATCCGCATCGGGGCTGTCAACCTCTTTTCTGATATCGGAAACATTTGCAATACTTGAAAAAAGTGCTTGGTATCGTAATTGATCTAGTGGTTTTTCTTTATCAAAAAATTTTACAATCATGGGAAAATAATTTGTATTTTCAGTAATAAGATCTCTTTTTAATGTTTCAATGGATAGGTCCAGAGCTTCTCGCTGGTTTTTTAGCAAATTGGAAAATTCTTTTTGTCCGCTTCCTATATAAAGTGCAGATAATCCGCGTTCTTTGCCAACATGGGAGAGTGTTTCTGCAAGTTTGGCATTGTTTTTCAATGTGTTTTTTAATGCATTGGCCTTTTCAAAGTTCAAATAGGATGTGATGAAAAAAGAACTTGCAAGCAGAATAAGCAGTGCGACCGGCACCAATCCGGCCAATTTAAGTTTACTACGTATAGTCATTGGATATTTCCTTTATCTTGACGTGAGATTTATTTGGGTTTCAAAAGATAAAAAATGTCCCCAATACCGCTTAATTAGATCTTCAAGACGACGGCTGTCTTCACAGAATTGTATATCATAGAGAGTGTTTGCAAGCGGGTCGATACGCAAATTGCTTGAAACTCCTTTAAGAAGATGCCCGATTTTTTGTATAGTAGGCAGATCGCCTTTTTCGTATGCCCTCAGCATTTTCTGTGTTTCCGTATGTGCCTGCTCGATAAAATCATGTACAAATTCGTCGATGAGTTCTACGGGCAAATTCAAGTCATTCGCTGTTTGCTCTAATTGAAAATCAAAATGAATAGGTTTGACATCTTTAAGGTTGATGGTTCCAAAACTTTCTTCGGGCAGAGGTTCAAGTTTGAGTTGTGTATCGGTTTCAATTGTCGGGCTGATAGTAAATTCATTGCGATCTTCTTCTGATTGTGTGTACGTTGTCAATCTGGATAATACCGTATAAAAAGATTCTATGAGGGGTTTTTTATCGCTCTCTTTTGCTTTGTCGATTTGTGTAAGTATATCTACTGCTGCGGGCAATCCCAATACGTTAGAAAGATGCAAAAGTGTGTCAACGGCATTTTTTTGTTTGTTAAGGTCAGCAGCCTGAAGATCATCTTCAAGCATGAGCGCTGTATCGATGTATTCATTTAAGAAAATATTGTAATCTTCAATGGAAATCCCGATTTTTTTACTCAGCTGCGCTACGTTGATTTTAATCGCAGAGACGCTGTCTGCCCGGGCAATGAATTTTTGCTGTTTTTCTGTTTGAATTTCAGAGATATGTTCGTCTGCTTCGCCCGGAAGGATAAGATCGAAAAGATCGTCATTTTTTTCTTTTTCCTGAAGAGATGCTTTTTGCGGAAGCTCCCTATGGATAGAGTCATCCTCCAGAAGCAGCAGCTGATCCTCATTATTCTTGGGCAGCACAGACAACTCTTGATCGACGGACTCTTCGGCGGAGATAAGATTATCGCTGTTGAAGCCGTCGATATTGAAAATGTCATCAGATTCTGCGATCGTGAACGGATTGGTCTCGTCGGATTTGGGCGATTCGTGTTCCTTTATCTCTGTCTCACATGTTTTTTCAGGAACAAAAATCTCATCTGCAAGCATTTTGACTTCAAACAGGGTAAGCTTGCCTAGCAAGCTTGTAAGCTCGGTTTTTTGGTAAGTGTAGCTATCTTCGCTGTAAGGGGTTTGTATGACAACATTGTTATCCGAGAGGTATAAAAAAGTAATTTCTTCATGTATGATTTTAGTACAAAGTTCAACTAAATCTTTAATGTTCAGCAAAAGCAATAAATTGTTATCAGCAGCAATGATATGATCATCTTGGTTGGTTATATAATACATTATGCGAAGAACTCCTTTTGATTTTTTTCTTTTTCGAGCAACTCTTTGTAAAGCAGTGTTGATTCTATGACTTCATTTGCGGTTGCAGGTCTTCTTGCTGCCGTATATCCCGTAATGTTCCCGTCTGTTACAATGGGAATAATATGTGAATACACCCAATAGTACCTGCCGTCTTTGCGAAGATTTTTGACAACTCCGCTCCACTCTTTTCCTTGTTTGATTGTATCCCACATGTTTCGAAAGGCAGCCTTTGGCATATCCTGATGCCGGATGATATTATGGTTTTGTCCTTTAAGCTCATCTTTTGTGTAGCCGGCAATTTCACAAAATTTTCGATTGGCATGTGTAATAATGCCTTCTGGATTGGTAGAACTTACAATTAAACCCGATTCAAACGTATATTCTTCATCTATGGGAATAAATGTGTTCATCTTTTCCCTCCCTCTTAGATATTTTGTTTTGGTGGTATTTGTTGAGCCGCAATGCGCCTAGTTTAAAACCTAATTATCAAAACAATATAACAAATAAACTAAAAGCATAATGAAACAAAAAGATTTTTAGTAAAAAATATGAAATTCGTAACCTATTGGTATAATAATTAATTATTAAATTACAGCTTTTTAAGAATTACAGTTTCTTATAATTAATGCAATGTTTTTACCGGCTACATTTTCTAGCTCTTCCAAAGAAGCATTTTGGATAGCTTCAAATGTGCCAAAATAATCGATAAGTTTTTTGAGTGTGGCTTTGCCTACTCCTTTTTGATTGAGCAGGGAAATTTGGACGTCTTCTTTCCTTTTTTTGTTTTGGTGATAGGCAGCGGCATAGCGATGCGCTTCATCTCTTTGTCTTTGGATCCAATGGAGGCGCTTGTCTGAACTTTGAAGTTCTATCACTCCTTGCGGCGTATAGATAAGATCTTTTGCGGCGCCTTTGGCGCGGTGTGCTTTGGCGTCAAGTTTTTCTTTGGCAATGGCAATGACATCAAGATTGATTTTCGTTTGCTTAAGAAGCTGTATGGCAAGATTGAGGTTGGCTTGTCCTCCATCAAGTATCCACAGATCAGGAGGAGGATTTTTTGCAAAATCGGCAATTCGTCTTGAGAGCAATTCTCTCATTTGTCCGTATTCATCGCGTTCGTGCAGTTCGTAGCGCCTATAAGCTTTTTTGTCCCAATGGTTTTCGTTCCAAACAACCATGCCGCCCACGACAGCTGTACCCATCATGTGGGAGTTATCAAATGTTTCTATCCGGTACGGAATGGTATTCAGGTCAAAAAGATCTGCAATTTTTTGTTCGATGATAGCGTGGTTGTCTTGTTTGCGCAACAACTCATCGCAATTTTGCATCGCCAATGCAATAAGTTTGACTTTTGGGCCGCGCTTGGGGCAAAGAATCTTTATTTTTTTATCAAATCGCATCGAGAGCGCATGAGCTACCTGTTCGCTGTCTTCAAAAGTATGTGCAGTAAGAATAGTTTTGCATACTCGGGGCACATCAGGAGGGTAAAATTCAAGAAGTGCCTGCTTGTACGCTTCATTGGCATCAAAGATATGCGTATGTCTAAAATAAGAATAAGACGAAGAGATAATTTTTCCTCCGCGCATAAAAAGTTTGACAATGACGCCTCGCTCCTCACCGTTTTGTATCGCAAAAATATCCGCATCAAGAGAGTTGGCGAGATCAACATTGGATACAGGAGCAAGAGCAGCAATCGATTTGACCATATCGCGCATTTTTGCCGCCTCTTCAAAGCGTTCCTGCAAAGCAAATTGCGCCATTTTTTTTTCGAGTGCCAGGATAAGCCTGTTTCGTTTGTGTATGGAGATTTTTGCTTCTTCTATGATCCGGGCATATTCTTTGGGCGATATTTTGCCCTCACAGGGTGCAAGGCATTTTTTGATCTGGTAAAACAAACACGCTCTGCCTCCTTTGAGGCATGACTTTTTTTGTATCAAAGGATAGACCTCATAGAGTGCATCAAATAACGCTTTTCCTCCGCTTGGAAAAGGTCCGTAATAGGTAATTTTTTTCCCTTTGACAATTTTTCGTGTGATTTCAAAACGCGGATACTCCAGGGATTCGTCCAAATAGATATAAGGATAGGTCTTGTCGTCTCTTAAAAGAATATTGTACTTTGGTTTGAGCTGTTTGATGAGAGAGTTTTCAAGAATAAGCGCATCCTCTTCGGTTTCCACGATGATGTATTCTAGACTGTATGCTTCATGCAGCATTTTGATAATTCGTGTGGAAAGCGTAGGATTTGGTGTAAAATCCGGAACAAAACGCCAATAGCTTTTCACTCTGTTTTTGAGGTTCTTTGCTTTTCCTACATACAGCAGTTTGCCTGCAGCATCGAAATACTGGTAAACACCCGCCAGAATAGGAAGATTTTTTATTGTCGATTGCACTGTATAAGCTCTTTAATGTGTTCAAATTTCTCTTTGAGCGTCTGATCTTGCGTTTGAATCTCAAAGCAGGATGTCGAGCGTTCCTGATAATACGGGATGGTTGAAATAAGCGGTTTGCTTTCTTCGGCAGGATAGTACCTGCTGTGAAATACAATAATTTCTTGTGCCTGCATAAAGGCACATTCGGCATCATAGGTGCGCAACTGTGTTAATACGCTTTTTAATAAATCTCTATTATAATTGAGTTCCATTTTAAATGCAGGATGAGTTGTGGCCACAAAAAGTGTTTCATTTTTGACATAGACAAATGCAATAGCATTTTGGTATCTTGAGCCCAAAAGCTTAACAAATTTGTTATAGCAAGCCTGTTTTTTTAAGAATCTAAATTGAGGTTGACACGTAAGATGAGACAAAATAACATGCGCTTTTTTCATAAATGCATTATAGCATTTGTTTGCTGTATGATAATGGCGGGTTGCGGATACAAAACAGACCCGGCCTACGTGCCCGATCAAAACAATACCCTGCAAACAAAAGGATAACAGGATGGACAAATATGATGTACTGATCATTGGTGCAGGGATCGCAGGGCTGTATGCTGCATTGCAATTGCCCAAAAGCAAAAAAGTGTTAGTAGTCTGCAAAGATATTCCGTGGGAGTGCAATACATTTTATGCGCAGGGAGGGATGGTTACAGCGCTTAACGAAGCCGATATTGCTTTGCATGTAGAAGATACTATGGCTGCAGGTTCCTATCACAATAACAAGGAGGCGGTTGAAATCCTTTCCCGCACCTCGCTTGAGACTACGGCAGATATTATCCAAAGAGGTATGGAGTTTGACAAGGATGAGCAAGGCAACATTCTTTACACTAAAGAAGCGGCACATTCCGTAGCGCGGATCATTCATGCTGGAGGAGATGCGACGGGACGATATATGCACTATTTTATGATGGTGCAAAATATGCATCATTTGCAAAAAAATACATTGGTCTATGATCTGCTTATTGAAAATGGAAGATGTTACGGCGTCAAAGCAACAGTCAATTATGAACCTACCACTATTTATGCGGATGATGTCATTATTGCATCGGGCGGGATTGGATCGCTGTATGCCTACAATACCAATTCTCGTACCGTCAGTGCGGATATTCACGGTATCTGCGTAGAAAAAGGTATAGAATTGGCCGATATGGAATTTATGCAGTTTCATCCTACCGTATTTGTCAAAACGCCTTTTGCCAGAAAACTGCTTCTTACCGAAGCGCTTAGAGGTGAGGGCGCGCATGTGGTAGATCAAGAAGGAAAACGTTTTTTGTTTGAGTATGATGAGCGTGGAGAGCTGGCGGGCAGAGATATTGTCGCGAGGGGTATTTTTGACTATAGGCGCCGAACAGGACAAGAGGCATATTTAGATTTTTCAATGTTTGAAGAGTCATGGTTTAGAGAGCGATTTCCCAATATTACGCGTACTTTTGGTGCATTGGGGTATCGTTTTCCTCAAGATAGGGTTCCGATTTCTCCGGCTTTTCATTATGCCAACGGAGGCATTAAAAGTGACACCAATGGCTGCATAGAAGGAGTGGAAGGATTGTATGTGATAGGAGAGGCTGCCAGAACAGGGGTGCATGGAGCTAACCGTTTGGCATCCAACTCTTTGCTTGAAGGGGTTGTTTTTGCCAAAAGAGCAACCGCGCACCTTTTGGGTAAAAGCCAGAAAGAGGGCAAAACACCTAAATTTGATAAAGATTACGGTAATATTCTGCACAAAGAAAACGACAAGATGTACAAGCATCGTTTGCGACAGGTTATGTGGAATGATATAGGTATTATTCGCACATCCAAAGGATTGCATGAGGCAAAAAATCTTATCTATGACATGAAAAATAAAGAGATAGGCAGGCTGCTGAAGTTGCGTCTTAACACGGCATCCGCGATAGTCGAGGCAGCTTTGGCACGCAAAGAGTCACTTGGCTCACACTATATTGAATTATAAGGATTAAAATGCATGATTTGAATTTAACGACGAGTTGGGTAGGGATCGCCTCGTTGATCATATTTGTGGTGGGATATTATTTTATTGCCACTGAAGATAAATATCATATAAATAAGGCAAAACCGGCATTGTTTGCAGGAACCTTTATTTTTATACTGATCGGTATCTATTATGCGGCTAATGGTTTGGACGGTAAACATCTGCATCACGAAATAGAGCTGCTCATTTATGAAATAGCGGGCATCTTTTTCTTTTTGTATGTTGCGATGACGTATATTGAAGCTATGATTGACAGGAATGTGTTTACCGCGCTTCGGTACAGACTTGTCTCAAAAGGGCACAGCTATCAAAGGCTTTTTTGGATCACAGGTCTTTTGGCATTTTTTATCTCTCCTGTGGCGGACAATCTTACAACGGCACTGATCCTTTCAACGGTGTTGATCACTATTGACAAAGAGACAAAAGCTTTTCTTGTGCCTGCGGCGATCAATATTGTCGTGGCTGCCAATGCGGGAGGCGCGTGGAGTCCGTTTGGTGATATTACAACGCTGATGGTATGGGTTGACGGAAAAGGACAATTTATTGATTTTCTTTATCTTTTTCCTGCTGCATTTTTGGGATGGTATGTAACAGCTTTTCTTTTGGTTCGTTTTGTTCCAGAGGACAATCCTCCTTTTGTCAAAGGAGAAAAAGAGGTACATATTGCCTATGGCGGAAAAATGATTATAGGGCTTTTTGCTTTGACTATAGCCTCTGCGGTTATCTCTCATCAAGTGCTTCATTTGCCGGCAATGTGGGGTATGATGTTTGGGTTGGCGATTTTGAAACTTTATACCTACGGAATGAATAGAGAAGTAAGGTATGAGAGTGACGGTACCGCTTGTCCTCGAGTCAATGTTTTCTCTTTTATTGCTAAAATTGAGAACGATACACTGCTCTTTTTCTTCGGGATTTTAGCTGCAGTCGGTGGGCTTCACTTTTTAGGCTTCTTGGAGTATTTTACGGCACTCTATAGTCAGTTTGGTGCAACCGCGGTAAATATCGGTGTAGGATTTCTTTCGGCTGTTGTCGATAACGTACCTGTGATGTCAGCGGTACTCAAGGCTAATCCTGATATGGGCGCAGATTCACATGCGCAGTGGATGCTTGTAACCATGACCGCAGGGGTAGGAGGATCGCTGATTTCGTTTGGAAGTGCCGCAGGCGTAGGTGTTATGGGCAAACTGCATGGAATTTATACTTTTTCTTCTCACATGAAATATGCATGGACGGTACTTGTAGGCTATTTTGTTTCATTGGCCGTATGGTATTTGCAATTTCAAGTATTGGGGCTGCATTAAGATTTTTACTTTCTTCTGTTTCTTCGTCAAAGGAGCAGAAGAAAAAATATTTGTATAGTTAAGTTTTTTCGAAAAATTTAACTATACAAATAGAAGGAGAGAAGATGAAAGAAGTGCCTATAGTTGTTTTGGATTTTGGATCCCAGTATACTCAGCTTATTGCCAGAAAACTTAGAGAGAGCGGTATATATACTGAAGTCGTACCTTATCGTGAAAGCATTCATGACATTAAGACGCGCAAACCTAAAGGAATTATTCTTTCCGGAGGCCCGGCTTCTGTTTATGCAGAGGATGCCTATAAGCCCGATGATGGCATTTGGGAATTGGGGTTGCCGATTTTGGGCATTTGTTACGGCATGCAGCTTATTACGCAGCATTTTGGGGGAGAAGTGGTGGCCGCAGACCATCATGAGTATGGAAAAGCCAAGTTGCACATAGAGGGGAATTCCCCTATTTTTAAAGAGGTCAACCATGACTCGGTTGTTTGGATGAGCCACGGTGACAAGGCTGAGTGCATCCCTGAGTCATTCAGGGTAGTCGGCACAAGCGAGAATTCACCTTTTGCAGCAATTGCCAATGAGGATAAAAAGATTTATGCATTCCAGTTTCACCCCGAAGTGCATCATTCCGCAGAAGGCGTGAAAATGCTTAAAAATTTTGCTAAGCATATCTGCGGATGTGAAAGCACATGGAATATGGGAGGCTTTGCCAAAGAAAAGATTGTGCAGATCAAAGCGCAAGTCGGGAATAAAAAAGTACTTTGCGGCGTAAGCGGGGGCGTAGACAGCTCGGTGGTTGCTGCGATGCTGCATGAAGCTTTGCCTAAAGAGCAGCTTATCTGTGTATTTGTAGACCAAGGGCTGCTTCGTAAAGATGAAGCGGTGCAAGTGCAAAATATGTTTAAGATGCTCGATATTCCTCTGATTAGTATTGATGCCAAAGAGATTTTTATGAAAAAACTGGCAGGCATTAGTGATCCTGAAACCAAGCGCAAAGTGATCGGAGAGACCTTTATAGAGGTTTTTGATCAAGAGGCAAAAAAACATACCGATGTTTCATTTTTGGCTCAAGGAACGCTCTATACAGATGTGATCGAGTCTGTTTCCGTCAAAGGGCCCTCAAAAACCATCAAATCGCACCACAATGTGGGCGGACTTCCTGACTGGATGACATTTGAATTGGTAGAGCCGCTAAGAGAGATATTTAAAGATGAAGTAAGAAAGCTTGGATTGGAGTTGGGACTCCCTAAAGAGATGATAGGAAGGCATCCTTTTCCCGGACCCGGACTGGCCATCCGCGTAATGGGAGAGGTGAACGAAGAAGCGCTTAGACTGCTTAGGGAATCAGACGCCATCATGCAAGAAGAGCTAAAGGCTACCGGATATTACGACAAAGTATGGCAGGCTTTTACCGTATTGCTTAATGTGAAGTCCGTCGGAGTTATGGGTGACAACAGAACCTATGACAACACTGTTTGTGTTCGTATGGTTGAATCAGTGGATGGCATGACCGCCACTTTTGCCCATGTACCTCATGATGTGCTTGAAGGAATAAGCCGACGTATTATAAATGAAATAGACGGCATAAACCGTGTCGTTTATGACATAAGTTCTAAGCCTCCTGCAACCATAGAATGGGAATAGTTTGGCCTTTTTGTCGCCCTGTTTTGGCATGGCGGCAGAGATTTATCGCAGAAATTCCAATCTACCCAGTAATTTTAAATCTACAAAAAATATAAACAAGTCGGTTGTTGTTATATATTTTTTGGATAGATAAAAAAATGCAATCGGGCAATACTGTATTGACACTCTTGCCATTTTAGAACAGGAAGTGCAAGCGCTGCAACTCCTAGCGTCGGGATGTTTTCGATGGTTTTATCTGCTGCCATTTTGTTTGCAAAGTCAGTAATTCCCGGATTGTGGGCGATAATAAAAACATTTTGATGTTTTTTTCTGATTTTCTGAACAATCTGAAGCATGGTTTTGGGGCCGGCAAGATAAAGATCGTCCAGATAAATAATTTTCTTTTTGTATCCTATTTCTCTTGCAAGACCTTTGGCGGTCATTTTAGTTCGTTTCGCCGAGCTGGAAAATATAAGATCAGGCATTACTTTTTTCGCTTTTAGCGCATGTGCCATTTTTAAAATAGCTTTTTTGCCTCTCTGGCTTAAACCTCTGTCAAAATCATTTGCACGCTTGCTGTCTCTTTCGGATTTGGCATGTCTGATTAGATATAAATATTTCATAGATGCAGTATAACATATATTTTTTAAGTACAGTAAAATACAACTTGAGTCTTTGTGGCTAAAGAATATTTAATCTATATTGTAAGAACACTTGAAATAATTTATTTTTTATACTATAATCGCACAAAAATAGTGACTATGAAAGGATATTTTATGGCAAAACATCAATTTCAAACCGAAATCGGCCAACTTTTAAAACTTATGACACATTCTTTATATTCAAACAAAGAAATCTTTATACGAGAGCTTGTGTCAAACGCAAGCGATGCATTGGATAAGTTTAATTATCTCTCTTTAACAGACGAGAAATATAAAAATGAAGAATGGAAAGGCCAAATTTTTATAGGATTGGACAAAGAAGACGGATCGCTAACGATAGGCGATAACGGGATAGGAATGAATGAAGCAGATCTCATCAGCCATCTTGGAACTATCGCAAAATCAGGTACCAAATCTTTTATAGAGTCTCTTACAGGTGATGCAAAAAAAGATTCCAATCTTATCGGTCAATTTGGAGTAGGATTTTATTCTGTTTTTATGGTTGCCCAAAAGGTAGATGTGATTACTAAAAAAGCAGGTGAAGAACAAGCCTATAAGTTTACTACCGACGGAACGGGAGAGTTTGAGATCGTTCCTGTTACCAAAGAGTCTCAAGGCACCATTATTTATATTACGCTTAAAGAGGATGAGAAAGAATTCTTGGATAAGTGGAGGGTGAAAGAGGTCGTCAAAAAGTACTCCAATCACATTGCTTATCCCATCATGCTTAATTTTTCTGAAGAAGAGACAGTAGGCGAGGGCGAGGAAAAAAAGATCAAAAAAGTAAAAAAATCTGAACAGATCAATGCCGCGTCCGCACTTTGGACACTCTCCAAATCCGAGCTCAAAAAAGAAGATTATATAGAGTTTTATAAAACAATTTCACACGGGGATGCCGAACCGCTTACCTATATGCACAATAAAGTAGAGGGCGCCCAAGAGTTTACCACACTTTTTTACATCCCCAAAACAGCTCCTTTTGATTTGTACAGGGCAGATTATCAGCCCGGCGTAAAGCTTTATGTGAAGCGTGTATTTATCACAGATGATGACAAGGAGCTGTTGCCTGCGTATTTGCGTTTTGTAAGAGGCATTATAGACAGCGAAGATTTGCCGCTTAACGTCTCACGCGAAATACTGCAAGAAAATAGAATTTTGGCTAATATTAGACAAAGTTCGGTTAAAAAAATTCTCTCAGAAATTAAAAAATTGAGTGAAGAAGATGTTAAAATATTTACCGAACAGTACAATAGGGTCATCAAAGAAGGTATTTTTACAGACTATACCAACAAAGAAACATTGTTAGAAATTGTACGATACAAAAGTTCAAATCAAGAGGGGCTTACTGGCTTGGATGAGTATATTTCTCGTGGAGATTCCGAAAAAAAAGAGATCTACTATATCATAGGCAAAGATGAGAAAGTGCTGAGAAATTCTCCATTGCTTGAGGCGTATAAAAAAGCAAATATTGAAGTGCTTGTAATGGATGATGAGGAAGTCGACAGTATCGTAACACCAATGATAGGCAGCTATAAAGAGTGGAGCCTTAAAGACGTTACCACGATAGAAGCACCGGACAGTAAAAGCCAAGAAGAGAAGGAAGAGATCTCCAAAGAATATAAAACGCTTACAGACAAAATCAAAGCGGTTTTGGGTGATGAAGTCAAGGAGGTTAAGATCTCGGCCCGGTTGACTTCAAGCCCTTCTTGTGTTGTAAAAGACAGTAGTGATCCTATGGCAGGCATGGCGCATATGTTTGCACAAATGGGACAAAAGATGCCGGAGATACCGCTTGTTTTGGAGATCAACCCTGAACATGAAATGATCAAAAAGCTTGATGTGCTTCATGATGAAAGTCTTTTTGCGGATGCAGTATGGATCTTGCTTGACAGCGCAAAACTTTCAGAAGGATTGGAGCCCAAAGATAAAGCCGCATTTGCCCAAAGGATTGCCCATTTGGCAAGCAAAGCACTGTAGTCGATTCTTTTGCTGTCTTAAAAATATGTAAGACAGCATTGTCTTTCTTTTGTTTTTCAGCTAAAATTTTTACCATACGCAAAACCAATTTATCAAGGAATTTTTTTGAAAAAAATGATGTCACCCCAAAAACGTGCAACTGTTATATCAAGCAGTGTGGCAATTGTTTTGGTAGCGGTGAAGTTAGCCATAGGAATTGTCAGCGGTTCCGTGGCTGTTTTGGCATCGGCTATAGATTCTCTTTTGGATACGGCAGTTTCGCTTTTTAATTTTTTTGCAATTAAAAAATCAGAAGAACATCCCAATGGAGAGTACCAGTACGGAAAAGGAAAAGTACAGGCTATTGCAGCAGTCATAGAAGGCACACTCATTACTGTGTCGGGGCTTTACATAATCTATGAAGCAATTAAAAAAATGATGTATCAGACAACTACTGTTTTGTTGATGCCTTCGATAGCCGCAATGGTTTTTTCTATCCTGGCCACCTATTTTTTGGTGCAGTATTTGTTAAGAGTGGCTGAGCAAACCGGCAGTGTGGTTATTAAAGCAGATGCACTGCATTACAAAACAGATCTTTGGAGCAACGCAGCAGTGCTTCTTGCGTTGGGTATAGTCTATATGACAGGTTTTGACGGTGCGGATGCATTGTTTGGTTTGGGAATAGGTTTGTACATTATTTATTCGGCGTATGAGATTATCGTTGAAGGCATAGGTATTTTGCTGGACCGTGCACTTGAAAACGATACATTGATCAAAATAGAAGAAATACTTTCAAAACATTCCGAGATAAACGGCTACCATTGGTTGAGGACCCGTACGGACGGCAGTACTAATTTTGTAGAGTTTCACATGGTGCTCCGGCCCAATATGCTATTGCTTGAAGCTCATCGTATCGCAGATCAGGTAGAAGAAAAAATTATGGCACTTGATTCGAAAAAAAAATGGGTAATTACCCCTCATTTTGATCCTTATGATGATGAAGAGGTTAATAAGGCTTTGTTGTACGGCAGGCCTTTTATGGAGTTAAAGCAATCATGAGACCTATTTATCTTCTCTCTCCCTCCGTCAAAGAAGGGGTAAATGCTTTGCCTGTGATTGCATTTTCATTGGTTGCCCAAAAAATTGATTTTGATGAGTGTGACACTTTGGTGTTTACTTCAAAGCAGGCCGTTGTGTCTGCGGACATGATAGACAAAAGATGGAAAGAGTATCCCTGTATAGCTATTGGTCCGGCTACAGCAAAGCAGATAAGGCAATTGGGAGGAGAGGTAATTTATGAGCCAAAAAATTTTTACGGCGAAGTGCTTGCTTTGGATATTGCCGCTTTTTTTAAGGAAAGAAAACTTCTTTATCTCAGACCAAAAGAGATTTCGTTTGACAGCAAGAGTTTCTTGGAAAAAAAAAGGATAATTTTAGAAGAACAAATTATCTATGAAACCTCTTGTGTAAAATACGATAAAGAAAAAGCACCCCCTCAAGATGCGATCATTATTTTTACCTCCCCTTCCTCGGTGGCATGCTTTTTAAAAAGTTTTGAATGGAATCCAGGCTATACCGCAGTGGTGATAGGAGAGGCTACGCTTAAGCATTTACCTGAGAATGCGAAGTGTGCGGTTGCAGAGGAACCCTTGATAGATGCCTGCATTAAAAAAGCAAAAGAATTGCAAAATCATAACATTAAACCTGCCTCTAACTCCAAATAGGTTATAATTAAATAACCTGGGTGGTGCGACAACTGTATTTGGGGTCCAACATATATGTTTGGTGGGATACGTAGCAGATCGGTGTGCGGATGGTTTCGTTTGAGCACGGCTTAAAGCCTGCGAGAAATTGTCCCCTAAAGAGATGCTCTCTCCCGCATCGTTGGCTAATTAGGGCCGACTTGAAGCAGAACGCCTACCCGGGGGCTAATAAGTCATATTTGTTTGCTCATACAAGGATTTTCTTGAAAATTGAAACAGAGAGTTGTCTGTACTGAATTTTGATGAAACCTCTTGGCAACAAACATATCAGTTACTTCAAGTTTGAGACAATGAGATAATTACAATACACCTTTTTTGGAGAAATAGATGAATATATTAATCATAGGTTCTGGAGGTAGAGAATACTCTATCGGTTTGGCACTTAAAAAAGATAAAAATGTAGAGAAGATCTATTTTGCGCCAGGAAATGGAGCAACAGACGCATTGGGAGAGAATCTGGCCATAAGTGATTTTAATGCTTTGGCTGATTTTGCAGAAGCACGAGAGGTAACGCTAACTATTGTTGGTCCGGAATCACCGTTGGTGGAAGGCATTGTAGACATATTTAAAGCAAGAGGATTAACAATATTTGGACCCACTGCGCAAGCGGCACAGCTGGAAGGGTCCAAGATTTTTATGAAAAATTTCTTGGCGCGACACAATATTCCCACTGCAAAATATATTCAAACGGATTCTTTGGAGGAGGCTTATACCTTCATCAACACTCTTGATGCGCCTATTGTCGTCAAGGCCGATGGTCTTTGCGGCGGCAAAGGCGTAATTATTGCCCAAAGTCACGATGAAGCCAAAAAAGCGGCCGGTGAAATGCTCAGCGGCAATGCATTTGGCGATGCGGGAACAGCTATTGTCATAGAGGAATTTCTTGACGGATACGAACTTTCTGTTTTTGCCATATGCGATGGGAAAGACTATGTGGTGCTTCCGGCTGCGCAAGATCATAAAAGATTGCTCAATGAAGACAAGGGACCTAATACGGGCGGGATGGGTGCCTATGCACCGACGCCATTGGTCAATGAAACTATCTATAAAAAATTAGATGAGCGCGTGATTAAACCTACACTAAAAGGAATGGAAGAAGAAGGAATGCCTTTTACGGGAGTTCTTTTTATTGGTGTCATGGTGGTGAAGGGTGATCCGATTATCCTGGAGTATAACGTACGTTTTGGTGATCCTGAGTGTGAAGAGTTGATGCCATTGCTTAAATCGCCTGCAAGTGAACTTTTTTATAAGGCAGCCACAGGTGATTTGAAAAATGCAAAAATCGAATTTCATGACAAGTATGCAGTAGGTGTCGTGATGGCAAGCAAAGATTATCCGTATAAAAATTCTGACCCCGCTGAGATTATTGTAGATGAGATTCACCATGAAGAGCTAAAAGAAAACGCACACATTTCTTACGCGGGAGTAAGCCGCGGAGAAGATGGAAAGCTTTATGCAACCGGCGGTAGAGTTCTTGTGTGTGTAGGAGTCGGCAAAAGCATTAAAGAAGCACAAAGACGCGCTTATATGCTGGTGGGTCAGGTGCACTTTGCAGGCAAGCAGTGCCGTAGTGATATCGCTTATCAAGCACTTTAGGCTGCCGGATAATGTCTAGCTCTTTTTCTTTTCAGATTGCAACCATACCGAAACGAACTGTAGCATTTGTCATAGATGATATTGTTGTTTCGATCTTCTTTGTAGTGATTTTTTATGATCAGATGATAATGCTTATGTCAGGAGTTTCCGCCCTTGATCAATCAACAGCAGAGGCAATGAATGTTTTTGTTCAGGAAAATATTTTAGTTTTTTTTGTTATCAAAATACTTTATCATACTGTTTTGGTATGGCAAAGCGGCATGACACTGGGTAAATATGTAGTAAAAATAAAAGTCATTGATTATCAAACGGAACAGATTCCCTCTTTTGTGAAGGCATTTTTGCGTGCATTATTGAGGGTGCCTAGCGAACTTTTTTTTTATGTCGGGTTTATGTTGGCATTTTTTACGCCGTTGAGGCAAACCTTTCATGACAAATTTTCAAACTGTGTAGTGATTGATGCCTAGACTTCTTTTTCTTTTTTTTCTGACTGTATTTTTTGGGTCACAAAGTATCTGTGCAGAAGAGAAAAAAGGTAAAATAGAGGTTATTGCAAAGCATTTGCAGTCATCCAAAACGACAGTGAGGGCCATAGACGAGGTTATTGTGTACTATGAAGACTCTGTAATCAAAGCATCCAGCGCATTTTATGATAAACAAACAAAAAAACTTATCCTTGACGGGCAAGTGGAAATGATAGGATACGAGGGCACCAAGACGCAAACCAATCATCTTGAAATTCAAACAGATACCAAAGAAGTTCATTTTCAAACACTTTTTTTTGTCACGGAAAATGATATATGGCTATATGCAGACAAAGCAAGCAAAAAAGAAGGAAATTATACTTTGGGCCAAAGTATATTTTCTAGCTGTGACATGAATGACCCTGTATGGAAAATGGTTTTTTCTCGCTCTTTGTATGACAGTGAGGCCAAATACATGAAGATATATGACGCAAAAGTCTATCTATGGGATATTCCTGTTTTTTATTCGCCTTATTTGGGTTTTTCGACCCACAAAGAGCGCAGTTCGGGATTGCTTTTTCCTCTTTTTGGCTATTCATCTGAAGAAGGATTTGTCTACGAGCAGCCTATTTTTTGGGCTATTTCTTCCAGTATGGATTTTGAGATTAACCCTCAAATGCGAACCAATCGCAGCAAGGGAATTTACGGCACGTTAAGATTTGCAGACAGCAACAACTCTTTTGGGCAATTAAGGACAGGTTATTTTAGAGATAATGATGAAAATCAGTTAGAGCATTATGGTGCAGAATTCCTTTATGACTCCAGCAGTTTTTTTGATTCGAGTTTGCCGCAAGGGCTCAAAGACGGCCTGTATGTGAATGCGACTTATTTGAATGATATAGATTATTTGAACCTGCAAAAGACACATCTGGAGCATTTTGGTCTTTTGCCGCTGCAGGAATCGCGTTTGAATTATTTTTTATATAATGATGACCACTATGCGGGTATTAACGGAAAATATTTTATAGACACCCGAAATGAAAGCAATGCAAATACCTTACAAGTACTTCCTTCTTTGCAATGGCATAAATATTTAAATCATTTCGTATGGAATAATCTTACCTATAGCGTCGATGCGCATATTAACCATTTTTATAGAAAAGAAGGGGTGACGCTGAAACAGGCAGAGACCAAAATGCCTTTAGAGTGGACCAATTCTTTTTTCGATGGATTTGTCAATCTTTCTTTAAGTGAAGAGTTCTATTACAGTAAATTCTTTTTTGGCAACGGAAGTTATGAATATGATAAATTTGAATATTACAGCAATACACATAAAGTAAAATTTTTTAGTGATTTAACGAAATCCTATACAGATTTTATTCATGTCTTGCAGCCTTCTTTTGGTTATGTCAAGCCAGGAAACGAGCATCAAGATCCTACCTATTTTGAGTGGCTTACTGAAGCACAAAAGATGCTTTTTGAAGCGGACTTGCCTGAGGAATACTATGATTTGAGCTTAGGCCAATATTTTTATGATGCACAAATGAAGCTTATTTTTTTTCAGCGTCTGTCTCAAAAATATTATACCAACCGTGAATACAAGTTTGCAGACATATCCAATGAGATGCAGTACAATTGGAAGAATTGGCAATTTTATAATGATATAGTCTATTCTTATGAATTTAATAAAATACGAGAATCTTCGAGCCTCATTTTGATGGCTGAAGATGAATACCATTTGAGCATTGGACACTCTTTTAGACAAAAACTGCCTGATGATATTATTGATATTGCTGTGGCAAATGATATTAATTTTGATTTTAGATATGATATAAATAAAAGAGTGGCAGTGAACGGAGGAATCACCTACAATATAGACAATGCTTCCAATACACAGTGGAGGGCCGGAGCCAGCTATAATAGGGATTGCTGGAATGTTGCTACATTTATAGGAGAGGAAGTTACGCCAAGACCGACAGGATACACTAAAGATAATATATTTTATGTTCAATTTAACTTCAAGCCGTTTGGCGGTATTGGATCAGGGGAATTGGAAAAGGAAAGGTTAAAGTAATGCATGGACCGGCCAAAGAGCTCAACAGAGCTTTGGAAATTTTAGAATTGCCCGCATTTATTACTAAAGAGGATATCAAAAAACAGTATCGTTTTCTTGCCAAAAAACATCATCCGGACTTGGGCGGCGAGGCTCAAAAAATGGAAGAAATTAATTATGCTTATAAACTTTTGATGAAGTATATAGAAGAGTTTCGTTATACTTTTGATGAAAACGAAATCAACAGACAGTACCCGGGGGCGGATTATGTTCAGCGATTTAGGGTTTAGTTATCATTTTGAAGACCGCCAAGATGCAGCCGAAAAACTCATCGAAACGCTTCCGCTTGAGATTTTGCAAAAAAATGAAGCGGTGATTATTAGCGTGAGCGAGGGGGGTGTTTATTTTGCCGACCAGATAGCAAAAGCTGCTCATGCCCCAATGGATATATTGCTTACAGCGCCTATTTTGGCATCCAACAATCCTGAAATAGCTATCGCTATGGTTTCGGAAACAGAAGAAGTGGTTATGCACAGAGCATTGATTGAAGCTTTTGAGATCAATGAAGACTATGTATACAGCGAAGCAAAACGTAAATACGAAGAAGAGGTATTAGGTTATATATATAAGTATCGTCAAGGCGCAGGGCTGATTTCTTTGAAAGACAAGTATGTGGTACTGGTTGATGAATGTATTGAAACAGGACTTACGATGATGGTTGCACTCAAATCAGTGATCGCGCAAGAGGCAAAAAATATCTATATTGCGGCACCGGTGTTAGATAAAACAGTTTATCAAAATTTGCTTTCTGTGTGTGATGGTGTATTTTGCCCTTGCAAAATACAAGATTATATTTCAATAGAATATTACTTTAAAGTGTTTGAAAAATCTAGCTTTGAGGAAATTTCTAAAACAGTAAAATCCTACGAAAAATTAGTGGCGCGGGATGGAAAAATTAAAAAGGATATAAGAACATATGAATAACGAAAAAATTGTAGATCTGGAAATGAATTATCTTGAAGAAAAGTATGAGTTTGACAAGGTAGCAAAACAAGCCAGCGGCGCTGTAATGTATAGACAGGGCAAAGCCGTATTGATCGCTGCGGTTGCGATTGATGAGAAAAGCGGAGAGGAAGATTTTTTGCCGCTTACGGTTCAGTATTTGGAAAAGTCATACGCTGCAGCAAAAATTCCAGGAGGATTTATCAAAAGAGAAACCAAACCGGGAGATTTTGAAACATTGACTTCACGTATCGTTGATCGTTCTCTGCGCCCTTTGTTCCCTGATGGCTTTCACTATCCGGTTACGATAACCGTCATGGTGGTAAGCAGTGATTCTGAAGTGGATATGCAAATAGCCGCACTGCATGCAGCCAATGCGGCACTTTTGGTCTCGGATGTTCCGGTTAGTCAAAGTATTGCAGCGGTAAGGGTGGGCAAAGTGGAGGAAACAATAGTAATCAATCCTGCATTAGGCCAACAGACAAAAACGGTGCTCGATCTTCTTGTGGTCGGCTCCGGCAAAGATGTCCTGATGATAGAGATGAGAACTTTGCCCTCCAAAAAAGATCAAGTGCAGCACTGCAATGAACTTAATGAAGAGGCATTGGTGGAAGTGATTGCTCTTGCCAGTGAGCACATAGCGCAAGCATCAAAAACTTATATGGAAGCTTTTAGGCCATTTGTCAAGCAACCTTTAGATCTTCCGCTCAGTGAAGAAAAAATTAATGACGAGCTTTATGGCTACATCGAAAAAAACTATGCCCAAGAGATAGAAAAAGCCATTTCGCATATGGCAAAAAGTGAACGCTCTACTGAACTCAAAAAAGTTCGTTCAACTATTTTAGAGGCACTCGAAGAGGCAGGGAAAGAAGCAGACAAAGAACTTGTTTCAAAAGTGCTTGAGCGTTACAAAAGAAGTGTTGTGAGATCAATGATTCTCGACAAAAATATAAGGGCAGACGGGCGGACTTTGGACGAAATTAGAGCCATAAGCATTGAAACGAATATTCTGCCTTCTGTGCACGGTTCGTGTCTTTTTACGCGCGGACAAACGCAGGCGTTAGTGACCGCAACGTTGGGTGACAAAAAAGATGCGCAGATGTATGAACTTATCACAGATAAAACAAGCCAGTTAGAAAACTTTATGGTGCATTACAATTTTCCGGGCTTTTGCGTAGGTGAAACTAAACCGATCGGAGCTCCGGGAAGAAGAGAATTGGGTCATGGAAATCTTGGAAAAAGAGCATTGGAGCCGGCCGTTGATATGCATTACGATGGAACAATTCGTCTTGTTTCAGAAATTTTGGAGAGTAATGGCTCTTCGTCCATGGCGACAATTTGCGGAGGAAGCTTGGCATTAAGAGGAGCAAAGGTAGAGATGGTTGATCTGGTGGCAGGCATTGCTATGGGGCTTGTAAGAGAGGAGAGCAGATATGCCGTGCTTTCAGATATTATGGGGCTTGAAGATCATGACGGCGATATGGATTTTAAAGTAGCCGGAACCAAAAAAGGGATTACGGCCCTTCAAATGGATATCAAGCTGGGGGGCATTGATCTGGATGTCCTCAAAACGGCACTCAAGCAGGCATCCAAAGGCAAAAATCATATAATTGGGCTGATGGAAGAAGCTGAACAGCACATCATATCAAGCGGTGCGCTCCCAAGCGTTGAGCAGTTTAGTGTTCATCCGGGCAAAATAGTAGATATTATAGGCAAAGCGGGAGCTACAATACGGGAAATTATTGAAAGGTTTGAAGTTACAGTTGACTTGGATCGCGATGCGGGCGGAGTCAAAGTTTCAGGAGAAGATAAAGAAAAAGTAAAAGCGGCCAAAGCGCATATTGAAACCATTGCTTCTGCTCCTGCAAGAAAGCAAATAGAATATAAAGTGGGAGAAAGCTACAGGGGCAAAGTAAAAAAGGTAGTGGATTTTGGTCTTTTTGTAGAAATGCCGGATGGATTTGATGCACTGCTTCATATCTCAAAGGTTGCAAAGGAGCATGTCAATAATCTTTCTGAACGCTACCGCGAGGGTGAAGAGATCACTGTTATAGTTATGGAGCAAAAGGGCAAAAAGGTGGAGTTGGCAACACCGGAATTTTTAGCATAAATTTAATTTAATTTTGCTATAATTTCGCCGTTGATACAAAGTGACAAGTAGGGATACGCAAGCCGAACAGACTTTGAAAGACAGTCTAAAGAGACTTAAAACCTATTTAATTGAAGGAATAAATATGAAAAAGTTTTTCTTACTTTTCTTGGCACTCGGTGCTGCTGCATTTGCAGGCGAAGGTGAATCTATGGTACAAGCATACTCAGTAGTTGCTGCTGGTGTTGGTCTTGGTCTTGCTGCTCTTGGCGGTGCTATTGGCATGGGTAATACTGCTGCTGCAACAATTGCAGGTACTGCTAGAAACCCTGGTCTTGGCGGTAAATTGATGACAACAATGTTTATTGCATTGGCGATGATCGAAGCACAAGTTATCTATACTCTTGTTATCGCTCTTATCGCACTTTATGCTAACCCATTTATCGGTTAATCTAAATAAATATTAAGGTTGCGGCGGTATAATCCCGTCACAACTTTTTGATAGTTTACTAAACTATCTAAGTCTACGCGGCAGTGGTGGAACGGTAGACACGCTACCTTGAGGGGGTAGTGCCCTACGGGTGTGGAGGTTCAAATCCTCTCTGCCGCACCATTTAAATTCTATCTAGCTTAGCAAAATCAGGCAAATTATTTTAATACAGCAAGCTACAGTTAAGATGCTAGCGTATGATAAAAATTTTCTATCGCTCCAGAGTTTCCTAAAATGCAAACATATTATCTGCGTGGACTTTATGGGCATTATCTATATCAGTATACTCTATGCCTCTTTTGTTTTACACAGAATCCATCCGAAGTGTTTAATAAAGTTTAAAGTTGGTCTTTTGCCCTTCAAACCTTTTTGCTCAGCGATTCAATATTGTTGCTGTTGCCAAGAACTACCAAGATGTCGCCTGCTTCAAGAATATCGTTTTTCTCAAAAGAGGTGTGCCATTCGCCTTGATGTTTGTAGGCGATGGGTTTGACCTCGAACTCCTCTTTAAATACCGGCGATAGTATAGAGGTTCCAACCCAAAAAGTAGGGACAACCATCTTTGCAAGCTTTATGGTAATAGAGAGATCGATAGTTTCGTAGTGCATATTTTTAACGATTTTTTTGACCAGTTTTTTCGCTGATTCCATCTCTGGATAGATTACTTTAGCGGCACCTAGTTTTGATAATATTTGACCGTGAACTTGCGTAATGGCTTTTGCTACCACAGTTTTTATACCTAGCTCTTTGAGTGCCATAACGGTAAGAATACTTGCTTCAAGATTTTCTCCGATGCTCACTATTGCCATCTCGGCGTCTGCTATGCCTGCTTCATAAAGTGCCTTTGGGTCTGATGAGTCAAGAATGATTGCGTCTTGAACAAACTCACTTATATTTCTCACCTTCTCCTCATCATGATCTATGGCGATAACCGCCGCCCCTTGCTGTGAGAGCCCTTTTGCTACGTGGTATCCGAATTTTCCTAATCCAATAACGACATATGTCATATAATCACCTTTCCTTCTGCGTATTTGATACGGGTTTGCACCGCTTTTCCTACGATCACTATTGTAAATGCAAAAACTCCTATTCTCCCCATGAGCATAAGCAGGATGATATTGAGTTTTCCTACATCGCTAAAGAGTGCACTGTAGCTTAGCACTCCGCCGTTGCCCGTTGATACCCCTACTGTTGCAAATGCTGAGCATGTTTCAAAAAGAGTTCTGACAAAGTGAAGATGTTCACTCTCATTTAAAATAACCGTTGAAATGAGGATATAAAAAGAGGCGACAAAGATAATCGCATAGGCTTTGTTGATCTGGTAGGGAATTAAACTTCTGTGAAAAATATGCGGGTTGTTTTGACCGCGCAGCGTAAACCAAACACCTATGATAGAGAGTGCCAAAACAGTAGTTTTGACACCTCCTGCCGTTCCGCCCGGACTGCCGCCGATAATCATAAAAATAGTTCCAAAAAAGAGGTTAGAATCGTTGAAGGTGGAAAAATCTATCGTGTTGAATCCTGCGGTACGGTAATTGACCGATGCAAACCATGCCGCAGCGATTTTTTCTCCAAAAGGCATATTTCCAAGAGAGTTCGGGTTGTTCCACTCCAGTGAGAGGATGATAGCTATCCCTGCAACAATCAAAATAGCCGATGTCCATAAAACAAGCTTTGTGTGTGTAGAGAGACGTGTGAGCGACTTTTTGCGGTAATTGTAGAGCTCTAAAAGGACAAGATAGCCAAGCCCGCCTATAATGATGAGCAATGGAATGGTAATATTGATAATGAGGTCATCCCTAAAGCGCATCATATTGTCGCTAAAGAGAGAAAATCCTGCATTGTTGAAAGCGGAGATGGAGTGGAAAATACCAAACCATAGGGCATCCGCAAAGGGCATATCCGCCAAAAATCGAAGCGTAAGCAGTGCTGCACCACTTAGCTCGATAATGATAATGGAGGTAAATACAATTTTTAAAAAGCGAAAAACACCGCTCATTCCTGGATAGTTGAGAGACTCTTTGAGGATAAGACGATCACGGTAGCCGAGTTTTTTGCCGCGCATGATGGCTAAAAATGTTACCGTCGTCATATAGCCTAGCCCACCGATTTGAATAAGAAGAAGAATGATGGTGTGACCAAAGATTGTAAAATCAACGGGAGTATCTTTGACGATAAGCCCCGTTACGCAAACTGCCGATGTTGCGGTAAAAAGAGCGTCTATGATAGTGAGTTCGCCGTTATGGGCAAAAGGAAGCATCAGTAAAAAAGTTCCTATGCCAATGAGAATAACAAAACTCAAAAAAATAATTTTCATATCTTGTGTTTGCATGCAACTCCTTAGCTATCGCAGCAAAATCTATATCCGATACCGGATTCTGTTTTGATATAGTTTGGCCTTGTGCTGTTTTTTTCTATTTTTTTTCTCAGGGTATTGACATAAGTTCGCAAATACTGCATTTCATTTTGATACCCTGTGCCCCAAACCTCTTTTAATATCTGTTTATGGGTAAGCGTTTTGTTGGCATTAAGCAGAAAATATTTTAATAGTTCATATTCTATAGGGGTTAATTTTAGGCTTTCCTTTTGAAATAAGATGCTTCGTGAAAGGAGATTGAGCTCCAGCTCCCCGCAGATAATATTTTTTTTAATGTTTTCTTCGCTGATATTTCTTCTTAGGTTTGCTTTTACTCTCGCCAACAGTTCATTGATCGAAAATGGTTTTGTGATATAATCATCCGCCCCGCAGTCTAAAGAAGTTACAATCTCTTTCTCGTCGCATCTGGCGGTAACTACAACGATGGGTACTTTGGAGATTTCCCGCAAATCCATGATCAGGTCTTTCCCATCCCCATCCGGTAAACCCAGATCTACTATGACAAGATTGGGATTTTGGCTCAAAAAAAGTGCTAAGGCGCTCTTTTTGCTTTCGCAGGAAATAAAATCAAAACCATATTCTCTAAATGTAATTTCTAAAAGTTTTTTAACCGATCGGTCATCTTCAACTATCAATATTTTTTTCATATGAGTTCTGCTTTCTTGGTTATCGGCAATCTTATATCTATTTGCATGCCGCTGTTGATGGCTTTTGCTTCAATGATGCCTCCATGAAGTGTTACGATGCTTTTGCATAAAGCCAAACCGATGCCGCTTCCTGAGATATCATTTGTATCTTCAAGACGATAAAATTTATCAAAAATATTTTTGAGTTTCTTTTTGTCAAGATGATCGCTTTTGTTAAAAATGCTTAAAATCATTGTATTTTCAAGCGATTGAATTTTAAGCAGGATATCAGTACCGGGTGTTGCATATTTTAAAGCATTGTCCAGCAGGTTGACAAGAAGCTGTGTCAGCAGCATATTGTCTCCCCAGAAAAGCTCGATATTTTGAATGTCTATCTTTAAGATGTCATCGGTTTGTTTTTGAGAAAATTCCTGCAAGGCAACTCCGATCATGTCTTCAAAATCGCACCATTGCAGTTTTAAATCCATTTCTTTGTTTGAAAACCTTGCGCTGTCAAATAGATTTGTAATAAGCCGTTTCATTCTCAAAGAAGCATAGTTGATATCTTCTAAAAGCGTCATCGTTTTTTCTTTGTTCAATTCCGGGTTGGCGAGGATAAGATTGACAGTTCCGTGTATGGTTGCCAGGGGAGTTCTTAGGTCATGAGAGATGATATGCAGCAAAGACTCTCTTAGTTCGTTTTGTCTTTTTTGGGCGCTAAGATTTTTTGCTTGATAGGTAATAATCCAGCCTACAATCCCGAAAATAACAAAACTCCATATATACAGTTCATTGTGAACACTAAAGCTGTAGAGCGGCGGAATATATAAAAAATTAAAACAGATTACGCTGACTAACGTGATAAAAACAGTCGATTTCATATTGCCGTGCATCGAAACAATTGCCACGGGAATAATGTGGATAAGCGCTATATTGATAATGTCTAAATACGCCCTGAAAATATGGCTTATAAACGTGATAAAAATCAAAATTAAAATAGAATTGAAGAGATATCGATAGGTATAAAAAAGATCAGGTTTCATAAAAATACCAGACCCCTCTACTTCGCATACTAAACATTTGATATATCCTTTGCCCGCTTAATCATTTTTTACTTTTAAATAGATTGATTTTATGATAGTCATTATAGGTTTTAATAGATAAATAAAATATCAAGATTGTATCAAAAATATAAAGATTTTATAAAAATCAATCTACTGAACTTAAGAGCAGACTCAGAGATAACGAGAATTTTTAAATAGAGAAATAAAAAACTTCAGCCAATATATCAATCTATATTGATATATAAATATTTTTATAGTATTATTCTAGGACGCCAAAGGAGTAGAGTATGGAAGTTTTTTTAAAAACAATAGGTGCTATCAATGATGAAACGCGATTGCGCCTTTTACGATTTGTAGGGTTAAATGATGAAGTATGCGTGTGTGATATTGAGACTTCGTTTGATATGGTGCAATCGCGCATTTCAAGACATCTGAAAATACTCAAAGAGGCGGGGTTTTTAAAAGTAGACAGAAGGGGGCGGTGGGCTTACTATAGCATACGAAGCCCTTTGGATGTTTTTAGGCAGTCTATTCTTGAAGAGATAAGCTGTTTAAGTATGGATATTCCTGTGCTCAAGAAAGGGTGTATAGCACGATAGCTGCCTTGCGGGTTTTGGATCGGAACGGCTTATTTATCAGTGATGCGTACCGTATCCCTGTTTCTATTTTTGCACTTGGCGGAGCAATCGTATATGTGTGGGATATTCACGGCAAGATAACATCTCTGAATTTATCATGATCAAGTATTGGTTATTGCAAATTAAAACTATAAGCTTTTTTGTTTGGTTTTTTGACAATAAGATAAACAAAGTACACAAAATAGGGCTTTTTGGAGTATTTTTATGTTTTTTTAAGATTAGATTGTGTTATAATGATCGCATCTTAAATAAAGGAAGAAGAATGACAAAAGCAGAGTTTGTGGAATTGGTACAAAAGAACGGTGAATTTGAGAGTAAAGCAGCAGCGGAGAGAGCAGTGAAAGCATTTATAGCTTCCGTAACTGAAGCGCTTGTAAAAAAAGAGACTGTATCATTGGTCGGTTTTGGAACATTTTCGACAGTTGAGGTGGCAGCAAAAAGCGGTACAGTTCCAGGAACAGATAAAACATATAAAAAAGCGGCACATACTGCACCTAAGTTTAAAATAGGCAAAACGCTTAAAGATGCGGTAGCAGCAGCAAAATAATCTATTTTATGGTTGCCTGTGTGGCGGGCAACCTTTTCTTCTTATTCTTCTGAATGTATATTCTCTATACAAATAAAGTATTAAAAATATTTTACAAGAAAACAGTTGCATTATATTTTTACATTTAATTGCTTGAGCAAACGATTTGGCTGAGATCGGGTATTGATAAAATAACGATTTTTTTATTTTTTGTCGTAGTCAGTATGGATTTCAATGTATGTTTTGTGTAATTTTCAAAATGGTATACTTTTACCAAAAAGAGCAAAAAATGAATCTAAAACATATGATCGGTTTGGGTGTAGCAGGCAATTTTGCACATCATTTAGAGCAAGCAGGCGAAATAAAAGATTTTGAAAATATTACTACCGAGCAACCGGATGCACCCAAAGGGATTTTCCCATTTTATGTGCCGCGCTCCAAGACTTTTCTTGGCCTCTATCCTGTGGGAACAAAAAAACTCTGTCTCCCCGAATATGAGGCAAATGCACAGGTTGAACCTGAAATCGCCATCCTTTTTGATATTGTTTATGGCGATGATGAGACGGTGACAGATCTTACTGCAAAAATGTTTACAGCATTTAACGACTGCACCATTCGCAAAGCCGGAGCCAAAAAAATCTCTGAAAAGAAAAACTGGGGATCAAATTCTAAAGGCATCGCAGACAAGTGGATAGCAATAGACAAATTTGAAAAAGGCGGCGTAATGGATCGTTACCGCCTCTGCTCTTTTGTGATGCGTGATGGCATCCTTCAACCCTATGGCGTAGATGCACCGCTGCTGGGGTACAGTTATTTATATGATACGCTCAAACTTTGGCTTATCGACAAGCTAAACAATCAAAAAGATTTTGGTCCGCTGGAGGACATGGCTATGTATCTGAAAGTATCTGATTATCCGGATCAGGCATTGATCTCTATAGGGGCGACGGCTTATGCGGAGTTTGGCGAAAAAAACTATCTTAAACCAAATGATGACATTTATGTTATTGCTTATGATAAGCATAAAGACAGGGGAGATAGGCAAACGAGTGAAAGTAAGATTATATTGCACCAAAGGGTGCAATAGCTTAGCCCATATTTTTTTTGATATCGGCGATGAATTCAGTGATGTCATCATGAAGTGCCTGTAGATCTTCTTCATGTTCAACTTCATCGGCAAGTATCGAAGAGACAATGTCATAGGTTACGATATCTTTGTCTTTGGTCATTTCGGCAATTTTAGAGTAAATGCTAATCGCACACTGTTCACCTTTAATTGCATCATTCAAAATAGCAACAACATCAAACTCTTTAGGCTCTTCGTAGCCGCAATTGGTGTGTGTGAACCATTGTTGAGGATGTGTCAACGGAGTGCCGCCAAGCTGAAGGATTCGATCTGCTACCAGGGTGGCATGTCTAAGTTCATCAGCAGCATGCTGCGTAAGTTCGGTGATCGCAGCATCTTTCATAATCCCTTTGATCACTTTTGCTTCGATAAAATATTGATAGTAGGCCAACCATTCATCTGCATATGCTTTGTTGAGTTCAGTAATAATATCATTGATCTCTAACCCTTTGATGATTGAATTCCCTTTTCGTGCCATAATTTATCCTTTTGAAATGATGTAAAGAAGTTTTTTCTTTATTTATGATAGTCTTTTTTGACTTAAATGGTAATTGCTTTTCTTTGATCTGTATTGAGGCAATCTTATGATATTTTTGTTAGAATGATAAAGAGAAGCGAGAGGAGCGATATGAAACCGTTTTTAATTTTAAGTGCAATGCTTTTGATGGCAGGGTGTGGAGAAAACAACGATAACCAACAAGCAAGACTTCTGGGCGGTCGTATGCCCGAAAGCAAAGTTGTTTCAACAGAATTTGCCAATGAAAAAAATGCCAAAAATCAAACAGTGCTTTTAGAAGAAATGAAGCATGAAAATGCACTTGATCTTGCCAGAATTGAGGCCGAAAAAGCCAAGGCGATTGGCCATATCGAGCTGGAAAAATCAAAGATAGAAATCTCTGCCAGACAGGAGATGGCTGCAATGGCACAGCAAACCCAAAAAGAGGTCGCCTTGGCCAAAGAGCAGAGGATCGCAGCAACAAAAGATAAAGATATTGCACTGTATCAAATGATTATGGGCAGCGGGGCTGTATTGGTTTTATTTGGCATGGCACTTTTTTTGTGGATCTACAGAAAAAACAGAAACGATAAGCTTAAAATGCATGAAGAGACGCTCAGGCATCAGGCATTCATGCAGTCTAGCCGGCAGCAGCATGAAAAAATGAATAAAATGCTAGAGATCATCGTGGATGAAAAAGCAGACAAAGCAGTTAAAAAAGAGTTGGTCAAGCTGCTCAAAGAGCAAGAAGGATCACCCGCCCTTATAGAGTACCGTTAGCTTTTAAACCAACTTTTTACTTTGTCAAATGTGGATTCGAAAGTTGTTTTGTGCGGACGGCTTTCTACACCGTAGCTTTCTTGAAGCTGCTCAAGAAGCTCTTTTTGTTTGCTGTTTATTTTTTGAGGAAGCACCATGCGTATTTGGGCAACAAGGCGGCCTTTTCTTCCGGTGTGAACATCCGCAATACCTTCTCCCTCAAAGACAAACTGTTCTTTATCTTTGGTGCTTTGCTGAAGCTCGAGTTCCAGTTTTCCCTGTAGGGCAGGTATGGTAATAGTTTCACCTAAAACGGCCTGGGTGAAAAATACAGGCACTTCGATATAGACATCATTGCCGTTGCGAATGAAGTGCTCATCTTCTTCGACTAAAAATGTAACATAAAGATCTCCCCGGCTTTTATTCTTGGCTTCATTGCCGCGGCCTTGTACTCTGAGACGATTGCCGCTATCCACGCCTGCGGGAATAGTGATGGTTACGGAGTCTTTTTCTTCATGGTAGCCTTTGCCTTGACAGCTGATACAGTTTTTGGCGATTTTCTGTCCTCTTCCATGGCATTTCGGGCAGGTTTGTGTAAATGTCATCGGTCCCTGACGCATGATCACTTGTCCCCGGCCCCCACAATAGTCGCATGTTTCAAGTTTTCCGTCTTTGGCTCCTGTTCCTTGGCAATCGCTACAGGATGTTTTATAGAAAACGTCTATGGTTTTTTTGCATCCAAATACTGCTTCGTGAAAGGCCAATGGCAATTCTATCTCAAAGTCCAAAGCATATTTTTGGCTGGGGTCTTTGCGTGTCTGCCCGAAACCGCCGCCAAAACTACCCGTTGCCCCGCCAAACATAGAATTGAAGATATCCATAATATCATCCATGCTTCCGCCGCCAAAACCGCCGCCCATGCCATGTCCTTCAAGCCCGGCTTTTCCGTAGCGGTCATAAATAGCTCTTTTTTCCTCATTGCTTAGTACTTGATAGGCTTCATTGACAAGTTTAAACTTTTCTTCGGCTTCTTTGTTGTCAGGATTTCTGTCGGGATGATATTTCATCGCCAATTTTCGATACGATTTTTTAAGTTCACCACCCGAGCAACTTCTGCTGACTTCCAATACTTCATAATAATCAAGTTCTGTCATTTTCTGTGTTTCCCTCTTTGGTCTTAGTGGATTATTTTGGCGAATTCTACCATAATTTGGCTATAATCACAAAAACCAAGAAGAGAGGCAGGGATGGTAGTCCATATCGTAATGTTTCAGTTTAAAGAAGAAAACAAAAAACCCAATATCATTCAAGCCAAGCAGATGCTTGAAAATTTGATGGGAGCCGTGCCTTCCCTTAGAAGTATGGATGTGGGGGTCAACTTTTCGACAGAAGACAGAGCGATGGATCTTAGCATTATTGCTTCTTTTGAGAGCAAAGAAGGCCTTGATGCCTATGCGGTCCACCCTGAGCACCTCAAAGTAATCGATTTTATTAAGACGGCTGTAGAATATTCTAAAGTAGTAGATTATGAGAGAATATGAGAAAGCACAGGATAGAAGCATTTGAAAATCTGGTAGAAGCCTTGGGAGCATTGCCCGGGATCGGCAAAAAAACAGCAATTCGTTTGGCATACCATATGGTGATGGAAGACGGGTTTGCAGGAATGAAGCTTGCGCATGCTATTGAAACGGGCGTCAACAGCATTCAAAAATGCAGCAAATGCCACAATATGAGTGAAGATGAATTGTGTGCGATTTGTTCTGATCCTTTTAGAGACAGCTCTAAGCTCTGTATTGTACAAAGTGCAAAAGATATTTTAACCATAGAAGAGAGCAGACAGTTTTTGGGTGTTTATTATGTGGTTTCGCAGGTGAGCGATCTGGACGAGAGCCATCTTTTGTATGCGGCACATGGAGTAGATGAAGTGATTTTTGCTTTTCCTCCAAGCATTGCCACCGATACGATGATTCTTTACATTGAAGATAAGCTCAAAGGATTAAATATCAATTTTACCAAAATAGCACAAGGGGTGCCTACGGGGGTGGAGCTCGAAAATATCGATTTGCTTTCACTCTCTCGTGCGTTTGAAGCAAGAGTGAAGATATAAATCAAAAAAATACCTTGGAGGCTACTCTTGAGCGCATTTTTCGTTGATATAGTCTTGGATGAATTGGCGTACCTGGGCGTAGACAAAGGAATCTTTGTATGTATCAATCTTTCCCCCGCTGGCGTTGGGGTGACCGCCGCCGCCGCCGATATGTTCAGCCATTTTTGAAACATCCAGCTTGTTATTGCTGCGCAAAGAAAAATGGCCTCTGAAGTTGATATCCATATAAAAGTCATAGTCAGGATTGTTGACAAGAAACGTGTTGCCGATGATGGAAGTGTTGCCTATATTGTATCCCAGGATGCCCTTGTATCCTTTGTAATGAATGGTGAGGCGCGCCTTATCGATACCTAAAAGATCTGTGACGTAAAAAGCAACAAGGTTGTCTTTGGTGTTGTTTGCTTCTCTCATAAAAAAAGATTTTTTGATCCGGTGCAGCGCATCATCAAGTTTAATGGGAGCATCGGCATCGTCTGCCATTTGTTTCGCTGCTTCGATAAGCGAGAGTTTCAAGGCTCTGTCCTCGTCGGGGAATAGGATGCGATTGATCTCTTTTGCGCCCGAAATCATGCCAAGCATCACTTTGCCGTATTCAAAAAGCGTGTCTTGATTCAGCCAGATATCGACGGCATTGACTGCCTGTACAATATGCAAAAACGTATGGTCTAGATCAAAATCATAATGTCTTTTGAGCCAATCATAAGTGATGCGCGTGGCGCTGCGGGAAGTGTCCAGCGTGTACCATGCAAAACGTTCTGCGGTATTGGCGCCTGTTGCATGGTGGTCAAGCAGTTGCAGTTTTGCACCGATACGTACGGCTTCTTTTTCTATCCAATTTGCTTCTTTCGTGCTAAGGTTAAGATCCGTGATAAGGATCAATGCTTCGGTATTTTCTCCGCGAACAAATTTGTCTTGCTCGATCTTGTGGACTATCTCTTCGAGCCTTGCAGTCACTTCGGGTCCATAGTTTGCATTGTAGCACACGATGTTCTCAAAGCATTGCACGGTAAGGTATTGGCATGCATACCCGTCAAGGTCGATGTGGGAAAGATGATAAATGTATTGTTTCATGATAAAAGATACCTTTTTAATTTTTAATCATACCAAATAGAGCCACTGATGCAGGCGATCAATAAAATGGCTGTTGCGACAGTATGTTTCAGGCTTTGTTTGAAAAGCATTTATAATAATATATCGCCCAACGTCAGATCAAATAAAAAATCATCGATTTTTGTTTGAAATTTAAGTAAAAACGGAGAGATGGCACAGCTTCCGATCATTCCGTTCGGACAGGTTTGGGCATATTGGGCACAATCAAAAACAGTAGGCATTTTTCCTTCTGCAGCACAGATGACATCATAAACCGGGATACTGTTAATATCTTTTGCCAGCATAAATCCGCCGTGTGCGCCTTTTCTGGATTCCAGGATACCCTGTTTGGCCAAATTTTGAAGAATTTTAGCCAGAAAACTTTTAGGGATGCAAAGTTCATTTGCCAATTGTTCAGCTCCGATAGGGGCTTCTGCTTTTCGAATGGTATCCAAAGAAAGTAACGCATATTCGCTCGCACGTGTCAATAACATAATGAGACCTTATTTAATGAATTAGGAGTATATTACTCTAATTTATATTAGAGTTTGGTTTGGCCGAAAGACAGATTGGCCTAAGCTCCAAAAAAGAATAGTATGGTATCATTGCGCTCCCAAATACACTTTGGAAAATAAAATACCAATCAGGAGGTCATTATGGCTTTGGATCAGGCGAAAAAAGCAGAAATTATCGCAAAATACGCTAGAGGCGACAAAGATACAGGTTCAACAGAGGTGCAAGTGGGACTTATTACAGAAAGAATTACGTACCTTACAGAACACCTTAAAATCAACAAAAAAGACCACTCATCAAGAGTAGGGCTTCTTAAGCTTGTAGGTCAAAGAAGAAGACTTATGAGATATCTTAAGACTAAAGATATCAGTCGATGGAATACGATCAAAAACGATCTTGGCATCAGAAACTAATCTTTTTTTCAATCCAGCCGCCTTTGGCAGCTGGACAAAACCGCGCGCTAGAGTGTACTGATATACTCTGCCACCGAACGAATCTCTTCTTTGCTGTATCTGTCTAGCAAATTCTTTTTATATATTTTTGCGATAGGCATTGCTTTCTTTTTACCCGAAGCAAACTGTTCCACATCTTCAACAATTTCTTCTGCAGACATCCCTTTGATAGCCTTTGAGTGCTCGGCAGCAACTTTCTCTCCTTCATAGCCATGGCAACCTGCGCAAGTTTTGTCATAGATTGATTTCCCTGATGCCGCACACAAAAAACCAGTCATTAAGAAAGGTAACAAAATTTTTATTTTTCTCATTTTCTCTCCTTTTTTAAATTGTAACAAACACCCTGTTTTGTAATGCTTAAAGAAGTGATCGATAGGCAGCGATGCAGTTTTTTATGAGATTATGTCAGTGAAGAGAATTTATTATAAAGTTCGATTTTTGACGTGACGCGGTATTTGTTGAAAATATTTTTCATGTGTGTTTTAAGTGTATTGATCGATATCCCAAGCGTTTGCGCAACTTCACCGTAAGACATTCCGTTCAATACTTTACGCACTATTCTTTTTTCCTGTTCTGTGAGCAGTTTCATGTTTTCATCAATTCTCATGCATTTGGAGTACACGAGGCTGTAGTGCTGATCGTACAGGGGTTGGAGCAAGGTTTGAAATACATTTTGGATGTTTTCAAGTTTTTTAAGATCGATTTTGTTTTCTGCTTGAAAGATAAAACACACAAAACCGATTTTATCTAGTTTATCAAAAGCATAAAGAGGCATCAAAACAGCTTCTTTCATCTTTATCTCTTCGGTAAATGCTTTGGCTTCTTTCTGTGTTATTATGCCCTTGAACAGCTCAAACAGATCATGTATGGTATGGTGTTTTTGTCCGAGATTAAAATGATCGGTACAGTTTTTGACAAACTGATTCCAGTTTAGCTTTTTTTTGGGGAAAAGATATTGTATTAGCAGATGAGAAAAAAGCCTGTGTTTTTCAATAACATGCTCTACATGAACCTTTTGGTGTTCATTGACACAGATCGCAATGATGTCCGCCTTTGATTTTTCAAGATAAAAATCACTATCCTTATGCAAAAGAGCCTTTAAGCTTCTGCCTTGAATGACACATCCTTGAATCTCTATAATCTTATGGAGAATCTCCTGGTCTGTGATCGTATGCATGTGCATGACTCCTTGGCAGATAATCTTTGAGTGATTGTAGTCTACATTTTCTTAAGGTGTTCCTATTTTGTAGAAAATCACACGAAAGGGTGATGTATGCAGAATGATATTTTGCTATACTACAAATATAGTTTTGATTATATTATGATTTTATAGTAATTCAAAATCTAAAATCTATACTTAAAAAGGAAGGGAATTATGATGAAAAAAAGTTTACTATCTTCATCTGCCGTAGCTCTTATAATGGGCAGTTTGCTAGTCGGATGCGGAGGAGGAAGCAGTTCGAGCTCAAGCGGAGAGGATGATCCGCTGGTGATCGAACCGCAGCCTCCGGTGACAGAGATCAACGGCACAACACTGTTGTGTGACGGAGGGGATTCGGAAGTATCGGTAGATGCAGCCGAGTTTAATGCCAGCCAAACTGTAAGAAGAAATATCTCTTCTACTTCAAATGATCCAAGCAGCAAAAATTACCACAGAGAAAGTCCGACATCACACAATACGCCGGAGCCTTTGGATATGGTGGTGCTCTCAACGCACGCAGACGGAAACCTGACCGAAGCCGGTGAGGCAGACACAAAAGTGCATCCGATCGTCGTCAGTTATGCCCAGCAGATCGTAGGAGACTATGAAACGGGTATCGGAAGCGCAGATGTAGGCGATCCGACGCATGTAGACGGAGTTTTTGTGAGTTACTCCAGAGACAACGGCGATTCGTGGAAGAGCTATGTGATCTCCGATACGACAGAGAAGAGTTCGATGCAGGTAGACTGGAACGGTACGGAGATTGAGTATCCGGGGCATGCGCAAAAACCCACCATGGCGGTAGAGGGCAACCATATCCTTGTAGCGTGGAACGACAAATACTGTCCAAGCAACAATCCGTTTGATCTTCCTCAAGAAGGCGATGATGCAAATGCCACCTATCCGACCGACTATTTTGCCGTTAACGGGCCGCAAAAATCGATCGACTATGAAGGAGCAACGGCGTTGCCTGACGGTAAGCAGGTGTGGGAAGTACCGTTTAGCTGTGTATGGACAGCCAGAGGTATTGTGGATCCTTCAACCGGAGATATTACATGGCATACGCCTCAACAGCTCACCACAGGGACAAGAGATTCTAACCACATTTGGATCGCAAGTTCAAGCGCAGGATTTGCCATGTCGTGGCAAGAAGATACGGTGGGATTGCGTTCGGGCAACGGCGAAGGTCCCGGGGATGGCTGGAGCGGTGCGACAACCAATCACGGCTCGGATATCTGGTACACCTCTATCAAAATGGATGAGTTTGACGATATCAACGGGACTGATGAAAATGTAACCAAACCCAAATCGCTTTATAAATTCAACTATCCGGTGCGTATCACGGATAACGAAAAATGTTCCAATGACGATACGAAACCGTATTGCCAATATATATGTGACACTTACGGATTTGTGACGTTGACTACCAACAACAACCAAGAAACCGAGATTACACGTTGTAAAACGTACGATACGGATATGCTGACCGATACGCAGGTTGTTTTAGACGGTGATACGGGCGCTTCCAGATCGGCGATAGAAATTCTTGTAACGGATCAAAATGAACATGTGGTGATCCTCGGATACGAAGAGACCAAAGGATTGTCAGACAGCACGCCGGGCGAGCCTGATCAGGATCAAGGGGACAGCGAAACCAACATTTCCGTAGAAGGTAAATCGGTCTATTTTGAAAGTTTCAAATTTGACGCCCTCGATGCGTTTGACGAAACCAATCTTTCAACGATCCAAAATGTAGCGATGCCGCTGGTGAGTGCAGGAAATATTGTCAATATTAAAGTGCCTGAACAAAACAATACTAGCAACATGATCTATGAGAATGCGCGAAGATTGGTGATCGGTACACAGGTGGATGATTGTGAGGCAGACAAATATACGTTTGCGTTTATGTATAAACAGTCATTTGAAACCCAAGGAGGACCGGCAGATATGTATGTGCGTGTCAACCAAGGGTTTACTTATGATGATTTTGTGCCGCTAAACGGGCTCGTGGTGACCAATGTCAGTTCGCAAGCCTATAAAGTAGTGGAAAATATCGAAGATTACAACATTACATGGAGTGAAGCGAATCTTGATGACAATACGTACGACAATGGCGAAGAAAATGTATTTTCTCCTCGTCTTTTCCTTAGAGGAAACAATATTTATGCAGGATTTGAGTATACGCCAAATGCCACCAAAACGGCTCAAGAAAATATGCCGGCGAATTTCCATATCCACAGATATGTAGACGGAAGCGGATGGCAAGGGCCTCAAAATATCACGGAAGTGCTTACAGGATGGGAAACAACAGTGGATGCGAGATTCTTTAGTACGCCTGAAGGAATGTATGACGACACCGGACTGGAATCAGACAAGAGCAATCCGAATGTATTTTTTGTGACATGGGGCAATGTCGGCTATATCAGCAACGATAACCATGATCTAGGCAAAGCAGAAGGAGATCTTTTCTATCGACGTTCAACGGATGGCGGTGTGACATGGGAGCCTGAGCGCGTGCTTTCAAACAGAGAAAAAAGCGTCATCCAGGAAAAAGAGGTAGAGAGTTTTGCGTCACCGGATGGAAAAACGATCTACAATGTGTGGCTGCAGGATGAAGAGGAGTTTAATGCTACCGATCCGGATTCAGGTGTGGACAGCTGGTTTGGACGTGTGGATTACAATATTTCTATTGCGTCAGTGCCTGAGTAAAACATAAAACAAAGCGGGCTTTGACCCGCTTGATGATTGATCAAAAAAGCAAAAGATACCAAGTGGTGTCTTTTGCTTTTTTTGTTATGATGCTTAAAATAAAAAGGGAGAGAGGAAAATGAAAACAAAAAAATATATAAAAGCAGCAGCGGGGATGTTTGCTTTTGCAGGGTTGAATCAAGAAGCTCAGGCATTGCCGATGTTCAGTACGCAAACGGGGATGGATTGCAAATCGTGCCACTTGCAGCATATACCCAAGCTCAATGAATTTGGCAGAAAGTTTGCTGCTTCAGGTATGACGCTGAGTAAAAAAATATTAGACGAAAATATGACCGCAACCGATATCAATCCTTCGGTGATGGTCAAATCGCTTTATCAAAAAACGTGGGATAAACCGGGAGCATCGGGTGACGTGAGCACCAAAAGCCAAACAGAAGACGGAGAATTTTCTATCCCTAAAACAGCTACACTTTATTTGGGCGGCAGGGTAAGTGAAAATATAGGGGGACTCGTCAATCTTTCCTATAAAAAAGAAGAAGATGAAGCCATTTCGGCAAAAGCAGCGTATGTTCAAGAAATCGAAGACGGGTTTTGGGGGATCGTAGGGTCTTCTTTTGCCGATTTTGGTCCGTTTTCTGGCATGGAATTTTATAACACAGGACTCTATAAGCCTCTAAGAACATTTGATATGAGAACACTCTCCAATGCATTTCAGGCATCCTCAATCGGTACGGGCGAATCAACGGGGTTGCAGGCTTATTATGACAAGGGCAACCTTTTTGGCACCGGAGATCATTTTTTTGTAACCGCGGGAGCGTATGCGCCGACACAGGACAATCTTTATATGGATATCGCAGACAACATTCTTCCTTTTGCCAGAATGGCATACCTATATCCTGTGGGTAATTTTAATGTGATGATGGGCGCATTTGCGATCGCCGGGGGATCAACCGTCGCATCTACGGAGTCTCTAAGCATTGAAAGAGAGACATACGGCATTGACTTGCAGATCGAAGGAGAGATCGCAGAAAAGCTTGTTTCCTTGAATGTGGCAAAAGTATTGAAGAATGAAGTGACCTATACGGGCGTCGGCGCAGGAGCGGTTCATGAACTTGACAACTTGGACAATGAAGCATTCTCGATAGAAGGCGAAGTAAACCTTACACCTGATTTTGGCGTTAAATTGGCCTACATGAACTATAATGACCGTTATACGTATCCAGATCACGACCATGGCGGAGAGGATCATGATCATGAATCGACCAATCAGTTTGTTGATGTAAAGGATTTGGACCATGCGATCACCGTGGGGCTTGACTATTCGTTTGATTTTTATCTGCCTATGAAGGCCTCAGCAGAGTATTGTTGGGCAAAACCGAGTTTGGATAGAGTGAAAGATTATGAAACACTTCTTTTTTCTCTAAATATGCTTTTTTAAATCCAAAAAACGAGTATCAATGGGGATAATTTGTCTCCATCGATGCTTTTTCCGCAGGATTATTTCAAAAATCTCATAAATACTTTTTAGTACACAACCCCTCGCCTTCCTGTTTTGTTTTTTAGTGTAACGGTGTAAATTGTAGATCTCTAAAAGTTTAGTCTATTTAACTAAACTTAATTTATAAAAAATATGAAGCATGTACTTGACAATCATTCGCTCAATGTTGTATAATTATTTCAAGCATTCAACTGAGATGCAATATATCTATAAAAAGGAGGTGTGTTAATGAGTCAGGAGAAAGAAGATTTTCAAGACGAAAAAGCACCCCATGAGCAAAATGAAATTCAAGAAGAGATGACACAAGAAGATCTTTTAGCTCAAACCCAGGCTCTTGCGGATGAGTACAAAGACAAGTATCTTCGTGCACACGCAGATTTTGAAAATTCCAAAAAACGTTTAGAAAAAGATAAGGCGAATGCCATAGCTTATGCCAATGAAGGTTTTGCCAAAGATCTTTTGGCGGTGATTGACTCTTTTGAAAATGCGCTTGCATCTATTGAAAGCACCAATGAAGAGAATACACATGAAATACTTGAAAAAATGAAAGAGGGAGTAAAGCTCACTTACGATCAGCTCAAAAAAGTTTTAGAAAAAAATCACATCAAAGAGATTGGATGCGAAGGAGTGTTTGATCCTGAAGTCCATCAGGTGATCATGCAGGTAGAAAGCCAAGAGCACCAAACAAACGAAATCGTACAAGTCATGCAAAAAGGGTATATACTTAAAGACAGAGTACTCAGACCTGCCATGGTAAGTGCCGCAAAATAAAAAATTTCAATAAAGGATAGATACATGGGTAAAGTATTAGGAATAGATTTAGGGACAACAAACTCTGCAATGGCGGTTTATATCAATGGTGAAGCGTCGATTATTGCCAACAAAGAAGGAAAAAACACTACCCCTTCTATTGTTGCTTTTACGGATAAAGGAGAAGTGCTTGTCGGTGAAACAGCAAAAAGACAAGCGGTAACCAATCCGGAAAAAACCATTTACTCTATTAAAAGAATTATGGGGCTTATGAGTGACGAAGAAAAAGCCGCCGAAGCCAAGGAGAGACTGCCTTACCATGTCATAGACAGAAATGGCGCATGCGCGATCGAAGTGGCAGGAAAAGTTTATACGCCTCAAGAGATTTCAGCAAAAGTATTGATGAAACTTAAAGAAGATGCAGAAGCGTATCTGGGAGAAAAAATAACAGATGCCGTTATCACAGTACCTGCTTATTTTAATGATGCACAAAGAAAAGCAACCAAAGAAGCGGGAACAATTGCAGGACTCAATGTGCTAAGAATCATCAACGAGCCTACTTCGGCAGCGCTTGCATACGGATTGGACAAAAAAGAGTCTGAACAGATCGTGGTGTATGACCTTGGCGGAGGTACATTTGACGTAACAACGCTTGAAACAGGCGACAATGTTGTAGAAGTTATGGCAACAGGAGGAGATGCATTTCTTGGCGGAGATGATTTTGATAATAGAATTATCGATTTTGTCGCAAGCGAATTTAAGTCTGAGACAGGTATTGATATCAAATCAGACGTGATGGCTCTCCAAAGGGTAAAAGATGCAGCTGAAACAGCTAAAAAAGAGCTCTCTTCAGCAATGGAAACAGAGATCAACCTTCCGTTTATCACGGCAGATGCGACAGGACCTAAGCACCTGGTTAAAAAGATCACCAGAGCAAAATTTGAGTCACTTGTCTCAGATTTGGTAGCCGGTACAATCAAAACGATCGAAGCAGTTCTTAAAGATGCAGGTCTTAGCAAATCCCAGATCAATGAAGTGGTTATGGTGGGCGGATCCACAAGGGTTCCTTTGGTTCAAGAAGAGGTTAAAAAATTCTTTGGCAAAGAGCTTAACAAATCTGTAAACCCGGATGAAGTGGTTGCGCTTGGTGCGGCAATTCAGGGCGGAGTACTTGCAGGCGATGTAAAAGATGTATTGCTTCTTGATGTGACTCCGTTGAGCCTTGGTATCGAGACGTTGGGCGGAGTAACAACTAAGGTGATCGAAAAAGGTACCACGATCCCTGCGAAAAAATCACAAGTGTTCTCAACGGCAGAAGACAATCAGCCTGCTGTGAGTATTCATGTACTGCAAGGGGAACGTGAATTTGCAAAAGACAATAAATCTTTGGGTATGTTTGAATTAAGAGATATTCCTGCAGCTCCTAGGGGTGTGCCTCAGATTGAAGTAACTTTCGATATCGATGCCAACGGCATCCTGACGGTTTCGGCGCAAGATAAAGGTACAGGCAAATCTCAGGAGATTAAAATTACCGGTTCGTCAGGACTTAGCGATGCAGAGATAGAAAAAATGGTTCAAGATGCAGAAGCACACAAAGCAGAAGACGAAAAAAGAAAAGCTGTTGTGGAAATAAAAAATCAAGCAGATGCATTGATTCATCAAACCAAAAAATCAATCAGTGATTTGGGTGAAAATTTTGATGCCGGCGAAAAAGCCAACATTGAAAAAGCAATAGAAGATCTTGAGGCAATACTTAAAGATGAAAATGCAACCAAAGAGCAGATTGAAGAGAAACTAAAAGCATTGACAGAGAAAAGCCATAAATTGGCTGAAGCGATGTATGCCAAAGAGCAAGGCGGAGCTGATGCTGCAAAAGGCGGTAAAAAAGCAGAGGATGATGATGTTATTGATGCCGAAGTAGAGTAATAGACGCTGCGTTACTCCCCTTAAATCCCTCTTTAGGGGGGATTTTTATATCCTCTTCCCTCTCTATTAATTCATTTTAAGCTATAATCATTCTATTGTGACGATATACTCAAGGATAGAAAATGAAAACAAAAAAATGCGTGACGCTTCAAGAAGCGAGAGAAGAAATCGATAAGGTTGACAGTCAGATCGTGACATTGATCGCTCAAAGAAATGACTATATCAAGCAAATCGCACATTTTAAAAACAGTATTGATGAGATAAAAGCCGAAGATCGGATACAAGATGTTATTTCAAGAGTCAGGGAGCAGGCAATTTCATTGGGTCTTTCTCCTAACCTTATCAATGATCTGTATGTCAGAATGATCGATGCGATGGTTGAGAGTGAAATTGCGGAGTTTAAAAACGCAAAAAGTTATTAGAGAATATTGCCCCTGCTTTTTTGGATGCACCCAAAAAGAAACAGTATGACAAATCGGATAATGCTTACGTTTTGATTTTTATTCAAAAGTGTTTGCAAAAATCATCGGGCACAACCAGAAATCCCAAATTTACCACTTACGCAAAGAGAGGATTTCGCGACTATTTTTTAGTTGACAAATACGTAAAGACAAAACTATTCTTTTGTGTCTTCAATGTCATTCATGAGAGCCCCGATTACATCTGTCATCGTTAAGATGCCCAGCAGTTCATTGTTATCGACGACAAGCAGTCGTTTGATACTGTTTGTTACCATCATTTTGGCTGCATATTTTACATTGAGCTTCGCAGAAACCGATATGGCGGGTATGGTCGCGATATCATATACGTTTAAAAGATCGATATCACCGTCTTCTGCAACAATGCTTTGTAAAATATTTTTAAAAGTCACCAGGCCATAAGCGCCGTCTTCATGGTTTTTCTCCACGATGACAGAGCGCACTTTGTGCGTTTTCATTAGCTGAAGTGCTTGACGTACCGAAGCGGTGGGGGTAACGAGGACCAATTTCTCTTTTGGGGTCATAATGTTTTGAACTAGCATATTTTTCTCCTATAGCATATTTTTAATATCATCTTCAAATTTTTCCAATTCTTTGATGTCCAGTCCGGCAACATGGCTCAAGGGCACAGTAAAAGTGAGGCCGCTGTTTTCGGGATTGTCCAAATCAAATGTTTTTCGTAAAACCCTCATGACTTTCAGGGAAAGTTTTCGGGGCAGTATAAAAAGCAATATGGATATGTTTTCTTCAAGTGTTAAGCCAAAAAATACCTTTTTTTCCTCAAGACCGATATTCTTTCCGGCGATAATGGTGACGCTGCCTGCTCCTGCTTCTTTGGCTACCTTGATAGCCTCTTCTTCATCTTTGTCTTGAATGATAGCGATAAGTGCCGTAAACTTCATGATGCAACTCCTTTTGTTTTGGATTGTTGATAGTGGGCATAGATACCATATCCCATGACGGTCAGCATAGGAAAAAGAACTGCAAATGCAATGAGACCAAATCCGTCAATGAGCGGATTGCGTCCCTCGACATTTTCAGCCAGTCCAAGCCCCAGTGCAGCTACAAGCGGCACTGTAACTGTTGACGTTGTTACTCCGCCACTGTCGTAAGCGATAGGAATAATATAGCGAGGTGCAAAATAGGTTAGAATGATTACCACGATATATCCCATAATAATATAATAATGAATCGGATCACCTTGAACAATGCGAAAAGCGCCCAGAGTAACTCCCATGGATGCACCCAACGCAACAATAAGGCGCAACGGCTTTTGTTTCATGTTGCCTTGGCTCACCTCTTCTGCCTTGAGAGCAATAGCCAAAAGAGCCGGTTCCGCCATGGTTGTAGAGAAACTGACCAAAAACGCAAAAAGATAAACCAAGCCGATATAATCCATGGAAGTCAATTGGAATGCAATGGCTGACCCAATAGGGAACAGCGCCATTTCGAGCCCTACAATAAAAGCATAGAGCCCAAAAATTACCAAGATAATTCCTGTTGCGATTTTTCGTAAATAAGGAATGGCTTTTTTGATGATAAGGTATTGAAAGAAAAAAATGACCGCCAAAATGGGTGCAACATCTTTTGTAACCCCTCCAATTCCCATTAGAATTTCACGTAATGAAAAGGCATAGGCATTTACACTCGCTTGTGTCTGATTTGCTACCGCCTCAACTCCCGCCGAGGATACTTCTGCGAAACTGTATACGATAATACCATAAATTTGGACAAAAATCATCGGAGTGAGTGAGGCGAAGGCAATGAGTCCAAAACCATCTATGGCCGGGTTGCGGCCTTTGATACTTGAAGCCAGCCCGATACCCAGGGCGGCCACCAGCGGCACCGTCACGGTCGATGTCGTTATCCCTCCGCTGTCATAAGCTAAACCAATGATCTCTGCAGGAGCAAAAAAAGTGATCGTTATCGCAAAAATATACCCGGCTATAATATAGTAATGAATCGGATGTCCTAATAAAATACGCAATACCCCAAGCATAATGGCGAATCCTACCGAAAGTGCCACAGTCATACGAAGCCAAAAGGCATCAATAAGCCCTCCGCTAATGAGAGTCGCCTTATTGGCTATCGCCATTAAAGCCGGTTCCGCAACAGTCGTAGAAAATCCTACCGTGAAAGCAAAAAGAAGTAGCCAAAAGAGTGATCCTTTTTTTGCAAAATCGACTGCAAGACTTTCTCCGATAGGAAAGATGCCAAGTTCCAATCCTCTGACAAAAAGAGCTAATCCTACGGCAACTATAAATAAACCTATTATGATGGAGTCAAGGTTCTTGGGAATAACCTGGATGATCCCTGCTTGGAAAAACGTCACAACTGCAATGATGGGCAAAAGATCTTTAAATGAATTTCTGATATCGGAATAAAATATTTTAATGCTTTCTCTCATGTCAAATATTATATCTATTGGCAAATTCTTTTGTGTTTAAAAGGTTTTATTCTTATACAATCTTGTAGTAAAATACATAGTAAATCATTTTAATAAGAAATCCAAAGGCGAGATGTGCTGTTGGTATTTGAATGATTTGGAATTTGATACAAAAGCCCTTGTTGCTATGGCGGGAAAAAAAGAGTTTGAAGCCTTATTTTTCTTCTTGCTCCCGCAAATAAAATTAGTTCCCCATTCTGGTTTGTACGCAGCTGATGATGCCGCTAAATTCTTTTTCATGTCCAAAGCAACTGCTGCTATTGCAAATCATAAAATCATCATTTAAACTATTTTTAAACAGCGTAAAAGGGTAGGGAACGGTGTCCATTTTTTCAATATGCGGTTTGAGCGTTTCTTCTTTGGCTTTAATGACAAGGTCGTCCTTGAGGTAGCGTATCACCGTATGGCTTAGTTTCGGCGTTGAGATAGGTTGACGCATGACATCATAAGAGTTAAGTTCCAAAGTTTTAAAAACAAACTTTTTGTAAACGGTGTCAACCAGTGAAGAGAGACTAAGAAGTACGCAAAGCATTGTTGAAACTGATGAAGGATAGGAACTGTCATAAAGATCTGCATCGGTTTCAAATTCGCCGCGGGAAAATTTCCATTTTCCGTGTACATAATATTTTTCTATCGCACTGTTTGCCAGCTTGGCGGCAGTGATGAGGTATCTTTCGTCCAGAGTGCTTTTGTAAGCTTCTATCAGCGCTTCGCTCAAAAAGGCATAGTCTTCCAAAAAGGCATGTATTTTTGGTTTTTTATCTATAAGTGCAGAATGAAAGAGCTGGGAATGGATATACATAGTTTCAAGCAGTCTGTCTAGGGAGCCAGTAGCTGCTTCAAGATAGTGTTCGTTGATACGCGCGGCTTTAAAAAGTGCTTTGATCATCATGGCATTCCAAGAAACAATGATTTTTTTGTCTATGAAAGGATAGGTGCGCTTTTCTCTGCATTTTTTTAAAGCCCCAATCGCCTCATTATAGAAAGGGGTATCTAAATGTTGAGGATCTTCGATCCGGATGATATTTTTGCCTTCAAAATTGCCTGCTTTTGTGATATGCAAGGCAGCCGCAAGCGCGGCATGCTCTTTGCTTGGGATGTTTGCTTTTTTAAAAGATTTGAGTGCTTCTTCGTAGGTATAAACAAAATAGTTTCCCTCTTTCCCTTCTGTATCTGCATCGCTTGCGGAATAAAAAAGTCCATTTTGGTTCATTTTTTTAAGCATAAAATCTAATGTTTCAAAAGCGATTGTTTTGTAAACAGTATTTTGAGTGATACAGTAGGCCTTCAGGTATACTTCGGCAAGCAAAGCATTGTCATAAGTCATTTTTTCAAAGTGGGGAACCAGCCATTGATTGTCTGTAGAGTAGCGGCAAAAACCACCTTCCACCCTATCGTACAAGCCTCCTTTTGCCATTGATAGAAGCGATACCGTTCCCATTGAGAGTGCTTCTTTGTCTTTAGTGAGACTATAAAGATCAAAAAGCAGGTCAAGGATTGAAGCTTGCGGAAATTTGGGCGCCTGGTTGAATCCTCCGTTTTGATAGTCAAAAAGTTGTTTAGCTTGGCTTAAAAAACGATTTATGATACTTTCATCAAGTGTTGTGGCTTGAATTTTGTCTATTTTTGGATTAAGAAAAGTCAAAATCTCTTCCGCTTTTTGGGTAAGGAGTTCTTTTTCGCTATGGTATTTTTGCACAATCGCCTCCAAAAGCGACTCGAAACTCATCATGCCGTAGCGTGGTTCGGGAGGGATGTAGGTTGCCGCATAAAAAGGCTTTAGCTCTTCGGTAAGAAAAATGGATGTAGGCCAGCCTCCCGGACGGGAATTTATAAGCTGATAAACTCCCTGAAAGTGTTTGTCAATATCAGGACGTTCTTCCCTGTCTACTTTGATGGAAATAAAATATTCATTAAGAATTTTTGCGGTTTGTTTATTTTCAAATGATTCGCGCTCCATCACATGACACCAGTGACACGAACTGTAGCCGATTGAAAGAAAAATAGGCTTATGTTCTTTTTTGGCTTTTTTAAATGCTTCTTCGCCCCATGGATACCAATTCACCGGGTTTTGAGCATGTTGCTGGAGGTAAGGAGAGTGTTCATTTTTAAGATGATTTGCCATAAGTAACCTTTTTTATAATTCAATTTGTACTATAATCTTATAGAGTAGTATGCGGCTTATATGCGATTATAATACTATAATTGAATAAAAAATAAAGAAAAAAAGAGAAAAGATGGGCAGTACGATAAAAAAAATGTTGTGGATGAGTGTTGTTTTGAGTACCTTTGTATTGGGAGGGTTTGGCGGCGCAATTCAAAAACAGGAATTTTTAAAACCTGAAGATGCTTTCAAGGTTAGCGCAGCCAAGCAAAACGATAAGATTGAAATAGACATTGCAATCGCCCAAAGTATTCATGTTTACAAAGAATCGTTGGAATTTATGATTGTATCTCCTATTGAAAAAAAGGTGGAAGCAGCCAAACCTCAAGCGATTGATTTTGAGGGAGAGGAAGTGTATGAAAAAACTATACATGTTTCTATCCCGGCAGAGCAAATCGAATCTCAAATCAAAGGAAATTATACGCTTGCAGTAAAATTTGAAGGATGTTCTGACCAAGGTATTTGTTATCAGCCCATAACGGAAACATTTGACTTTAAAGGAGAAGAGCTAAGCGTTTTTGATAAGATCTCCTCTTTGACAAAAGAAAGAAATACCGCAAAAATTGCTGACGTATTAGGGGGTGAAAGTTCATGGTTTGTGATTGTGCTGTTTTTTATTTTCGGTCTGCTTTTGGCCCTTACGCCTTGTGTCTTCCCGATGATTCCAATTCTTTCTTCCATCATTGTTTCGCAGTCGGGTGATGAAAAGCCCAGTGTAGTCAAAGCATTTTTTATCTCGTTGGTGTATGTTGTTTCTATGGCGTTAACCTATACCTTTGTGGGGGTAGTTGCAGGTCTCCTGGGGGCAGACATTCAAGCAGCAATGCAAAATCCTTGGGTTTTGACGCTGTTTGCCGGGCTTTTTGTTGCTTTGGCTCTTTCGCTTTTTGGTTATTATGAGATAGGTCTTCCCGCTTCTTGGCAGTCTAAAATCTCTAAAGCCAGTGATGATGCAGCCAAAAGCCAAGGACTTTTGGGCACAGCCGTCATGGGATTGCTTTCCGCGCTTATCGTAGGCCCCTGTGTTGCACCTCCGCTTGGCGGAGCCGTGTTGTTTATTTCCCATACGGGAGATGCATGGCTTGGAGGATGGGCGCTTTTTGTGATGAGTATGGGTATGGGGATGCCGCTGCTTCTGGTAGGGATAGGTGCAGGCAAGTTTATGCCGCGTCCGGGAGGATGGATGATGCGCGTTTCACAAGTCTTCGGTGTGATGATGTTGGGGCTTGCCATTTTTATGTTAAGCCGTATTTTGCCCGACAGCGTTACGGTAGTGCTTTGGGCGCTGCTTTTTTTGGGGTCTGCACTCTACATGGGGGTCTTTGAGAGCAAAGAAGACGAGGGGGCGCTGAAACTTTTCAGACTTCTCGCTTTGGTCTTTTTGCTCTATGGAGCATCGTTGTTTGTAGGTGCGCTTAGCGGTGCAACCTCGATGCTTGATCCGTTTGAAAAATTTACTTCCGGTACGAAAGTGACAGGTGCTGCTCAAGAAACGGACAAGAGTACCCATTTGGGTTATTCCGTGGAGAGATTGATGCAGGAGGTTCAAGCTTCTGAAAAACCGGTGGTTGTGGATTTTGGAAAAGCTTCATGTTCTGCGTGCGATGAGCTTGAGCTTATCACTTTCCCAAATCCAATCGTGCAAGAACAGCTTAAAAAGTTTACGTTTATTAAAATAGATTTGACCAAAAACACCGAAGAAGACAAAGCGCTGCTGAAAAAATTTGAACTTTTTGGGACTCCCAACATCATTTTCTTTGACAAAGACAACAATTTTCTGCCGGAGAAAAGTTTGACGGGATTTATAAAACCTGAAGATTTTGCAAAACATTTGGAAGCGATAGCGCAATAACGTAAAATTGGATATAATCATTCATAGATTGTGTGTGCTTCGCAATACTTCAATACGACGGAAAAACCTATCATGCCAAACAAACTTCAAAATACACATATTAAAATTGGTGAAGTCAATACTCTCAAAGTAGAGCGGGATACTGACTTTGGTCTTTATCTTGTTGCTCAGGATTTTCACGAGGTGCTGCTGCCCAATATTTATGTGATGGAAGACGAGATGCCCTTGGGCGCACTGATAGATGTATTTGTCTACACGGATTCTGAAGATCGTCCTGTGGCAACAACTAAAATGCCTTATGCAAAACGGGGTGAGTATGGGTATTTTACAGTGGTGGATTACAAATCATATGGAGCATTTGTCAATTGGGGTTTGCCAAAAGATCTCTTTGTCCCTCTTTCTCAGCAAAAAGAGTATTTTAATATCGGAAAAAAATATATCCTGCGTATTTGTCTGGATGAACAAACAGGGCGGCTTTATGGTACGCAGAAAATAGGCAAATATTTTAACCGCGATATGAAGGGGCTGCATCCAAACAAAGAGATGGAGATAGTTGTGATTGCTAAAACCCCTTTGGGATATAAAGTCGTTGCAGACAACCAGTATGAAGGAATGCTGTTTGATAATGAGATTTTTGAAGAGGTGAAAACAGGAGATCGCAAAAAAGCCTATATCAAAACGGTAAGGAAAGATTATAAACTAGATCTTTTATTGCAGCCTATGGGCAAAAAAGCTAAAGTGGAGGAGGCGCAGCATAAAGTGCTGCGATTGCTTAAGGAGCAGGGCGGCCGGCTGCCTTTTACTTATAAAAGCGATGCAGAGGAGATTCAAAAAGTATTTGGATTGAGTAAAAAAAACTTTAAACGCACGCTTACGACACTTATTGAAAATAAACAAATTATACTTCATGAAGATTGCATAACATTTGATAGTGCATCTTTTGTCTGACAATTTGACAATTTTTTCTTTTCTTCCTTATTTTCTTTGATAAAATATTTAATCAATACAAAATAGGGGATTGCTTTTGCGATATTTTTATTTTTTTTTATTGCCATTGCTGCTGTATGCTAAGCCTTTTAAGATAGCAACCTATAATGTGGAAAACCTTTTTGATGCGTCTTTTCAGGGAAGCGAATACGAACAATATGTTCCCGGCAAACATAATTGGAATGAGCAGATGGTGGATACCAAGCTCAATCATACCGCAGAAGTTATCTGTGATTTGGATGCCGATATCCTGGGACTCCAAGAGATAGAAAACAGTAATATACTTAAACAGCTTCAAAAACGCCTTGAAGAGGTTGGGTGCGGCTATCAATATAGTGCCATTACGACAAAAACAAATACGTCGATCCAAGTCGCGTTGCTTTCGCGGTATCCTATACGGGCACATAAAGAACTGGTGGTAAGCCATGAGCCGAATATACGCAATCTATTGGAAGCGGACGTGGAAGTGCAAGAGCATTTTGTGAAACTTTTTGTCAATCATTGGAAATCAAAAAGCCGAGGCGGAAAAGAGAGCAAGCGTATCATCTATGCGAAAAAGTTAGAAAAGTATATTCTGTCTTTGCCTCCCGGTACAGATTATATTGTTATGGGGGACCTTAATAGTGATTATGATGCGTACTTGACATTAAATCACAGGCTTGATGATACAAACGGGCAGACCGGCATCAATCATGTGCTGCGTACTGTCTGCGATGAGAAATTGCTGCAAAAAGATGAAATGTCAAAAGCGCAAAAAGGAAGTCATTATAATTTATGGCAGGAGCTTCCTTTCGTGCAAAGATGGAGCCATAAATTTTATGGCAATAAAAGTACTTTGGATCACATAGTACTTCCTGCGGGTATGTTTGACAAAAAAGGCATTGACTATGTCAATCACTCTTTTAAAGTATTTAAGGCCCCTTATCTCTTTACAAAGCAAGGATACATCAACCGCTGGCAATATGACCACGGCAAGCACAAGGGTAAAGGCTATTCTGATCATTTGCCTGTCTATGCCTTTTTTGACACAAGTCCTTATGCGGCAGATAAAAATTCTCAAAAGAATAAAACAATTGTCTCCAAACCGATAGAGTTTCTTTATAGTGTTGAATCCTTGAAAGAGGAAGTCTTGCTAGAAGATGTAGTGGTATTAATGAAGAGAGGGAACCATGCCCTGATCAAGCAAACTCCAAACGGGCGCGGCATCTATCTTTACGGTTGCGCAAAAGGACTTACGGAGGGTCGCCGATATGATATTGTGGCTCAAAATATCGCTATGTATCATGGACTAAAAGAGATTACACATGCCTACAGGGTCAAAGAAAAAACCAAAACCAAAACCGCTTCTTATTTTAATCAAAATACAAAAGTACAAAATGAAGCGCTCAAAGAAATTATTGGGATCTACAAAGGCAAAAACTTTTATTTTAACGGGCAAACGCTGCCTATTCACTTTAAAAATAAAAAAGATATTCCGCGCCAAGGAAGCAAACTAAAGTTACACTATGCGCATTTAGGATATTATAAACAATTACAAGTGGTTGTATACAATAAAAAAGATTTTAGCATAGTGAGGGAATAATGGAATTTTATACATGGATATTGGCATTTCATGTGATGAGTTTTGTGAGTTGGATGGCAATGTTGTTTTATCTCCCAAGGCTGTTTATCTATCACCGCGAAAATGCAGACAATAAATCCTTTACAGAGATTGTAGAAATACAAGAGTATAAACTTTTTAACTATATAGGCGTTCCTGCGATGTGGGCAACTCTGTTTTCAGGTTTGGCCATGATTTATTTAAATGCCGGTATTTTTTCAAGCGGCGGATGGATGCATGCGAAGTTGGTTTTGGCGGCATTCTTGATCGCTTATCATTTTTCGTTGGGAAATATTCGCAAAATCATGCTGGAAAATCCTCACTACAAAACAAGCAAATACTTAAGAGTCTACAATGAAGTTCCCACATTGCTGATGATTTTTATCGTGATTATGGTGGTTGTAAAGCCGTTTTAAAATATCATAAAATAAAATTATTTTATGATATAATATTTTATATAAAAGTTCTAAAAGGAGCAATATATGGAACTTCCGACTATTACATTGCCTGCTATACATCTCCCTTTTGATATTCCCTTGTTGCTGCATCCGCCGGTAGATCATTTTGCTATCGCATTGCCCGGTGTTATTCTCTTGCTGGAGCTTTCAAATCTGGTACTTAAAAGAAGAGCCGTCAGTATAACTTCGTTCTTGTTTATAACTTTGATGGCCATAATGACCGGTGCGGCCTATTTCACCGGAGTGACCGATGGAAAAGAAGCTTTTGAGCTATTAAGTGATGAGGGGCAGGAAGCACTCAGGGGACACAAAAACTTGGGCACCTATCTAATGTTGGCATCCTGGATTGTATGGTTGGCAAAATTGTTCTCCATGATGCTAAGCAGGAGAGGAATACAGATAGCCTACATGGTTCTTCTTCTTTTGTTTGTTGCTCTTATTCTCAAGCAAGGCAAAGACGGAGGTGAGCTGGTGTATGTTCACGGAGCGAATGTAGCCAAGGTTCAAGAGCTTGATGATGAAATGTTTGATATAAGCGAAGAGCTTGATGATCTGAAAGCAGAGATGAAGAAGCTAAAGGAAATACAGCCGCCGGTCATTGAACCTGAGTTGGAGACTGAAGTTCCGGCTGCTTCGGCGCCTGACGCCAACCATACTGTTGAAGCAGAAGACAAAACAAAAGAAGTGCAGCAGAGCGAAGTTGATGCTCCGAGTGCGGAGACGTTGCCTCAAACAACAACGGATTGAACGTATTTGAAGTTTCAATAAGTGATACGGGCAAGATAAAGCCCTGAAGGCGACGCAAGTTTTGTAGTGTGTCGTATTTTACATGCAAGTTGCTGCTCTAAGGCTTCTATGGACATTGTGCCGCAAGCACAAGCCATTGCCGCCTCAATCATCATTCTTACCTGTGAGCGCAAAAATCCATTGGCCTGAAAATAGATAAAATGATAGCGGCCATGTTGTTTGTAAGCTGCATGGTAAATTTTCCTAACTGTGGTATGGGTGATTGTTCCTGTTTTATGAAAATAGTCAAAATCATGTTCGCCTTCAAAACATGCGAGCGCTTGGCACAGCAGCGTTTTATCAAAAATGCCATAACAAGAGATATAGTTTTCTTCAAAGACAGAAAGTTCATCTGTTTTAAAAACATAACGATAAAGACGTTTTTTGGCACTGAAACGCGCATGAAATGCTTGAGATGTTTTGGTAATATGTTTAAAACGGATACCGCGCAGTTTTTTATTGAGTATGGACTTTAGTTTGTCTAAATCGTACCAGAATTCAGGCAGGTCAAAGTGTATAATTTGACCTGCAGCATGAACACCTGCATCCGTTCGTCCGCTTGCAACGATACGAGAGTCTATGCGTAAAGAATGCAGCGCTTTTTCTATCGCCGAAGCAATAGTCTGAGAGGTGCTGTTTTGTTTTTGAAAGCCATGGTAAGCGCTTCCGTCGTAGGCAATGACGGCTTTTACTCTCATAGGATTTCCTTTGTTAAAAATATTTAGCTACACGTTTGTTAAAGAGCCATTTTCCAAACAGCGCAATTATAAAAATCAGTAAAAGCACTATGTAAAAATTTCCCCATTTGTCCAAAGATGACGCTATAAAATAAAAAAAGAGCGACACTGCAAAGATAATAAGAAAAGAATGATTGGCATCATATCGGGGGTTGATCATGGCAAAAGAAGCTATCGGATAGACACAAAGAAGGGGGATGAAACTCACAAAGATAAAAAATAGAATTTTGCCCATTAATTTTTGATTGACGGCTGCCTGTGCCCAATAGTTAAATATGTCTTGATAATGGAAATCTTTTTGTGCGGTTGTGTCGTAAACTTGAAGAAGTTTGTATTGGGCTTGCTGTAGTTTGGTGCCCGTGTAAGTATATCCGTATCCCTCATTGAGTAAAAGCGAAGTTTGATTGTGTTCTTTGTTGAGTTTGCCGCTATGCGAAGAGAAAAACTGTTCTTGGTCTTTGTTTGTGCGGTTATAGATGACGATCGTGTGAAAAACATCATCTTTGTTCTCTTTAACATAGACATAATAATCCCCAAACCTTTGACCCAATTTACCCGGAACGATATTGAGTTTAGCCTCGGCTTGCTTGGCCGTCTTAAATGATTGATAATATTGCTTGCTGAGCGGCATCGCCAAAAAAGAAACAAAGAGAAGCAGCAGTGAAAAAAGCAATCCCAGAACAAAAAGACTTCTCAGTATTTTGTCTGCTTTGAGCCCAAGCGCATATAGCGCGATCAGCTCATTGTCCAAAGAGAGTCTCATGAGAACGTTTGTCAAAGCTGCCACAAAAGAAAGAGGCAGAGTATAGAAAATGATATCGGGCAATGTATAGCTGTACAGTTGAAACATTTCTGTAAAAGAGATTTGTATCTGAGCCGTAAGCGAAGCTATTTTTACAAGATACACCAGGGAGATGATAAGAAAAAAAGGAAGAAATACTGTCAAAAATGCTTTGGTGAAATTGGTTGAAATATACCCTTTGATATTAACCATAGATGATTTTTCCTATAAGATATGATGTTTGCGTGTCATAAAGATAGACAATCAGTGTTGCAAGTGCCAAAAAAGGCACAAACGGTACGCCTGTTTCGCGATTGATCAATGAGGGAACCATTGCCAGTACGGCCGAAAGAAAAAGGGCAACAAAAAAGTTTGGAAATCCAAGAAGGGCACCCATGGTTCCGGCAACAATGACATCTGCACTGCCCATCGCCTCTTTTTTTGCAAGAAAAGAAGAAACTAATCCGATAAGATAAAGTCCTCCTGCGGCAATGGCTGCATATAAAGCGGCATGTATGAAGTCCGGCTGAATCAAAGCAAAAATCAAGGCAGAAAAATTGACATTATCCGGAACAGCCATATATTTAAAATCGATCATCACCAAAGCAAGGAGTGCGGCAAAAGAAGCAGCCGCAAAAGGCAAATACCACACTAACCCCATTTTCATATAAAGCGCTGTAAAAATGAGTCCGGTAATCAGCTCGAGCATGGGATACTGTATGGCAATTTTTTCGCCGCAAAAATAACATTTTCCGCGCAATGCAATCCACGAAACGAGAGGAATATTGTGCCACCATCGAAGCGGCGTATGGCAGCTTTGACATTTTGATGCCGGAAAAACGATACTTTCACCTTTGGGGATACGGTAAATAACTACATTTAAAAAGGAACCGATGGTGATTCCCAAAATAAACACGGCTATGGCTACGGGAAGCAGAATCTCTTCTTGCATTATAGTCCTCCAAAGCGTCTTGTGCGCTGATGGTAGTTTTGGATGATTGTATCCAATTCGTCCGCGGTAAAATCGGGCCAAAAGGTGGATGCAAAATAGAGTTCGCTATAGCTCAATTGCCAAAGCAAAAAATTTGAAATGCGCTGTTCTCCGCTGGTCCGTACAAGCAGATCGATATCAGCATAAGGTGTTTGAAGTGCTGATGATATATCCTCTTCTGTAAGCATATTTTTCCCGCTTGCAATAAGACTGTTGACTGCCGCGGTGATTTCAGCGCGTCCTCCATAGTTGAGTGCAAGTATTTGTGTGAGGTTTGTATTGTTTTTGGTTTGCTCTTGGGTATCCAGAATCCTTTGCTGTAAGGTTTTTGAAAAAGCGCTCAAATCCCCGATTGCTCTAAATGCGATGCCTTGTTTTTGATAAGAGGATAATTCTTCTTTAAGATATCTGTCTAGCATTTTCATAAGAAATTCCACTTCTATTTTGGGGCGCTTCCAGTTTTCTGTGCTGAACGCATAAAACGTAGCCGTTTCTATCGTGGGATGTTTGGCGCAATAAGCAGTAATATCGCGAATGACTTCTGCGCCCTTTTCATGTCCTTTGGTGCGCTTTAGTCCACGCTGCTCGGCCCATCTTCCATTGCCGTCCATGATGACAGCCAGATGCCGCAGGGGAGTATCACCCATCTATAAGCGCCTTTGCTTTGTCAAGAATATATCCAGAAAGGGTGAGTTTGTCGGTTCTTTCTAGCGTGGTTTGACTTTCTTTTGTGATAAATGTGATTTCGTTTTCTTCTGTCCCAAAGCTTTCGCTATTGTTTAAAAGATTGTAGCATACCCCATCAACCTCTTTTTGTTCAAGCAGTGCCGCGGCATTGGCGAGGCCATGCTCGGGATCCATTTCTGCTTTAAAAGCAATGGTTTTAATGCCTTCTTTGTTTAAAACAGAGAGGATATCCGGTGTTTGTTTTAGCTCCAAACTCCATGTGTTACCCAAGAGGCTTTTTTTGAGTTTTCCTTTTTGCGGATACCTGGGCGTAAAGTCAGAAACGGCTGCAACCATAAAGAGGTAAGGTTCTTTCTGTATGAGATGTCTGGGGTCATAGCTGTTCAGAGAGACTTTGCTCATCTTTCCTTTTTTGGCTACGCGAACAGCATCCTGTGTGTAATCCAAAAGCTCTTTTGTGTCATCAACCTCTATGGTGTAGATATTTTGAGGCAATCCTTCTTTCCCCGCAGTGGTAATGTAGCATACGTCTGCCCCCTTAAGATAAAGGCTTAGGCAGAGTGCTTTTGCCATTTTTCCTGAAGAGAAATTGCTGATATAGCGTACTTCATCTATCTTTTCGCGGGTACCTCCGCCCGTAACCACGATACGTCTGTCTTCCCAAAAATTCTCCTTGAGCAGGGCTTTTGCCGTTTCAAAAAATATTTCAGAAGGGTCTGCCAGTGCACCCGAACCTACATCCCCGCACGCTAAAAGTTTTTCTTGCGGCTGTATGATTGTATAATCATTAACTCCCAGCATCTTAAGGCTGCCCGCAGTGTAATGGTTTTTGAGCATTTGAGTATTGGCAGCAGGGGCAACAAGCATAGGTCCGGCATAAGCCAGAGCAGTCTGTGTTAAGAGATTATCAGCAATCCCTTTAGAAAGTTTATTGATCGTGTTGGCTGTAGCGGGAGCGATGAGGAACGTGTCGCATTTTTTGCCTATCTCAATATGATTCAATTCTGAGACCCAGCTTTCACTGCTTTCTGTCAGTACGGGATTTCGCGTAAGTGCCTCGAAGGTCAGCGCAGAAACAAACCGTTCAGCACTGGGCGTCATCACGACATGCACCTGTGCGCCGGCTTTGACAAAAAGTCTTGCAATGTCGCAGGCTTTGTAGGCTGAAATGCTTCCTGTGACGCCCAGTAAAATCGTTTTATTTTTTAAATCAACCTGCATCTATTTGTCTTCCTTGTTGCTCTCTGCGAGAAAAAACTTGTAAAAAAAGTTTTTTATTGTTCTAAGCGGAGCTCTTGAGATAGCAAGCTCGCCTTGCTTTATATTTTTATTGACAGTGGTTCCGGCGGCTATCATCACATCGTCTTCTATGACAATGGGCGCAACCAACTGTGTATCGCTGCCGACAAAGACATTTTTCCCAATGATTGTTTGGTGTTTGTTTTTGCCGTCATAATTGCAGGTGATGACTCCTGCGCCAAGATTGGTGCCTTCATCGATGCTCGCATCACCGATATAAGCCAGGTGTCCTGCTTTAACACCGTTGAGGGTGGATTTTTTGACTTCTACAAAATTCCCGATATGGGTGTTGATAATTTTTGAATGCGGTCTGATGCGTCCCATAGGGCCCACGTCAGAATTTTCTATATAGGATTCTTCAATAATAGAGTGTGCTTTGATGTGTGCATTATTGAGATGGCTTTTTCCTTGGATGCACACGCCATTTTCAAGGACACATTCTCCTTCAAATGTGGCTTGACTATCAATGTAGATCGTCTCAGGCAGGCGCATGCTCACCCCTTCTTTCATCCATTTATGTCTGATGCGTCTTTGCATAATCTCTTCAGCAGACGCCAGATCAAGTTTGGAGTTGACTCCTTTAAACTCTTCTTCTTGCACAAAAACAGGGTGCACTGTTTTATTTTCATCGACTGCCATTTTAATGATGTCGGTAAGGTAGTATTCTGCTTGTGCATTGTTGTTGTTTAGTCGGGGAATATAGTTTTCCAGCATTGCTTTTTTAACGCAATACACACCGGCATTGACCGATTGTATCTTTTTTTGTGCGAACGTACAATCTTTTTCCTCTACAATCTCCTGTACCTTATCCTCATCGATGATTACCCGCCCGTAGCCGCTTGGATCATCAAGTTTCAGGACGGACATGTTGATGTGCGCGTCACCCAGCGTAAGAGAAAGCAGAGAATCTGTCGTCATAAGCGGCATATCTCCATTGAGTATCAATACTTTATCGTGCTGTATATGTACCCCCTTCATCGCACCTCCTGTACCGGGAAACTCTTGGGCGTTTTGCCTATGAAAAGAAATTCCCTCGTACTGCGTCTCTATCTCTTTTTGGATACGGTTTGCCTGATGATAAAGCACGACCGTGATGTCATTCGAGAGTATTTTGGCTGCATCAATCACATGAAAAAGCATAGGTTTGCCGGATATTGGATGAAGTACTTTGGGGGTGGCTGACTTCATTCTTGTTCCTTGACCCGCCGCGAGTATAACCACACTGATAGACATTTACACTACCTTTTAGATAAAATGATACAAATAATATTATTGCGATTATACCTAATTGTAATTAAAGGCATTACTTTGAGATGTAAACATTTTGGAAATTGTGGGTCTTGCGGATTGTATGAGATGAGCTATGAAGAGCAGCTCCATGAGAAGCACGAAAGGGTGGCGCAGTTGCTTGCGCCTTATTATAAAAAAGAGTTAGAGTTGTTTGGCTCTCCTTCTTCGCACTATAGAGCCAGAGCAGAGTTTCGTATCTGGCATGAAGGGGACCGTTGTGCATATGCAATGGGCAACTCTCAAAAAAACGGTGCGGTTTGCATCGAGGAGTGCCCCAAGGTCATCGAAGCGATCGAAAAACGTATGTGGAGACTGCTGGAAAAGATCAATGCATCGACACAGACATTGGGACATCGGTTGTTCGCAGTAGAATTTTTGGCTACGATGACCGATGAGTGCCTCATAACGATGCTTTATCATAAAAAGCTCGACGACGCATGGAGCACAGAAGCCAAGCTTCTCGAACAAGAGCTCGGGTGCAAAATCTTGGGCAGAAGCCGCAAACAAAAAGTCGTACTCAGCGATGAGTATGTGACTGAAAAGCTTATTGTTGACGGCAGATGTTTTACTTATAGGCAGTATGAAAGCGGTTTTACGCAGCCCAACCCAGCGGTTAACGCAAAGATGATAGAGTGGGCTATCAGACAAGCCAAAAAAGTAGGTTATGGAGATTTTTTGGAAAGTTATTGCGGGTTGGGCAATTTTACATTGCCGCTTTCGCACTATTTTGAGAAGGTGTTGGCTACAGAGATAAGCAAGCGTTCAATTGGGGCAGCACTTGAAAATTGCCAACACAATGATATAGCCAATATCACTTTTGCAAGACTCTCTTCTGAAGAGATGACTGAAGCGCTCAGCGGTGCACGAACATTCAACCGTCTCAAAGGAATAGACTTGCAGGCGTATGATTTTTCTATCGTTTTGGTTGATCCGCCAAGGGCGGGGCTTGATGAAGGAACAATGGCGCTTATTTCAAAAATTGATCATATTATTTACATCTCATGCAATCCTGAAACTTTAGCAAGAGATTTGGGCGTATTGACGCAAACCCATGAGGTGGCTGAGGCTGCCTTGTTTGACCAATTTCCTCATACCGAACATATAGAGAGCGGTGTCTTCTTGGTCAAAAAAGGGTAGTCAGAAACCGTTTATCCCAAAAGCGCTCTGTGATCGACCATTGCGCATCGGTTCTGCACGACATGGATGCCTGCATCTTTTGCTTTTTCCGCTGCAGTATTGTTGACGATACCAATCTGCGTCCAAAGCACTTTTACATCTCCTCTTTTGATGCAAGCATCAGCGACAGCATCGACCACCTCAGGTTTTCTAAATACAACAACCATGTCAACAGGCTCATCGATCTCCAGAAGGCTTCTGTAGACTTTTTGACCGAGAATCTCTTCTTCTTTAGGGTAAACAGGGAACATTTTATAGCCTGCTTCAAGTAAATATTTGGCAACCCTATGGCTGTCTTTTTGGGGGTTTGGGGAAGCGCCGATTACGGCAATATTTTTTGTGTCTTTAAAATATTTAATGATTTCTTCTTTATTGCTGTTAATCCTTGGAAATTCACATTCCATGCTTTATCCTTTATTTTGATATACTTTTGCCAATTATTACCTAGGATGCATAATGTTAGACTTAAAACGTATTGAAAAAGCCTATAAAAGAATAGAGGAGGTAGTCTGCCGTACCCCTTTTTCTTACGCCCCGAATTTAAGCAAAATGAGCGGCTTTGAAGTGTATCTGAAAAAAGAAAATCTCCAACATACCGGTGCTTTTAAACTCCGCGGTGCTTTCAACAAGCTGTCTTGTTTGATGGAGGAGGGATACAAAGGAGGAGTGGTTGCTGCAAGTGCGGGAAATCATGCCCAGGGTGTTGCTTTCTCTGCACAATATTTTGGTATCAGTGCGACGATTGTAATGCCTGAATCCACTCCGTTAACCAAGGTGCAAGGCGTCAAAGAGTTTGGGGCAGCGGTCATGCTGCATGGAACAAATTATGATGAGGCTTATGCTTATGCGGTTAAGTTCGCAGAAGAAAACGATTGTACATTTGTGCATCCCTTTGCAGACGATGAGGTAATGGCGGGCCAAGGCACGATAGCACTTGAAATGCTAGAAGAGGCAGAAGATCTTGATGCCATCGTGGTGCCTGTAGGAGGAGGAGGGCTTATTTCCGGTATTGCGTGTGCCGCCAAAACACTCCAGGAAAAAGTTAAACTTATCGGTATATCGGCAGAAGGTGCCCCGGCGATGAAAAACTCCTATGATGCCAAGCGGCCGTTGGACTCGTTGAGTGTTCGTACGATAGCGGACGGAATTGCCGTGCGTGATGTTTCGCCTGTAACATTAAAGTATATCCTTCGCTATGTTGATGCGTTTGAGAGCGTGAGCGAAGATGAGATTGCTTCGGCTATTTTATTTTTGCTTGAGAGACAAAAGGTATTGGTGGAGGGCGCAGGAGCCGTAGGGGTAGCGGCGCTTATGCATGGCAAAATCGATTTACCAAAAGGAAGCAAGGTGGGAATTGTTCTCAGCGGAGGAAATATTGATGTTACGATGCTTTCGCTCATCATTGAAAAAGGGCTTACGAAGTCTGCACGAAAAATGAAATTGGTAGTTACGTTGGTTGATAAGCCCGGAGCGCTACAGGTATTTACAAAAATATTGTCAGACATTAATGCTAATATCGTTCAAATAGGTTATGATCGAACCTCTACAAATTTGGATTTTGGGGATGCTCATGTTTCTGTTGCGCTAGAGACCAAAGGGGTAGAGCATCAAGAGCTGATACGTCAAGCGCTCAAAAAAAACGGATTTGTGTTTAAAGAGGAACAGTAAACGGATAAATAAAAACAGATGATAGCGATTGATCTGGGTTCAAATACATTACGGGTGGTTCAGTTTGACTGCGCAAGCCAAAAGTGCATCTTTGCGTATGAAAAAATAGTAAAAACTGCTGATGGACTGGCGTACCACGGAACCATAAGCAATGAAGCGGTTAGCCGAGTCATTGATGCAATCAATGAGGCTAAAACACAAATAGATTTCAGTAAAGACAAAATCAGGGCTGTGGCTACCGAAGCACTAAGAAGTGCTGCCAACAAAGAAGAGGTTATTGTAAAGGTAAAAGAGCAGACCGGCATTGCATTTGAAATAATTAGCGGCGATGAAGAGGCAGCATTGACCTTGCTGGCGGTAAAAAAAAGATTTGAAAACTTACCGTATGCATCTAAAAATTTTATCGTAGTCGATATAGGCGGAGGATCAACCGAGCTTATTTTTCACTATTCAAATCAAGTTTTCACCAAAAGCTTTCCTCTTGGTATCGTGACCGTTGCACAAAGTTATTGTTCGCTTGAGGAGATAGAAAAGGCATTGCCCGGACTGATGATCCAGATGAAAACATTTTGCGCTGAAATTTATGCTGTTTACGGCAAAGCGGATATGTTTGCTGCCACTGCAGGCACTCCTACTACGGTAGCCGCAATGAAACTTAATCAAAGCTATGCAACGTATGATTCGCGAAAAATAAACGGAACATTGCTTCAAAAAGATGAGCTGGATTTCTTTTTGGGCAAACTCTTGGCTATGCCTTTTGAGCAGCGCGAATATATGGTAGGCACAGGGCGGTCTGATCTGATCGCTGCAGGGATATTGATCTTTAAACAGCTTTATACCCTTCTTGAATTTGAAGAGTGTATGGTGGTTGATGACGGGCTGCGTGAAGGTGTAGCTTTGGAGATGTGCGATAAACTCTAATCTTTTTTAGCTATAATCGGAAAAATAAAATATTAAAGAAAAACGGAGTGTAGGCCATGCAGATGAGTGGTGCACAAATGGTATGTGAAGCGATCATCGCCGAGGGCGTAAAGACCGTATTTGGTTATCCCGGCGGTGCAATTATGCATGTGTATGATGAGATTTACAAGCAAAACGGTTTTGAGCATATACTCAACCGTCACGAACAAGCAGCAGTGCATGCAGCAGACGGATATGCCAGGGCAACAGGCGAAGTAGGTGTTGCAATGGTTACAAGCGGACCGGGATTTACCAATGCCGTGACCGGACTGGCAACGGCCTATATGGATTCTATTCCTTTGGTTGTTATTTCGGGGCAGGTTCCTTTGTCCCTTATAGGAACAGACGGATTTCAAGAGATTGATGCTGTAGGCATTTCAAGACCCTGTACAAAACATAACTTTTTGGTGCGTACGATTGAAGAACTTCCGCGTATTTTAAAAGAAGCTTTTTATATCGCAAGGTCGGGAAGACCCGGTCCTGTGCTTGTAGATGTGCCTAAAGATATTACCGTAGCAGTGGGAAATTTTGTTTACCCTGAGACTGTAAACATACCTACGTATAAGCCAACATACAAAGGAAATAAAAAGCAGATAGAAAAAGCGGTTGAGGCGATCAAAAAAGCTAAAAAACCATTGATCTATGCGGGCGGAGGCGTCGTATTGTCCAACGCAAGCGATTTGGTGCGGGAGTTGGCCGAAAAAACACAGATTCCTACAGTTGAAACACTCATGGCAAGAGGGGTTATGGGCGCTAAAAATCCATTACTTTTAGGAATGCTTGGTATGCACGGAAACTATGCCTCCAATATGGCAATGAGTGAAACAGACCTCATTATTGCATTGGGCGCGAGATTTGACGACAGAGTAACAGGCAAACTCTCTGAATTTGCGCGTTATGCGGATATTATTCATGTGGATATCGATCCGGCAAACATAGCCAAATTGGTCGATGTGGAGTATCCAATTGTCGGTGATGTCTATGATGTATTGAAAAATATGATCCCGCTGTTGGAGGATGTTAATTCCGATAGGTACCAAGCATGGAGGGAGATTCTTAAGCGGTATGATACGCTTCATCCTCAATCGTATGTAGATAGCGACGAAGTACTTAAACCGCAGTGGGTTATCGAAAGAGTGGGTGAGCTGGTAGGTGAAAATGCCATTATTACTTCGGATGTCGGGCAGCATCAGATGTGGGCAGCCCAGCATTATCCGTTTGACAGGCCGCGCCAATGGATCAATTCGGGAGGTCTGGGAACCATGGGGTTTGGATTTCCTGCTGCACTAGGAGCAAAACGGGCCTTTCCTGAAAAAACTGTCATCAATGTTACCGGCGATGGATCAATCCTCATGAATATGCAAGAGCTTGTCACTGCGGCCGAATATAAAATACCGGTTATCAACCTGATTTTAAATAACCATTTTCTTGGAATGGTAAGACAGTGGCAGACTTTTTTTTATGAGAAACGCTATTCACAAACAGATCTTACTTTTCAACCAAACTGGAAGGCTTTGGCTGAGGCATGCGGTGGCATAGGATACGATGTTGCGACCAAAAAAGAGTTTGATGCCGCACTCAAAGATGCCATAGAGCAAGACAAGGTCTGCTTTATGAATATTGCCATCAATCGTTTTGAAAATGTACTTCCGATGGTGCCTGCAGGGGGTGCATTGTTCAATATGATGTTACCGCAAAGTGAGGAGAAGTGATGGGAGCAGAAACAATGAAAGACGAACGACGTGTTATTTCTATAATCGTAATGAATGAAAGTTCTGTGCTTGCAAGGGTGACTGCACTTTTTGCAGGACGCGGTTACAACATTGAGTCACTCACGGTTGCGCCTATACCAAATAGTGAAATGTCCCATATTACTATAGAGACCAAAGGGAATGCCAAGGTAATGGAGCAGATAACAAAACAGCTTCACAAGCTCATTCCTGTTTATAAGGTTATCGAACATGAGGAGATGGTAGAAAAAGAGATGGTGCTGGTCAAATTTCCTATTGCTGAAAATCTGAGTGATATTGCGGCGCTATGTAAAGCGTATAATGGCGGAATCGTTAACGTGGGCAAAGAGATGGTTATTGCGCAGGTTGCGGATGAGCCGATGCGTATTCAGCATTTTATTGAAGCCGCACAGCGTTACAATCCCTGCGAGACAGTGCGTAGCGGCGTTGTTGCTATTGAGCGTTAATCCATTTTTATAAAAGGCGAAGGGTGAAAGAATACAGTTTAAGAGAGATTTGCCAAGAGATCAAGATTGATTTTAAAGGGCAGGACATTCAAATCAATGGTATTCATACACTGAGTGAGGCCGCTTCCTCGCAACTGAGTTTTTTTAATGCTTCAAAATATGCGGATCAGCTTTTTTTTACAAAAGCCGCAGCAGTGCTTATAGAAGAAAAATATGCGCATCTTTTGCCTTCAGGCACGATCGCATTGATAACAGATGAACCGTATTTGAAACTCGCACTTGCCTCCAAACTTTTTGCCCACAAAATAGAGTCTTATGGCGGACATCCTTCAATGGGAACAGGTTGCGATATTGATAAGCGTGTACGATTTGGCAAAAATGTAAACATTGGAAACAATGTAACAATTTTGGCCGGATGTTATGTGGGGGACAATGTCACTGTCGGTTCGGATACACTATTGTATCCCAATGTTACACTGTATCATCATACCCAAATCGGAAGCCGATGTATTATCCATGCAGGCACCGTCATTGGTTCGGACGGTTATGGTTTTGCCCACACAAAGACGGGAGAGCATATCAAGATTTATCAAAATGGCAATGTTGTAATTGAAGATGATGTGGAGATAGGGGCAAACTGTGCCATAGACAGAGCAGTTTTTGGCAGTACGTATATTCGCAAGGGTACAAAATTGGATAATCTTATACAAATTGCACATAATTGCGATGTAGGAGAACACAGTCTTTGTGCCGCCCAGGTAGGGCTTGCTGGCTCCACCACGCTTGAGAGAAATGTTGTCATGGGCGGACAGAGTGCCACGGCCGGACACTTAAAAGTCGGGGCTTTTGCAACGATTGCGGGCAAAAGCGGTGTGACAAAATCACTTGAAGGCAGAAAAACATATGCCGGCTTCCCTGCAATAGAGCATAAAATGTGGTTGAAAATGCAAGCCATGTTTTCTAAAATGTTAAAGCAGAAGTAAATTAAGAAGTTCTAAGATCTATGGTATAATCAAACTGAAAAATTATAGTGTAAAGGAATAAAGATGAGCGGAACAGTAACTAAAATGGATGAAATAGCATTAAGCAACACAAAAGAAGGTAAAATCACTATCGCAATTATTCACGAACCCTACGGCCCAAAGAGCCAGAGCGTAGCAAGCATCGGTATTTCGCTTCAGACAACCTTGGAAGAACCGGACTGGAAAGTGCATATTCCTAAAGAAAATATTGATGCAGTCATTGAGGCACTACAAAAGGCAAAAGAAGCGCTTTAAGCCTTCTTTGTGCTTTTTTTAAAAAATACCACTCTTCCAATTTTTAGCCTTTCGCTTATTGCGGCACAAGAACAACATCCTTTTAAACGTATTTGTTTCATACTTTGCTACAATTACACCATTACAATCAAGGAAGTTTTTTGTCTACGATCCAAACAATAAAATCACTTTTAAACAGACGCATTTTAGTTATAGACGGTGCGATGGGAACCCAAATACAAGACCTCGAAGTGCCCAAAGAAGCATGGATAGACGATAAAGGGGTCTCTCAAGAAGGGTGCAATGAATTGCTCAACGATACCGCACCTGAGCTTATAGCAAGAATTCATAAACGCTATGCGATGGCGGGTGCAGATCTGATCAAGACCAATACGTTCGGTACGATGCCGTGGGTGCTGGATGAGTACGATATGAAAGAGCGTGCGTATGAACTCTCCAAAAAAGGTGCACAGCTTGTAAAAAACATATGCGATCAGTATGCTACAAAGGAGTCTCCGCGGTTTGTACTGGGTTCCATGGGTCCGGGAACAAAACTGCCTTCGTTAGGACATATCCACTATGATGAGATGTTTGAAGGCTACAAAGAGGTGGCTCTTGGACTGATCGATGGGGGGAGTGATATATTTTTGCTTGAAACCTGCCAGGATCCGCTTCAAATCAAAGCCGCACTCCACGGATGCGAAGCAGCGAACGGCGAGCGCAAGGTTCAATTGCCTATCATGGTTTCTGTAACCATTGAGCTTAGCGGAAGCATGCTTATCGGTACGGACACATCTACGATCGCAACAATCTTGGAGCCTTTTGATATCCTCTCGCTAGGTTTCAATTGCGGAACAGGTCCCGATCAGGTCAAAAAACATCTTAAAACACTCAGTGAACTTTGTAACATTCCAATCTCTGTGCATGCCAATGCCGGATTGCCTCAAAACAGAGGAGGGTACACCTATTATCCGATGGGGCCGGATGAATTTACGGCAAAACAGCTTGAGTTTACCGAATTTGACGGAGTGAGCTTTTTGGGCGGATGCTGCGGTACGACACCGCAGCATATTCAAGCGCTTAAAAAAGCAGTGGGGACTATAAGGCCCAAAAAACCCACAGGCAGCATCAAACCCTCTATCGCTTCTTTGTTTAACAGCGTAGAGCTGTTTCAGGAACCTGCACCTTTGCTGATAGGAGAGCGAAGCAATGCCACAGGATCTAAAGCATTTCGTGAACTTATCATTGCAGGCGATTACGATGGGACGTTGACTGTGGGACAGGCACAAGTACGTGACGGAGCACACTGTTTGGATGTCAACGTAGAGTTTGCCGGCCGTGATGGAGCGGCGGATATGCGTGCGGTGATGGAGCTGTATAATCAAAAAATACCTCTGCCGCTGATGCCTGATGCCACACGTGTCAATACGATGGAAGAGGCGCTCAAATGCATAGGGGGTAAACCTATCATTAATTCGGTCAATTTGGAAGACGGCGAAGGAAAGCTTGACGAAATTTGCAGACTGGCAAAAAAATACGGTACCGCTCTGGTCTGTTTGACGATTGATGAAAAAGGGATGGCAAAGACCACTGAAGATAAACTTCGTATTGCTGAGCGCATCTATGACCTGTGTGTAAACCGACACGGCATAAATCCCAGAAATCTCATCTTTGATATGCTGACTTTTACCGTTGGCTCAGGAGATCCGGAGTATCGTGATGCGGCAGTGCAAACTTTAGAAGCGATCCGTCAGCTGCATGCAAGACATCCTGAGGTGGGTTCTACGCTTGGACTTTCAAATATCTCTTTTGGATTGAGTGCCAATGCGAGAGTCTATCTTAACTCAGTCTTTTTGCATCATTGTGTTGCGGCGGGAATGACATCGGTCATTATCAACGTCAAACACATTGTGCCGTTAGCCAAAATGAGTCAAGAGGAGATTGCTATTTGTGAAGAGCTGTTGTTTGGGGCAGATGATAACTCTCTTTTTAAATTTATAGAATATTTTTCTGACAAAACAGTCGATAGCGGTGCCAATGATGAAGCCTATGAAACGATGAATCCCCAAGAGAAGATTGCAAAATTGCTTTTAGACGGCGATAAAGAGCGCATGATCCCTTTAGTCGAAGAGGCGCGTCATCATATCCACCCCGATACCATTGTCAATGAGATACTCATTGATGCGATGAAAGTAGTGGGAGAACTTTTTGGAAACGGGCAGATGCAGCTGCCTTTTGTGCTTCAAAGCGCTGAGACAATGAAAGCCACAGTGGATTATCTTACGCCGTATCTCACCAAACAAGAGAAAGATACTGACACTACGCTGGTGATTGGTACAGTCAAGGGCGATGTCCATGATGTAGGTAAAAATTTGGTGGATATCATTCTTTCTAACAATGGATTTAAGGTTATCAATATAGGGATCAAAACCGAATTGCAAGAGTATCTTGATATGCTCCAGGAACATCCGGTACAAGCTATCGGCATGAGCGGGCTTTTAGTAAAATCTACCGCTGTCATGAAAGATAATCTTGAGGCAATGGCGCAAATGGGACTTGAGATACCTGTACTTTTGGGCGGTGCGGCATTGACGCGAAGTTTTGTCGATGATTTTTGCCGCCCCGTGTACAAAGGACCTATCTTTTACTGCCGTGATGCCTTTGACGGAGTCATTGCCATGGGCCGTATCGAAAAGTACAATGAAAACCCAAGTGTAGGACTTGATACACGCTTATCGGGTGACATGACGGAACGCCAAGAAAAAGTACAAAAAAAGACGATCATTCCGCCTTTTGAGCAAATCAAGATGCCTGACCGCTCCGCGGAGATACCTACACCGCCGTTTTGGGGAAGAAGAGTACTCCAAAAAGCTGATTTGGATGCCAGTATGATCTATGAGTGGATCAATACACGTTCTGTTTTTAAGATGCACTGGGGATATAAAAGCAAAGGGATGAGTAAAGAAGCCTATGAAAAGCTGCTTGATGAAACCATTATCCCGGCATTTGAAAGACTTAAGCGAGAATTCATTGAAAAAGACCTTTTCGAGCCGATTATCATCTATGGGTACTATCCGTGCAGAAGCAATGATCAGGAGTTGCTGATTTTTGATGAGAGTGAGGGGTGGAATGTTGATGCCAATGCAAATAGAGAGCCGCTTTATGAGGTCATAGGCAGGGCCGTCACACAGTTTTCTTTTCCAAGACAAGGCAGAAAACCGCATCGTGCACTGAGTGATTTTTTTCATCACGACAGGCATGATGTCATTGCTTTAACCTGTGTGAGCGCAGGCAAGAAATTCAGCCAATATGAAAAAGAGTTGTACGAAGCGGGAAAATACCTTGAATACAATTTGGTACACGGACTTTCAGTGGAGTTAGCCGAAGCACTTGCAGAAATAGCGCACAAACAGATACGTTTGGATCTGAATATTGCAAGCAAGGATGAGGGCCACACTTTAAGAGATGTGCGAATGAACCGTTATCAGGGGGCCAGATATTCGTTTGGATATCCTGCGTGTCCGGATTTGGAGCAAAGCCGCCAGCTTTTTGATCTATTGAAACCTGAAGAGTTTGGCATAGAGCTTAGCGAAACGTTCCAAATACATCCCGAACAAAGCACTACCGCACTGACGGTGCACCATAAGGAAGCTACCTATTATGCGGTATAAAGAGCGAAACGTAAACATAGGGTACCGGGGTAGGGTATAGTGATAAGCGAAGAGTTAATGATGTGGAAAAAATTATTATCAAAAAAAAGATATCATGGTTGCAATGAAACAAGAGAGGACACCATAGAAGAGTACTGTCGCAGCAGTTACCATAAAGATTACGACAAAGTAATCTTTTCCAATCCATTCAGAAGGTTGTCCAAAAAGACGCAAGTTCATCCTTTGTCAAAAAACGATCATGTCCACAATAGATTAACCCATAGCCTGGAAGTTGCCAGTGTCGGAAGAAGTTTAGGATTGAAAGCCGGCGAATTTCTAAAAAAGAAGTATCATGCCATTGAGCCTTATGATGTTGCCTATATAATTCAAACAGCATGTTTGGCTCATGATATCGGCAATCCGCCTTTTGGACATGCCGGAGAAGAGGTCATCAAAGAGTGGTTTGCAAAAAATGCAGACAAAGATTTTTTAAAAGAGTTATCATCGGAGGAATTGGAAGATTTTAAATGTCTTGACGGTAATGCCCAAAGTTTCAGAATAGTCAGCAAAATAGAAAACAACCTATTTGGCGGAGGGATGAATCTTACATTTGCGACATTGGGAACACTGGTAAAATATCCTTATTCTTCAAGCCATTGTCAGCTAACCGGGACATCAAAATTTAATTATTTTCATAGCGAAGCAGATTTTTTTAAACTTTTGTTTGAGGAGCTTGGATTGGCCAAAGCCGACGGTTCCTTCAAGAGACATCCTCTTTCTTATTTGATGGAGGCTTCTGATGATATTTGCTACGGATTATTGGATCTGCAAGATGCATTTGAGCTGAAGATTATAACCCTAGAAGACATGAGGGATATTTTTGTCTCAATTTGCGGTGAAGAAAAAACAGAAGAAGTTTATCGTAATGAAAAATATACACAGACCCAAAAAGTTTTAAAGCTGGTAGCCGCTTCTATCTATATTTTGGCTACCCATGCAATGGAAGTCTTTGAAGAAAATTTTGATGCCATTGCAGGGGATAATCAGCCAAAAGATCTCATTGAACTTTTTAATAACAAAGTGCTTAAAGAAGGGATCAAAAAAGCAAAACGATTGGGAATTAAAAAAATATTTAATGAAAAAAGAAAAATTGAACTGGAACTTGGAGCATACAACATCATAGAAACGCTGCTGGATATTCTCATTCGCGCTACCTATGAACTCTATAAAAGCGGGGACGGAACAGCATTGTCTTTTAGAAATAAAAGGGCACTGGAATTGATGGGCGGAGGCAGGCCGCAAAAAACAGACAGCGTGTATCATATGTATCAAAGAGTCATAGACTATATCATTGGCATGACGGACAATCATGCAAAATATGTCGCAAACCAATTAAACGGCAGCGGCTATTAAATTAAAAAATAAAACTGCGATACAAAATCGTCTTTTGTGATTAATGTTGATTAATATGCAGGCGGCTATAATTAGCGATAAAAAGTCAGCCTAAAATCTATCTAAAAAAGAGGAAATCTTATCTTGCACTCTCTTATAAAATATTTTCTCGACAATTCAAGATTGAACCACACTATTTTGGTATTTTTATTGTTTATGGGTATTTTTGCTTACATAAAGATACCAAAAGAGATGTTTCCTATCGTGACGCTTGATGCGATCGATATCAAAGGAAACTATAGCGGAGCAAGTGCAGATGCGCTGAACAATTTTGCCGTTAGAGAGATAGAAAATCAAATCGATGCTATTTCCGGCATCAAAAAAGTAAGTTCAACTATTACTAACGGGAGTTTTCTTGTCAGCATTGAACTTCAAGACGGTGTCGATAAGTATGAAGTGCTCAATGAGGTCAAAGATGCCATTAGCATCGCCAGGCAGTACCTTCCGGGCGATATGGATGAGCCCATAGCAACGGTTTCTCAAAAAGTGATGCCGCTTTTGAATGTTTCTTTGTCTTCAGGCGCTTATGACCAAAAAGGACTGTTGGATATCGCAGAAAAATTAAAGACATCTGTATTTCAGGTACCTCATATAAACGATGTGCAGATATTTGGCGATAGTGATCTGCAGATCGATATTATGCTAGACCATAAAAAAATTATGATGTACGGGCTGAACAGTTCTTTGATTATCAATAAAATTAAAGAGCTTTCGTATATCTATCCGGTTGCTTTTGTCGAGGAGGTCGGCAATCATATCTTTTTAACTGCCAACAACAACAAGTTTGATCTTAATCTCTGGAAAGAAACACTCATAGAGGCTGAGGGCAAAAAAATATATTTGGGCGATGTGGCTGCCGTCAAGATCGATTATCCGACCAAGGATACCATTTCGAGGTTTAATGCAAAATCATCTATTTCATTGCTGATATTTAAAGATGAGCAGGGCGACTCCATAAAGGTTTCCCAAGAAGTAAAAAAAGTTTTGCAGAAAACACAAAATACCTATAAAGATTTATCAATTGATATTTCAAGAGACAGCTCAAGGCCTGTTGAGCAGAGGATCAAAACGATACTTTCCAATATTACATTGGGGCTTATTTTAGTCGGATTTTCGATGTACATTTTAATCAGTCCCAGATTGTCGCTTGTAATTGTGATGGGGATACCGTTTTCGTTTATTTTTGGGCTTTTGATCATAGAGGTTTTGGGTTACAGTTTAAATATGATCTCACTGATGGCGATGCTGATCACTTTAGGTATTGTTGTGGATGATGCGATCATAGTAAGTGAAAATATTCAGCGCCACTTGGATGAAGGAGCCGACGTCAACGAAGCGGTGATCAATGGCACCAAAGAGATGATTATGCCCGTCATGATCGCTGCGTTTACTACGATATTTGCTTTTTTGCCTATGCTTTTGATCAGCGGCGAAATGGGATTGCTGATCAAACTGATCCCGATAGTGATATCGGTGTTGATATTTTCATCTTTGATAGAATCTTTTTTCTTTTTGCCGCTTCATGCAAAAGATATTTTGCGGAAAAATGACAAACTGTTTGACTGGTCACCCGTATACAATGCATATGAAACGATTTTACATAAAATTATTCACCACAAGAAATCATTTTTGGTTGTATTTTATATTATTGTTCCTGTGTTAACTGTTTTTGCTGTAGAAAACAGCAGATTTCAAATGTTTCCCGACATGGATTCACGAAACGTTACGCTTTCTGTCAAGCTGGATGATTCTTTAAGTATCGAAGAGACCGATAAGATAGTTGAAAAATACGAACAGCTTTTGCTGGAGAATAAACAGCGTTTTTACATTAAAAACATCAATACCTCTGTAGGTGTTTTTTCTGATTTGACCGGCACGACAGAAGTAATAGAAAACGGATTTACGCTGATGCTGGAGCTTGAAGATTTTAAAGAAGACAATATTTTGGATAATTACATCAATCCGGTGCTGTCGCTTAGTTTTGATTTTGAACAAAAAGATAAAATCAGGTTAGAAAGTACTCAGGCCGTGATGCAAAAAATAAGAGAATTTGTTGCACCTGTTACACAAAAAGACAAAGCCGTGGATTTCAATATCGTAAGCAACAGGCTTCACGTGATGAAAACAGACATTGAAATAAAATTAAGCTCAGATGATACCCAATCGCTTGTTTCGCATATAGAAAAACTCAAAACAAAACTTTCTTCGATTGAGGGGGTAAAAGACGTTACAGACAATACAAAAATGGGACAACAAGAGTATAAATTTATACTGAACCCTTATGGCCAAACTTTGGGGTTGACTGACACGGCTGTTGCTTTGGCGCTTAGCAGCTATTTTATGGAAAAAGAACAGGCAGCCACGTTTGACAATAGCGGAATTATCAAAATAAAAACATACTCAATCCACAAAGACAATTTGGATGAATTGAAACATTTTCCTATCCCTCTAGGCAACGGATTTGTCGAATTGCAGGATGTGGTAGAGTTTAAGATCGAAAGAAATTTTGAAAAAATCGAAAAAGAAAATGGAAAAATCTACAAAAGTGTTTTTGCAAATGTAGATAATCGAATCATTAGCGCAAATGAAGTTTTAAAGCAAATCGATAAGATTGTTCAGGAGGCAAAACAGGACAATATCACAGTCAGTTTTGGCGGAGAACGTGAAAAAAGCATTCAAATGGCAATTGATATGGCAAAAGCGTTTATGATAGCCATCTTTTTGATTTTTATCACACTGTTGATCAACTTTCCTTCCTTTAGGGTTTCCTTAATGCTTATTTCTGTCATCCCTTTTACTGTTTTAGGTGCCGTAGCTGGCCATTTTATTATGGGTATCAATCTCAATTCCCAATCTATGATCGGCATGCTCGGTCTTGCCGGAGTGGTAATCAATGATGGGATTATCATGTTGGATTTTTTGCACGGAACCAAAAACAAAGAAGAGTTTTACAAAAGAGCCAAACAAAGAGTAAGACCTATACTCATCACCTCAATTACTACGGTTTTGGGGCTTATGACCATTATATTTTTTCCATCGGGCGAGTCTATCATGCTTCAGCCGATAGCGGTATCTTTGGGGTTTGGTATCGCATGGGGGACAGTGTTGAATTTGCTCTATCTGCCTGCGCTTTATGCGGCGGTATTTAAAATTAAGGATTAAAAATGAAATATGTATTTCTTTTGTGTGTGCCGATCATGCTTTTTTCTCAAACCTATATGGCAAAAATAGAGCCGTTTGACAGTTTTACTATTTACGCACAAACAAACGGACAGATTGTATACCTGGATAAAAATGATGAAACCAAAGTGGTCGATAAAATGATCATTAAACTCGATGACTCTTTGGAGCAAAAAGAGTTGAAAGGCTATCGGATACAGCTAAGGCATTATGAGGAAAAGTTAAATTTGCTTACCAAAAATTATCAAAAGTATCTTCAGGTTGCCGGAAAAAGTGCTTTTGAAAAAGATGAAAAGTACTATCTGGTGCTTGATCTTAAGGTAACAATAGAAAATCTTAAAATCCAGATAGCCCAACTTGAGGATACGATAGCAAAAAAACAAATATCGGTAAATAAACTTTATATAAAATCATTTCAAGCAAATAACGGTGATTATGTTACCGCAGGTACACAATTGGCAAAAGCGTTCGATATTAGCCGTTCTAAGCTGGTTGTTTTTGTCAGTCGTAATGATTATGAAAACATAGACAATAAAAAAATTCTCATAGACGGAAAACATAATAATGCAGAAATTTATAAAATTGACAAAATTCAAGACGAAACGATGATTTCGGCTTACAGGGTTGAGCTGCTTTTGGAAAGTAATGATTTTGGCAAAATTGTAGAAGTGGAGTTTGTTTCTTCTTGAGGATGCGTGCATTTTTGATAGATGGCGGTCATGGTGCCTTGCAATCTGTTTGTTGGAGAACGGGTGATGCAAAAATTACACAAGTTGCTTAAAAAGCGGAAGAGGTTGCATGAAAATAGTTCACTTTAGCGATACCCATTTGGGTTTTAATGATCTCGATGTGCTCAATGAGGACAACATCAACCAAAGAGAAGCTGATTTTTATGATGCTTTCTTGCAGGTTGTAGAGCAAATCAAAGAGATAAAGCCCGATTATATCGTCCACACCGGAGACCTGTTTCATAGAACAAGCCCCAGCAACCGTGCCATTACGTTTGCCCTGGAGCAGTTTAAAATCATCAATGCTTTAAATATCCCTTTTATTTTAATAGCCGGTAACCACAGCACCCCGCGAACAAATCTAAGCAGTCCGATACTAAAGATTTTTGAGAACTTTGAAAATATCTATGTATCCTATAATCAGCAGTATAAAAAGCAAGAATTTGAAGATATCGTGTTTCACTGTTTGCCGCATATGAACGATGATGCCAAAGCACTCTCGCAAATCGAACTTTGCGAAGCAGGGATTGAACCAAACAAAAAAAATATCATGATGATGCATTGCAGTGTCGGAGCATGGTATTTGATGCAAGAGTTTGGAGAGTGGGTCTATCCGACTTCTAAAGAGTATATCTTTTCCAAAATGGACTATGTAGCTTTGGGGCATTGGCATGGATTTGGAAAGGTTGGAAAGCATGAAAATGTTTATTACAGCGGAAGTACAGAGCGAACAAGCCTTAACGATAAACGCAACTCAAAAGGGTTTATCGTTGTAACTCTTGAAGATGAACCAACAGTTGAATATAAAGAGATAACTATCCGGCCGATACTGGAGTTTCAAATAGACTGTGAGGATTTTGAAAAAAGTGTGGCATCACTTGTTCTTTTGAATATCAAAGATGCCATCATCGATGTAAAACTAACGAATCTTACTACACTTCAGTCTATTGATATCAATACGGGCGATATCAAAAAGATTTTTGATGGCGCTGTGTATGTTAACGTCAAACGAGAGTTTAAAACCGCTGGCGATGCAAAAACGATCGAGGATATCGAATCGCTTTCACTGGAAGATTATTTTATAGAACATATCAAAGAAGAGAGTAAAACAGAAGAGTTTGACAGACTAAAATCAAAAGTGCAAGAGCTATTTAGTGCTTATGAGGAGGTGTGCAGTGATACTGAATAATCTTGAGCTCTTAAACTTTAAAAAGTACACCCAAAAAAGCTTTTCATTTGATGAGGGGCTGACCGGCATCATCGGGAAAAACGGCAGCGGCAAATCCACCATCTTTGAAGCGATACTTTTTGTACTTTACGGAGAGCTAAAAAACAAAGGCTCAAAAGAACTGATACGAAATTCAAGCGTAAGCCAGAAAGAGCCTGTAAGCGTCACACTGGAGTTTGAGTTTGATAGCGCTACCTACAAAGTGATCAGAGAGTTTAGAGGCAAAACACTCACAGCCAATGCAAAACTTTATAAAAATGAAGCACTCGTTTCAAGCGGAGCAAAAGAGGTAACAAACTCTATTGGCAAACTTGTAAAAATGAACAAAGATGCTTTTTTGCATACTTTATTTGCCTCTCAAAAAGAGCTTACAAGTCTTAGCAATCTAAAACCAGAAGACAGAAAAAAGATGATAAGAAAGCTTTTGGGGCTGGAGAAAATCGATGCCATAGAAACCATGCTTGTTGAAAAAAGCAGAGGACTTAAAAGAGAGATTGATGCATTTAGGGAAGTGCTACTAAGTAGTGATGAGATCATATCTAAAGAGAGTGCAATAAAAACTCATAATGAAAATAAAACCTCAATATTTACAAATTTAACAGCAAAGTCAAAAGAGTTAGAAACGCTAAAACTAAAAGAGATTGAATCTAAAAAAGAGTTAGATCTTTTACAAAAAACAAAAGAGCATAAAACAAAGCTGCTAAGTGAACTTGAACTTATTAAAAATACTCTTGAATCTAATAAGCTACAACAAACAAAACTTTCATCTGAGCTATTAGAGTTACAACAAAAACAAAAAGAGCTAACAGTTTTAGAGCCTTTAAAAATAGAGTTTGAACAGTTGCAAACTAAACTAAAAGAGCAACAGCAACTAAAAGAGATACATCTAAAAATTGAAGGGTTAAATAAAGAGCAGACTCAACTTAGAGAGCAATACACAAAAGCCAAAAATGATATTGCTGCTCTAGAACTTGAAGTGAAAGATTATGCAAGTTTGCAAGTGAAACAACAGCAGATGAAAAATGAAGCGGATAAACTTCAAACAACTATCAAAGAGTTAGAAACTCAAATAAAAGCTATCAGTTCTTCTGTATCCGGAGAGCAAAAACTCATCGACACTACAAAAGCCCAGATTGCAGAGATTGAAAAAATAGGCAAGGGCTCAAACTGCCCCACTTGCACCAGGCCGCTTCTTGAAGAGTACGACAAAGTCATTGCGACACTTTCAAATACCATACAGACTATCCAAAAAGAGAAAATTGATAAACAAACCCTGGAGTTGTCAAAAGTAGAAAGTTCAAAAGTAGCACTTGACAAACAAAAAGAGGAAATTCAAAGTCAACTTCAAGAGCTAAATAAACAACTAACTATCATCGAGACAAAACAAAAAGACCTTATCAAAGCACATGTACATTTTAAAGAGGTTGAAGCAAAAGGTATCCAAAACAAAAAAGAACTAGAAGCGCTTTCAAAATACTCTTATGATGAAAAATTGCACGAAGATTTGATAGCAAAAGAGCAAACATTAAAACCTAAATATGATGAGTATAAAAAACTCCAAACTCTTATCCAAAGAGTTCCCGTACTTCAAAAAGAGTTAGACGAGATTAAAAAAGCTATAAAAGAAAAAACTTTAGGTTTTACACATAAAGAGACTGAAATCAAAGCCATTATTTATGATGAAACAAATCATAAAACAAAACTTGATGAGTTTACTCTCCTGCAAAAGCATAAAGATGAATTAGCAACTGTTATCAATGAATTTAAAGTGCAAATCGCTTCCATCGATGGTGAGATAAAAACACTTCAATCCTCCCTTGATACAAATAAAGAGCATCAAGCAAGATTGGCTGCAAAGCAGCAAGATTTAAGTGATTATGAAAAGATAAAAGTATCTTTGAACGAATTTAAAACGAAGCTCAACTCGAAAGTAGCTCCAAGAATTTCTCAAATTGCTTCAGCCATGTACGGTCAAATCACCAAAGGAAAATATCAGCATATCGAAGTGGATAACGACTTTGACTTTTATATCTACGATGAGGGGCAAAAGTTTCCGATAGAGAGATTTAGCGGCGGGGAAGTGGACCTTGCAAATTTAGTTCTTAGAATTGCTATTTCAAAAACATTAGGGGAACTAAGTGGTGCAGGGAATATAGGGTTTTTAGCATTTGATGAAGTGTTTGGTAGTCAAGATGAAAGTAGAAGAATGGAAATCTTAGAAGCATTTCATACTATCAAAGAGCAATACAGACAGATATTTTTGATATCCCATGAGATGGAGATAAAAGAGATGTTTGAGCGGCTTGTGGAGTTGTAAAAATTGATATCTTTGATTTTTGCGGCCAGGATAGAAGGCAGAGAAAATTTCAAAAATCAAGAAAATTTATTTCCAAAAATATCTTCTCCGATCTTTAATGCCGCACGTTTAAGCTGCGTTTGTTCTTTGTCCAAAAACGTTTCAAACTCTTTGCCCAAAGGAGTGTCCAGCGTGTGCAAAAATGTTTTAAAAACTGTGATATCGTGGATATCCCCCAGGATATGTGCCAAAGATTTGAGAGTTTCTGCTTTTTCCTGAAACTCCTTTTTGTCTATCATAAAAAGCTGAAAGCCGTAGTAGTTCACCCACTTTCTCCACTCGTGAAAATACAAATCGCTTTTTTTCTTGATAGCCGTTTTTCTTAGTTTGTCGGTTTTTTGATACGTCTTTTTCAGACATGAGAGAAAATGCGCTTTTGTGTTTTTTTTCAGTTTGTAATGTTTGAGGGTTTTAAGGTTTTTTTGCAGGCGCTCTTTGATGTCAAGAAATGATTGGTCGGGATCGAGCGGGGGTTTTGACGATCGGATGGCTTGGAGTATCGCATCATAGGTTTGTTCGTCGAGAGTGTATTTTCGGATGATTTCAAGATAGGTATCCCCCAGCACTTTTTGATCCCTTGAGGCAGAAAATGAGTGCGCGCACTCTTTGAAAATGCGGTTTTGTTTTTTAAAAAAGCTTTCGGAAAGATCGTTTAGCAGGAGATGTGTCAGGGCGCGAAGTTTTTTAAATCTTCTTCTGATCTGATGGATGGCTTTGTCCTGGGGAATAGTTTCATTTTCGCACATCGCAATGATTTTTTGCATATGATTTTTGAGGATTTTTTGGATTTGTTTATTTAAATTTTTTTTAAATGATATGGTCGAAGACACAGCAAAACCCTCCATCTCTTTTCAGTCATTGTACACCTTTGTGGCTTAATACACTCCGGTTTGGTTATTTGATATGCCATTCTTTATTTTTTTCAAATACGGATATTAAGATCTCTTTTAAGTCTCTTTTCATCTCTTTGCTCAGTTCTTTTTTGCTGCTGTATATAAAAAAAGGCACAGTGTTGAGCATGGATTTTTTAAGCCTTTTTCTGAGTGTTGATACTTCATCGATAGATACCAAATCCGGCCCACTAAACAGGTAGAAATCTTTTGAGACCCCCAGTTTAAATGAAACGATCTGATAAGACAAAAAGACATCGCCTTTTGATTCGTAGTGCGCCATAAAATTATCCAAAGAGTTCTTGAGAATATGCAGTTTGGATGGGCTGATATATCCGAAGCTTTCCCGAAACTGATATTTTTGCGTTAGAGTAAAACCTAAAACGCCATAGAGGTCATTGAGGTTTTTCCATAGGGAGTTAAAATATTTTTTTCCAAAGAGAACTTCTTCAAATACCATTAAGATTTTTTGTTTATTTTTGGTGGAGGGGGAATATTTTATCTTGAAATACTCTTCTTTAAAAAGAGATATAAGCCAGTTTTCATCAAGCAGACTTATGGTGTCGAGTTTTTTTTCGAGTTCGTTGGCATCAACAAACTTCCACAGCATCGAGATATCATTGAGCCTGTCATTTTTCTCTTGTGTAAAATATTGATTGGCCAGATAGACAATCAGGTTTTCAAGCATGGCATCTTTTTTTGCTATTTGATGATTGAAAATCACTTTTTTGTAGAGATTGAACCGCATCTCCAGCATATGTTCAATGTCCAAAATGGCGCTGTCGTAAAAAGAGAGATGATAGGTATTGTTTTTTGATGTTAAAATGGTTTGTTTTGCGATTCTGAGCAAATCAACTGCTCCTCCGATATAGCCGCTGGCAAGCATGTCGCGGTTGACATAATCCAAGCGATCGGCGTCTACGGTAGAATCAATGATATCATGCAGTACCCCAAAATCAAATCCGCCAAAATTTTCATCTTTGAAGATATTTTCAATCACTTCATAGACAATTTTTATATAATTTGTATCAATCGGATCGCTAAAATTTTCGATTATTTCGTATTCAAACAGCATTTTTGTAAACGCATGGCCCATTGCTTCATGCAAAACTTTCTTTTTGTTGTCTGTTATTTTTTCGTAGAAATTTATAAACTCTTTTTGGGACGGGTTTGCATCGAGAAGTGTTGCTTGTTTGTCGTAGATGCTTTGCATGGCGTATTCTACCTGATGGGAAAAAGGCAGATGGCCTACATCATGAAGCAGTCCGGCGAGCCTTATGGCTTGCAGTGAGATCAGGTAGGCATATTTTTCTTTATTGTTTTTGAGCGGTATAAGAAATTGATACAAGGAGTCATCTTCAAGCAGATTGCTTTTGTTTATTTTTATGTCTATGTCCAGTTTGGTTTCTATCTTTTTAATCGCCCCATAAAGATCGGCTAAAAAATTTTCTCTTAATTTTGATTTTGCATTGAGCAGGGCACTTTTGTACATATGCGATGCGAGATGCATGGTCCCAAGGCTATGTATATATCTTTTGGTGGTAATGGACGGAAAAGAAAAGTAGGCCAAAGCATTTTGCGTGATAAATTGCAGCCTGCTCAAAATCTTGGTTTGAAGAATTTTCCCTTCAAATTTTGTGTGTTCTATGTGGCTGTAGAGAGTATCGTTTATAAATCTATTTGTCATCTTTTTTTTCAAAAATTCTTTCGCTAAATTGTGCAAACCTGCCGCGAACCGATTTTTCAAGTTCTATTGCAAACATGCCCAGTTCGGAATGTTTATGCTTGCTTTGTTTGAGCAGCGCGGTGAGCCCATTGTTGTATTTGTTAAGATACAGGTTGTCTATTTGTCTATTTGATCCTATGACGATAGCCATACAACTCTCATCAAGCCTAGATAAGATAAGCTGGGTCGTTTTCTCGCTGCTGTTTTGCCATTCATCCATGATCACAATAGATCCGCTTAAGGTTCGGCCCCTTGCTTCTCCCGGCCAAAGCGTTTCAATGCCGTATCGTGCAATAAGTTCTTCTGTTTTTGAGTTAATTGATTCTGCATTGTCCGTATTTCCTTTCTTTTTTATCTGTTTTGTGGCAATAAACTCTATCGTATCTCTTAGGGCCATATTGTAGATTCTAAACTTCTCATCATTGCCGGACAAAAATCCTATTTCAGCACCTTTGTCTATGGATTCTATAGAATTGCGCACGTAAATGATCTTATCATACAGTCCTTTGTCGATAAGTTCCATGGCAGAAACAAGCGATATAAGCGTTTTGCCGCTTCCGGCTTTTGCATCTATGACCAGTAAATTATACCCGTTTGTGATGATGGCTTTTGCAAAAAACTTTTGTTTTAGGTTGGCAGGTTTCACAAGAAGCGAACTAAAATCGCTATCATCGACAACCATAATCTTGTCGTTGGCTACTATCGCATACAAACTATTCCCGTCATTAAATTCAAAATGGTAGCAGAAATTTTCCGGCTTGTATGCTTTGTCAAATTCCACAATCGATCGAAAATAAAGTGCATCGGGCTGTACCGTTTCAAGATAAAGTGTTTTAACAAATTCAAAATCCGGTACTTCGCTTTTGTCATCATGCAAGGTTTGAGTTTTGATGTTTTTAAGCAGCGCAAATGTTCTTGCATAGATGTCGATAGAGAGGAAGATTACTTTTTTTCCCTTATAGTAATCCTTTGCAGCTTCTGCGGTCTCTATGATTCTTTTGTCGTTGCTCTCAGAAATATGGTGCTGTTCGATCGCGCTGTCGTAGTTGTCTTTGGAGATGATGTGGATTAGAATATCATCTTTATACAGTTTTGCAACTTTATAGTTTGACTTATGGTCAACCTCTTTTACTTTTGCAGATGCCAGAAATCTGGCAAATTCTCTTGAATAGAAACCAAGCTCGTTCGTTAGCTTTTTTTTGTCTTCAAGTTCAAGCAATACCGTTTCCGGTATCACTATGATGTTTGTGCCGTTATCCGAGAGTTTTTTAATATTTTGCAAATTCTGCAAGATAATATTGGTATCCAGGACGTATACTTTTTCTTTTTTCATTGAAAAATGATACGTACTTTTGGTTACATTTTGGAGACAAATATCTTTATTTTTTTTTGTCAGCCATAAATCCTCCGCCAAGACTTACATACAACTCAACCGCGGATTTTAAAGTTTCAAATTTTATGCTTTCTTTTGATAGTGCAACTTCAAATTCTTCTTTTCTCGCCTCTAAAAACTCCAAATGATCGGCAAAACCCTGTTTGTATTGTTGTTCAATGATTTGTTTTTTATGGTTTATGGCCCGGTATCTTTTTTCTTGAGAATGCAGTCTTTGTTTGTTTGAAGCATAGGTGTTGAGGCTGTCTTTAACTTCCCCAAAAGCTTTTCTTACGGTATCTTGGTACTCCAGCAATGCTAGTTGCTGATCAATTTTAGCCGTTTTGATATTGGCTTGTATTTTTCCAAAATCCAATATCGGGGACAATATATTGCCACCTGCAGAGTAGGTAGAGGTGTTTGACGAGATGAGGCGGCTTAAGTCCCCGCTTACGTATCCCTGTGCTCCGCTGAGGGAAATGGAAGGGAAAAATGCACTTTTTGCAACAGAAACTAAAAAGGCACTGGATTTGACTTTTGCTTGAGATGCCTGAATGTCTGCTCTTCGCTGAAGTATATCGGATGGAAGGTTTGACGGAACGGGCAAGGAAGAAGCGCTGTAGGCAGCGTCCCGCACCTTTTGCGTTCCGGCAAATACTTGGGCAGGTTCTTTTCCAAGAAGTATCGAAACCGCTGTTTTGTAGGCGCTTAAAGCATCTTCTCGTTTTATCATTTCGTCATAAAACATTTGCACCAAAGATTCTTCCTGCAACAAATCACTTTCCCGTATTAGTCCGGCTTTGTATTGATTGTGCATATAGGTATAAAATGCTTTTTCGTTCAAATATTGCTCTTTGGCTATTTGATAAATTTTGGTGTTTGTTTTGAGGCCGAAATAAGCGATGATGCTATCGGCAATAATTCGTTGTTTGATGCTTTCTTTGAGATAGGATTCTCTCATCATATCTTCAAAAGCGGCCATTTTTGTATTTTTAAGCTTCCCCCATAGATCTACTTCATAAGAAGCCATGGCGCCTAATTCAAATTGGTCATAGGTGAAGCTTTGGTCAAACGAAGCCATATAGCTCTTTGTCTTTGAGGCGGATCCAAAAGCGTCTATTCTTGGAAGCTGTTCACTTTTTTTGATATCTAAAAACTCTCTAAAGCGCATTACTTGGAGTGTTGCGATTTTAAGGTCGCTGTTTTGGTCTAAGGCTTCCTGCACAAAGAGATTTAATTCTCTATCATGAAAATTTTCCCACCATCTGTCGTTCAATAATAGCTTTTCGCTATCACCTATGCCGCTATGTTTCGGAAGAACGGTGTTTGGAATATTTGGATTTTGGGAAAGCGAACAGCCGCTTATCAGGAGTAAACTTAAGGTTAAAGCCAGATGTTTCATTTGTTTGCCTCCTCTTTTTTGAAGCTTAGTTTAGAAATCCATACATAAAAAAGCGGAATAAAGACGATCGCCAGGAATGTTGCCGCGAGCATTCCGCCAATGACGCCCGTACCTATAGAGTGTCTACTGGCCGCACCCGCACCGCTGCTTATGGCAAGCGGCACAACCCCCAATGTAAAGGCCAAAGAGGTCATGATGATAGGCCTTAGTCTTATTTTTGCCGCTTCGATTGCAGCATCGTAAATGCTCAAGCCTTCCTCTCTTTTCTGCATCGCAAACTCTACGATCAAAATGGCATTTTTTGCTGCAAGTCCGGCAAGCACTAAAAGCCCTATTTGGAAATATATGTCATTTTCCAAACCTCTCAAGAGGGTAGCGATAATCGCTCCAAAGATAGCAAAGGGAACTGCCAGAACGACTGAAATCGGCATCGACCATTTGCCGTATTGTGCAGCAAGTATCAAATATAGCAGCACCATGCCAAAACCAAAAGCCAAAATACTGCTGCTGGCAATTTGTTTTTCTTGATAAGCAGTTCCTACCCATCCCAGAGAATATCCCGCGGGAAGCACTTCTGCCGCCACTTCTTCTATGGCTTTGATGGCATCCCCGGAACTGTATCCCGGTGCAGGCTGACCGGAGATTTTTGCCGAAGGAAACAAGTTAAATCTTTCTGCCAGGTCGGTTCCTACCACTTTGGTAAAATTGACTAAAGCGCCAACCGGGATAAGATCGCCTTGATCATTTCTGACAAAGACTTTGTCCAAATCCTGCGGATCTTTTCTGAACTCACCGCTTGAAGCGATATTTACTTTGTATGTACGGCCGTAAAGATTGAAGTCATTGATATAATAATTTCCAAAAGCGGCATTCAGTGTTTCGTAAATGTCCGAGACGCTTACGCCTTTCGCCTTTGCTTCCTCTATATTTACAAGCACTCTATATTGGGGCACATTGGCATTTAGCGTGGTTCTTACACCCACTAAATCTTTCCGTTGATTTGCTTTTTGGATAATTTGCTGCACATACGTATTTATTTCACTGACATTTGCGCCTGTTCTGCTTTGTACGTACATATCAAATCCGCCGGCTATGCCCATACCCATGATAGGAGGCGGTAGCACTGGGATAGAAAATCCGTTGGGAATTGCCATTGTCTCTTTTGAAAATTGTCCTGCGAGGGCTTGGGCATGTTGATTTGCAAGCGGTCTTTGGTCCCATGGTTTGAGCTTGACTATAGTTGCGGCAGCATTGGTTTTTTCTGCAAACGTCATAAAATCAAGCCCTGTAAAAGATACGATATGCTTGATATTTGGATTTTGCGATATTACATCATAAATATTGTCTGTCAACTGTTCTGTTCTGTTTAAAGAGGCAGCAGGCGGATTGTAGCTCAATATAAATATCGTCCCCTGGTCTTCTTGCGGCACAAGTCCTGTTTTCATCATTTTTAACATATCAAAAGAGGCATAAATCAATGCACCAAACAAAAGAATACTGATAAAGCCGTATCTGATGGCTGTTTTCACGGTTGCCATATATCCGTTGGTAGCTTTGTCAAACAGGGTATTGAACCATTTGAAAAAACCTTTTGGTTCATTGTGGGCCGGTTTTAAAATACTTGCGCAAAGCGATGGAGTCAAGGTGAGGGCAACAAAGCCTGAAATGGCAACAGATATTGCAATGGTAATAGCAAACTGTTTGTACATCTCTCCGGTCAACCCTCCCAAAAATGCTACAGGTATAAACACGGCCGACAACACCAGAACAATGGCTACAAGTGCACTGGAAACCTCTTGCATGGCTTTAAATGTGGCTTCGCGCGGGCTGAGTCCTTCGCCCATGTGTCTTTCGACATTTTCTATAACGATGATGGCATCATCAACAACGATACCAATCGCAAGCACTAAGCCGAAAAGCGTTAAAAGGTTGATGCTGAAACCAAAGAGGTGCATACCCGCAAAAGCACCTACTACGGATACAGGAACAGCCAAAATAGGAATGAGCGTGGCTCTCCAGTTTTGCAAGAAAAGGAAGATAACCCCGATGACCAAAATAAGAGCCTCAATAAAAGTATATACGACTTCTTTTATGGATATTTCGACAAAGTCTGTAGAGTCATAAGGGATTTCATAAGAAACACCCTCTGGAAATTTGGCAGCCGCGGCCGCAAGAACCTTCTTCACCTCTTTGGCAGTCTCAAGCGCATTGGCCCCTGATTGTAAAAACAGAGCGACGGGAATTGCAGGAACTTTATTGAGTTTGGACACAAGGCTGTAGCTTTGCGCACCCAATTCTATCGTGGCAACGTTTTTTAATTTGAGTGAGGCGCCGTCTTTTTTTGAATACAGTAAAATATTATCAAAGTCTCTTGGATTGCTCATGCGCTCCTGGGCTAAAATAGTATAGGTGAACATTTGCTTTTTATCAAGCGGCTCGGCACCGAATTGCCCTGCGGCGTATTGTGCATTTTGTTCTTTGACGGCATTAATGATATCTTGGGGCGTCAGCCCGTACAAAGAAAGTTTTTCAGGATCTATCCATACTCGTATCGAATAGTCTTTCGCTCCAAAAATAACAGCATCGCCGACCCCTTTAACTCTTTTTAAATCATCGGTGATGTTGATGAGGGCGTAGTTTGACAAGAATGTGGTGTCTTTGCTTTTGTCGGGCGAATAAAAAACAGAAACCAGCAGCATGCTTGGAGATTTTTCATTGACCCTTATTCCCTGTCGCTGTACGGCTTCGGGAAGCCTCGAAAGGGCAACCTGAACTCTGTTGTTTACATCTATCTTGGCATCATCCGGATCGGTTCCGACTTCAAAAAATACATTGATGCTCACCCTGCCGCTGTCTTCGGCGCTTGAAGTCATATAAATCATATTTTTAGCACCATTGATCTGCTCTTCAAGAGGTGCGGCAACGGTTTTTGAGAGCGTTTCGGCACTTGCGCCGGGATAAGCCGCCGATACTACGATTTGAGGCGGTACCACTTTAGGATATTGCTCTACAGGCAACGTAACCATAGAAGCAACTCCGGCAAGAAGAATGATGATAGAGACAACGGCAGCAAATACCGGATTTTTTATAAAAAATGCACTAAACATTCTACTTCTCCGTCTCAACTACTTTGGCATCCGGTCTTATTTTTGGAATATTGTTGATGATGATTTTATCGCCTTCATTAAGCCCTTTTTTTACAATGATTCCACCCTTGGTGAGTATATCTATCCCGATAGGCCTCATTTTAGCCACTCCGTTTTCTGCTACATACACCATTGCACCGTTTGGGGTTTGCAAAATAGCCTCTTCGGGAATCACAGCTACATTCGGCGCAATCAATCCTTCTATACTTACTCTCACAAAATCTCCTGCCAAGAAACGGTCATCATCATTGTTTATTTTTGCTCTGATTAAGAGAGAGTTGGTTTTTTGATCAATTTCCGGAGAGATAAAATCGATAGTCCCGTTATAGTCTGATTCATTATTTTTAGTATCCAATAATTTAATAACGGTCTGAGAATTTTTTATTTGAGACAAATAGCTATGTACATCATTTTTCGGGATAGAAAATTCTACATGCAATTGATTTGTGTTTGTTATCGTTGTTAAACGTGAGCTTTGCTCATTTGCGTCGATATAATCACCGATATCGTGATTTTTAATTCCTGCTATGCCGTTTATAGGTGCTTTGACGGTTGTGTAGTCAAATTCAATTTGTGCTTGTTTTAAATTTGCTTTAGCATTGGATAACTCCGCTTTGGCATTGGTGTATTCGGACAAATAAAAATCTGTCTCTTTAGGGCTGATGGAATTTGTTTTTTTAAGAGTTTTGGCTCTTTCCCAGTCTTTTGTGGCCTTTTGAAGATTTGAATGTGCTTTTTCGAGCACAGCATTTGCTGTATCAAGTTTTGCTTTATAGATATCTTGCTCTATGGTATAAAGGAGGTCACCCTTTTTTACAAAAGCCCCTTCAGCAAAATGTTTTTTTTCTAAAATACCTGAAACTCTGGCAATAATATCTACCTTTTCATAGGCATTGATGATGGCTGGATATTTTTTTTCTATTTTGGCATCATTAAATTTTACTACATGAACAGATACGGGCAAAGGCGGCATGTTTTGTGCTTGGGGTGACTGCTGCTGCTTGGCATCGTTGTCATTGCATCCATTTAATCCCAAAATTAAAACGCCTAAAATCACTGTGTTCAGACACCTCATTTTTATCGCTTTCATTTTATCTCCTGCATATACATATTTTATCTTTCCGGAAAGATATCATTAATTGGCTTAAAATATCTTTCTAGAAAGATGTATAAACCAAATTATTAAGTTTTTTATTATACAATCTTTCTATAAAGTATAATTTAGAGTGTGTGTAAGGCAAAGAGATGAAAAAAGACATGTTGGCGTTTATAGATGAAAAGCATAAGTTTTTAGAGAACAACATGCAAGTGCACTATCGACACTACAAAACCGTGGTAGACATAGGGCTTCCTTTGATGCTGGTCAATAAACTTTTCAATGAAAAAAAAGATAAGATATTTATTCCGAAATACAATATTTCTTCATCAGAATTTGATGTTCTGATGACGATCTTATCCCACGGCAAACAAATGAGTCCGACTGTTTTATCCGAGAATATGATTTTTTCTTCAGGCGGCATGACAAAACTGCTTAAAAAACTGGAAGACAAAAAACTGATTCGAAGAATACCATCAAAGAAAGACAAAAGAAGTTTGCTTGTGGCATTGAGCCAAGAAGGAAAAAAACTTACCATTGACGCGTTTGGCGATATTGTTAAAATCAATATGGAAGTATTGTCTAAACTCCAAGAAAATGAACAAATTATGCTTGGCGATCTTCTGAAAAAACTTTTAGTAGAGCTTTCTGAATCTCAAGATTGATACGGTAACCCCAGCTATTTTATTTTCATGCGGAATAAAATAGCTGCAGAGCGGCCATGAGCTACTCTACTGTAAAATATTTTTGCTTAAGAACTGTAAATTTTTTTAACTCTTTTTCTCCATCAAGATTTAACTGCTTAAGAGCTCCAGGGTTTACCACATAGTATCCGATTTGTACTTCAAGTTTATCGCCGTTTTTCACCGGATTCTTATAGTTTACAATTCTTTTTTCATTGGCTTTGATCATGGTGTCAACTATGATTGCATTTGCAAGCCAAGGCATTGATGGTTTGCCGTCACGACCGATTGCTTTGATAAAACTATTTGTTTTCAATGCAGTAGTGTTGCCGTCTCTTGTCAAATTTACCCTCAGTTCGATTGCCCGCAATGGATGAGTTAAAAGATCATGCGGCGCTTTGTTTTTCACGAGAATATTAAAGCCGGTTACTGTTTTTTCGAAATTTAGCTCAATGTACTCAGACAGCATCTGAGGTTTATGCCTGGCTCCGGCAAAACCGTGAAACGCATGTTTCTGTGTTTTTCTGATCGTGGTTGCGCTTCCTTTGATTTTTGGCATATGGCAGGTAATACAGTTGTTTTCTCTATCTTTTACACCGCTTTCTTCTATTTTGCACAGGGTAAATTCCTGCGAATTTTGTCTGTGAGAATGGCACCCCATGCATACTTGGCCTGTGTAGAAATTTTCATTTGTGTAATCAATGTCATGATAGGGTGAACCGACAGTGGTTTTATTCATCCCGAAAAACGAACGTTCCTGCTTGTAGGTTACTTTTTGGGTTTCTTTGCCTTTTTCGGCCGAAAAAAATGTTTTGGGATCTTTGGAGTAAATGTTGCTATTGGATTGTTCATGATGTTCGATATTTTGTATCGTATGGCAGGTTGAGCAGGAGATGCCTTTTTTGATCTCTTCTTCTGTTTTGCCATGGGGAGCATGACATTTTGCACAACTGTAATCACCCTTTTCTTTAGAGGGGTGTCTATCCCAAACGGCGCTATGAATCTTGTCATCATAAAATGATGATTTTTTATGCATGGAATTTTGAAACTCTTCAACGATAATCGGGTGACACTTTTTGCAGGTCTCCATTTCTGATTTGGCAAACATGAGCGATGATACTGTGGCGATGAAGACCAAGATTTTTTTCATATAAACTATCCTTTTGATTACTATAAGGCAGAATTCTATCCAATATTAAAATATCAACATTGACCCATATCAATAAATAGAATTTTTTGATATCCGCATGTAACGTGATAGATAAAAATAACGATTTGTTTTTTGGGCGATCAAGAAAAAACACCATTGGCATACGCTTGACAGTGTCTGGGCTTTATGGTGCAGCATTGCAGTATCCTTAAAAATACTATATACTAAAATGAAAAAAAGGAGATATTAAGAGTGGATAAATTTACTGCAAAATCAACCTTTCAAGAACGATGTTATGCGCTTTTGACTCAAATTCCCAAAGGCAAAGTAACAACATACAGAGCGATTGCCCATGCGTTGGGATGCAAAGCGTATCGCGCAGTCGGACATGCGATGGCGACCAATCCCAATCCTGTTACGGTACCATGTCACAGGGTTATCAGAAGTGACCGAAGAGTGGGTGGCTATGTTGGAGGGGAGGACAAAAAGATAGCACTGCTCAAAGAGGAAGGCATTCTCATTAGAGAGGAAAAGGTGGAAAATTTCTCTAATGTTTTTTTTGATTTTTCATGAGCTTATGAGGCTGTTTGCTTTTTTGACGGCAGGAAAAAGGGTGCTTGGTCATTCAAGTTCTTGCAGCCTGGTGTCATAGTGTGAAACGATCTCATCATATTTTTCGCTTGTTACTTCGAGTTGCTCAAAATGGTTATCTATCTCTTTTTGTGTTTGGGCTATATGTTGTGAATATTCCATAATACCCGAGTTGTCGCCGTGTTCAGATGCTTTTGCGAGTGCACCGTTTTGTTCTTGAAGGAGTTTTTCAAGTGCCGTGATCTGTGTTTCGCAGAGTTCCATCTTTTTTTTGTAGGGAGCGATTTCTTTGCTTTTTTCCTGAATGAGTGCCGTTCTAAGTTTTTTGCGCTCTTTTTTATCGAGTTTGGGTCTGGTTTTTTTGGGTTTGGTTTGCCCTTCTTCCTCTTCCCAGCCAATTTTTTCAAGGAACTCATCATAGCTGCCTTCAAAATACTCGGCTCTTCCTTCATGAAAGACGATCAGGGCATCAGCCAAACGGCGCAGAAGCATCTCTGAGTGTGTAACCATAATGACTGCCCCGCGAAAAGATTCTACCGCATCACAAAGAGCATCTATGGATTGCATATCGAGGTGGTTTGTAGGCTCATCAAGCAGCAATAAGTTGGCAGGCGTGGCGATGATCTTGCCCAGCATAACACGGCTTCGCTCACCTCCTGAGAGCACCTCTATCTTTTTTTCGGCTAACTCGCCACTAAACATCATTGTCCCGCAAATACCTCTTACCTGTGCGATGCCAAGTTTTTTATCTACAGCGCTAATCTCATCAATGATGGTATTTTGAGTGTTGAGCCTTTCAATGTTGGTCTGTCCGAAGTGTGCCATGGCGGTAGAGGGATGAAGGGTGATCTCTCCTTGCTGTTTAGGAAGTTCGCCTGCAATATAGTTGAGCAAAGTGGATTTTCCTTTGCCGTTTTTTCCGATAATGGCGAGGCATTTACCGTTTTCCAAAGCAAAGGTAAGATGTGCAAAAAGAGGTACGCTCTGATCGTAGCCAAAACCCAAATTTTCTGCACGGAGTACGACCTTGGCGGGTGTTTCTTTGTAATTAAAATTGAATGCGAGAGAAGCTTCGTTTTCCAAACTGTCCATCTCTTCCATTTTTTCCAATGCTTTTACTTTGGATTGCGCCAAGGTAGCTGTAGAGGCTCTTGCTTTATTTCGTGCAATAAAATCCTCAAGTTCTTTGCGTTTTTTATCCTGGTTGAGCCGGGTTTTTTCATAGGTTTCGTCCTGCATTGCCAAAGTTGCTTCATACTTTTTTGTATCACCCTTGATGATGTGAAGTCCTTTGCGCTGAATACCCATCGTATGCGTAGTTACACTGTCCATAAACTCACGATCATGCGTGATAAGTATCACTTCTCCGTCAAACTCTCGGATAAATTGTTTAAGCCAGCGCAGGGACAGAATATCCAAATAGTTGGTCGGTTCATCGAGTAAAAGCATATTGGGTTCTGTGGCAAGAAGTTTAGCAAGATTGATGCGTATCTGATAGCCGCCCGAAAAGCTTAAAGGGTTTTTATCTAGATCTTCTGCGCTAAATCCGAGTCCAAAAAGGATTTTTTCTATCTTGTAAAAGTTATACTGTTCTTCTTCGGGAAGCACTTGTGCGCATTCCTCATGTACGGTAGGCTTAGTAAATTCAAGATGTTGGCGCAGGGTGCCTATGCGGTAATTTTTGGGGATGCTTACCTCCCCTTCATCATAGCTTTCTTCTCCCAGTATGATCTTGAAAAGTGTGGATTTGCCTGTGCCGTTGCGTCCGATAAGGCCTATTTTTTGACCTTGTGAAAGCTTGAGGTTGAGGTTGCGAAAAAGAGTTTGCCCGCCAAAGCTTTTGGTGAGATTGGTTAATTGTATCATGATGTATCCGTTATGGGTAGGAGATTTATGGCGGAATTATAACAAAAAGTCATTAGACTTTTTGTTATATGGTTGAAGAGAAGGTTATTTTTTGCCGCCGTTGATCATATCGGAGATGATCCCTTTGTCTTCTTTTTGTTCAGCGATAATCACGCCCAAAAGGTGCAGGGGAACAAAGATAAGCACGCCGTTATACACAAGTTCATGCAGTTCTTTTAACGATTTTACCGTCTCTTCAATCAATCCAAGTTCTTCATGAAAAACCATTAGCAAACCGCTAATGCTCATAAATGCAATGATCGCATAAAATAGCAGATAGCCTATTTTTACCATTTTGTAGTGAAGGGTTTGCTCTTTGAAATTTATATAATTTTCTTTGCCGCTTTGGGTAAAGAAAAGCAGTATCCTCCATACTGCTAAAGCAGCCAGAGCGTATCCCAATATAATATGCCACTCCCACATCGGTGCGCGGATAGCTTTGGCAAGAACCGTTGCCTGCTCGCTTGTGATATCAATATTAATTTCGGAAAGTTTTTGCACAAGCAGTTCACTGTTGGTGCGCCAACTTAAAAAAGTTTTTCGTAAAAATACAGTCCCTAATAATCCTAAGATAACAAAAGCGTTTATCCAATGCCATACTCTAAAATTTATACTCCATTTTTTCATGACACTCTCCTTTTTGTTGAGTATAACACAATAAAAAAAAGAATCAACAGCGTTTTTGGCATTAAACAGAGGTTTTTTTAAAAACATGTTTTATAATGCATGCAAAAAAGAGAAAATATGTCAAAGATCATTGAGCACTTTCAGGCCCTCACTCAAATTCCCCATTGCAGCAAAGTAGCCGAAAGACTACTTGATTATCTGATTGAATTTGCTAAAAGCAGAGGTTACGCCGCAGAGGTGGATCAGGCTAAAAATATTTTTATAACCAAAGGCAAACCAAGCGTGTGTCTTCAGGCGCATTATGACATGGTCTGTATGGGCAAGGCGCCCCTGATAGAAACCTATACGCAAGAGGGTTGGATGAAGGCCAAAGAGGCTTCCTTGGGCGCAGATAACGGCATAGGGATTGCGATGATGATGGCGCTGATGGACAAGACTGAGGAGCTGGAGTTTTTGATTACTTCGGATGAGGAAGTGGGATTGATCGGTGCAAATGCGGTGACATTTGATTTGCAAAGTAAATATATGCTCAATCTCGACAGTGAAGATGAGGCGGAGGTATATATAGGGTGTGCAGGCGGAGCAGATATCGTAGCAAGCAAAAAAGATAGATATATAGAAGGGAAAGGGCAATGCTATGAGGTGGCTGTCAGAGGGCTTCCGGGAGGGCATTCCGGCGTAGATATCGACAAAGGTATTTCTTCGGCGATCAAAGTGCTTGCCGAGTATCTTAATGGACATCAAGTGACCCAGCTCGCGTCACTTGATGCCGGTGAGCGCCGCAATTCTATTCCCGCCAATGCCGCGGCAATCGTCTATTCGCAGGCACCCCTTCATGGCTCACCGATGGTGCAGGTAAAGCAATTGAACCAAAAACCAAAGATTCTTAAAGAGGGAGAAAAAGTATTGGCAATGATGGATGCTTTCAAGCAAGGGGTGCATGCGCAAAATATAGAACTGGGCATTCCTGATACAAGCATCAATCTTGCTATTATGAAAACAGATGGCAAAGGGAGCCTTGTCGTTGAAACCAGTGCACGAGCAATGAGCGCTAAGGGATTGGAAAAGCTTTCCAAAGAAACTGTTGCTTTTTTTAAATCTTACGGTTTTGATGTGGTACTTGAAGATAAATATCCTGCATGGAAACCGGATGTCAATGATTTTACAAATCTCGTCAGCGAGGAGATGGCGAAAGTGTTTGGTGACTCCAAACTCAAAGCGATTCATGCAGGCTTGGAATGCGGGGTTATCGCCGAAAAATACCCCCATATGAAATTCGCCTCCATCGGACCGACGATCCGATATCCCCATTCAACCAGAGAAATGGTGAATCTAAAGTCCGTAGAGCGAACTTTTGAGGTATTGTTGGGGATTGTAGAAAGAACTAGACTTTGAAGGTTTCTTTGCTTTTGCAGTAGGGCAGCATAAAACACATTTCACATTCAGGCTTGAGCGCTTTGCATCGGTAGCGCCCAAAAAGCACCATCGCCTGATGAAGCCGATGAAGGTCGGTTTTAAAAATTTTACTTAAATCTTCTTCTGTTTTCAGTGCCGTTTTTGCTTGGCTTAAACCTAGGCGATGCGCTACACGAAATACATGGGTGTCTACTGCCATAAGATTTGCGCCGGCATACTCTATCATGACGACATTGGCTGTTTTTTGGCCTACGCCCGCAAGCTTGACCAGCTCTTTTTGCTCCAGAGGTATTTCCCCATTGTAGTTTTCTACGATGCTTTGCGCCATTTTGATGAGATTGGCGGCTTTGTTGTTGAAAAAGGAGCAGGTATTGATATGGGACTTTACTTTTTCAAGGTCTGCATTTGCTAAGCTGGAAGGATCGGGATAGGTTTCAAAAAAAGCCGGAGTAATCATATTGACGCGTTTATCGGTGCATTGGGCCGAAAGCATTACGCAAACAAGCAGCTCATAAAGGTTTCGGTAGTGTAGTTCTGTAACGCTGTTTGGGTAGTATTCCAAAAAAAGAGCCTTTATTTCTTCCGCCTCTTTTTTAGTCGCTTTTTTTATTTTTGCCATTTTTAAAGATATTGCCTTTGAGTAATAAGATGATGTTTGTACGGTAAGATAATATCAAAAACAGATTAAGAATGCTGCCTGTTAAGCATTGATTTACCCAATAGGGTTATACTTCTTCTAAAAATAAATAAGTAAGGATTAAATTATGTTAAAATTTGCCAAAACCTCATTGGTTGCTATAGCGATTACTGCCACTTCTCTTGCCGCTTCAGATATTCTTGTTACTGTCAACGGTAAGAACATTACAAAGCAAGACGCCGAAGTATTTGTAAGTGCGACTGCGCCTAATGCACATTTTTCGCAATTGAGCAAATCACAGCAAGATATGATTAAAGAAAGATTGATTGAAAAGGTACTTTTTATGCAGCTTGCACAAGAAGAGGGGATCGATAAAAAACCGGAATTCGCAATGAACATGGAAAAAATAAAAGAAGAACTTCTTGTCAATATGTGGATGAAAGCACAAATGGATAATGCGGTAGTGAGCGACAGCGAGGCAAAAGAATTTTATGACAAAAATACAGAGAAATTCATACAAGAAGATTCTGCCCATGCAAGACATATATTGCTTAAAACAGAAAAAGAAGCGCAAGACATTATCAATGAGATGAAAAATTTAAAAGATGATGCGCTTAAAGCAAAATTTATTGAATTGGCCAAAACGAAATCCGCAGATCCCGCAGGCTCTAACGGAGGCGATCTGGGAACCTTTACAAAAGAGCAGATGGTGCCTGAATTTTCCAAAGCAGTTTGGGAACTGGAAGCAGGAAAAATGACGATGCAGCCGGTCAAAACACAATTTGGATATCATATTATCTATCTTGAGGAAAAATCAGATGCAAAACCTATGTCATATGAAGAGGTTAAGGACAAAATTATTGCATCATTAAAGCAGCAACAGTTTAACAACAAGATCACAGAAGTAGTAAAAGAATTAAAAGGCAAGGCGAAGATTGTTGATTTGTCAAACGAAAGCAATACAACAAAATAATGGTTAATCAATTATTTATCATTATTGGATAGAATTCCACAATTAATTAATCAAGGATTTTGAATGAAAAAACTTTTGACAACAGCGGGATTGGTTTTGATGCTTAGTGCCACTGCGGTGTCCGCAAAAGATGCGGGCTCAGTAAACGGTATGGCTATCACTGAAGATGAGGCAAATAAAGCTCTCAAGGTGCTTACCCAGGGCAAAATGACATGGGATAAGCTGCCAAAAGAAGGCAGAAACCAATTGATTCAGATGATGGCGCCAAGCAAATTGGTTGCAGCGGCATCAAAAAAAGAATTGACAGCCAAAGAGCAAGAAGCAGCACTTTCAGGTTTTTGGATGCAAAAAAAGATGGCTAAGGTGAATGTGTCTGACCAAGAGGCAAAACAAGCATACGATAAAATGGTTAAAGCAGCCAAAGCAGCAAAAACCAAAGAAAAGATACCTGCATTTGATGGCGTTAAAAATAACATCAAAATGCAGCTTAAACAAGAAAAAGTTGTAACGCAACTTATGAAAAACGCAAAAATTAAAGTAAACTAATCAAGCAGAAGGACATTGTCAATGGCTACAAAAGTACTAGAGGTAGTTGAGGCGGGCGTTGTCTCGGGAGATCATCTTCAAAAGATGCTTAAAGTAGCCAAAGAAGAAGGGTTTGCTCTTCCTGCAGTGAATGTGGTAAGCACCTCTTCAATCAATGCGGTACTTGAAGCGGCAAAGAAAGTCAAATCTCCGGTTGTGATACAGTTTTCACATGGAGGGGCAGCTTTTTATGCAGGCCAAGGTTTACCTTCGGAGGAAGGGGCTGTCTTGGGAGCGATTTCCGGAGCTATGCATGTGCACACCGTTGCAAAAGCGTACGGCGTACCCGTGGTGCTTCATACGGACCATGCAGCCAGAAAACTGCTTCCATGGATTGATGCCCTTCTTGATGCAAGTGAAGCTTATTTCAAAGTGCACGGTATACCGCTATTTTCTTCCCATATGCTTGATCTCTCGGAAGAGCCTATTGAAGAAAATATTGCTACATGCAAAGCTTATCTCGAAAGAATGAGCAAGATAGGCATGACGCTTGAAATTGAGCTTGGCGTTACCGGAGGCGAAGAAGACGGAGTAGACAATAGCGACGTAGACAATGCGCTGCTCTATACTCAGCCGCAAGAAGTAGCCTATGCCTATGAAGAGTTGAGTAAAATTTCAGATAAATTTACTATCGCAGCTTCGTTTGGCAATGTCCATGGTGTCTATAAGCCCGGCAATGTAGTGCTTAAGCCTTCAATTCTCAAAAATTCACAAGTATTTATACAAGAGAAATTTAAGACTGAGCAAAAACCGATCAATTTTGTATTTCATGGAGGCTCCGGATCTGAACTGTCAGACATTCGTGAAGCTATTGTTTACGGTGTAATTAAAATGAATATAGACACCGATACACAATGGGCATTTTGGGATGGCGTAAGGGGATATGTAAAATATTATTATGATTATCTCCAGGGGCAAATTGGCAATCCTGAAGGGGATGATAAGCCAAACAAAAAATACTACGATCCAAGAAAGTGGGTAAGAGCCGGCGAAGAATCAATGGTGAAAAGGTTAGAGCAGGCATTTGAAGATCTTAATTGTATGAATAGAAATTAATCCTAACTCCGATACGGGTATCGGATTAGGCAGTACTCTTTATCTTAAAAATACAATCTTTACATTTTCTTTTTTAAAAAAAACAAATTTTCTTCCGGATAGATCTTCTTTTATAAATAATAACTTTTAAACAATGACGCTGTATTTATCAAACTTCATAAAGATATCTATAAAATTTGGTTAAAATTATGACAACATGCAAAGACCTCCCCATGATGGCACGTTTTGTTGATTTTCAGATTTTTACAAAGACTATTTGGTAAATATTAAAAAACGGGAATTTATGGAGCGGGTATATTATTTTAAAGATGCAAAAGAAAACAAAAGGATAATAAGTGAAAGTTTTTTACAGCAGTGATGAGAGTTTTGAGGCAAATTTTAACGAATTGCTCGGACGCGGGAAGATGGATATAGATAGTGTATCAAACATTGTATCCGAACTTTTAAATGAGATCAAAAACAAAGGTAACAGCGCACTTATGGCACAGATAGCCAAATTTGACAGATGGGAACCAAAAAATGACGATGAGCTTTTGGTTTCTACGGATGACATGAAAAGGGCGTATGATGCCCTTAGTCCTCAACTTCGTGACGCTTTGCATCTTTCTTATGAGCGTATAGAAAACTATCATCAAAAACTAATGCCAAAATCTTGGTTTGAGTTTGAAAAAAACGGTACGATGCTTGGACAAAAAGTGACACCGGTAGATAGAGCAGGACTTTATATTCCCGGAGGCAAAGCAGCCTATCCGAGTTCACTCTTGATGAATGCGATTCCTGCCATCGTGGCCGGGGTGGAAGAGATAGTTGTCTGTACGCCTACACCTGATAATGAAATCAATGAACTTTTGCTTGCGGCATGCCACCTATGCAAAGTTACGAAAGTCTTTAAAGTAGGCGGTGCTTCAGCCATTGGGGCTATGGCATACGGGACGGAGAGTATCCCTAAGGTTGACGTGATCACGGGACCGGGCAATATTTTTGTTGCCACAGCCAAGAAGCTCGTCTTTGGCGAAGTGAACATTGATATGATCGCAGGACCAAGCGAGATAGGAATTTTGGCCGATGAAAGCGCAAGAGAAGATTATCTGGCGATTGACTTGCTCTCTCAGGCAGAGCATGACGAGATGGCAAGTTCTATTTTGATCACTACTGACAGTGAGCTTGCTAACAAAGTCAGCGACCAAGTAGAAGAATTTCTTTTAAAACTTTCACGCGAAGCAATTGCGCGTAAATCTATCGAAGAAAGAGGGGCAATTATTGTCGCGTCAAATATGGATGAAGCAATCAATTTGATGAATCAGATTGCACCGGAGCATTTGGAGGTGATAACGCAAAACCCTATGGATCTGCTCTCAAAGATCAAGCATGCAGGGGCCATTTTTCTTGGCGAAAACACTCCGGAGCCCATAGGGGATTATATGGCAGGCCCCAATCATACACTCCCAACAGGCGGAACGGCAAAATTTTATTCACCGCTCAGCGTTGAGCATTTCTTGAAAAAATCTTCAATTATCTCAATGAGCAAAGAAGGTATTAGGCAAATAGGCGAAGCGTGTGCAATGATTGCTCATACCGAAGGCTTGACGGCACACGAGGAGAGTGTGAGGATAAGGTTAAGGCTAAGGGATTAGGTATTTGTTTGGGTATCAAAATAAGAGGATATTTTAGTATATTTATGAAAGATCCTCTTATTTAACAACACCAATTCTAACAAAAAACACAATTTATTAAAAGTAGTGTGAGGGAGGGATAATTATGATCGCGTCAAATATGGATGAAGCAGTTGATCTGATGAATGAAATTGCACCAGAACATTTCGAGGTGATAACAATGAATGCTGTTGATCTGCTTCCAAAGATTCAATATGCTGGAGCGATCTTTTTACGAGAAAATACACCTGAACCTATCGATGACTATATGGCTGGATCAAACCACACGTTGCCAACTGGTGGAACGGCGAAGTTTTATTTGCCGCTGAGCGCAGAGAACTTTTTGAAAAAATCCTCCATTATCTCTATGGGTAAATAAGGTATTGAGGAGATCGATGAGGCGTATACAACAACAACCCATAACTAAGGATTGACGGTGCACTAAGTAAGTGTAAAGATGAGATTGAACAAACAAAAGCAGATTTAACTAAATCTGCTTTTATTTTGTTTTTCAATCAATCTGAAAAGATATTTTTGCAGTAATTCGATATTGTGAAATTTTGTTATCCACTACTTTGGCACTTTTGTCTTTGATGTAGATAGATTTAATATGTCGAATGGACTTAGATGCTTCGTTGATAGCATTTTGTGCAGCATCTTCCCAACTTTTGTCTGACTGAGCTAAAACTTCGATGACTTTTGCAACTTTTGACATAATGAATCCTTTAGTAAAATATTGAACAGTATCAATTGTATCTGATAAAAGCTTAAATAGAAAATTGTATGAAAGAAGTGGCGCGGCGGACGGGGCTCGAACCCGCGACCCCCTGCGTGACAGGCAGGTAATCTAACCAACTGATCTACCACCGCGCAAAAGAATAAAACTAGTTTTTTGAGTCTTCAGCTGAAGAAAACCCAGTGTTAACGTAGTGAAATGGACTTGGTTCATTTCGCATTATAATTAAATAGTAATGGTGGTCGCTACAAGACTCGAACTTGTGACATCTACCTTGTAAGGGTAGCGCTCTACCAACTGAGCTAAGCGACCATACTCAAATTTTAACAAAAACTTGTTTTTACAAGTTAGTGGTGACCCGTCTTGGATTCGAACCAAGGGCCCACTCCTTAAAAGGGAGTTGCTCTACCAACTGAGCTAACGGGTCTCTCAATATATCACTTAATTTTTTGAATAAGTGGACGGAATTATAGCCTAGAAAGCTTTGGTTGTCAAGATAAATTTAAAAAATATCTTAAATTTTCAGTGCGTTTGCCATTTTTTCGATAGCAAAAGTGACGGATTGTTCTTGTATTTCTTCCCTGCTGCCTTCAAAAAAACAATGATAAACATTGGTATCTTCAGGTGTTGTGATGCCGATATAGACAGTCCCTACAGGTTTTTGCGGTGAACCGCCTGTCGGACCTGCAATGCCTGAGGTGCATATCGCATATTGGCTGTCTGCCATTTTGCATATGCCCTCAAGCATCTGTAAAACACATTCCTTGCTTACAGCTCCATGGGCTTGCAGTACTTCATAGCTTACACCCAGCCATCTGTGTTTTATATGATTAGAGTAGGCGATACATGAACCGTTAAGCACACATGATGCCCCCCCAATAGCTGTAAAAGCCGCTGCAATACGTCCGCCCGTACAGCTTTCTGCAAAAGTGATTGTATGCGAGATCTCACACAATTTTTGAATGATTTTTTCTATTTTCTTCTTTCTGTTTTTCATAGGTTGATTATATCAAATTTTTCTATTTTAGATATGCTAAATCTACGCTTAATGGATTTTAAGATACAATCACGAGATAATAATCAGGGGCCTACCCTTAGCAAGGTGTTATCAAAGATGGACTTCAAAGAAACGTTACTTCTTCCTAAAACCGATTTTCCAATGCGCGGAAATCTTCCAGAAAATGAACCAAAAAAATATCAGGCATGGTTTGACGCAGATATCTATGAGCAAATGAAATCTAAGCGCAAAGATGCTGAAATGTTTACACTTCATGACGGCCCACCGTATGCGAATGGCGATATTCATATCGGTCATGCATTGAATAAAATACTTAAAGATATTATTCTCAAGTATAATTATTTTCAAGGCAAAGCTGTTCGTATGACGCCGGGTTGGGATTGTCATGGGCTTCCGATTGAGCAAAAAGTGGAAGAGAAACTGGGTAAAAGTAAAAAAGAAGCGATGCCCACTGCACAGTTTAGGGCACTTTGCCGTGATCATGCCTCTCGTTTTGTAGAGATACAAAAACAAGGTTTTAAAAATTTAGGAGTGATTGCGGATTGGAATCATCCTTATGTAACAATGGATTTTAAATTTGAAGCCAATATCTATAGAACGCTGTGCGAAATAGCCCAAAAAGGACTTTTGGTAGAACGACACAAACCCATTTTTTGGTCATGGGCAGCACAGACGGCATTGGCGGATGCGGAAGTTGAGTATGAAGATAAGGAAGACTACTCTATCTATGTGAATTTTGAGCTCAGTGATATAGCTAAAGCAAAACTTGATCTTCCTCAAAAGGCAGGAATTGTCATCTGGACAACAACTCCGTGGACATTGCCTGCAAATACGGGAATTTCACTCAATCCAGAAGAGATTTACGTGCTTAGCGAGGACGGATATATCATTGCGCAGAGCCGTTTTGACGCATTGGCGGCAGAAGGCTTGGTGAGCGGTCATTCGGGACGAAAAATCGCTGCTACGGAACTTGAAAATTTTTTAGCTATCAATCCTCTTAACGGACGCGCTTCCACAATCGTGCTGGGAGAACATGTTATGCTTGATGGAGGTACGGGAGCCGTACATACGGCGCCGGGGCACGGGGAAGATGACTATCGTGTAGGTTTGAAATATGGTCTTGATGTGGTGATGCCCGTAGATGAAAGAGGGTGTTATGATGAGAGTGTTATAGGGCTGCATCTTTTACCAAATCCGGAAACGTTTGTGGGTATGCATATCTTTAAAGCCAATGAACCTATTTTGGAACTTTTGGGCGCAAATCTTTTAAGAGTGAGTAAATTTGTGCACTCGTATCCCCATTGCTGGAGAACCAAAAAGCCGTTGATCTATAGAGCAACAAACCAATGGTTTATTTCTATAGATGATGTGCCTCGCGCTATGGATAAAAGTTTAAGAGAAATAGCATTGGCTGCCATTGAGACGGTGGATTTTTATCCCAAAACTTCAAAGAACCGCCTTAAGCCGATGATAGAGGGGAGACCCGACTGGTGTATTTCTCGTCAGCGTTCGTGGGGTGTGCCGATTGCTTTTTTTAGAATCAAAAGCACTAAGGAAGTTATCTTGGACGAGAAGGTATTGAACTTTGTTGCGATGATATTTGAGCAGATGGGTGCGGATGCATGGTACAGTCTGCCGATTGAGCAATTGCTTTATCCTGGCTCAGGCTACAATCCTGACGATTTGGAAAAAATAGAAGATATCTTGGATGTTTGGTTTGATAGCGGCTCAACGTGGAATTCTGTACTTAAGAGCCGCAATTATGATGCAGGGGAATATCCTGCTTCACTTTATGTCGAAGGAAGCGATCAGCATAGAGGGTGGTTTCAGAGCTCATTGCTTTTAAGTTCCGCCATTAATCATATTTCGCCGTATCAGGCACTTATTACTCATGGATTTACTGTTGATGAGAAAGGTGAAAAAATGAGCAAGTCTAAAGGAAATGTTGTCGCACCCGATAAAGTGGTAAGCCAGTATGGTTCTGAAATTCTTAGACTTTGGGTTGCTTTAAGTGATTATCAGTCTGATTTGAAGATTTCTGACGGAATACTAAAGCAAGTCGCAGAACAGTACAGAAAAATACGAAATACCTTTAGATTTTTGCTTGCCAATGTGGATGATCTAGACATGCTTGTGCCGCATGATGCCTATGGTGAATTGGATATATGGATACTTGCAAAAGCAAGAGGGGTATTTGCAGAGGTAAAAAGCAGTTTTGATAAATATGATTTCTTGAGAGGATTTGCAACACTCAATCATTTTTTAACCAATGAGCTTTCGGGAATCTATATGGATATTTGCAAAGACAGATTGTATTGTGATGCCAAAGAAAGCACCACAAGAAGAGCGGCACAATCTGCTATGGCGCTTATTTCTAAAAGTATGCTAGGACTTGTCGCTCCGGTTCTTACTTATACTGCGGATGAAATTATTGAGTATGCTCCAGCCATTTTTAAAGCCGATATGCAAAATGTTTTTGACTTGGTATACGAAGAATTGCCTAGCATAGGCAGTCCGTTTGATGAGAGTGAAATGATCGCAATACGCGAAGCATTTTATGAAGAAGTCGATAAACTTAAAAAAGACAAAATTATCAAATCAACATTGGAGCTTGAGCTTGCAGGTGAAGGTTTTGTTTTGTCAAATGATCAAGATTTGGAAGATTGGTTTGTGGTTTCTTCTGTAAAGCCTTCGAGTCAAGGGGAAGAAGTGGCCAGCTTCAATATAGGAGAAAAACATTTTAGCGTACACAAAGCGGCAGGTCATAAATGTCCAAGATGTTGGAAATTTTCCTCCAAAACAGAAGAGGAAGTTTGTGCAAGATGCGCTGAGGTTTTGAATGTTTGATATGACGCAACCCGTAAGTATGAGTATCATTGTTGGTTCAATAGTATTTATATTTGGTTTAGTTGGAGCAGGGCTTGGTGTCATATATTATTACAAAAAGAAGCAAGATAGCATCCATTGATGTTTCTTTGTTTATGCAATATATAGAATGAAGCAAAAGCAGATTTTATTTGCTCTCAAGAAGAAAATATAGAAAAAGGAAGCAAGTCGTGATAACACTAAAAGAAGCGTTAACAAAAAGTAAAGAAGAGTTAAGCCGCCTAAAAGTTGAACTTGAAGCAAAAGCAAAAGAGAGCAATCTTAATGCTTATATTGGGTTTGAAAGTTCCGGAGAAGGTGTCCCTATTCTTATCAAAGATAATATTCAAGTAAAAAATTGGACTGTGACAAGCGGCTCCAAAATCCTTCAAGGCTATATCTCTCCCTATGATGCCACGGCTATTACTAATCTAAAATCTAAAGGAATGATGGCGTTTGGCAGAGCAAACATGGATGAGTTTGCTATGGGTTCAACCACAGAAAGTTCTTATTATGGTGTGACAAAAAACCCTCATGGGGAAGAGAGAGTCCCCGGAGGAAGTTCGGGCGGTTCAGCTGCGGCAGTAGCCGCCGGTATCGCTATTGCAGCATTGGGAAGCGATACGGGCGGATCGATTCGTCAGCCTGCGGCTTATTGCGGATGCGTAGGGATGAAGCCTACCTATGGGCGAGTCAGCCGGTTTGGGTTGGCTGCTTATGCTTCCTCTCTTGATCAGATAGGCCCTATCACCCAAAATGTTGAAGACGCAGCCATTTTGTATGATGCGATCAAAGGGCATGATCCCAAAGACTCTACTTCTGCAGAATTTGAAATAGAAGATATTGCTAACAACATCAATAGTGACGCAAAATTTACAATCGCAGTTATTGATAATTATATCAGCGAAGCAGATGAAGAGATACAAAAAGCTTATACGGACACGGTAAAAAAACTTGAGGAAGCAGGACATACCATTATTCATAAAAAAATGCAAAATACAAAATATGATATTGCAACCTATTATATTTTGGCAACAGCAGAAGCAGCAACCAACCTTGCGCGTTTTGATGGTATTCGTTATGGCATGAGAGCACAATGCAATACCGTAGAAGAACTTTATTATCACACCCGAACCGAAGGGTTTGGTGACGAAGTGAAACGTCGTATTTTATTGGGTAATTTTGTGCTTTCTTCAGGTTATTATGATGCGTATTATCTGAAAGCACAAAAAGTGAGACATTTGATTCGTGATGAGTTTAATGCTATTTTTGCTGATGCAGATCTTATACTTTCTCCGGTAGCACCAAGCGTCGCACCAAAAATAGGCGCAATTCATGACCCTTTGGAGATGTATAAGAGCGACATGTATACAATAGCGATTAATCTTGCCGGTTTGCCCGCAATTTCACTGCCTGTGGCTAAAAACAAAGAAGATATGCCTATAGGATTGCAACTCATTGCTAAGGCATTTGATGAAAAAATACTTTTTGATGGTGCAGCAAGCATGGAAAAAGTTGTCAATTATAAATATTAGCCCATAGGAAATTTCAAGAAGATGAATTTTTCAAGAGGAAAGTTTTTAAGCCAAAAGAAAGATAATTAATCAATAAAAGAAAGGGATATCATGAGAATAAAAAAAAGAGCACTGACATTTGAAGACGTACTGCTTGTACCGCAACACTCAACTATATTGCCAAAAGAGGTAAGCATAAAAACACAACTAACCAAACGTGTTTCTCTCAATATTCCTATTGTTTCTGCAGCTATGGATACAGTAACGGAATATAAAGCGGCCATTGCTATGGCAAGACTTGGCGGCATAGGTGTAATTCATAAAAATATGGATATTCAAACACAAGTGCTGCAGGTAAAAAAAGTAAAAAAATCTGAAAGCGGAATTATCATCGATCCTGTATTCATTGGGCCTGAAGCAACCGTAGGGGATGCAGATGCATTGATGGGAGAATATCATATTTCAGGTGTGCCGGTAGTAGATGAGCATAAAACACTTATAGGAATTATCACTAATCGCGACATGCGGTTTATTACGGATATGACACAAAAGGTAAAAGATGTAATGACGCCTGCACCGCTTGTTACGGCCAAAAAAGGTACAACATTGGAGGAGGCAGCCAAGGTTTTACAGCAACACAAAATAGAGAAACTTCCTATCGTGGATGATCACAATACGCTTATAGGGCTTATTACAATCAAAGATATTGAAAAAAAAGAACAGCATCCCCATGCAAATAAAGATGAGTTTGGCCGTTTGAGAGTGGCTGCAGCTATTGGTGTGGGACAGCTTGAGAGAGCTAAAGCATTAGTTGATGCCGGAGTAGACGTAATTGTGCTAGATTCAGCGCATGGACATTCCCAGGGGATAATTGACACGGTTAAACAAATTAAAAAAGAACTCGATATTGATGTGATTGCAGGAAATATCGCTACGGGCGCCGCAGCACAAGATCTTATTGATGCAGGAGCTGACGGAGTAAAGGTGGGGATTGGACCCGGATCCATCTGCACAACACGTATTGTAGCAGGAGTAGGAGTGCCGCAAATCTCAGCGATCGATGAAGTTGCGCAGGTGGCCAACAAAGCAGGTATTCCCGTCATAGCAGATGGCGGCATCAGATACTCCGGTGATGTGGCAAAAGCACTTGCCGTGGGTGCGAGCTGTGTAATGCTCGGTTCGGCTCTAGCGGGAACTTATGAAGCGCCGGGCGAGATGATCATCTATAATGGTCGTCAATTCAAAGAGTATCGAGGGATGGGAAGTATCGGTGCGATGACCAAAGGAAGTACGGATCGTTATTTCCAGGAGGGTACAGCTGCAGATAAGCTTGTTCCTGAAGGAATAGAAGGGCGCGTGCCCTATAGAGGGAAAATTTCTGATGTGATCCACCAAATGATGGGAGGACTTAGAAGTTCCATGGGATATTGTGGTTCGGAGTCGATTAGGGCATTTTGGGAAAAGGCAGAATTTGTAGAGATTACTTCAGCAGGACTCAGAGAATCTCATGTTCACGATGTAACAATCACAAAAGAATCTCCAAATTATCACGGCTGATTTTTTCATTTTCTTGGTTGAGCTTCACATCTTTTGAAACCAAGATGTGAGTTCATACTATTGTCTTCAAATGCAATCTTTCAAAAAAGACCTTATAGGTCTTAGGCCCTATCAGGAATTAAGCTTCCAAAAACACCCGTTACGTCATAATAATACTTATCCGTCCCCGCTTTTTATGGTATAATAAATAATAATGCAAAATAAGGAAAAATAATGCACGAACAAACACTGGCTATCCACGCAGGATATGAAAAAGATTCACAAGGAACCATGGCGGTGCCGATTTACATGAGTACGGCTTATGAGTTTAAAGATACTGATCAGGCGGCAAATTTATTTGCACTTAAAGAGTTGGGGAATATTTATACAAGATTGATGAACCCGACTACGGATGTTTTTGAAAAACGTTTTGCAGCACTTGAGGGCGGCGCCGCAGCAGTAGGTACAGCCAGTGGAATGGCAGCTATTTTTTATGCCATTGCTAATGTGGCAGAGGCCGGAGACAACATTATTGTGGCCAAGCAAGTTTATGGGGGAACGACAACACTTACAGGACATACCCTTAAGAGATTTGGCATAGAAGCACGTTATTTTGATGTTAAAAATCCTGCTCAACTAGAAAAGCTCATCGATGAAAAAACAAAAATCATTCTTTTTGAGAGTATTACAAATCCTAGTATTGATGTGGCAGATTTGGGTGCAATAGTTGCTATTGCCAATAAGTACACTATTCTAACTTGTGTCGACAATACTGTGGCGACGCCGATTTTGTGCAAACCTTTTGAGTACGGATGCGATCTGACAGTACACAGTGCAAGTAAATATACGACAGGACAAGGGCTTGCGATAGGCGGAATCATCGTAGAGCGCAAGAATTTGGTAGAAAAAATTAAAGGAAATGCCAGATATGCACATTTCAATGAACCCGATGCAAGTTATCATGGGCTTGTCTATAGTGATTTGCCTTTGCCGCTTTTTACGCTGAGGGTTAGATTGGCATTGCTTCGTGATTTGGGTGCAGCTCCCAGTCCGTTTAATTCATGGTTGTATATCCAGGGCATTGAAACATTACCGCTTCGCATGAGACAGCACTCTGCATCGGCGCTTGCAATAGCCCAATTTTTAGAGAAACATCCAAAAGTTAAAAAAGTCAATTATCCCGGACTTCAATCCGATTCCAATTATGAAGTAGGACAAAAATATTTCAAGAAAGGACACAGCGGGCTGCTTTCGTTTGAGGTAGAAGATTTGGCCACAGCAAAACATATTGCAGACAGTATGGAGATTTTTTCTTTGGTAGTCAATATCGGCGACAGTAAATCTATTATTACCCATCCTGCCAGCACAACCCATCAGCAGCTTTCCAAACAAGAGCTTATGGATGCCGGAGTTCCTGAAGGGCTTATTAGACTAAGTATAGGACTTGAAGATACCCAAGACCTGATAAATGACTTGGCTAAAGCGCTGGGGTAGGCAATTTATGATCCTTGGTTTATCCGGGGATTATTAAAAGTACTTCAGGTTTTGAAATAAGTTCAAAACGACGGTTATAAAGCCCAAATTAGATAAAATAGCCAAAAACAATCCAAGCAAAAAGCAGTCAATGAAAATCGTAACAAAAACAGCGCGTTTTAGCAGCCCTTTGTATCTAGAGAGCGGACGTATTTTAGAGCCGTATGAGATCGCCTATGAAACCTATGGGGAACCCAATGAAGACAAAAGCAATGTTGTGTTGGTGTGTCATGCCCTTAGCGGATCTCACCATGCGGCAGGTTTCCATGAAGGTGACAGGAAAGCTGGCTGGTGGGATGGGCTTATTGGAGACGACAAAGCGATAGATACAAAGAAATATTTTGTTATTTGTACCAATGTGATAGGGTCATGTTTTGGGAGTACCGGACCGATGAGCGGAATGTATCCGAGCGAAGAACCTTACCGTTTAAAGTTTCCCGTTGTAACCATCAAAGATATGATTAGGGCGCAGATGCAACTGCTCTCTTCTCTTGGCATTTATCATTTGCGCGCTATTATAGGCGGATCAATGGGGGGGATGCAGGCACTTCAGTTTGCCGTAGATTATCCGAACTTGGCTGACGACATTATTTCACTGGCTGCAACATATGCAACAAGACCTTGGACAATTGCTTTTAATAAGGTAGCCGTAGAGGCTATTCGTAAAGATCCTCGCTTTAAAAACGGAAATTATGATAAAAATGCGTTTAAAAAAGAAGGTTTGAATGGACTGGCTATCGGACGTATCGCCGGCCATATTTCTTATCTTTCTCCTGCCTCGATGGATGAAAAATTTGGACGTAACTATGTGAGCAACGATGGTTTATTTGAGCTTTTTGGACGTTATGAAGTTGAGCGATATCTGGAGTACAATACGGCAAATTTTGCCCGCATGTTCGATCCATTAAGTTATTTGTATATCGTTAAAGCAATCAATACCTTTAATCTAAGTCGCGGATACGACTCTCTTTATGATGCAATCTCAAGGATTAAGGCGCGAACGCATTTGATCAGTTTTTCTACGGACTATCTTTTTTTTCCTGAGGAAATGGAGCATATCTATAGGATGATGGAACGCAATAGACAAATGTGCAGTTATCTGGAAGTGAAAAGCGAGTATGGCCATGATGCTTTTTTGGTAGAATTGGAAAAGTTTGATGAATCTATAAAAGAGATATTAAGGTAATACATATTTTTATTTAATGATGAGAATGTAAAAGGAATATAAATGAAAAACGAAACATTTGAAGAGAAATTGGAACACTCAAAAGTATTACTTGAAAAATTAATGAATCCTGAAATTACACTCGAAGAAAGCGTAAAAGTATATGAAGAAGGACTTCAAAATATCAAAGAAGCCCAAAAACTTATAGAAGAAGCAAAAATAAAGATCACTATTATTGAGCAGGCCAATCAAAATAGCGGAGAAGAGTCGTGAAGCAGTTGGTTGTAGCGGCACTTCAGCTGCCTACTTTAGGTATGAATGCCACACGGTTGGACTTTTATCTTAAGCAAGCCTGTGAGCGCGGAGCAAATGTAATACTTTTTGGCGAATATGTGCTGAATCATTTTTTTAAAGAGATTGAGAGCATGTCAATCAATATGGTTAAAGAGCAGAGCCGAAAACATATTGAACTTCTCAAGCAGCTTTCTGAAAAGTATGATATAGTTTTTATTGCCCCTATCATTGTAACCCAAAAAGACGGCTACCATAAGACGATCATAAAAATTACTCCCAAAAGTATCAGCTATTATGAGCAGCAGATACTTTTACCGTATGCGCACTGGAATGAAAAGAAATTTTTTGCCAACCCTATAGCGCCACTCAAAGATCCTATGATTTTTACGATCAACGGTTTTAGGGTGATGGTGATGGCAGGATTTGAATTGCATTTTGATCCTTTCTGGGAAAAAGTTACCCAAAAGAAGATTGATATTGTGCTTTTACCTACGGCTTCAACGTTTGGATCGCATAACCGTTGGCGTGAAATTATTAAAACAAAGGCCTTTTTGCACGGATGTTTTATTTTGCGTGCTAATCGCTTAGGCGAATATAGTGACGATGAGGTTAAGTGGAGGTTTTATGGCGATACAATGCTTGTTAATCCAGAAGGCGAAGTAGTGATGATGCTTGAAGATAAAGAATCAATGCTTATCGAAGTGATCGATAAGACTGAAATTACAGAACATCGTAAATCCTGGGGGTTTGAGCGGGAACTTAAGTTGAGAAAGGAGCTTTGAGGTGATACCTGAAGCATACTTCAGTAGACAGATACAGTTGTGGGGTGAAGCCACACAGAAATCTTTAGAGAAAAAAAAGATAGCCATCATAGGCAGCGGCGGCCTTGGAAGCACTTTGGCTCTTGCATTGGGTACATCGGGGATTGGTGAGATACACATAGTAGATTTTGATACCGTATCGTTACATAATATCCATAGACAAATTGCATTTACCCTGGCGGACGAAGGCAAAAATAAAGCTAAAACGGCTGTGCAGCTCATTAAAAACAAAAATCCTTTTGTTAAAATAATAGGATTTGATATGGATTTTGAAGCATTTAGCAGACTGCAAAACAAATATGACCTTATTCTTGATGCTACAGATAATCTTCCTGTAAGGGGCGAGATAGACAAGTATGCCAAGCAGACAAAAACACCGTGGATTTACGCCAGTGTAGAAGAATTTAATGGGCAAGTCTGCTTTTTTGAAGAAGCGAATTTCCAAGTCTTTAATATTTCAAATCATAAGCCCGGAGGTATAGCAGCGCCCATTGTTATGCATATTGGCTCACTTCAAGCCAACTTGGCGCTAAGATATTTAGCCGGACTTTCTGTGGCTAAAGATAAACTGTATTATCTTTATTTTAATCAGGAGGGTGAATTAATCACTCAGAAATTTGGAATGCCAAAAGCCAAAAAGTGCTAAAATAATAATATAAGAGGAGTGGTTATGAAATTAAAATTAATATTTTTTTCATGTGTAATGTTATTTTTTGCAGGCTGCACCCAAGAAACGCAGAATTCGATGAGCCGGTCTTTGCAAAATTGGACGGGAACCAACGGTGTTCTTGATATATACGCAGGAGATAAACTGGTTCACAAGTTTGTTAAAATTGATAAACTTTCAACAGCGCAGGGCACAAATGACAGTCAGACAAGGTCTTATCGTTACGGTTACGGCTATGATGATAAAAATTTTAACGGCACAGTAGACAACGGTGAGAAAAAGGTTTATTTTGAATTTTCTGACTATTCTACAAATTATATTTTTTATGAAAGCAATTGATTAATAAAAAGGAGAAAACAATGAAATTTATTGCAACCAAAGAAGCACCAGAAGCGATAGGACCATATTCACAGGCTATAGAGGTTAATGGTTTTGTCTATACGTCAGGACAAATAGCACTCACAGAAAAAGGTGTGATGGCAGGCGATGATGTAGAAAATCAGACGCATCAAGTAATGAAAAACCTCTTTTATGTTCTTGAGGAAGCAGGCGTACGTTTTAGCGATGTGGTTAAAACCACTATTTTTTTGGTTGACATGAATGATTTTGACAAAGTTAATAAAATTTATGCCCATTATTTTGGTACCCATAGACCTGCAAGAAGTACTGTAGCGGTCAAAATGCTGCCTAAAAATGCATTGATAGAAATAGAATGCATTGCGGTTGCAAGCCAAGATTATAACTATTGACAACAAAAGCGAACAAATAGGTTTTGGTTTAAAAAAACATTAAAACAACTTTAGGTATAATCACGAACTTTTTAAAAAATTATAGACAGTAAAGGGTTTGCAATGTACGCAATCATTAAAGCAAGTGGCCAACAATTCAAAGTCAAAGAAGGCGATATCGTCTGTTTTGACAATATGAATCTTGAGCCTAAAAGTGCAGTAGAATTCAAAGAAGTTCTTGCACTTGACAATGGTGAATTAACTGTAGGTACTCCTTTCGTAGAAGGTGCCGTAGTTAAAGGTGAAGTGATCAATGAAGGTAGAGATAAAAAAGTGATCATTTACAAAAAGAGAAGAAGAAAAGATTCTAAACTTAAAAGAGGTTTCAGAAGAGACTTCACTAGAGTAAGAATTACTAAAATCGCATAAGGAGCAAAGATGGCACATAAGAAAGGTCAGGGATCTACCCAGAATAACCGTGATTCAGCTGGACGTCGTTTAGGCGTGAAAAAATTTGGTGGGGAAGCAGTGATTCCTGGTAATATCATCATCAGACAAAGAGGAACAAAAGTGCACCCGGGTACAGGTGTAGGTATGGGAAAAGATCATACTCTTTTTGCACTTATTGAAGGTGTTGTAAAATTTGAAAACAAAACAGCTACACGAAAAAAAGTTTCGGTAGTTCCTGCTTAATTTAAAAAGTTCGGCTATAGCCGAACTTTTTGTTTTCTTCATTTGTTTAATTCAATCGGCATTTATTCCGACCCAGAAACCATCCCTCTCGATAATATTCGTTGGTGTTGAAAAGAGTATGTGATTTTTGATAATCGCCTCGAGCAGTAGTGCATCCATCCTGAATACCATCTTGAAAACTTTTGCTCAAATTTTTACCAAAATAAATACCGTTGTGATAATATCCTCCTTGGTTCTGAGGTGTTTTTGCGGGTGTGCAACCAATGAACAATACAGATAAAAAGCTTGACAACAGTAAAAAGTTTAATTTTGTGTTCATCTAAAAACCCCATTTCCCAGTCTTTCATGTAAAATTATAGCGATAATTTTTCTAATTTGGATATAATTTTGCAATTCATTTAGGCCTCCCTTAAAAGGGAGATGCTTATAACTTTAAAGGTTTAATTTATGTTTGTAGATAGTGTAGAACTTACAATAAGTTCAGGTAAAGGCGGAGCCGGAGCAGTTTCATTTTGGACAGAAAAATTTGTGATCAAAGGTGGTCCTGACGGAGGAGACGGAGGTCGAGGAGGTTCTGTTTTTTTTAAAGTAGATAACAATACCGATACGCTTTCTTCACTCCGCGGACGAAATGTCATTAAGGCTGAAAACGGCCGCCCCGGAGAAGGGCGTAAATGTTACGGGCGAAAAGGAAAGGATACAACTATCGTTGTTCCGCCGGGAACGCAGGTGATAGATATGGAGACAGGCGAAGAACTTTTGGACCTTGTGAATGAGGGGGAGGTGGTTTTGTTTCTTGAGGGAGGCAAAGGGGGACTGGGGAATATGCACTTTAAAAGCGCCAGCAACCAGAGGCCTACCTATGCACAGCCGGGATTGCCTGGAATCATAAAGCATGTCAGATTGGAGATGAAACTTATTGCCGACGTAGGACTTGTGGGGTATCCTAATGTGGGAAAATCAACATTAATTTCTACACTATCCAATGCAAGGCCGGAAGTAGCAAACTATGAATTTACCACTCTGACTCCCAAGCTGGGCGTAGTGCATATTGGTGATTATGATTCCTTTATGATGGCAGATATTCCAGGTATTATTGAGGGCGCAAGTGATGGTAGAGGATTGGGGCTTGAGTTTTTAAAGCATATAGAAAGAACTAAAACATTGTTGATAATGATCGATGTCTCCAACTATAGAGAAATGAAGTACCAGTATGAAACACTTTTGGTTGAATTGGAGCGCTATTCTGAGACATTATCAAAACGAAAATATGCGATAGCCATCACAAAGATAGATGCGTTGCCCCAAGAGGAAGCCAATCGATTGATCGAGGCTTTTTTGCAAGATATAGGCCTTGAAGCAAATGATACCTTGAAACAATATAAAGCCGACACAGATTTTTTTAGTTATGGATTTAAAAAAGAGTTTGGGGTTTTGTTGCCGCAAAAAGAACCTTTTTTTGTGCTTCCAATATCATCGGTTGCACATTTAAATACAGAGGCATTACGCTATGCCTTGGGCGATTTTGTAAAAAATGTAGTTGAGGAAAAAGAGGCATAAATGAAGCGTATTGTTATTAAGGTAGGTTCTCATGTTTTGACTGAAAATGGGGCTATGGCAAAAGAGAGGCTGCTTGGTTTGGTAAGCTTGATTGCCGATCTTGAAAAAAATGGGTATGAGACGATATTGGTAAGTTCCGGAGCTGTTGCTGCGGGATATACGCAACTCCCTTTAGATAAAAGTATTGTTGCCAACAGACAGGCTCTAGCTGCAATTGGACAACCCTTGCTGCTTAAAATGTATCAAGAGAAATTTGCAAAATTTGGAATGCTTTGTTCTCAGGTGCTGTTAAGCGCAGATGTGTTTGAAAACCCGGGACATATTGCACATGCAAAAGCTGCCATCGATACACTCTTGAAAAATAAAGTAATTCCTATTATTAACGAAAACGATACGGTCAGCATTGAAGAGTTGGTTTTTGGTGATAACGACAGGCTCTCGGCACATGTGGCGTACTATTTTGATGCAAAACTCTTGGTCATACTTTCAGATATTGATGCCTATTATGACAAAGATCCTCACAAGTACGAAGATGCGAAGCAGCGTTTGGTTGTTCATGAAATACGGGAAGAAGAATTGCATGCCGATCATACGCCAAACAATACATTTGCCACAGGAGGTATTGTTACGAAACTGCAGGCGGCAGACTTTTTGTTAAAGCATGAAAGAGAAATGTTTTTAGCAAATGGTTTTGACCTAAGTAATGTGAGGGATTTTCTGATTAAAAATCAACACAAGGGAGGCACTCTTTTTGTTAGGTAAGAAAAAGATTGTCTATATGGGAACCCCTTCGTATGCCAAAGAGATACTCCAAGTTCTTATAGATGCAGAAGATATGGATGTTAATCTGGTGATCACTCAGCCAGACAGGCCTGCAGGACGCAAAAAGGTTCTGACGCCGCCGCCTGTTAAGATATTGGCTCAAGCCCATGGTATCAGAGTATTGCAGCCAGAAAAATTAACTGACGAAGGTATTGTTGAGACTATTAGGGCCAGTACTCCTGATTTGATTGTTGTGGCAGCATTCGGACAGCTATTGCAAAAAGCCATTTTGGACATTGCGCCCTGTGTCAATCTTCATGCCTCATTGTTGCCTGAATACAGGGGAGCAAGTCCGGTACAGCAGTCGCTGCTGCATGGGGATGCCTATACAGGTGTTACAGCAATGTTAATGGAGGAGGGTTTGGATAGCGGACCGATTTTGGGATACTATTATTTCAAAATTCCAGAGCAGATAAGACTGCATGCACTTATGGCTAAACTGAGTCAAGATGCATGCCGATTAACTTTAGATATCCTTAGAAATTTTGAAAAGATCGCACCCCAAAAACAGATAAAAACAGATGCAAGCTATTGTAAAAAGATAAAGAAGGGCGATGGGGAAGTTACATTTGATGATGCAAGAAAACTGTATAACAAATATAGAGCGTTTGAGGGGTGGCCAGGTGTTTTTACCACATCGGGTACCAAGCTTTTGGAGATTGAAATCGTTGAAACCAACTCAAAGCATCGTAGGGGGGAAATAATGTGTGTTGCACAGGACGGCGTTACGGTAGGCTGCCTGAAGGGTTCTTTGAAGCTTATCACTTTGCAGCCTGTTTCCAAGAAACCGATGGATGCAAAATCTTATTGTGCGGGGAGGGGGTTAAAGGTTGGAAATATACTCATTTAAGAGTCTTCCTTCTACGCAAAAATATCTTTTAGAAAAGATAAAATCAGGTGCACTTAAATCTCCTGCGGCGGTTATTGCCTCAGAACAAAATGTCGGAGTAGGCAGTAGAGAAAATACATGGAGCGGAGGAGAAGGTAATTTTTTTGCTTCCATAGCTTTGTCTATTGATGCGCTTCCTAAGGATTTGGCTTTATCGTCCGCTTCAATTTATTTTTCTTTTATTATGAAAAAAGTTTTGAATGACTTGGGAGAAAAAGTGTGGCTCAAGTGGCCTAACGATTTTTATCTAGATCAAGATAAAGTGGGCGGAACAATTACACAAAAAGTCAATAATATTTTGATTTGCGGCATTGGTATCAATCTTAAAAATAATCAATACGGCTTTAGAGCACTCACGTGCGATGTTTCAGCAGAAAAACTACTTAAATTGTATCTTGAAGCACTTGACAAATTCCCTCAATGGAAGCATATTTTTAGTGAGTATCAGGTAGAATTTGAACGAAGCAGAGAGTTTTCGGTACATATTGAAAACTGCAAAAAGAGTCTTTCTGGTGCTGTTTTGTGCGAGGACGGCTCTTTAATCTTAGAAGGGAAGAGGGTGTTTAGTTTACGATGAGCGAAGTGATAAGCATTGCCAACCAAAAAGGTGGCGTAGGAAAAACAACAACAGCGGTAAATTTGGCAGCCTCTTTGGCTGAAAATGGAAAAAAAGTACTTCTCTTGGATATAGATCCGCAGTCTAATGCCACAACAAGTCTTGGGTTTAGCAGAGCAGATTATGAATTTAATATTTATCATGTATTGATAGGGAATAAAAGTATATCCGAAGTAACACTTAAAACCAAAGTGAAAGGCTTGCATCTTGTGCCATCGAATATAGGTCTGGTGGGCATAGAAAAAGAGTTTTATAATCCCAAGAGAAAAAATAGAGAACTGATACTTAAAGAAAAGATCAATGAGATTTCTCTGAGGTATGATTATGTTATTATAGATTCTCCTCCTGCGCTTGGCCCTATTACAATTAATGCATTGAGTGCATCAGATTCTGTTATTATCCCGATACAATGCGAATTTTTTGCACTTGAAGGTTTAGCTCAACTGCTTAATACTGTGAGTCTTTTAAAAAAAACTATTAATCCAAAACTGAAAATTAAAGGTTTTTTGCCGACAATGTACTCTTCTCAAAACAACCTTTCCAAGCAAGTATTGGCGGATTTGAGTCATCATTTTAAAGATAAGCTTTTTCATCTTAAGAAAGCAAAAGAGTGCATCGTGGTTCCCCGTAATGTAAAAATAGCCGAAAGTCCTAGTTTTGGAAAACCGGTGACAGAATATGCTTCGACATCTAAGGGATCTGTTGCTTATCGCGATTTGGCGACAGTAATTATAGGAAATTAAAAATGGCATTAGGAAGAGGACTGGGGGAAATCCTTAGCGAAGTTGAAGAAGCATACGAAAAAGATTTGAGCAATATTGATAGTTTTGAGCTTGAAGCCCAAGGGGCGCGGGTAGAAGAGCTGGATGTAAACAGCATTGTCCCCAATCCTTTTCAACCGCGTAAACATTTTGACGAAAAAGCATTACAAGAGTTAAGCGACTCCATTAAAGAGCACGGACTATTGCAGCCCATTGTTGTGATTGAAAAAGGGGATGGATATCTTCTAATTGCCGGAGAGCGTCGTCTTCGTGCGCATAAGCTTGCAAAACTTCAGCAGATTAAGGCAATTATTGCACAGGTTGATATCGGAGAGATAAGGCTTCGGGAACTTGCATTGATTGAAAATATTCAAAGAGAAGATCTCAATGCAATTGAGCTGGCCAATTCCTATGCTGAATTAATAGAAGTTCACAAAATCACACACGAGGAACTTTCTGGTATAGTTCATAAAAGCCGCTCCCAAATTACCAATACAATGCGCCTTTTAACCCTCAGTAGCTATGCGCAAAAAGAACTTATCAATGGAAAAATTTCTCAGGGACATGCTAAGGTATTGATAGGACTGGATGAAGAAAAGCAAAAAATCTTAATTCAAAGTATTTTGGGGCAAAAATTAAGTGTTCGCGATACGGAAAAAATGATTAAAAATTATAGGGAAAAAAAAGCTTTGCCTGCTGCTGAGAAAAAGGAAGATTTTTTAATTGAACCTTATCGGATACAATTGAGCAGCGCCCTTCCTTTTTCTCATAAAATTAAAGCAAACAGTATTGAAATAAATTTTAAAAACGAAGATGAAATAAAAACATTTTTGTCTTTGTTTTATAAATAAAGATAATTGTAGCCAATACTCCTCAATATTTTCTATAAAACGTAATATTTTAATCAAAACCTCATATCTATAATGGTAAAATAATGCGAAATTACATGAGGAGTATTAATGCTTGACATACACTTACCATTGATGTTGTTCGTCTTAGTGTTATTTCTAATTCTTCTTGTTCTTTTAAATTCAATGCTATTTCAGCCATTAATAAAATTTATGGATGACAGAAACAACTCGATAGCAAAAAATTTAGAAGCAGCAAAAAGTTTTAGTGGCAATAGTGATGAACTTAATGCCAAAGCAGATGAAAATATTAGCAATGCTAAGAATGAAGCTGCCGCGATACGACAAAAAGCAATCGATGAGCAAAAATTGTTGGCTGCAAGTAAAGTCGAAATAAAACAAAATGAACTCAATAAAGAGTATCAAGGTTTCTTGGAAAAGCTAACTATGGATAAAGAAAACCTAAAAAATGAACTTCTTTCTCAAATGCCTCTATTCAAAGAGAGCTTAAAAGCTAAGTTTAGCAAACTATAGGAGAGAGAGATGAATATGAAAAAATGGACAGCATTGGCTCTTTTGCTCATTCCTGCACTTGTTCTTGCAAGTAGCGGACATGCGGAAGAGGGGCGCTATTTTGCACAAACAGGCAGAGAAAATGACTTTATCCCGAGGGTGGTAAACTTTATTATATTTGCATCATTGCTTTATTATTTGGCTGCCAATCCGATCAAAAACTTTTTTAAAGAAAGAAAAGAAGGTATTGCGGCACAACTCCAAGAGATAGAAGAAAAGCTTCAATCAGCAAAACACGAAGAAAGAGAAGCTCATGTTCGCCTAGAAGAGAGTCAAAAAAAAGCTGATCAAATTATTGCTGATGCAAAAAAAGAAGCAAAGCTTTTAGCTGAAAAAATCAGTCAGGCAAATGAAAATGAGTTGTCTCTTATGGAAAAACAGCTTGAAGAAAAAATGACCATGGAAGAACGAAAATCTGCCAGAGAAGTGATTGATGAAGTTTTGAGTCAAAATATCAGCAATGACGATATCATGATCAATGAAAGCAAAGTAGTAGAAATCATCAGCAAGAAGGTGGCATAATGGAAGAGTTGATTGCTAAAAGATATGCCAAAGCATTAAGTTCAGCCAAAAAAGATTTAAAAGAGAGTTTGGAGCTTTTAAATCTATTGAGCAAAGCAATATGCGACAGTGAGATTCAAAAAGTCTTGACTTCACCGATTGTTTCAAGTCAGCAGAAAACTCAAATGTTGGTAGATGCATTAAATGGGACAAATGATACTATACTTATTAATTTCATTAAAATTTTAGGTGAAAATAAAAGATTGGATTTGATACCGGCAATTACAAAAGTATTGAACGCCGACGCACAAAAAAAGTCAAATATATACCAAGGTGTTTTGAGAAGCAAAGAATCACTTGGTGCGGAAGCCCTGAGCAGTCTTGAAGAGACACTCAAAAGATATACAGGCTCAAGCGTCAAATTAACACAGGAAAAAAGTGAACTTGACGGTATGCGTGTTTCAGTTGACGATTTAGGTATTGAGGTTAACTTTTCTAAACAGAGAGTGAAAGAACAATTAATTGATTTCATTAAGAAATCACTATAGTAATCTAAAGAAAGGAGTATCAGTGGCAGTTAAATTGCAAGCAGATGAAATAAGCTCAATCATCAAGGAAAGAATTGAAAACTTTGAGATTGATGTTGACATCAATGAAATAGGAAGAGTAGTAGGTATTGCTGACGGCATTTCAACCGTATATGGTCTTAACAACGTTATGGCAAGTGAGGTTGTAGAGTTTGAAAACGGCGCAAAGGGGTTGGTATTAAACCTTGAAGAGGCGAATGTTGGGGTTGTTGTACTCGGTTCAAGCGAAGGCATCAAAGAAGGCATGAGTGTCAAAAGAATTGGTGAACTTCTCAAGGTGCCAGTCGGCGACGGATTGATGGGTAGAATTGTAAATCCTCTTGGCGAATCATTGGACGGAAAAGGTGCACTCGAGGCAGCCGAGTACAGATTCGTAGAAGAAAAAGCACCCGGTATTATGGCGAGAAAATCAGTTCATGAGCCGCTTCAGACAGGAATTAAAGCAATTGATGCACTTGTACCGGTAGGCAGAGGGCAAAGAGAGCTTATTATCGGCGACAGACAAACAGGAAAAACTACCTTGGCAATTGATACCATTATCAATCAAAAAGGTCAAGATGTTGTATGTATTTATGTTGCAATCGGTCAAAAACAATCTACGGTTGCCGCAACGGTTAAAAAGCTTGAAGAGCACGGCGCAATGGATTACACTATCGTGGTAAATGCAGGTGCAGCAGATTCTTCAGCACTTCAATTTCTTGCTCCGTATGCAGGTGTAACAATGGCTGAATACTTCAGGGACAACGGAAGACATGCGGTAATTTTTTATGATGACCTATCTAAACATGCCGTGGCATACAGAGAAATGTCATTAATTCTTAGAAGACCTCCGGGCCGTGAAGCTTATCCCGGTGATGTTTTTTATCTTCACTCAAGACTGCTAGAAAGAGCAGCGAAACTCAACGACAATCTTGGGGCAGGATCTATTACGGCATTCCCTATTATTGAAACACAAGCGGGTGATGTTGCGGCATATATCCCAACAAACGTTATTTCAATTACCGATGGTCAAATTTTCCTTGAGACCGATTTGTTTAACTCAGGAATTAGGCCGGCAATTAACGTGGGTCTTTCTGTTTCACGTGTGGGCGGCGCTGCTCAGATTAAAGCGACTAAGCAGGTTTCAGGAACACTTAGACTTGATCTTGCATCATTTAGAGAGCTTCAGGCATTTGCACAGTTTGCATCTGACCTTGACGAGCATACAAGAAAGCAACTCGAGAGAGGGCAAAGAATGGTAGAGGTTCTTAAACAGGGACCATATTCTCCTATTGCTATCGAAAAGCAAGTTGTAATTATATTTGCAGGTTCAAAAGGGTTCTTGGATGATGTTCCTGTAGGGTCTGTAACAAAATTTGAAGCAGAACTTATGCCGTTCATGGAAGCAAAATACGCAAACATACTTGATAGCATTAGAAGCTCTCAAAAAATTGATGACGATACAGATACAGAATTACGTAAAGCTATCGAAGACTTTAAAGCATCATTTGCTGGATAAGAAGGGCTAAAAAATGGCTAATTTAAAAGAGATAAAGCGTAAAATTGGAAGCGTTAAGAATACGCAAAAAACAACGAACGCTATGAAGCTAGTCTCTTCTGCAAAATTGAAAAGAACAGAAGAATTAGCTAAAAGATCAAGAGTTTATGCTGCAAAATTGACCGAACTCATAAGCGAGATTGCTCAAAAAATGCAGAAAAACAATGCAGAGGGAATTGATAATGTTTATTTTAAGGAAAACAGAAATCCTAAAAAGGTAGATATTATCTTTATCACTGCTGATAAAGGTCTTTGTGGTGGCTTTAATGCCCAAACGATCAAAAGAGTCAATAAGCTAATTTCTGAATATAAAGCTCAAGACACAAAAGTGCGTCTTAGGGCTATAGGAAGAAAAGGTATTGATTACTTTAGGTTTAATGGTATTGAGCTCAATACTGAAATTGTTGGTTTGAGTGCAGCACCCGATTACAAAACAGCATCAGAATTTATCTCTGAAGTGGCTGACTCATACGTAAATGGCGAAACAGATAAAATTGTTTTGGTTCATAACGGTTATGTCAGTATGATTTCACAAGAGATACGTGAAGACCAGGTCTTGCCTGTTGATAGTTCAAAGCTACAGCTCAATGCTGTTTCAACTTCTGAGCTTGAAGTGGAGCCGGATGATGATGATACACTGCTTGATGCGTTGGTGAAACGCTATGTTGAATATACAATGTATTATTCACTTATTGATTCATTGGCAGCAGAACATTCTGCGCGTATGCAAGCGATGGATGCAGCGACAAAAAATGCCAAAGAGATGGTTAAAACACTTACCGTGAAATACAACAAAGCAAGACAAGAAGCCATTACGACTGAACTCATTGAGATTATCAGTGGTATGGAATCAATGAAATAATTAGAGGAGAAGTAATGACAGGTAAAATAGTACAAGTCTTGGGTCCAGTAATCGATGTGGATTTTACAGACTACTTGCCGGAGATCAACGAAGCGTTGGAAACAACCTATGAAATTGACGGCAAAAAACAAAAATTGGTGTTGGAAGTAGCGGCTCAACTTGGAGATAACAGAGTAAGAACAATTGCTATGGATATGAGTGAAGGCCTTGTGAGAGGACAAGAAGTCAAAGCAACGGGTAGTTCTATTAAGGTGCCTGTTGGGACTGAAGTCCTTGGACGTATCTTTAACGTTATCGGTCAAACAATTGATGACGAAGGTGAGCTTGAAGCCAAAGAGTATTGGTCAATCCATAGAGCTCCTCCGTCATTTGAAGAGCAGAGCACAAAAACAGAGGTTTTTGAAACAGGTATCAAGGTCGTTGACCTTCTTGCGCCTTATTCAAAAGGTGGTAAAGTCGGACTGTTCGGCGGTGCCGGTGTCGGTAAAACTGTTATTATTATGGAGCTGATCAACAACGTTGCAATGAAGCATAGCGGATATTCAGTATTTGCCGGTGTTGGTGAGAGAACACGTGAAGGTAACGACCTTTATCACGAAATGAAAGAATCAAACGTTTTAGATAAAGTTGCTCTATGCTTTGGTCAAATGAGTGAGCCTCCGGGAGCAAGAAACCGTATCGCATTGACAGGTCTTACCATGGCAGAATATTTCAGAGATGAGATGGGTCTAGATGTATTGATGTTTATTGACAACATCTTTAGATTTGCACAATCAGGTTCAGAGATGTCAGCATTGCTTGGACGTATTCCTTCGGCCGTAGGATATCAACCGACTTTGGCTAGAGAGATGGGTGCACTTCAAGAAAGGATTACCTCTACAACAAAAGGTTCTATTACTTCTGTTCAAGCGGTATACGTTCCTGCAGATGACTTGACTGACCCTGCTCCGGCTTCAGTATTTGCACACCTTGATGCTACAACCGTTCTTAATAGATCGATCGCTGAAAAAGGTATCTATCCTGCAGTTGATCCATTGGATTCAACTTCAAGAATGCTTGATCCGCAGATTATTGGAGACACACACTATAAAGTGGCAAGAGGTGTTCAGCAAGTTCTTCAAAAATATAAAGATCTTCAAGATATTATCGCAATTCTAGGTATGGATGAGTTGAGTGAAGATGATAAACTTGTTGTTGAAAGAGCCAGAAAGATTGAAAAATTCCTTTCTCAGCCATTCCACGTTGCTGAAGTGTTTACGGGATCTCCAGGTGTATATGTAACACTCGAAGATACATTGGAAGGTTTTAAGGGTCTTCTTGAGGGCAAATATGACCATATGAATGAAGCTTCATTCTATATGGTAGGAAACATGGCTGAAGCGATTGCTAAAAACGATAAGATTAGCGCAAAAGCATAATCTTAAAGGATAACTATGAAACTTTTGAAGCTAGAAATAGTTACACCCGATGGTGTAATTTTTGACGCTGAAGTAAAACAGGTAACGTTGCCCGGTAGCGAAGGTGAATTTGGCGTATTGCCAGAGCATGCTACCTTGGTGTCGTTGCTTGATACAGGTGTGATTGTGATTGATCAAGCAGACAATTCAGAAGTGGCCGTGGCTATTAATTCTGGGTATGTTAAAGTCGATGAAGAAAAAACGACTTGTATTGTTGATGGTGCAGTTGCAATTTCGGGTGAGGATAGTGATCTTGCTTTGGCACTAGAGAAGGCAAAAGCCTTACTGAAGAGTACAGAAGCCTCAAATACTGCTATCGCATCTGCGGTTAGCAGAATAGAACGTATTGGAAAGTCTTTTTAATTTGAACTCTTTTCTTGATTATTTCATAAGCAGCAGCGCAATAACTATCTTTGTGATGGTGTTGCTGTCGGGCTATTTTATTACAACATTTTGGATATTTTTTGATCGATTGTATATTCTGAATACACGTATTGTGTCAGAAGGAAAATCGCTTAAAGCGCTCTATACGGGACAATCGAAAAATGTACAGCATACGTCGCTTCTTTATACCTATCTCGCACGTGTCAATGCACCCAATAAAGCTATACTTGAAGCTGCGTCATCAGATGCAATTCGTGTCTCCACTAAAGGATTGACGTGGCTGTCTATTATTGCTTCCACTTCTCCGTTTATTGGTCTTTTTGGCACTGTCATAGGCATACTTGAAACTTTTACGAAGCTTGGAGGACAGTCTAGCGCCTCTTTAAGTGTTGTTGCTCCTGCAATTTCCGAAGCGCTAATCGCGACTGCAGCAGGTATAGCAGTTGCTACTTTTGCTTATACTTTTCATTTGATTTTGAAACGCAAGGCTTATGAATTGAGTTCATTGTTGAGTTCTCAATCAGAAGTTATACTCTCTCAAATAAATGAGGCATAAGTATGTTTACCTGGGATGATAATCCGGACTTAAACATCACACCGCTAGTGGATGTGATGCTGGTACTCATGGCTATTCTTATGGTTACGGCACCAACTGTCACATTTCAGGAACAAATTACCTTGCCGCAGGGCTCCAAGTCGGTTCAGGTTGAAAAACCTAAAACACTAACGATTCGTATGGATAAAAATGAAAAAATTTATCTCAATAATGATGTTTATACTGTAGAGACTTTCGCTGACGATTTTGTCAATGCTTCGGTGAAATACGATAAAAACAGTGAAGTGTATATACGTGCAGATGAAGAGTTGCAGTATAAAAGCGTTATGTATATTCTTAAAAGTGTTAAAGCTGCCGGTTTTGAAAAGGCATCTCTTATTACCCAATGATGGAAAAAAATTCAAAACTTGTCTCAGGTGCCCTGGCATTTGGTATTTATTTTGCATTGCTTGGCGTGCTATTGTATTATTTCAATGTGCATAATGCAAAAAAAAGCATCCATTTTGTTGAAAAAAATGAACATCGAATTCAGGTTTCAATCAGTTCTCCCATACAAAAAACAAAATCTGAGTCAAAAGCTGCACCTCACTCAAAACCAGCGCCCAAGCCGCAACCCAAACCTATCAAAAAGCCAGAACCCAAACCGATTCCCGAGCCTGCAGTAAAACCAGCGCCAAAGCCTATACCAAAACCAACGCCAAAACCAACGCCAAAGCCTGTGCCAGCTGAAAAACCTCTTCCTAGGGAAAAAGTTATTCCAAAGGCAGTTGAAAAACCGGTGCAAAAGCCAGAAGAAAAGAAGCAGCCGCCAAAAGTTGTTAAGACAAGCGATCTTTTTGCCAAAGTCAATACGCCTGAAAAGAAAGATATTGTTAAGCCAAGCGAAACACCGGCTGAAAGTAAACCTGTCAATAATATGATTAAGGTTTCAGATAAGCCAAGTGCAAGCGATCTTGTATCCAATTCGTTAAAAATACAAAAAAACAGCGACAGCGGAGTGGAAAATGCTTATTTTGCAAAAGTCGAAAAAATACTTCAAGGATGGCCTGCACAAAGTGAATTTGCCGGAGAGAAAGCTAAAGTTTGGTTTAAGGTGCAAGTAGATGGGTCCTTTCAATTTAGAATAATAACAGGGTCTTCGGCTCCCGGCTTTAACGAAGGGCTAGAAGCGTATTTGACGCAATTGCAAAAGATAGGTTTTGGTCCGCATCAGGGCGGCAGGCCTTATGAATTAGATGTTGAATTTGAAGCAAACGAATAAAGAGAATTTGAATTAATGAACATTTCAACACATGACTGATACAATACGCAATACAATAGAAAATTAGAAGGATTTTGTTTGAAATATTTTTTAACTTTATTGCTTGTGTTGCATGTTTTTGCGACAACACTATTTGGGGTTGATGCTACCCTAAAAGTACAAAAAGACGTAGAGCAGCGTTCTCGTATTGCGTTGGTTGATGGTTCTTCTGTTCCCAATGAAAAATTTTTCAATCTTTTACTTTCGGATCTTAAAATATCCGGTCATTTTTTGGCAGACACAATCCACAACCAAGATGACTTCGCTTCAAATTTTATCTCTCCTGCACTAAAGAGTAAAGAGTATGTATTGAAGTATGCACTCTCTTCAGAGAATGGAGTGAAGCTTATGGTGCGCCTGTTGAAAGCTTCTGATGGTTCAGAGCTCTTTAAAAAAAGTTACGCCATACCTGCTGTTGAAAAATTACCTTTTTTAGGACATAAAGCTATCAGTGATATCAATAGTGCATTAAATTATCCCGATATCTCTTGGATAAATCGTTATGTAGTTTTTTCTCGCTATACAACACCGGGACGCAGTGAAATATTGTTGGCTGATTATACCTTTAACTATCAGAAAGTCATTATCAGGGGGGGGCTCAATCTTTTTCCTAAATGGGCAGATGTCGAGCAAAAGAGCTTTTATTATACCTCATATGCCGGTTTGATTCCAACTCTTTATAAAATCAATATTTATAGCGGAGAAAGACAGAAAATCGTTTCATCTGAGGGAATGTTGGTTTGTTCTGATGTCAGCAGAGATGGCAGCAGGCTCTTGTTGACCATGGCTCCGGAGGGACAGGCAGATATTTTTGAATTTAATGTTGGATCAAAATCAAAATCAAAAATAACAAATTTTAATGGGATTGATGTAAATGGAAAATATGTAGACGACGAAAGCAATATTGTCTTTGTTTCCAATAGATTAGGATATGCAAATATTTTTAAACAATCGTTGCATGGTGCAGCTGTTTCGCAAATAGTTTATCATGGGCGCAATAATAATGCATGTGATGCCCATGGGAATCAAATCGTCTATTCTAGCAGAGAAAGTCAAAATACTTTTGGAAAAAACACTTTCAATCTTTATTTAACTTCTTCTTTAGGATCCGGTACTCGTCCATTAACTACCACGGGAGCCAATCAGTTTCCGAGATTTTCTGCAGATGGAAGCGTGATTTTATTTATTAAGCATAGCGGCCGTGGCTCTTCAGTTGGTTATATCAATCTTGAAAGCCATCAAAGTTTACTTTTCCCAATTTCCGGAAGTAAAATGCAATCGATAGATTGGTAATGAATTTAAAAAAAAGGATAAAAAAATGATTCAAAAATTTATAATGACAACAGCAGCAATTTCTGTGCTAGTTTTTACAGGATGTAGCCAAACGGCTCCTGATTTGGCTGGAAAAAACAATGTATCTGATGCTACACAATTTGGAGATGATACTGTATCAATCGACGAAAACAAGTATGGAAATGAAGCTGGCGCCGGAAGTAATTACAACAGCAGCAGCGATGGTTTCCAAAGTATTTATTTTGGATTTGGAGACTATGGTATTTCTTCTTCAATGCAAGAACGTATAAGCACCAATGCAAATGTAGCAAATAATGCCAGAGGATCGCAGGTTAAAATCGAAGGAAACTGTGACGAATTTGGTACGGATGAGTACAATTATGCACTAGGCCTAAAAAGAGCTAATGCGGTGAGAGATTCTATTGCTGCGCAAGGCGTAAGCACAAGCAAAATGGTTATTGTTAGTTTCGGTGAAAGCAACCCTGTGTGTAATGAGCCTACAGATGAATGCTATGAAAGAAACAGAAGAGTTGATATTCGTTTAGCAAACTAGGACAGACATGAAAAAAGTGACTTTCAAGCATTTTGTTATGGTTTTGCTGCTTGGTTCAGCAATACTGACGGCTGAACCGTCAGTATATGGTTTTGGAGATTCCGGCAATGGAATGGACGATAGCTTAACATCAGGTGAAAGAGTCGTCTTTGAAAATAGAAAAGCTATTGCGGAACTAAAGCAAGAAGTAGCAAGACAGAATGAAAGAATTGATGGTTTAATATCTATTATAGAAGGCTTAAGTGCTTCACTCAACGAGCTAAGAGAAGGCGGTGCGAGCGGTCAAATGCCAATGGGAGCATCCGCTAACAATGAAGGGTTGCTCAAAGATCTTGCCAATATGATTGATAAGATCAACGCAACTTATGTCAGCAAAGAAGAACTTCAAAAAGCACTGGGAAAGGGCCAAAATATTCAACCTTCTTCTTTTCAGTCCAATCAGACTGTAGAACCTTCATCTTCTTTGGAAAATTTAGAGAATCAGCCGGCTGCCAATCTTTACAGTGAGGGAGTCAGACTGTTTGGTAACTCTCGTTATGATGAAGCAAAAAAAAGATTTGCCATCACCGACAAAAAGGGATACAAGAGTGCCGCATCTAACTATTATCTAGGGGAAATTGCTTATTACACAAAACAGTATGAGGATGCAATTTTCCACTATAAAAAAAGTGCCGGTCTTTATGATCAGGCGGGTTATATTGATACACTGTTGCTGCATACGGGCATATCATTGGAAAATATTGGCGATAAAGCACAGGCAAAAGCATTTTATGAAAATATCATAGCAAATTATTCAGGTAAAAAAACTGCAGAGATTGCAAAACAAAGGCTGAAAGGCCTATAATGTTTTGGCTAAAAACATTTTTTATTTTAGCCATGCTGTCTCCTTCTTTCGTTTGGCCAGATCAGCCTAAAGTAAAAGGTTCTGAGACCATCCCTCTTTCTAAAACGGAATTTTTAATAATTCATCACAAAAAAAGAGAAAAAATAGATCTAACCGGAAAAGATTTTATTCTGGTTTCTGTGAGAGAAAAAGGAAGCGACGGAAGATTTTATGCTGTTGACAGAGACGGCACGGTTTGGTGGAGCGGACCTGTGACTTCCGGTGTGCCTGAGTTTGCAAGTCCTTCGGGTGTTTTTTCTGTTATCCAAAAGCGTCGTTATCACATGTCTACAGCTTTTCCTGATCCTAGCGGCATAAACAATATGGATTATATGATTAAGTTCACCCAAAGAGGTCATGCGCTGCACCAAGGCAGCGTGGATTGGATGTCTCATGGGTGTATTCATGTCGATAAAAAAGATATCCCTGTCATTTTTAAATGGGCACGCATAGGAATGAGAATAGTCGTTACCAGACATTCCTATATGCCTTATGCCCAAGAGGATTTGCGTAAAATTTATCTGAAGTGATGAATGAAATTTTCATAATTCCTTTGCTTTGTTGTAGGCTTTTTCTATGGCATTGATGCATGAAGACCTGACATTTCCTTCTTCTAAGGCACTGTAGCCAGCTGCAGTGGTCCCGCCGGGACTCATAACTCCATCTTTAAGCAATGCGGGATGAATGTCTTGTATGAGTTTTCCAAACCCCCCAAACAGCCCTCTCATCACTTCCATTGCATCGGTTCGTTTCATTCCTTGCTTGACTGCTCCGTCACTCAGAGCTTCTGCAATAAGAGCAAGATATGCAGGCCCTGAGCCTGCCAAGGCAGTCGCGATATCTAATTCTTTTTCACTCTCAAGCCACAATGTGAAACCAATGCTTCCAAGTAGAATTTTAGCTTCTTCTTGAAAGGAGATCGTGCCCGTAAGTGTGGTCATTGAATAGCCAATACTGGCTGCAAGATTTGGCATACATCTTACAATAGCATCGGTTTCAAAGTGTGTTTTAAGTTTTTCTATGGATGTACCGGCCAATACAGAATAAAGGACCCTTGATTTTCCTTTGAGTTTAGCAGAAACCTCTTCTACGTTTGCAGGCTTTATGCATAGAAGAACTGTTTTCCCCGAAATATTGAAATCGTCTATAAGATATTTATCTATTTTGACACCAAGGGCTGATTCAAACGCATCAAGTTTGTGCATATTTCTTCCTGCAACCTCTATATGGTATTTTTCTTTAAGACCTTTTGCGATACTTAATCCCATCTCGCCATTGCCGATAAATGTAATTGTCTGCTTCATTTCTTTCCTGTTTTTTCTTAATGGTATGATTATATCATGATTGCCTGGAAATAAAAAATGGATCCTAACACAGTGTCCATTGCATCATGGACAACAAATATGGTTCAAATATCATTGATTAACCATTAGTTTGTTAAAATAAAAACAACAGTTAACAAACAGAGGTATCAAATGGAAGCATTTTTGGCAAAAGCAAAAGAGGGAAGCAGGGTATTGGCTGCTTTAAGAGGGTCTCAAAAAAATCGTATTCTCAAAGAGATGGCAGAAGCATTGAGAGTAAACAGTAAAACACTGCTGGAAGCAAATGCATTGGATATACTAAATGGAGAAAAGAACAATCTGTCATCGGCTTTGATGGACCGGCTTTATCTGGATGAAAAACGAATCGAAGGAATGGCAGTGGCGATAGAGGAAATAGCGGCACTTAAAGAGCCTGTCGGAAGGGTATTGGACGGCTGGGTGACTGAAGATGGATTAAAAATAGAAAAAGTGTCCATTCCCATCGGCGTGATAGGCATCATCTACGAGTCCCGTCCAAATGTAACAAGCGATACAGCAGCATTATGTTTTAAGAGCGCTAACGCCTGCGTGCTAAAAGGCGGCAAGGAGGCTGAAAATTCAAATAAAGCTATAGCTGACATACTTAAAAATGTTTTGATTCAAAACAACCTCCCTTCCTCTTTGATATCCTTGGTGCCGGACTCTTCAAGGGAGAGCGTGGCAAAGCTTATCAAAATGGATCAATATGTTGACTTGATTATTCCCCGCGGAGGAGCAGGACTTATAAAGTATGTGAGTGAAAATGCTTCTGTCCCCGTAGTGAAACACGATAAGGGACAATGCCATACATACATTGACAAAAGTGCAAACCTTTCTAATGCAATTGCAATAGCGCTTAATGCCAAAGTGCAAAGACCCGGGGTATGCAATGCAATGGAAACACTTTTGGTAGACAAGAGTATTGCAAAAGAGGCTTTGCCTCTTTTGAAAATCGCTTTTGATAATGCGCATACCGTACTTAAAGGATGCAAAGAGACGCAAAAATTAATTACTGTTGCTCCTGCAAGCGAAGAAGATTTTGATACAGAATATTTGGCTAATATATTAAACATTAGGGTAGTAGAGGGTGTAGAAGGTGCCATAGAACATATCGTGCGTTTTGGTTCTGGGCACTCCGAGGCAATCATCACAGAAAATATTACTACGGCAGAAACTTTCCTTAACAGCGTTGACGCAGCCGCTGTTTATGTAAATGCTTCTACAAGATTTACTGACGGAGGTGCATTCGGTTTTGGTGCGGAAGTAGGGATTAGCACCAATAAGCTTCATGCAAGAGGGCCTATGGGGATTGAAGGGCTTACCACCTATAAATATAAAATATACGGATCGGGACAAATTAGATAAAGCTAAGGCTGACTAAAGTTTCCTTAGCTACAATAGCAGAAATTCAAAAATATGGAGTCAGCATGGCAATTCAAAACGAAAATAGTGTTGTAGCTATCGAGTATGAAGTAAAAGAAGCAGGTTCTTCTGAAATTGTAGACAGCAATAAAGGTGGTCATCCTTTGGAGTTTATTACAGGTAAAGGTCACATTATCCCTGGACTTGAGAATGCTCTTGTGGGGATGGAAAAAGGTCAGAGTGGAGACATGTTGGTAAAAGCAGCCGATGCTTATGGAGAAATTGATCCGGAAGCAAAACAGACGCTTCCTGTTGAACAATTTGAAGGCGTAGATCTTAGAGTGGGTATGACGCTTTATGGTCAGGGAGAGCACGGACAGACTATACAGGTAACAGTAACTGCTTTTGATGACAATGAGGTCAGTATTGATTTCAATCATCCGTTGGCCGGAAAAGATCTTATGTTTGCTGTGACTGTTCTTGATGAGAGAGAGGCAACTACTGAAGAGGCGGCTTCCGGTCAAGTTGGGGGTGCTGAAAGCGGCTGTTGCAGTACCCATGGCGGATGCGGCTGCAATTAAATATTTTCAGATGTACTTAAAATGGTAAATTTTAAGTACATCTCTGTGATATTTATCTGTTTTTTAGCAATTGTTGTTTAAAATTACATTTCAAAATCGGGGTGTGGCGCAGTCTGGCTAGCGTGCTATCTTGGGGTGATAGAGGTCGCAGGTTCAAGTCCTGTCACTCCGACCATAACTTAAAACTTCAAAAAATCTCACAAAGTCCAATACGTAAGATACCAAAAATTTTTAATACCATTTTCACCGCCTAAAAAATATTTGCTACCTCAAGCACTGCGCACCTCTCTTCTCAATGCAAACAATGTTAAATCATAATAAATATAACAACTTCCCTTTGAAAAGTAGGTACATAAGTAGAAAGTATGCCTGCTGTTAGACGATAAGTATGTTTAAAAGGGAATAAATAAACATAAATTTATTGGTCATACTTATGGTAAAGATACTCGGCTAATTCGTTTACCTCGCTCTCTGTCATGACACCCTTGAGTGATGGCAT